>Ga0105097_10000769_pt1 | contig 14978 bp, 17 predicted proteins | sample PPLLak12cMay2015_FD_87035 | JGI IMG/M metagenome (GOLD analysis project Ga0105097, IMG submission 87035) | Freshwater sediment microbial communities from Prairie Pothole Lake near Jamestown, North Dakota, USA - PPLs Lake P7 Core (1) Depth... | ecosystem: Environmental > Aquatic > Freshwater >... | reverse complement strand
TAACAATTTTTTCATCAACAGTGAGATTATTAAAAATAATCTCTAATATTTCGTTAGGTAGTTTATTCATCATGATTATATTATTTACTGATAATTTTTGGATGTTAAAAATCATATTTTTCTAAGATTTAAAATGAAATAACTAAACAAAATAATGAATTCTAAAATGAGCTCAATTGTTGAAAAAAAAGAATCAGATGCAGTTTCTGCTGCTGAAGAAGAATCAAATGCAGAAGAAACTGAAGAAGAATCAAATGCAGATGATGCAGAAGAAACTGAAGAAGAATCAAATGCAGATGATGCAGAAAAATCCAAATCAAAAAAAATAAAGACAATCAATTATTTTTTCCAAAAAAATCTTTTGACATGCTTGTTAGAGAAATAGCACAAGACTATAAACGTGATTTAAAATTTCAAGCAGAAGCAATAAATATATTACAAGTTGTATCTGAAGAATACTTATTGAAATTATTTCAAGACAGTCAACAATGTGCTAATCATGCAAAGAGAGACACTTTAACAGTGGATGATATGCGACTTGTTAAAATATTAAGAAAAAATACAACATTGGATTTTGAAAAGTAAGATATTTATTATCTATCCCCTTGGGCAGGGAGAGGCCCTTAAATTTATAACCAGGTGGTTATAAATAAATTTATTTTTTTTTGAAAAGAGCTACTCCGTTTTTGTCGAGTTCAACAAACCATTCAGTTTTAGAATAATCTTTTAAAATTCTTAAAGTTGTTTGTAAATCTTTTGTAAAAGTAAGTTTACCGCTGTTTATTAAAAATTCAAATTCATCTAATGAAAATAAATCACATGCGTTAATTTCTTTATTGATTTTGTGAAACATGATAGCTTTTATTGATTCGTATTCATCTAGATTGGTACAAAAATCGTTTTGAAAACCTCTCAAGCTGTTTATCATTCGAGTAACATGACCGGATGCGCATGTACCTCTGGATTCTTGAATTTCTTCTATTAATCTTTTAATCATTTCCTCTTTATGTTCATGATTAATGATGTAATAATAAATTGAAGCAAAAATGTCACAAGTCTTAATTCCATTAACAGTTGTGTTTTCAATTACATCAAAAAAAACTTTGAATTTTCGTCCATCAAACAATTTTTCTAAAGGGCGTTTATATTTGACGGGATATTTGCTCATAATTGCCTTTGCGACTTTTATTGTCGAATGAACAAATTCATGAACATTTTGAGAATCGTTGTATATATGATTTTGATTAATTTTCAATTCTGATGATGATGTGAAAATATGTGAAAATTTGAGATTAAAATATTCAAGAGCGTTTCCGTTTGGGAGGCTTTCTCTTCCAAGCGGTCGGGCCAATAACTCGTCATGAAAATTGCGCAATGAAGCAATAATATCAAATAGAATTATATCAAATATTTTATCACTTTTCAATTCTTCAATAATTTGACTATACATTTCTATTCTTTCATAATCGGATAATTCCGACTCTTTGTCATATAAATTCATTAAATTCATTAGTTTTATTGAAAAAGATGTCGTCATTGAAATGAATTTTAATTTGAAATTCTAAAAAGTTTAAATTACTTTTTTTATCCACTTTCACATTTTTCAAGTTCAATTAAAAAAGGCATTGATTTGCGCCGTGTTTTCGTTATTTGACATTTTTTTTCTTCTATTTAAAAATCAATTTATATTATAACAACAACTGGCCCTAATTTAAAAAATCTTCAAAAATTTATATTTTGTTATTGTGAAGAAGTATTAATATCGACTTCAAAATTGCTTTGATTTCGATTCCACAATTGTTTCGACATAAGATCTTCACGATGAAATTGACTGTCTTTAATCCAATTTAAACAATTTTGTGAATAAATTGGCTCACGACAATAATGTGGTTTATAAGAATCCATAGGATCAATGTAATGCTCTTTTGTAACTAACGGCTTAGTACCTTTAGACAAAATTTTTTTATTGCATGTAAACAATTGAGGTATAAAAGGATTTGCCAGATCACTTGCATAGTAGTAAGTAATATCACCTCCATTAATATCAGAATAATTATTATAAACTTTTTTATACCCATCTATAGAATCGATACTTTTTCCATTACAGATCCTTGGATTGATAGGGCCGTTACAATTAAATTGAACTTTTCCATTTCTCGGTATTGCGTCAAGAGCTAATTTATCGCCATTGTGTGATGCACTAATTAAACGCGGATCTGTGCTCAAATAAGTTATCTTATTGCACACAGAATTATTGCATGGAATGGGAATAAAATCATCATCCCATGAATTTAGAGCATTTAATCTAATATAGGAAGCACAAGGATCTTGAACAACAGGAACGCATATAGGTTTTTTGATTATTAATTTTTCAATCATTTTGTTTGTATTTATGTTAAATTTATATTTGTAATTTTTTTTCTGTAAAATGAAAAAAGAATGGACGACATTATGATTTTAATGAATGCAATCAATATAGATATCCAAGGGTTTAACGAAACACAATTCGGGATATTTAATGATGCGGATCAAGAAAAACTACTTCATATTTGGAATAATTTGGTAGACCAAGATATAAATAAATTCATTGGCAAGCTATCGCCTGAACAAAAATATAAATTAACTTTATGGGCTTGTAATAGAACATCTTATTGTTTGCATGATTTAATTAGTGCAATGGAAAAATTTACAAAATATTTAAAAAGTTCAGCTTTTAATAATAAAGAATATTACCCGACCCCTCCTAAAGAAAAGTTTTCAATTTTTAAGAAAAAAAATCGTCATTAGACCCTTCCCCGAGAAGCGGTGGGGTAATTGATAATTGCTTTTTTTGTCGTAAAAAAGCTTACAGCGATGATAATATTTTTTTATTGATGGATTTCTAAAAATTGAATTTTTGTTTCAATAAATTAGAAATAATAAAAAGAAAAATATGCAAAATTATTATTACGACGAAAGAGTTACCAACTCTCTTAAAAAAAGTAACGTCTTAATGGACATATTTACTTTTATTAAAGAAATTGAAGGGACAAACAAATTGTGGGCTTATTTAATTTCCGATATCTTTACACAATCACAGCATTTCAATAATGCTCAAATCATAAGATTATTAGAATTAATCGATATAACAAAATATAAAGAATCTCTTCTTCAATTTCTTTCCAAACATAACATTGAACTTTCTAAAGCAGGGCGCAACCCATATTCAACACCAACATCGTTCAAGAAAAAAATTATGAATTTATTGTTTATATCAAAAAAATCAAAAAATAAATTTCTTGAAGAGTTACTTTGTTTATACGCAATGTATACGATGCGTTTTCAAATTGAAAACGAAACCGACTACGACTATGCTTATGGTGGCTTCCCACGAACAACGCAAGAGCCCACAGCATCTTCACCCATTTTAACACATCCTGATTACGTTATGCTCCGGCCAATTACGCGATCATTGAAATATTTAAATAAGATAAATTTTAGATACGCAGAAGATGTTAGCAGAAATTTTGTTAACACGAGTCCAAAAAGTTTAAGTTCGAACACGAGTCCTAAAAATTTAAGTTCAGATTATGTTAATATGAGTTCAAAAAGTTTAAGTTCGAATATGAGTCCTAAAAATTTAAGTTCAGATTATGTTAATATGAGTCCTAAAAATTTAAGTTCAGATTATGTTAATATGAGTTCAAAAAGTTTAAGTTCGAATATGAGTCCTAAAAATTTAAGTTCAGATTATGTTAATATGAGTATTTAAATAAGTTCGAACAAGGAGAAAAAACTCAATGTGTAGAAATAATAGGTTATAATTTTTATAACCTTCAAAAGGGGTTATAAAAATATAAATTTTTTATGATAAACAAAAACAAATGGAAGAAAAAGCAACATTCAATAACGTGTACGGATATTTTGCTGAATTTGTTAATACATTAATTTTAGCTAATTTGAAAAAACTGAATAAAAAAACTTTAGAGAAATCTTTTGATATTTACAAAACAAGTTTAGTAAATTATTATGGGATTTCTTCAAACTTGATTAATTTAGTAGAAAAAAGAGGAATTTATTCACTTAAAATAAATAAAAAAATTGTTCCTGAAAAAAGACTGAAGAAATCATTAGAATGGTTGCAATATAATGGTATACTAATAGAATATTTAAAAAAAATAGGTATTCCTCGAAAATTTTTGGAAAGCGATCTTGTTATAGAAAGAAATATGAATTTTTTAAAAAAATATGAAGAATACCAAGGATTTCGTTTATTAACGAATATGAAAATTAGGATAAAATTAGCCAAACAAGTTAACAATGCTATTAAAAAAAGAAATATAAAAACTGCAACTGATCTAACAAATGTATTGGAACAGAATGTATGGCTCAAAACACAATTTGATAACTTTCTAAAACATTACTATAATAATAATAAAGAAATGGGAAGTTGGGTGAAAACCCCATCTTTAACATCTAATAATATCAATTCTTTAGTCGATGCAATTAAAAATCATCAAAATGCAATTAAACCAGGGTGTTGGGCTATTAAATATGATAAAAATAACAAATGTCTAGTAAAAGATCTTTCATGTAATGAAACAATAATTCCTTCGGCCCAAGAGACCAATTTATGTGAACCTCTTGATTGCAAAAAATGTTGCAAAAATCAAAAAAATTGTGAATTAGTGTGTTCAAATACTGGTGGTAGTGTTTTGGTACCGGCTGATACTGTTCTTATTTGTATCAAAAATAGTAATTTCTGGGTGGCTGCCCAAGATTACATGAATATATTTTTTGATGTTCCAGAAATTGAAGTGCTTAATGACGACGACGATGATGACGATGACATTAACGATGATATTAACATCATCGATAATATTAATAACGATAATTCTTCACTTAAAACATCATCAAATGATGTATTAAAATGGGTTTATATAGTAATTGCGATGGCTGCATTAGTATGGATGATTTATTTGATTTATTCAAAAGCCCGTTTATAAAAAAATGTCACCACACCAAAATAATTATCGAGAAAGTGTCCAAGAATTAACACAACACGTCGAAAAATACAAATACAATGAAAAACAGATTTTGAAAGATATTCGTAAATACATTGATTTTACATACAATGAACATTATTCACAAAGTAGAATTCAAACAACGGAATTTATTATTGATGCTGGTCATGGAGATGGATTTTGTATTGGAAATATAATGAAATATGCTCAAAGATATGGCAAAAAAAATGGTAAAAGCACAAAAGATCTACTAAAAATTATTCATTACGCAATCATGTTAATTTCTGCAAATCACATAAACAACAGCAAATCATATAATTCGAGCTCAAATTCAAGAAGAAGTTCAATATCATCAAGATCAAGATCAAAAACAAGAAGAAGTTCAAGATCAACTGGTTTCTCAACAGAATCTTTTTATTCATCATCTTTAAGCAACAGTAGTTCAAGAAGATCAAGATCACGAACCAAAAATTAAAATTAAAATTAAACAGAATTTTGTATTACTTTTCGTAATTCAAAATTATTTGAAAAATTGTAAAAAATTTGAAAAAAGCTTTTCAAAAATACTTTAAACATGTGAAAAAAGAAATGATATTTACAAAGGAACAGCTTGAAATTATACAGGCTATTAATAACAAACAAAACGTTTTTATTACTGGCCCTGGTGGTACAGGAAAATCAACAATCATTAAATATTTAGCAAATGAATGGACAACGATGCGTACAATTGGAATAACAGCAATGACTGGAGCAGCTGCTGTGTTGATAAATGGACAAACATTACATTCATATTTAGGAATTGGTTTAGGAAAAGATTCAGTTGATGATTTAGTGAGAAAAATAATGAATAGATCAAAAATTAAAAAAAATTGGAACGACCTTGATATTTTAGTTGTTGATGAAATAAGTATGCTATCGGATGAACTTTTGATCAAATTAAACGAAGTTGCTAAACAAATTAGAACTAATGAAAAACCATTTGGAGGAATTCAATTAGTATTTGCTGGAGATTTTTTGCAATTACCATGTATTAAAGGTAATTTTTGTTTTGAATGTGATGATTGGCTCGAATGCTCATTTACAACTTTTCATCTCACAAAAATTTTGAGGCAACATGATGTAAGATTTCAAGAATGTCTAAATAATGCCCGGTATGGACGAATGACTTTGGAAGATATTGAATATTGCACAAACCGATCATTGTCTTTGGACGACTCTACGGGCGACGCAAAGGCTCAAGTCGCATCTAGCATTAAACCGACTCGAATTCTTTGTCACAATGCTAATGTCAATGAAATTAATGAAAGAAAACTTAAAAAATTGAATGCAACAGAAATAAAAAAATACGATTATGATATTGAATACAATCCAATTTTTTATGATCCACAAAAACATCAATTTATATTTCAAGATATCACCAAAATATGCAACGCTCAACCAACTATTTGTTTAGCTGTAGGCGCACAAGTTATGTTATTAATTAATATTGATACTAAAAATGGACTAGTAAATGGAAGTAGAGGAGTTGTGTTAGAATTTACAAATAATGAATTACCAGTGGTTTTATTTAAAAACGGTTCTAAATTAGTCATCGATTTTCATAAATATGAAGTGACAGAGGGGAAAAAAATAATTGGCACTATTTTTCAAATACCCCTAAAACTTGCTTATGCAATTACTGTTCATAAAAGTCAAGGAATGACGCTCGATTCTGCAATAATCGATCTAAATGGTGTTTTTGAATATGGGCAAGCATACGTTGCATTATCTAGAGTAAAAGACGTCAATAGCTTATATTTATACAACGTACTTAAATCATCTTTCAAAGCGCATCCTAAAGCAATAAATTTTTATGAAGAACATATATTGAATGAATGATTTACTTAAAGTACGATGTATGATAAGCAATTCGAATCATAAAATCAAGTTATTTCAATATAATTTTTGAAATTTTTTATCGAAAATACAACGTTGGATTGTTCATTTCAACCATTTCAGAGAAATGCCCATATGATGTTTATAAATTGAAATTAACTTTAAAAATTGATTAAAAAAAAAAAAATAAAAATGACTTCAAAAAATAATAATAATTCATCAGATCAAGATTTTAAACGACTTGAGGATAATGGCCCTAAATGGGGTAGTTATGTAAAACAAAACGCTGATCAATCATTTCCATATGATTCTAAAATGGCATCTGAAAGACCCTCTGAATGGTTAAAAATGATAACTGAACGAACAGCATGGTTAAATAGAGATAGTAAATATGATTATACAACTGGTAAAATTTATCCTAGAGCAGTTTCTAAAAAGAAACAAAACCCAATTCCGTTCGACTCTTCTCCTTTCACTAATTATTTAAAAAAATCTTCACCGTCACCTTCGGGTTCTGGTTCTTTTAATTCAAAACCTTCGGGTTCTGGTTCTTTTAATTCAAAACCTTCGGGTTCTTTTAATTCAAAACCTTCGGGTTCTGGTTCTTTTAATTCAAAACCATCTTCATCAAAATCTTCGTAATTCTAAAAAATAAAATATCCGCTTTCTTACTTTTGAATACGCTTTATTTTCTAACCTATTACGCTTTATTTTCTCACCGATATGCTATGCTTTATTTTCTAACCTATTACGCTTTATTTTCTAACCTTATTTTCTAACCGATTGTATTATACGATTGTATTATACGCCTTTACTTACTTTTTACCTATAATTTATTTTATTTTCAGGAAGAAAATAAAATATAAAAATAATTTAAGTTTTTTATATTTGCGATTGCGAAAATAGTTTAGATAACTCTTCTGAAATATCATCATCAACAAGATCGAAAATGTCTTCATTGTTTTTCATATCATTTACTGCAAAATTTGATTTTAACATCACTATATACTTTTCCCAAAAACTTGAATGAGAATATTTAAGTAATTTTTCATTACCATATAAATATATCCATTTTTGTATTTCTTTCAACAACACATCTTCATTCATTCTAATTTCCATACGACCCATTATGTTTTCTTCTTCAATTGTAAACATGTTTTCTTTTTCAAACCATTTCAAATTTCGAAATTGCGCAGCAATTAAAACAGCATCATCATATATATAATCTTGTGGTTGTTGTGACAAATAATTCCGAAGAGCTTTTTCTATTATATCGTAAGAACATTGAAATAATTCGTTATTTTGATGATATTGCTCTAAAGCATTATGAAGACCAGTTTCTAAATTGTAATAATGTTTTGTTTGCCAAAACATCTTTATGAAAAATTTATCTCTTTCCAATCTTGTTGCATTTATCGATTTTAATCGAGTGTACAAATTTTTTGTACAACCTATTTTATACACATTTTCTTTAAAATACAAATTTGTTGTAATTACATATACGTAACCCAATTCCATTTTTAATTGTTTCACAGTTCCAGTTAAATCCTTTGACTAAAATTTAAAAGTACGGCGCTTTTTATGTTGAAATTGTTGGAAGAAAATTAAAAATTGTTATTTTTTTTTCCTTGATACACAAAAGAAGATATCATGGCAGATAGTTCAGAAATGTTAACTTATGTACTCTACGTCGTATTAATTGCGGTTATGGGAGCAGCAGGCTGGTATATAGCCAAACAATGGGGTGCTGATAAACAAATGATGGGAGCTGGTATTGGCGTTTTGGTAGGCGTAGGAGCGGCGTTTGCACTTCATACGTATAACGGTCCGTCAAATATTGTATATTAACCCTAAAGCGCAAGAAAGGCTCTTGCGGCCCGAAGGATAATTTTTATCACACATTCGTGTGTTAAAATGGGTACTTTGCAAAATTTATTGAAGTCCGTCGGGATTGGTTCGAATAAACCAATTAATAGTTTCTTCAATTGCTTGTTCGTATGAAATAAATTTAAAATCTATTCCTTGATTTTTTTTATATAATTGTTGTAATTTTTTATTATTAACTGTTCTTGAAACAACACCATTATCTTGATTTATATCATATAATATATCTTGTGAAAAATTGAACACTGATGCTGTTGTATTTACAATTTCAGATATACTATATTCTTCACTTTCATCAGGGCTTAAAATAATTGTTTCATCGTCATTATAATTTCTTACTAACCAAGTTATTAATTTTCCAAGATCGTGAGAATAAATAAATTGTCTTTTTGCACTTCCGTCTCCATAAATAATGAGAGGTTTTTTGTCACGTTCTGCTTCATACATTCTTTTTACAAGAGACGGTATAAAATGATTTTCTGTTGCATTAAAATTATCATACGGACCAAAAATATTACAAGGAATGAAAGACATAAACCCTCCATCGTCATTTTCAGATTTTTGACGGCGACAATCGTTAAAAAATTTATTCAATGTTATTAAATAACGTTTGCTTAAAGCATAGCCACTGTTTGAAAAATGTAAATCTTCATTAATTGAGCTTGTTTCATTAAAAGGTAATGTATCGTTTATAGAAAAAATGCACGTTGATAAGCAACTAAATATTTTTTTGACTTTAAAATTTTGACAACAATTTAATACATTTATATTAATAAGCATATTTGTTACAAAAAAATTTATATTTTGAGTTATATTTTTATAAACACCACCCACCATCGATGCTAAATGAACTACATAATCTGGTTTATGTTTTTCAAATAAAACTTTCACTTCTTCAGATTTTGTTAAATCAGCATCTTTTGAACCTACAAAAATCCATTCTTCTGTATCGGGTTTTTTGTTTTCTTGATTTAACGCATATTGAATACCATTTCCTACTAAACCAGTTCCTCCCGTTACTAAAATTTTAATTGTCATTTTTTGAAAAACTGTAGAAAGACTTTAAATCGAAATTTAATTTATAATAAAGTCATAAGAAGATCACGTACTAAATATAATTGATCAGAAATATTTTTAGAATGATTTCCAATGTAAATACCGCGTTCATGTATAATATCACTGTTGTCTAAATTTTCATGAATAGAGTAGTTATAATATTTAATTGTAGCATTTTTACAAAAATTTCCAGCTATTACTGGTCGATATTCAATATTATTTTTCTGGAGTAATTTTATAAATAATGCTCTAATTTCAATATTTGGAAGAATAATTATAAATCCAAACCAGCTGCTTTGTCCAGTTTCTTGTTGTATTTTAAGATTTGGCAAATTATTGAATAACTTTTTAAATATTTTTGCATTTTCACGTCTACCATCAATTATTGTTTTAAGTTTTTTTAATTGCTCAAGTCCTACAACTCCCGTTAGTTCAGTTGGTCGAACATTATAACCAGGTAATATAAAATTAAATAAATTATAAAATTCATCTTCATGCTTTTCACAAATTTCTGTATCTATTGGCAAAGGACGAGTCCATCCATGAGACCTTATAGACAAAAGAATATGATACAATTCTTTATTATCTGTCACCACTATACCTCCTTCAATTGTTGATATATGATGACTAAAATAAGTGCTAAAGGTTCCTAAAATGCCAAAAGTACCTGCTTGTTTTTCATTAAGAGTCGCTCCCAACGATTCACAATTATCTTCTACAAGTCTAATAGCGTCTTCAGGAGTTCTATTAATATTTTCATCATTAATAATTTTTAGCATTTTCACATAATCGACAGGATTTCCTACAACATTTACGGCAACAATTAATTTTGTCTGAGGTGAAATTGCATTTTTCATTTTAACCAAATCAATGTTGATAGTATCTAAATCAATGTCTACAAATTTTAATTTCAAATTATATTGTTGTAGAGGACTATATGTTGTCGCCCATGAAACTGCTGGAACAATTACTTCATCTCCAGGTTTTAATGGATTTTTACAATAAAATAAAGATGCTATTGCTAATAAATTTGCCGATGATCCTGAATTAACCATAATTGCATATTTACTTCCAATCATAGAAGAGAATTGATGTTCAAACAATTTTACTTTTTCTCCCATTGTAAGATTATTATTATTTTGAAGTAATAATTTAATAGCATTTTTTTCTTCATCATCCCACGTATGTGTTATTAATGGTAACATTTTATTGAAATAATTCTTATCTTAAATTAATTAATTTAAGATAAAAATAAAATATAAAAAATGTCAGAAATAACATTAAAAATTCCGATTGGAGATGCTCTTGATAGATTATCAATTTTGAAAATAAAATTAATCAAAATTGAAGAAGAAGAAAAAAGATGTGAAGTATTAAAAGAACTTACACTTATCGAAAACTTATTACAAGAGTATGAACGTAAATATGAGTTTCATTTTAAAATTTTATACAAAATAAATCAAAGCATATGGAACAAATTAGACGAATTTAAAAAATTAGAACATAATAACAAAAATCTTAGTCCTAATGAAAAAACAAAACTTATTTTAAAGCAAAATCAATTATTTAAAGATATTACAAATGAAAATGACGACAGATACAGAGTTAAAAATAAAATAAATATTTTGTGTAATTCAAATTTAAAAGAACAAAAAGGATATAAATTAAAACACGCATTCGTATTATCTCATTTGGGATTAGGTGATAATATTTGTATGATTGGACTGGTTAGATATTTAGCCACAAAATATGATAAAGTCAAAGTTGTATGTAAAACATGCAATCAACAAAATGTTCAATTAATTTATGCCGACGATCCAGACATAGAATTATATCTAGTTCAAGACGATTGTGATATTAGTGTACCATTCGAATTTGATATAAAAAAATTTAAAAAAATTACTGAAAACTATGATACGTATATTGCAGGACATCATATATTTGATTCTAAACATAATGCCTACTACCCTCCGGACGGGGCCTGGAGGGTCTACACTGACTTACCTTTTAATTTTTATGATGATATGAAAATTGATCGTAATATATTTTGGGATTATTACCATATTTCTTCAGAAGAAATGAATGATAAAGATTTATATAAATTATTATTTAATGAAGAAATAAATTATATTTTTATACATTCATCGTCTTCAATTGGTCAAATATTTACATTGAAAGATGCTGAGGAATATTTTAATTTTAGTTGCAATGATATTCTTGTCATCAATCCATGCGAGAATGTTTATAAAAAAGACCATAAATTTTACGATATTGCAGAAAAATTTATTAATCATTCATTATTTTATTATAAAACACTTATAGAAAAAGCGTCAAAAATAATTATGTCCGACAGCAGTTTCTTTTGCTTCTCAATTTGTTTGAAAACAGATGCTGAATTTATATACATAAAACCAAGAGATCCAACAAATTACAATTTAAATAATTTGAACAAAATAAATAAATACATTTACTGGCCCTAATTTAAAAAAAAATATTATTTTGTATTACGAAGTAATATAAAATTTTGATACCTCCACATCGGATTTTCAGCTTCTTGTCGCGTTTTTATTTCTTGTTCAGCTTCCAATCGCGCCAATTTGCACTTCTTCTTTAATTATACTTTATTTTATACTTAAACGACCCCACATTGGATTCAAAATATATAAATTAAGGCAAACTGTCAATTTCTTCGTCGCATTTCCATTTATTTGCTTGAATCAATAACTGATCGAATATTTTTAATAAGAACTTCTGCTTTCTTTCCTGAACTCGAAAGCCCACAATTTTTTGCAATCTTCTCTAGAACTGCTTTACTTGTGTAAGATTGAATCTGGCTTGCCGGAATTTCATAAATTCCTAACATCCATAAAGCAGTTTCTTCATTGATTGATTTAATTCGACTATTTTCATATAAATAGCCAGTAGCTCCGCGAATAATTGAATAATCGCGATCTGCCAATTTGTCTTTGTAAGCTTGAAAAATTCTCACATAATTTTGCCGACGCCCTTTAAACGCTTCTCTAACTTGATCCGCTTCCATTAAACTCAACTCAATTAAGTTTGCAATAGCTTCAGGATATTTTCGCGGGTAAGAGTCCTGCCCAGTCTGTTGGGGGTTCAATTCATTTAGCGTCTTTGGCTCCGGCCGCGAAGCGGCTACTGGTGCGACGAAGCCGGTCCATTCTTCATAATCTGATTGGACGTCGCGTGCTACCACCGAAGGTGAAACTTTTTCAATTTCGGCGAAGCTCTGTCGGGGGGCCGCGCATCGTTCCGTAAGGTGGGATCTTTGGGATGGGCGTGGGCCGTTGGATCCGCGACTACTTTTCCGTCCGAGCTCTGCGGCTGGAGATCGCAGAACCCGCCGCTCTGGCGTTTCGCGCAAGGGTACCTTTTGCAGAGAAGCTTGTACTCTGTGAATGGGACCGCGGTCGGAGATAGGGTGTTCCTCATCCGATGGGGTCCATCTATCATTTGATTCTTTTGTTTTTTTTGATTGGGGTCGGCGTGAAGCTACCTCTTTGAATTCGGGAGATCTAGGCTTGGGCATTTTTAGATCCGATATTCTTCTCCTTAACCCGATTGAAAATTGACGAGAATAGCGTAGCGATGTATTTAAATTTATACACAGGACTAAAAATGAGTTTTTTAAATACTGATATAGATTTTTCAATGATTCCACAATTACAAGCATATCCTAACTGGTTTACTGCAGCATCAATTGCTTCTGAAACACTACCAACTGAATTTAGTTGGGGTATAATAACTACGAACGATACAAAAGAAATGATAAATAAAAAAAAAATAATAACAAAGCCACAACACCAATACAATTGCGGTTCTTGTTTTGCAATGGCAGTCGCTACTTGCATTAATGACGTCTTCATCGTTTCAGGCCAGTCACCGCAAAATCTACCCGGAGAGGAGCAAAACTCGGTCGATGGACGGGTGCTACCAGAAGGCACCGGAGGTGCTGTGACGTGGAATCCGATGATTTCTACAACTTATTTAATGCAAACTTATAATTATAAACAATTTAATGTTAATATTCTTGATAAATGTCGTGGAGGCAATCCAGCAATATTGTTGTCAGAAATTGAAAAAAGTAAAGGAGTTGTAAGTGAAAGATGTGTGGACTATTCATGGTGTTCTTCAAATAGGAAATGTAAATATAGAAATAAAAATATTTTAGGTTCATTAACAGATGATGAACTTATGAATTATTTAAATACAACAATAACACCCAAAGGTTGTTTTTTTTCAACCACTTCTGATGGAGAACCTATTACAAGATTAGTTTACAAAATAAAAAATATGAGAAAAATTTCCAACTCCAATTTAGATACAACTACAACTATATTGAAAGATCTTGTATATAAAAATGGTCCAATTATAATGGGGTTTGTTGTACTTGAAAATTGGAGTAATGGAAATTTTAACAAAAATTCAGGCATATATTTTCATAACGGAAATTATGATTTAAAATCACCTGAAAAATTTTTACCAGCAAACACTACTTCTAAAGAAGATGGAAAGCATGCTGTTGTAATAATTGGCTGGGGTCGTTCTTATATTGATATTGATAACAATGGAAATAAAGATTTTGTAGATTACTGGCATTGTAGAAATACATTTGGTCCAAACTGGGGTGATGGTGGTTACTTTAAATATGCTATGTATCCATACAATAAAGTTTTACAATCGTTAGGAGGATATTTAACTTTTCAAGCAGGAAATATTTACACAGAAAAAATTTCACAAACCACTTCAGCTCCGCCTAGTGTGTTTGAACAAAATGAAAATTATTATAGAACAAGCGAAACAATGGCTAATATTCATGATATAACACCACCTTATCGCAATATCGATGATTTCAAAATGTCTGTAGTTGGATTTTTTTTCTTATTACTTTTATTTTTAAATTTGATTGCAAAATATTAGAAAATTTTGATTCTTGAACCAAGAAATTAATGATTTAAGTTCAATTGCTATTTATCTTAAAAAGCACCGACGGAATTGTTGGTAAGTAAACGGCACATAATTTGAAACCTGCGAAGGTTGTAAATTAATTATACTTTATTTTATACTTAAACGACCCTTCTTCACCTTCTGAATCACTTTGCTCCAACTCCACTTTTGACGCTTTCCATCCCGTTAGCT
>Ga0105097_10000768_pt1 | contig 14985 bp, 11 predicted proteins | sample PPLLak12cMay2015_FD_87035 | JGI IMG/M metagenome (GOLD analysis project Ga0105097, IMG submission 87035) | Freshwater sediment microbial communities from Prairie Pothole Lake near Jamestown, North Dakota, USA - PPLs Lake P7 Core (1) Depth... | ecosystem: Environmental > Aquatic > Freshwater >... | reverse complement strand
TCCTGGTTCCTTCTCAAATCTCCTATCTCAAATCAAAACCCTTTTTCCTCCTTCAGCTGCTGACTTGAAAATCGCTTCCACCACTTTTATGTCTCTCATTCCCTCTTCACCGGGAACCAAAGGGGGCTGATTATTGATAATTGACAAAGCATCGTCATCCATTTGTTTTGCCTGCTGGTTTCCTGTAAACGCATACAGGTTTTGCTTGTCACTGGTGGTTCCGGTAACACCGCTATAAGCCTGGAAAGGCCGCAAGTGATACCAGCCTTTTTCACAATTCACCTTTAAGTTATTGACACTTTCTGCGAAACTCGTCTTGCAATTGGCTGTGACACCTCCAGGGAACTCGAGCTGAAAAATTGTTATTTCATCTGCTTCAAAAAGGTCCGGCCTTGTGTATTCTGTCCTGGCACTAACCGCTACAGGCTCAAGTCCGGTGGCATATCTGGCTGCATTGAGGGGGTATACTCCCATATCCAGCATGGCACCTCCTCCAAGCTTCTTATGAAGTTTCCAGTGCGAAGGGTCACTGGCGCCATTATAATAACCCGCTTCGGCCACGACCGTTTTTATATGGCCATAAGGTTTGGTTTTATGCCAGCCAATAATAGTTTGTGTCACCGGTTCGTGGTGCATTCTGTAACCAATAGTAAGTTGAACCTTATTTTTCTGGCAGGCTTCTATCATTTCCTTGCAATCCTGAACACTTGGTGCCATGGGTTTTTCACACCATACGTGCTTCCCTGCACCGGCACCAATCAAGGTGTATTTTTTGTGCAAGCCGGGGGGCAAAACTATATAAACTACATCGATATCGGGATTCTGGGCTATAGTATGCATATTATCATAATTATAGACATTACCATCCGGAATCTTGTATTTCTTCTGCCAAACGGGAATCTTTTCAGGTGAGCCTGTTACTATACCTCTGAGTTCACAATACTGGGTCAGTTGCAAAGCGGGGGCCAGCAAATCCCTGCTGTAATAACCCAGTCCAACCAGGGCCACGCCTAGTTTTTTCTTTTCTTTAGGTAAAAAATGGCTTAGCGGAAGTGAGCCCGCAAGTACGAATAGTCCCGATTTTTTAATAAATATGCGCCTGCTGTTCATGTATTTTGGTTTTAAGTCCTTGAATAGCAGTTAAATTAGTAATTTTTTTTTAATTTCTTGAATTCGCGTGTAATTTTTGTAAACGGTCACAAACTTCATAGGTGAAACTAAAAAAAATAAAAAAGGGCCCGTCTCCGGACCCATTATAAACACTCGAGTATATTATAAAAAATTATTCTAAGCAGGCTTTGTCGCCCTCCCTACTTTCCTTTTAATTTTAAAGCTGCCTTAACAATAGCCGCTGCATTCAAACCGTATTTCTCCATTAACTGGTCAGGGGTCCCGCTCTCGCCAAAGCTATCCTGTACAGCCACAAATTCCTGAGGAACCGGTTTATTCTGGACCAGTACCCTTGCGACGCTTTCGCCCAAACCTCCAAGAATATTATGCTCTTCTGCAGTGATCACACAACCTGTTTTGGCGACAGATTTCAAAATAGCTGCCTCATCCAAAGGTTTGATGGTGTGAATATTGATTACTTCAGCACTAATCCCCAAAGCTTCCAGTTGTTCTGATGCCTGCAAGGCCTCCCATACAAGATGCCCGGTGGCTAAAATAGTTACATCGGTTCCTTCTGTGAGAACAATTGCTTTTCCGATTTCGAATTCTCCTTCAGGCATAAATACCGGAACTACCGGCCTGCCGAAACGCAAATAAACCGGTCCGTGGTGCTCTGCAATAGCAATTGTGGCAGCCTTGGTCTGGTTGTAGTCACAGGTATTGATTACGGTCATTCCCGGCAACATCTTCATAAGCCCAATATCTTCAAGGATCTGGTGTGTAGCACCATCTTCTCCCAAAGTCAGGCCCGCGTGAGATGCACAGATCTTCACATTTTTATCAGAATAAGCAACCGACTGACGGATCTGATCATAAACCCTACCCGTTGAAAAGTTGGCAAAGGTACCGGTAAAAGGTATTTTTCCGCCTATGGTCAACCCAGCCGCAATACCGATCATATTTGCTTCGGCGATACCAACCTGAAAAAACCGCTCCGGATTTTCTTCTATGAACTTTTCCATTTTCAGGGAACCTATCAGGTCAGCACAAAGTGCAACCACATTTGGATTAGATCTTCCCAATTCGGCAAGTCCGGCACCAAAGCCTGACCGTGTATCTTTCTTTTCTGTGAATGTATATTTTTTCATCTCAATTTTTTATCTCTTAATAATCCCCCAGGGTTACAGGATTCTGCTCCAGTGCTTTTGCCAGTTGTTCATTGTTCGGGGCTTTGCCGTGCCAGGCATGGGTGTGCATCATAAAATCGACCCCGTGGCCCATGACAGTATGCAACAAAACACAAACCGGCTTGCCCTGACCGGTTTTTCCTTTGGCCTTATGCATTCCCTTTACTATGGCTTCAATATCATTCCCTTCTTTTATGCTAACAACTTCCCAGCCAAAAGCCTTGAATTTCTTTTTCAGATTGCCTAAGGGCATTACATCCTTTGTGGCTCCATCGATCTGCTGCCCGTTGTAATCCACCGTGCAGATCAAATTATCCACATTTTTTCCAGCTGCAAACATCATGGCTTCCCAGTTTTGACCTTCCTGTAATTCTCCGTCGCCGTGCAGGGAGTAGACCAGGTGTTTGTCTCCATTCAGTTTTTTTGACAGGGCAGCACCAATGGCAACAGACATACCTTGTCCCAGGGATCCTGAAGCGATCCTTACCCCGGGTAGCCCATCATGCGTTGTAGGGTGTCCTTGCAGACGCGAGTTCAGCAACCTGAACGTATTTAATTCTGAAACCGGAAAAAAGCCTTTTCTTGCGAGCACGCTGTAGTAAAGCGGAGAAATATGACCGTTCGACAAAAAGAACAGGTCCTCCCCTTTGCCATCCATGGTAAATTGTTCGTTTAGATCCAGTATTTTATTATACAAGGTCACCATAAACTCAGTGCATCCCAAAGATCCACCCGGATGCCCCGAATTAACCTTATGCACCATCCTGACTATATCCCGGCGTGTCTGTTGTACAAGTTCCTGCAATTTCTTCATGCTAAATATCTTAAATTACTTTTTTTTGGTTGAACCAAATATTCGCGCATTGGTTTACTGCTTTTACAGGTTATATCCCCTGAGCGCTGTTGGCAAAAATAAATCTAATTTCTGAGACCTGAAAAAAAAAGGCATCATTTAAAAGAATCAAATCCGGATTAAATGACTTCCTTTTTTGTCCAGATCCTTTCCATCGCTTCCAGGGTTTTCCCTTTGGTTTCCGGTACGTATTTCCATACGAGCAACATCGCCAGCAAGCCCATCACACCATAGATCCAATAGGCAAAGACATGATGGAACTTTTCGATCAGGAAACTGTTCTTATCCATCATTGGAAAGGTCCATGAAACGAGGTAATTGGAGATCCACTGAGCGGCAACGGCAACTGCCAAAGCCTTTCCGCGGATTTTATTCGGAAATATTTCAGACAGCAGTACCCAGGTTACCGGTCCCCAGCTCATGGCAAAACTAGCCACATAAATCAGCATGAAGATCAGAGCCGACCAACCCAGTGTTTGAGTGAAAAAAGTAGTTCCAAGTGCAAACATGGAAATAGCCATACCCAGAGCCCCGATCATCATCAGCGGCTTTCTTCCCAGCTTATCAACTGTCATGATGGCAAGAACTGTGAACAGCAAATTCACCGAACCCACAATGATGGTCTGCAATAAAGCAGTATCTGTTCCGGATCCCATATTTTTAAAAATTTCAGGGGCATAGTATAGCACAACATTGATCCCAACAAACTGCTGAAATACGGAAAGGAGTATACCGATAACGATAACTGCAGTACCAAAAGAAAACAATTTTCCGGAATGACTTACCACCGTGTTTTGTATTTCTGCCAAAATGACTTTTGCTTCCTCCAGACCATTCACTTTGGTGAGCACCTCCAGTGCTTTTTCCGGTTTGTCTTTTAATACCAGAGATCTTGGGGTATCAGGCACAAAAAATAGGAGCAAAAGAAATAGCAACGCCGGTATGATCTCTGAAGCAAACATCCACCTCCATCCAATTGTATTCAACCAGGAATCATCTCCTTGTCTGGCTATATAGTAATTCACAAAGTATACTACCAGCATACCGAAGATTATGGCAAACTGATTCATAGACACCAGTTTTCCTCTGATATCCGCAGGAGCGATCTCGGCAATATACAAGGGCGACAGCATGGATGCCAAGCCCACGCCCACTCCTCCTACAATCCTGTAAAATACAAAAATATAGAGGAAAGTATGATCCGCTTCCCCTATTGGCTTGATGAGCATTTCAGGCAAGGCTGATCCCAAAGCCGACAAAAGAAACAAAACGGCTGCGAGAATCAAACCATTTCTTCGTCCCATTTTTTTACTTACCCATCCACTGATCATTCCTCCAATGATACACCCGATCAGGGCACTTGAAACGACCATACCCAACCGGGCATTTGCTGCGGTTTCTTCCAGTCCGAAGGGTTTTACAAAAAAATTATCCAATGCACTTACTGTACCCGAGATCACTGCGGTATCGTATCCGAACAAGAGTCCGCCGAGGGTGGCCACCAGGGTCAGGTTGAACAAATAGGCTGCGTTATGAGAGTTTTTCATTGATCCGGCTTATATATACTGGTTAATAATATTTTCAAAAAGTTCCTGTTTTCCGCTTTTCAATGAAAGTTCGCCCTGTTCACAAGCGATTTTGTACAGGTCTTTCATGCTCAGTCTTCCCTGTTCAAAATCTTTCCCTTTTCCTGAATCAAAAGAAGCATATCTTTCCTTTCTCAATTTTTCATAGGGTGAAGTTTTTATGATCCTGTCGGCAATCAGCAGGGCTCTGGCAAAGGTATCTGCCCCACCGATATGTGCCAGGAAGATGTCTTCTAAATCGGTAGAATTCCTTCTGATCTTGGCGTCAAAATTTACGCCGCCACCCTGTAATCCTCCGGCCTTTAAGAAAACCAGCATGGCTTCCGTTGTTTCCTGTATGTTGTTCGGAAACTGGTCGGTATCCCAACCGTTCTGGTAATCCCCGCGGTTTGCGTCAACACTGCCCAGCATGCCTTCGGCAGCAGCCACTTCCAGTTCGTGCTGAAAGGTGTGTTGTGCCAGGGTGGCGTGGTTTACCTCAACATTGATCTTGAAATCTTTCTCCAGACCATACTTCTTCAAAAATCCGATCGCTGTAGCTGTGTCGAAATCGTATTGGTGTTTCATGGGCTCCATCGGTTTTGGCTCTATGAAAAAATTTCCTTTAAAGCCCTGTGCCCTGGCGTAATCTCGTGCCATGCCCAAAAAGGTCCCCATGTGGTCTAGTTCTCTTTTCATATGGGTGTTCAACAGACTCATATAGCCTTCCCTACCTCCCCAGAACACGTAATTCTCTCCATTCAGGGCGATGGTTGCATCGAGTGCCAGCTTGATCTGTCCGCCTGCTCTTGCAACCACACTGAATTCAGGGTTGGTCGCTGCTCCGTTCATATAACGCGGATTTGAAAAACAGTTCGCTGTTCCCCAGAGGAGTTTGATTCCGGAGGCTTGTTGTTTTTGCTTCAGATAATCGACTATGATAGCGAGCCTTTTTTCTGATTCTTCAAAAGTAGCTCCTTCGCGTACGAGGTCGTAATCATGAAAACAGTAATACCCAAAGCCCATCTTACTGATGAATTCAAAGGCAGCATCCGCCTTGCTTGTGGCCGCTTCCAGCGCATCCGCGGGCTCATCCCAGGCAAATTTCTGGGTACCCGGACCGAATGGGTCTGCACCCGTTCCACAGAAGCTGTGCCAATAGGCTACGGCAAATTTAAAATGCTCGCGCATGGTTTTGCCTGCAACCACCTGATCCGGATTGTAATATTTAAACGCTAATTGATTATCCGATTCTTTTCCTTCAAATTTAATCTCTCCAATACCTTTAAAGTATTCTTTGTTTCCTGTTGTTATCATGTTACTGTAATTTTATGAATTTGTATTATTTTTTGTTCATTATCAGTTCGAGTTCTTCTTTCCAGAGCGCATAAGCTTTCGAATAGGGCGTTTTATCTTTAAGTGGCCTGTATGTCATTACATGGTCATTGTCCATTATGTTTTTACTGTAAGTTTCAAAATCTCCGGTATGTAATCCGGCGGCTCTTGCGGCTCCAATGGCCCCGGTGGTATTGTAGATTTCAATTTCCTGATCTATCAGTGTGGCCATGGTATCCGAAAAAATATCTGATCGAAATAGGTTGTCATTTCCTGCCCGCAACACTTTGATTTTTATACCATCTGATTTTAATATCCCGACGCCGTAAACAAAAGAGAAAGCAATTCCTTCCAGTGCAGCCCTGCAGAGATGGGCCTTGTTGTGCCTGTTCAGATCGACATTGACAAATCTTGAGCCGATGATCCTGTTGTCGAGCATGCGCTCAGCACCATTCCCAAAAGGGAGCAAACACAGGCCATTCGATCCGACCTCAATACCAGAGGCCAGGTTATTCATCTCCTCATAGGATTCCACATTCAGGTTGTTTAGCAACCAGCGATACTGAATTCCGGCTCCGTTGATGTTCAGCAATTTGCCTATCCGTTTCTGTTCCCTGGTATAGTTCACATGGGCAAAATTGTTGACCCGGGCACCTTCCTTCACCGACAGGTTATCTGTTACTGCATAGACCACACCAGAGGTGCCTCCGGTTGCGGCCACTTCTCCCGGATTAAAAACATTCAGGGTAAGGGCATTGTTGGGCTGGTCGCCAGCACGGTATAAAATGGGCGTTCCCTTTTTTATACCGCTTTCAGCCTCTCCTGCAGCTGATACTTCCGACTGCAATCCGAAGGTTGGAACCAGTTCAGGGATAAGTTTTTTGTCTATACCGTAATATGACAGCAGGAAATCTGCGATACCGTTTTCTTTAAAATCCCAGAAAATACCTTCAGACAAGCCGGATACCGTGGTTTGCATTTTTCCCGAAAACCTGTATGCTATATAATCTCCGGGAAGCATAAATTTATGTGTCCTGTTATAAATTTCGGGTTCATTGTCCCTGACCCACTTGAGCTTGGAAGCAGTAAAGTTGGCAGGTGAATTCAGCAGATGGGTAAAGCACCTCTCTGTTCCCAGCTCTTCAAAGGCCTGCTTACCGATGCCTACCGCCCTGCTGTCGCACCAGATTATGCTGTTTCTCAGTGCCTTTCCCTCTTTGTCCAAAAGCACCAAACCGTGCATCTGGTAGGAGATCCCAATACCATCAATTTGGTCACTGCTGATGTTGCATTTTTTTTTGATTTTTGTTATTCCGGCACAAACATGTTTCCACCAGTCTTCAGGCTGTTGCTCTGCCCAGCCGCTATGCAGTGCCAGCATGTCCATTTCCTTTTCAGGTTCATTTACCACCGCCACACTTTTTCCTGTAACTTTTTCTACCAGAGCTACCTTAACAGATGAGCTGCCTAAGTCTATACCTAAATAATACATATTATAATGATTCTCTTATGATTAATTCTGTTGGAATATAACATTGCAAAGGCTTGTCCTTAGTTACAAATTCTGCAGCCTTTGAACCCAACTGTTTAAAATCGGTTGAAACGACACTAATGCCCTTATAAATAAATTTTTTCATGGGTGTTTCGTTGTAAGATAAAAATCCCACATCCACCCCCGGTTCAAGATTTCTGCTCCTGCATTGTTCCAGAAAAGACCCAAGAATCCGGTCACTTACACTGATATAAGCTATGTTTTTTTCAATTACAAAATCTTTTGGATTGGTGATAATCTTGTAAATGAAGCCGTATTCCTCACAGAACTTTTTAAAATAATTAATCGTTTCGATACTGTGATAGGTATATTTCGGATAAACAAAATGGATTTGTTTATACTTCCTGAACAAATCCGCAGCACCCCTGATCGCGTCCATAAAGGCGGCTCCAAAATCCTGACAAACATAATTGTTTCCCTCCCTTGCATGAATATCCCAGTCTATGATCAGGAGTTTGTCTTCAGGGATATCCGCCAAAATTCCGGGAATCGCTTTATGGTCAAAGGGCATGACGATATATTTATAATATTTCCCTTTGCTGTTATTCAGTATGGCCTTAAAATTGTCGATCTGGTAATGGTGGAACTGTACATCCGTAATTACATTATCCGGCAACTGGTTTATAAATGAATCGTATAAAACCTCCTTGTAAGCTTTAAAAGTATCGAGCACCAGCAGCACCCGTTTCAAATCACCGGCAACAAAATAACCCTTGTTCGGTACCGAGTCAATAACTCCCTGTTCCTTGAGTATGGAATAGGCTTTAAAAACGGTATCTCTCGATAATTTATAGGCCTTACACAAATAGTTTACCGAAGGCAACAAATCACCGATCTGCAGTTCATTTTTAGCTATACCTTCATTGATTGAATTTACCAGTTGCTGGTATTTGGGCAGCTCGCTCAGCTGGTTGATCGTGAAAGAAAAACTTTTTTCTGCCATGGATCCGTTCTGTTCTGTTCCGGTAGGTAAATATAATTTTCTTTTTTTAATTATTCTCACATAAACCAGAAAATATTTTCTCATTTTATGAACAATTCACCAACAAAAAAATGGCCCGATTGGACCATTTAATTTTTTACTACGATGCTACCAAAAATGACTAGTTCTGTTCACTGATTACTGTCTTACAAAACTACTGCAGCTCCTTTCATGACCAACTGTTTTGACATTACCTTTTTCTGATCTTGCCTTGCTTTGGAGTATTGTGCGCCACCCACTGAAATCAAAATCGTTTCAGGTTGCACCACTTTTTGGGAGGAGGCAGTCACCGTAAACAGTTCTTTGGGTTGAATCTTAAACACTACTTTTTTGGTTTCGCCCTTTTTGATGAAAACCCTTTCGAATCCTACCAAGCTCTTTAAAGGGGCATGCTCTAAACTGCCATCTCTGTTGAGGTATACTTGCACCACTTCCTCTCCGTCTCGGTCACCCTTGTTTTTTACATCAACAGAAACTGTTATTTCTGATCCGGTGCTGATTGCGGCAGGCATGCTAAGGTTCGCATATTCAAATTCAGTATAGCTCAGGCCATAGCCAAATTCATAGAGTGGCGTTCCACCGAAATATCTGTAGGTTTTTCCCTTCATGTTGTAATCGATAAAAGCCGGAATATCGCTTATGTCTTTATAAAAGGTAAGCGGAAGCCTTCCTGAAGGATTGTAATCTCCGAAAAGAATATCTGCCAAAGCAGAACCTCCGGCCTGACCCGGATACCAGGCTTCAACAATGGCAGGTATATTTTCCTGTTCCCAGTTGACAGAAAGTGCACTGCCGTTGAGCAGAACAAGGACCATGGGCTTGCCGAGTTTTTTCAATTCTTTCATCAATGCTGTTTGGGTGGCAGGCAGATTCGTATTCAGGCGATCACCTCCTGAAAAACCATCAACCTTTACTTTCATTTCTTCACCTTCCAGAAGCGGACTTATACCCATACACAAAATGATGACTTCGGCCTCTTTTGCAAGGGAAATGGCCTCTTGCATCAAATCCTTTTGCGGTTTTTCCCACAGCAAGCGCATAATTGGATAATCCGTGTTTTCCTGTCTGTATTCAATTTTGATCTCATAGGCTTTACCGGCCACCAGGTCGAGGTATTCATATTCTTTTTTCGGATGGTGCACATCAAATCTCTCAATGACCTTCTTGCCATCAATAAACAACCTCATTCCTGAAAATGCTTCTCCTCCGAGTGCATATTTTCCTGTTTCCGGCACTTTCAAAAAACCGGTCCAGCGAACAGAAAAAGCATCGGCATTCAAGTCCTTGAACGGGGCGGTGGTTTCCCAGATAAAATCAATATTGGCATCAATTCTAGTTTTCAGGGGTTGCCCGGCATGATCCAAATTATTGAAATATGCTGCATTCAGACCCTGTGTTTTCAAACCGGCATCTGCATACAGGACGGAGGCCGGTACGGCTTCAAAAATCGGCAAACCTTCTGCCAGCTTGCAACCGGGCGCATAGCTGATCTCAGCATTTGGCATTTTTTGTCTGATGCCCTGAAGCGGTGTTACCGGATTTGCCGGAAAGCCATTGTAATTTCCCAACAGCACTTCAAGGTCATCCGCATTAGAACCGATCACAGCTATTCTTTTCAGCGATTTACTGAGCGGCAATGTCTTGTTTTCATTTTTTAGAAGTACCATGGATTTTCTGGCTGTTTCCTGGGCAAGGAGCCGGTGAATTTCAGAATCAACCACTGAATAGGGAATATTCTCATACTTAACTTCTCCTTTTGGTGCAAAAAGACCCAGTTTAAATCGTGCGATCAGCAATCTTTCCAAGGATACGTCCAATTCCTTTTCGGTAATGTAGCCCTGTTTAACAGCACTTACCAGTGCCGGATAGGTATCGCCACAATTCAGGTCAGTACCTGCTTTAACTGCCATGGCCCCCGCTTCTTCTTTGGTTGGTACAACGGCATGTGCACTTTTGTCGTAAAAATCTTTGATCGCCCAGCAGTCTGAAACGATATATCCCTTAAATTTCCACTGATCCCGCAACAAGCTGCTCAATTCCACATTGCCGCAACAAGGCGTACCCTGATAACTGTTATAAGCACACATTACCGAATATACATCTGCTTCTTTTACCGCCTTTTCGAAATGTGGTGTATAGGTATATAAAAAATCATAAGCGGTAGGTTCGGCGTTGAAGCGGTGGCGCTCGCTTTCCGGACCGCTATGTACCACAAAATGCTTGGCTGTAGCCACAAGTTTTAAGTATTTCGGGTCATCACCCTGCAGGCCCTTAATAAATCTCACCCCCAGTTCACCGGTTAAATAAGGGTCTTCCCCATAGGTTTCCATACCCCGCCCCCATCTTGGATCTCTGAAGATATTGATATTTGGTGTCCAGTAGGTAAGTCCCTGGTAGATCCCTCTTTTACCTCTTGAAACAAAATCGTGGTGCTTTGCCCGTGCTTCATCTGAAACAGCAACGGCAACCCGGCTCATCTGCTCACGGTCAAACATAGCAGCCAGGCCAATTGCCTGTGGAAAAACAGTCGCTTTTCCCGCTCTTGCAACCCCGTGCATGCATTCGTTCCACCAGTTATAAGCAGGAATACCCAGCCTTTCAATGGCCGGAGAAGTATAACTCAACTGGGATACCTTTTCCTCAAGTGTCATCTGGGCAATCAGTTTTTTTGCGCGCTCCGCAAAATCAGGTTCCGGCTCTTCATTTTTGTCTGGTTTTTCTGCAAAAGCGACAATAATTGATAACAGAAGCATGGCAAAAACAGTTTTTAATCTCATGGCTTGGTATTTTCGATAAAGTTAAAAGGAAAAAGGAAAATGGCAAAAGAAAAAAGTATTAAGATATGAGTATTGAGATATGAGAATTGAGATATGAGATATGAGATATGAGTATTGAGTATTATTATTTTGAGACATTTTGAGAATTGCGTATTGTGATTAAGGCAAACATGACAGGAAACAAGAAACAAGAAACAAGAGCCTGGAACCAGGTACCAAGAGACAGGATAAAAGTTTAAATTTCTAGAGAGTTTATTGTTACTTATTGAAAAACTTCTCAACACCATCCCTGTAGGTCTCGCCAATGGATATTTCCTTATCACCCAAAAAAATGCTGTTTTTTCTTATTGCGGTTATGGCATTAACGGCTACCAGATAGGATTTATGTATCCGGATAAATTTATTTTCCGGCAACTGCAATTCAAGGGTCTTGAAATTGGTTCGGATCACCAATGGACTATTTTTGCCTTTTAGATAGATCTTTATATAATCTCCATAACCTTTCATCCATAAAATCTCATCAAAATTAATGCGAACCTGACTATAGCCTGCATTGACAAAAAAACTATCGGCAACCGGCTGCGGCTCTTTACTAATCTTTGATTTCCTCAGCTCAAATAAGTCCCTCGCTCTGTTACAGGCTTTAATAAATCTTTCCAAGGCAACCGGCTTAAGCAGGTAGTCAACAACATCCAGATCAAAACCATCCAAAGCATATTGTTTATATGCTGTTATGAAGATCACCAGGGGTTTCTTTTCCAGACTGGCAATGTAATTGATCCCGGTCAAACCCGGCATCTGAATATCTGTGAAAATAAGATCAACGGCATGTTGCTGCATGGCTTCCATGGCTTCAAAAGCATTCGAGCACGAGGCAACGAGTTTCAGATAAGGAACTTTACTGATGTTATCTGTCAACAACTCCAGTGCCAGCGATTCATCTTCTATGGCAATACAATTCATCATTCGTTTAAATTCAACCGCAGGTTTATCATGAACCAGTCATGCTGCTTGTTTATTTTTAGTTCTTGATTTGGTCCATATAATAGTTCAAGCCTTCTTTTCACATTCGACAAACCAATTCCAGACAACTTGTCTTTGGCATCATCATCTTCAATATATTTATTTTTAACTTCAAAAAGGAGTTTATTTCCCGATACTTTTAAACTGATGTCTATTTCGGGATCCGGTACCAATCCCATTCCATGTTTAAAGGCATTCTCAACAAAAGGAATAAGGAGCATGGGTTCAATGGTATGCCGGTCATCCTCGATATCGACATCAAAGTTGATCTTTAACCGTTTTCCAAAGCGCTGTTTTTGCAGATCGATATAACTCGTCAGATAATCTGCTTCATGACTAAGCAAAACCTGTGATTCATTAGATTCATACAGCATATATTGCATCAGTGAAGACAATTTCATGATAGTCGGTTCCAATTCCTTACTTTTTAATCTGGATAGGGCCACAATATTATTGAGAATGTTAAAAATAAAATGGGGGTTGATCTGCGACCTGAGAAAGGCTAATTCCGATTTTAAGGCTTCACTTTGCCGTTCGCTTGCATCTCCATCGGCCCTAATCCTGTCAGAAACTGATTTAATAGCGATACTGCCTAATACTGTAAACAAAAAAGGGATGAAATTATACTTGAGCGATATTGCCAGAATAAAGCTTTTTGTTGTTATGATAAGCTCAAAAAAGATTTTATGGGATACAATAATCAGAACAAAAAGTAATAATTGAATGATACTAAAAAGGATATATTTTCTTTCATACAAAAATTTTGGAATCAGGTAGCTTGTATTTAAATAAAACAGCAAAATCCAAAATACTGTTGTTATTGTGTGCAGGTATAAAAATTTCATTTCTTGGGAACTGATTCCTGATCCGCGGTATTCATATATTATTACGAATGGCAGAAAAATGATGACCAGCAAAGCCAGGATATGCAGCAGTATATATTGAACTGATTTTTTGGAATATTTGCTGAAATACATGAAACTTTTTTTTACAAATTAATAAAATTAATTGACTCAGGGTGGTAATTCAATATCATTTTTCAATTAGGATTTAATACCTAATAATTCTCGGCCTAACTGAACCCTAAATAGCTGTATTGCTTTTATCGAAGCTGGACACAAGTAAAAAACCCCATAAGCAAATTTACTTATGAGGTTTACCAATTACTATCTATACTCACTATTTAATCACTATATTTTCAAAAAAGGTCTCGTTACCGTATTTCACCATCAGCGTATATTCACCTCTCGGGGCGCGGTTAAGGTTATAGATCCCTTTTACCAACAGGTCACCTTCTCTGGTTTCCTCGTAAACTGTATTGTCATTTTTGTCGCTTATGCTTATTTCCACAGGTGCGAGACTCCTGTTAAAATAATTGAGATATACCTTTTTGTCCTTTTGAAATGCCAAAGGTTTGTTTTTTATTTCTCTACTTTTCTCTACAGAAAGATTTGCTTCATCAATAGTAACATTGTATACCAATGTGTTTAAATCACTTTCTACTTTTAGGGAATAATTTCCGGCTTCGAGCTTGTCAAGATTTAATTTTTTACTAAAGTTTTTTCCGTAGGAATTTTCATTGAAAAGTATATTGCCATCAGAATCCGTTAATCTGATGTTCGAGTCAGCAGATTGGGAATCTAAACTTAATAAGATTGCCTTTCCATCTTTTCCGTTTTCAAGGTCAATTGTTGGTTCGTTAGCCATAGCTGTTATTGTAGTGAACATCAGGCCGATAACTGCGGTAATTTTCAGATAATTTTTCATGGTTGTCTTTTTTTTAAATTGATTTATGCAGCAAATCTATATTCGTTTGCCTTGCATAGGTAAAAAATGAGATGAACCGGCTGAATTTTGAGGTGAACCCCAAAAGTTGACTCACTTTTAGTTTCAGTCAAAGCATAAAAAATATCATATCATACTTTTTGAGTACTTCAGGTTTATCATGTAAATTTGATAAAACAAAAAGTTCCGGCGGGAAATTTCCTTACCCTGCCTGTAAAAAAGAAAACGAATGAAGAACCGGGTCAGAAAGTCTTTACACTGCTTAGAAGAAGGCTTTGATAAAATAAATGCAGCCTTTCGTAACAGTCATGGTTATAACGGGGATGTGATCATTGTTCCGTTTCGAGGCTATGGAAATAAAGAAAAAATCTACTTCAGTGGCCGTGTGCTAAAAGACAGGAAAATAGCCAAAACAAAACCGGATGATGATATCTTAAACAACATCTTGCGTATGTACAAACATTTTGGCAGTAAGGAATTGGCAGGGCTTGGTGTTAAAGCAACCTGGGGTAATATAAGTGAACTTACAATTACCGATGATGAAGGCTATTTTCATTTTGAATTGCCTTTTTTGGGAAAAACAGATCAAAATCAGCTGTGGCATAAATTCGAGCTTAAACTTACAGATGAACTCCGCTTTAAGGTCAGTCAAACCATATGGGTACAGGTTCCGGTATCAGAAACTATTTTTGGGGTGATCAGCGACATTGACGACACCATACTGCAAACCGGTGCAGGGAATCTGCTCACTGCCATCAGCAACACCTTTACAAAGAATGCCGATACCCGCCTAAGCTTTCCGGGAGTGCAGCAATT
>Ga0105097_10000764_pt1 | contig 15001 bp, 18 predicted proteins | sample PPLLak12cMay2015_FD_87035 | JGI IMG/M metagenome (GOLD analysis project Ga0105097, IMG submission 87035) | Freshwater sediment microbial communities from Prairie Pothole Lake near Jamestown, North Dakota, USA - PPLs Lake P7 Core (1) Depth... | ecosystem: Environmental > Aquatic > Freshwater >... | reverse complement strand
TGGTTAAAAGTCAAATTCTGCTGGTGATGTACGTGCCAGAGGAAAGAAAAAAAAGTAATATCTTTGTAACATAAATAATAAATATGAAGAAGGTAACTAAAAAGACAGCATTTGATATCAAAGAGGCAAGCAACCAAAAGCTTAAGCCTGCTGCTCGTAAGCACTATGCAGAAAATGCACAAGCTGCTATGAAGAACCAAAAGAAAAAGAAATAACATGGGAGTTTTAAACTACACACAAGCAGGGCGTGCCGCTGCCGTCACACCGTCTAACACGGTTAATATTCCTAGCGTATCAGGAGGAGAGAATACACAAGGATGTACTCTTTACACTGGATCGGGAGGGATTATTAAAGCAATGACAATCGGTGGCGACATTGTTACGTTTAACTCTGTTCCTGCTGGACAAATTTTACAGGTAAAAGTTTTGCGTGTTTACGCAGAAGTAACAACTGCAACAGGGATTGTCGCTCTTTGGTAAATGAACGAATCAGATTTGAAACTGGGAATATTGAATACTATAGTATTGGCTATTTCTTTTAGCAATATAGAAACGTCTCTTCGTCTATTTTTACTTCTTGTATCAATCGGATACACATGCCTTAAAATTTATAAGTTATTAAAAGATAAGCGCAATGAGGTTTAAGGATATTTTCAAAGATTCAAACGACCTTAATGAGCAATCAATTGCTGCTTTTATTTCTCTTACATTAGTTATAATTATCACTATTTGTGATTTAATAACCGGATTGTTAGGGATGGAACTTATTATCAAAGAATTTATTTTTGTTTCGCTTTTGGCTTTTACTGCGGCAGCTTTAGGGATTGCTGGATATAAAACATTGAACAATAAAGAAGATGGCGAAACGAGAGAGTAATTTAACACAAAAGGTTACAGATAAAGCAATTGATTCAATCAAAATGCCTGTAACATTTAAGGAGTTTAGTAAAGAACCTGTTAAAGCAATGTTGTTCATTGTCACGTTAGCCATTGGTTATTTATACGTTGACATGAAAATGATGTATGCAAAAAACATTGATGGTCAATCGGCTAAATTAGACAAGGTTGAAATGAAAATTGATGCATTAACAAATCAATTACGCAAGTCTGATTCCTTATTATCTGCAAGCTCAACAAAATTAATGGTTTTATCTGAGTTAGGTCATATCAAATGATTTATTGGGTTTATGCATTTATTATTTTGTCAATGGGTGGATGCGTTTCTGCTGTAGCAGAAAAAGATACCGAAATAAAAGATAAAAAAGTATTGGTAAAAGTAGACGACTTTACTTCAATAATAGAACGTGCAAAAAAAAACCAGGCAATGGCATTTAATGTTGGAGCAAAGGCTGACAATGCAATGGTTAACAAGGTTGAAGCAGTAGCACAAAAAATCAATACATTAGAATCAACGATTGAGAAGTTAGAGGAAAAAAATGAAAAACTGCAAGAACAAGTTAAGTCTAATCCTAGTTTTGATATTCCTTTTTTCATGGAATCTATCATTGACAGCACAAACATATCCAAAGAAAAAAATAATTAATGGTGATACGGTAATCGTAATGACCGAAAGTCAAGCAAATAATATCAATGCATTGTTTCGAAATTTAAAAAAAGATAACAAGAAACAATTAGCTATTTCGGATTCATTAAAATCAATTGTAAAAGTATTTGACCAAGATAAGATTATTTATGTGCAGTCATTAGACAAGGCACAGAAGTCATATATGTTAAGTGAAGAGGAGAACAAAATATTGCTTCAAACACAACAATCATTAAAAATAGGTAGATTTGCGCAAGATATTAGTGTTCTTACACTTATGTTTACAGTTGTAGTATTATTAAAAATATCATTTATTAAATAACAATGAAGCTATCAGAACATTTAGATTTATCCGAGGTTACTCGATCAGACTCAGCTAAAAGAAATGGCATAAGTAATATGCCAACACCTGAGCACACAGACAACTTAGTATTATTGGCTAATAAAGTATTTGAGCCAATACGTAATCACTTTAAAGTACCTATTCTTATCTCAAGTGGGTATCGTTCAAAAGAATTAAATTCTAAAATTGGAGGATCATTAACAAGCCAACATTGCTCAGGTGAAGCATTGGATATTGACATGGATGGTTCGTCTAGTGGCGTAACTAACAAAATGATATTTGATTACATTAAAGATAACTTAAACTTTGATCAATTAATTTTTGAGTTTGGTACTCAAGCAAATCCTGATTGGGTCCATGTATCATATGAATCATCTGGAAAACAACGCAAGCAAGTATTAAGGGCAAGTAAATCAGGAGGAAAAACTTCATATGCCCCATATAAATGAAAAATTTAAAATACTTACTCGGCATTCTGTCGATTTCATTAATGTTTTCTTGCAAACCGTTACATTCTGTAACGACTACGAAAGAAATTGTACGTATAGATACCGTACGTGATTACAAAGTAATTACAAAATTCCAAGCTGTTCATGACACTTTGACCATAGATAATCCATGCGACTCTTCTGGCATCTTAGCGAACTTTTATACTAAGATTAAGGTACCACAAGGCAAGATAATAATTCGTTCCGTACAGGGCAAGATTCAAGCCACAGTTGACATTGATTCGATTGAGTCTGTGTATGAAAATAAGTATCGCTCATTGGTCAGAAAAAATGTGCAAAACAAGGAAATATTGGTCGTAAAAAATGTGATACCTAAATGGGCCATTTGGTTTATGGCTATAAGTGGAGTTCTGTCATTCTTGTATATTAGAAATTTTATTCTTAAATTTACAACGTAATAAACCGAGTGTTAGTGTAGGACCTAATATTCGATTTAAACAGTTGTAAAACTAAACAGCCCCGACGGTCCTACACGTTGGGGTTTTGTTTTTATATGGAAAAATGGAAAGATGTTGTTGGCTATGAAGGTCATTTCATGGTTAGCGAAAGTGGAAAAGTTAAATCATTAAATAGAACGTGCATTCGTGATAATGGAACTAAATATTCTATTAAAGGAAAAGATTTAACTAATTTTATAAGCAATGTTGGATATGTTAGAGTTGCTTTGCGAAATAAAGGAAAACAAATAAAATATTCTGTTCATCGATTAGTAGCTGATGCTTTTGTTTCTAAAGAAATTGGTCGTGATTTTGTTAATCATATTGATGGCAATAGACTAAACAATCATTATTCAAATTTAGAATGGGTATCTATGATGGAAAATAATTGTCATAGAATTAATAAATCTAAAACAAGTAGCCAATTTACTGGTGTAAGTTTTATCAATGCAAAACAAAAATATGTTGCTAGTATATGTATAAATAAAAAATCAATAACAATTGGACATTTTGATTTAGAGCATGATGCGTATATTGCTAGATGCAATTATGAACTAAAGAATGGTATCATAAATAAATATCTTTAATTTTACGTAAATTTGCCAAAACTAAATTTGATAAAAATTGGCAAGGATTAGCACATATTCTGTAGATACAAACGTAACAGGTCTCGATAAGTGGATTGGAACCGACGTTAACAACAGCGACATAACCAAGAACTTTACGGCTAATGCAGTAGCATCTTATTACAATAGAGTATCTAAGATTGATACGGGTTTATTCTCTTGGGGGTTCAAGCCTTATTCTACTCCTCAAGCACAGCCATCAATGACATTCCAAAAGGTTGATTGGTTAAATGATACCATCAATCTAACAGGCTTACAAGGTGTTATCCGTGTATCAAACTTAACACTTGCCAATACTACTCCTGGACCTTTTATTGAGAATGAGTGGGTAGGCAAGATTATTATTGTTCATGTTCCTGAGAGCCCTGCATTTTACGCATTTTACCGTGTAGATGCTGTTGTTGAGGATGGTTGGTTTTATTTATTGACATTAGTTTTCTTAGATGGTAACAATGCTGTTATCCAAGAAAATCAGCCAATAGCTTTTGGTATATTCTCTGCTGTTGCAGGAACGTCAGGAACGTCAGGTACAAGCGGAACAGCAGGTACGACGGGTACTAGCGGAACATCCGGAACGTCAGGCACATCAGGAACAACAGGTACCTCAGGTACTAGTGGTACGTCAGGTACATCTGCGACTAGCGGTACGACAGGTACTAGCGGTACGTCAGGTAGTTCAGGATCCGGTGGTTCTTCAGGGTCATCAGGAACAAGTGGTACATCAGCTACTTCAGGAACAAGTGGCACAACAGGTACATCTGGTTCGAGCGGAACAAGTGGTACGACAGGTACAAGTGGGTCTTCAGGGTTTACAGGAGATAGATATGCAACCACATCAACAACTACATTTACGTTAGGTAATGCAGGGACAATAACTGTAGGATTAGGTTTATCTTACACCGTTGCTCAATCTATTATTGTTGTTTACGATGCAAATAACTTCCAAGAATGCGAGGTTATTGCTTATAACCCAGCAACAGGTGCTTTGCAGTTTGCTGCACCAACAAGAACTGCGGGAGGTGGAACTTATTCTTCTTGGTCTGTCAATCTTGACGGAGCAAGTGGAGGCGATGGCTCATCAGGCACAAGCGGTACAAGTGGAACCTCATCTACTAGTGGGACTAGTGGAACATCAGCAACATCGGGTACGACAGGTACATCGGGTACGACAGGTACATCGGGTAGTAGTGGTGTTGATGGAACATCGGGCACTAGCGGAACAGCAGGTACGACAGGTACATCAGGTACGAGTGGTACTTCAGGTACAACAGGAACTAGTGGCTCATCAGGAACGACAGGTACTAGTGGTACGACAGGAACGTCAGGTTCAAGTGGTACATCAGGTACGACAGGAAGCTCAGGAACTAGCGGAAGTAGTGGTGTAGATGGAACTAGCGGAAGTAGTGGTGTAGATGGCACAAGCGGTACATCAGGAACAAGTGGTACATCAGGTTCAGCAGGTACATCAGGACGTAATGGTATTGACGGTTCTTCAGGAGCGGCCATATCTAACTGGTATGGTTCATTCTCTAGTGATCAGACTCAAAATGTTACAGGAGCAAACGTAGCCACAACTATAACATATAATACAGTTGAAATATCTAATGGAATAACAATTAGTGGCTCGCAGATACAAGTTCAGCATGCAGGTATTTATGAGATAGGATATTCGGCTCAGGTTGATAAAAATAGTGGTGGAAGTGATGAAGTAAAAATATGGGCAAGAATAAATGGAGTAGATGAACCAAGGACGACTTCTTACATTGAGTTAAATGGGTCAAATGCAGAATACTTGCCATTTGTAGCTTATATATTTGATTTAAATGCAAATGATTACGTTGAATTCGTATTTGCATCAGCTGATTCTACTGTTAGATTAACTGCTAAGGCAGCTACTACAACTCCTGTAGTGACACCTTCGGCACCATCAGTAATTATTGTTGCAGCTCAAGTTGGTGTATCAGTTGCTTCTACATCAGGAACCTCGGGTACGTCAGGTGCTCAAGGAACAAGTGGAGCTAGTGGAACTTCAGGTACGTCAGGTACGTCAGGTGCTCAGGGTACAAGTGGAGATAGTGGTTCGTCAGGTACCTCAGGTACAAGTGGACTAGCAGGCACGTCAACTCGTGTTGAGCAAAACTTTACAGCGACATCAGGACAGACTACGTTCACCATTACAGGTGGGTATACCATAGGTTTGATTGACGTGTATATTAACGGTGCTCGCTTATTACCAACTGACTACACAGCGACGAACGGCACGACAGTAGTATTGGGCACACCTGCATTGTTAAATGATGCGGTGACTGTTCTAAACTACACTTCTAGTATTGCAGCACTGCCTACATCTAGAGATGTGTTTGACTATACAGCAACAGCTGCTCAGACAACATTTACAGTTAGTGGAGGCTACACAGTAGGGTTACTAGATGTGTATGTCAATGGTTCAAAGCTTACACCTGCTGAGGTGACAGCGAGCAACGGCACAACCTTTGTGTTGGTAATCGCTTCGGTAGTTGGGGATCAAGTTCAGGCCATCCGATACAACTCATCAATTAATGGTGTGTCAGGTAGCGGTACGACAAACTATGTGCCTAAGTTTACTGCGAGTGGGACGATTGGGAATAGCACGATTCAAGATAGTGGGACTGCATTGACATTTGGTGTTGCATCTACTTTTTCTAGCACTGTTGGAGTTGGAAATGCAATTAGTGCTTGGGGTACAGGTACTTTTCCTAGAGTTCTTCAAGTAGGAAATGCATCATTAGTTACCAATGGAGCGGCTTTTGCTCAATTAAGTAATAATATTTATTTTGATGGTTCTTCATATAGATACATAACATCAAATGGCGTTTCTCGTTTTATATTTGAATCAGATGGTTCAATGACATTCAACAATGCTGTTTCGGGAACTGCAGGCAATACTGTTTCAACAAATGAACGTATGCGGATTACTGCTGCTGGAAACGTAGGTATTGGAACGAGTTCGCCTAATAATTTACTTGAACTTTATAATTCAACAAGTGGACTAGCAACATTATTAAGATTAACTAATGCTTTAGGAGCAGAAGGTGCTAATGTAGGAATAATGCTTTCGGCTGCTGGTAATGCTGGCGGAATTCAATTAAGAGCTGAAGCTCCTGGTGGAGGTAATCAAAATTTTTCATTATATGTTACTGCAAGTAATTCTTTAAGAAGTACTCCTTCCATATTTGTACAAGGAAGTTCTGGCAACGTAGGTATTGGAACTACTTCGCCTGCTACAAAATTAGATGTATCTGGAGTAATAAAAGGAAGTCAAATAATTAGTGACGAATATACAAAGTCTGTATCATCTACACCAGTTGATATTTTTAGTAGCGGTAGCTCTTCTGGAGTTTGGTTAGTTACCGCTGTTGTTAGAGGTAATGGACCTCAAGCAGGATATGCAATTGTAGGAAATAGATTTGGAGGTACTCTTTATATTCTAGCAAGTGGTGCTGGTGGACAAATGTCTTTCTCGGTATCAGGAGGTTCATTAATGCTTTCTCAAAGTGCAGGAGGTACAATTACAACTACTGTTTCATACGTTTCATTAAATAGTGGAGGTTAACATAAGTAAAAAAATAACAAATACGATGACAAAAATATCGAATCAATATAGTTTAACCAATGTCCTCACCGCTGATGTAGTTAATGGCAGGGTGGGGATAAATAATGGCAGCCCAACCGTAGCTTTGGATGTGACTGGGGCGGGGAAGTTTTCGACGACAGTAACTGCTCAGACTGGATTTAAACTACCTGCTAACGGTAATGGAACCAGTCCAACACTTGCCTATAATAATAGCTTAGGATTCGGTGTTAGCGGGACAGGTATATTCTTTGGTAACCTATATAACTCGGATTTATCAACCGCAATACAGTTAAGAGTTACAAACTCAGGTGGTACTGATATAACTGCATTAACAATTGACTCAAGAGGTTTTTTGGGTATAGGTACAACCTCTCCAAGTGAACAAGTAACATTATCAAGGTCTGTTTATCCTACCGTAAAATTAATAGAGACTACTGATAATGCTCAAGGTTATTTTCAATACCATTCTGAAAATAATTACTTTATTTTAAATGCTCAAAGCAATCATCCTTTACTTTTTGGTACTAATGATACCGAACGTATGCGGATTACGAGTGGGGGGAATGTGCTTATTGGGACTACTAGTTCAAATGGTTCTACAGTACAAATAAATGGCTCTGCTTATGCAAATTTATTTCGAATTAACGATACAAATGGAGGTTTTGTTACCTTAAATATGTCTAATCTGGAGAGATGGAGCATAAATTATTTAGCTAGATTTGCTAGTTATGGTGCAGGTACATTAACAACAGATGGAAGTGGAAATATTACCGCATCATCCGATATTACTTTAAAAAATATTATTAAGCCCATTAAAAATGTTCTTGAAAATATAAAAGACTTTGAACCAGTATATTTTAAATGGAATGAAAAAACAGACTTAGATAAAGAGAATGTTTATATGTCTACTATTGCTCAGTCAATTCAAAAGCATTATCCTGAAGCAGTAGGTAAAATGGAAGATGGAACTTTAACCGTACAAGATAGAGCAGTAACTGCTATATTAGTAGCAGCCATCCAAGAACAACAAACTCAAATTAACGAACTCAAAGCATTAATAAACGCTTAGTAATATGTCAAAGAATACTCAATTAGGAAATTTAGTTAATGGGATATTTGTCGATTCAACAGGACGAGTTGGGGTCGGGACAACTACTCCAGCAAATGCTCTTGTTGTGGATAAAGGAAACGCTACCGCTTCCTATTTGCAATTCACAGCAGGCACAACTACAGGTGTTCTTGCGACTGACGGATTTGAGGTAGGTATTGATGCATCAGGAAATGGTATCATCAGCCAGCAAGAAAACTTACCTTTAATGATTTATACTAATAGTGCAGAGCGGATGAGGATTACTGCTGGAGGGGATGTCGGGATAGGAACTACAACAATTGGCACCTCAACTGTATTAACCATTGGAGGTTCAGAAACTGCTGCATCAGCTATTGCTAGAGGGCAGTTAGTTAATACAACATTAGTAGCTTCTGCAAATAATGATGTGTTAGTAGGCTTAGATATTGCTCCTACATTTAATAATTCTGGATTTACAGGAGTTAATCTTTATGCTATTAGGGTTGCGGGAAATATTGTACCATCTGCAAGTGCTTTATATTCTTTGGGTGCTCCTTCTTTTAATTTTGCACAAGCGCACATTAGACAATTTTTAGCTTCAGGTACAGGCGGATTTGAATTTTATCCAGCATTTGCAACTAAATCAGGCCAATGGTTTCCAACAGGCAACCTTCTCCTACAAAACGGTGGAACATTTACTGACGCAGGCTTTAAATTAGATGTTGTTGGTACTGCTAGGGTAAGTGGCAATGCTACGTTTTCTTCAAACGTAGGTATTGGAACGAGTTCGCCTGATACATCTTTACATGTTTTAGGCTCAACCAATAGGCCAATTGTAATTTCTACATCTAATGCAACAACAGTTTATACAACTTTTAGATATAATACATCAACTGATGTAGGATATATAGGAAATGGTACTGGTGTAAGTTCAACTGGTTCATCAAATGACTTTGGAGTACAAGCAGTAAATAATTTAATATTTGCTGCAGGTGGAGGTTCTGAACGTATGCGTATTAATTCTGATGGTACAATGATGCTTGGAGGGACTTCTTCAAGTGGCACAGCAGGTACTGGAAGCGGAAGAGGTAATTTAATATTAGGAGGTTCTACAAGTAATAAAATTACATTTAACAACAATAGCACTACTATTAACGGATTTATTTATTCAGATTCATCTGAGTTTAATTTAACTGGTAGTGGTTTTATGGTTTTTAATGCTGGGGGCTCCGAACGTATGCGGATTACGAGTGCAGGCAACGTAGGTATTGGAACTGAATCTCCATTTGTTGGAGGAAATCCAGCAAAACTTCAAGTTAAAACTTCAACTAATATAAATTTAGCAATACAAAATGGTACTGCTGATGCAACAGGAGTTAAGTTAAACGCATTTAATGATGCAGCTTCGGCCAATATTCCTATGGAGCTTAATGGTTCTATAATGATATTGAAAACTGGAGAAACCGAACGTGCGCGTATTTCTTCTGGTGGAAATGTTGGGATTGGAACAAGTTCTCCTAATAGTAGATTGCAAATTGGTACAATGACTTCATACACAGGAAGTGGTTATACATTCGCAATGGGTAATGGAAGCGTTGACTTTTTATTAACAATAAATGCAGCGCAATCAGGCTCATCGGTTACATTCTATAGTAGCACAGACTACTTATTTAATCGTTCGGGTCCTTCTTCTACAGGTGTAATTAGTGCTTATGGATTTAATAATATATCAGATTATAGATTAAAATATGACTTAGAGCAATTTGAAGGTTTAAGCCTTGTTAGTCAAATAAAGACATACAAGTATAAAATGGAGGAAACTCACGAAACTCAATATGGTGTATTAGCACACGAGATTCAAGAGATACTTCCACATCTTGTAGTTGGTGTTAAAGATGGAGATAGAATGCAATCTGTAGATTATCAAAAAATTGTACCTATGCTTATTAAGTCAGTACAAGAATTAAAAGCAGAAATAGAAATTTTAAAACAAAAATAAATATGACAAATTTTATCTGGAGTGTATATCAACTTGATACAGCTCCTTCACTTGACGGACTTACAGATGTGGTTATTGTAGTTCACTACGGCCGCACAGCAGTAGACGGAGAATACACAGCGTATTCTTACGGAACAATGGGATGCCAAACACCATCTGAGACAGACTTTACAGCCTATCCAGATTTGACGTTCGACCAAGTATGTGGCTGGTTGGATTCGGGATTACCGGTAGCTGATATCGATGCAGGACTACAGCAAGATATTGATAATCAAATAAACCCGCCTGTCATCGTGTTGCCAATTCCTTGGTTGCCTCAGCCTGAGCCTACTACTACAACAACAACAACCGAAGCTCCTATTTAATTAGGAGTTTTAATTGTTTTTAGTAATTTTGTAATGTAAAATTTAATAAACTATACACATGAAAAAGTATCGTGATCTGTTAGGTTTGGTTCACTACCTTAACCAATCTATCGAACAAGGCAAGACCATTGGCCAAAAGAAGTTAACAAAAATTGGTGACCTTCTTAAGCCGTACATTGACTCGTACAACGACAAGAGAGAATGGATTTTATTGTCCAACGCTAGTGTTGATGAGAACAAGAATCTTATCGTTGATGAGAACAATGCTTATAAGTATACTGCTGAAGGAGCACACAAGCGTGATAAAGAACTAATGGATTTGTTCTTATCTGACTTCGACTATACACCAATACAAATTAACTCACCATCTGAACTTGACCAATATACATTCTTGTATGGTTGGGTGAACGGTGTAGAGTTTCCTATTGAGCCTGAGGAAGAGGTAGAAATCTAGAAGTAATATTTAATAGCTGATATTACATCAACAGCAGTGATACTCCTTTGACATTCAAATTGTCGAGGAGTATTTTTTTGTTCAGGGCACCAATCAAAGTCTCCACGGTCGAATTTATGCTCAGGGTTGTTCCAACAGCCATGGCATACGCTCTTGTTTGTTATGCGTATGCAGTCAAACTCGTGGTCATCTTTGGTGAAGTTACTTATCATCACAACTTGCTTACCTAATGCCCACGCAAGCCATGATAAGCCCGAGCTAAGTCCGATAAAAAACTCGCTGTTATATATAACGCTCATTGTATTCTCAATGCTCACGTTGTCAATTTTCTCGCAATTGTCAAATGGGTTATCTTCTTTGGATACATTAATTACTCTGTACCCATGTGCATGCAAATAGTTAATTGTCTCTTGCCACCCTTCTCGTGTCCAGAACTTACAGCCTGCCGTTGAATTAGTAGCAATCGTCACATACTTGCCATATGTATTCTTACGTTTCTTAAACTTTATGCGTGGCTTAAGTTCTTCAAACTCTAGTCCCAATATATTTGCTGCCGCTTGTTGGAGTGGTATCGTATTAGGCATGACCGGTTCTTTGTTCTCGTCGTAGAACCATCCAAGATTATACTGCCCTGATATGCCGTTCACCTCTGTGCCTGGGCTCACAAACTCTAGCTCAGGGTAATTAAATAAGTGATTCCAGAATGTTGAGACCACCACATGGCAGTCGTGCTTTTCTTTGAACGCTAACACGTATGGCATCCAAGCAAGAGTGTCTCCAAGTGACGACGATTCAAATGAGATTAATACCTTCTTGTCTTTGTATGACAGCGTGCTCTCGTATACGAGCTCGTCATTCTCAAATACTTTAGTTGTCCATTCGGTAAAATATTTCCGATTAAGTTTTACCCACGAGTTAGACTTAATTGTATTCTCGTAATGGCACGTTCCCTTTTCATCAAAGAACTGAACTTTAAAGTCAAACTCTACAGGTGACTTAAGTTCTAAGTATGGACCATCAATAAAGTTTTGTATTAACGTCACATCTTGGTCCTCTTTTTTATTATTCAATGTATGCTTGTAAAAGCCTAAGTATTCAATGCCAAATATTTCTGTTGTCTCATATATTGGCTTCTCGTAGTTTGCCTTGATTGTTCTAAGGTCTGTGTCAATGTGCTGTATATACTTATCGTATATACCACAGTATTGTGGCAAGTTATGAGCAATGATTGGTAAGCGATAACTAATCGCTTCTCTAAGCACAAGTGGATTGCACTCCCACGTAGAGTTGAACATAAAAATGTCAGCACCAAACATAAAGGATGACACATCCTCCTGCTCTCCATGCACAATGACATTCTTTGGTAAGTCTTGCATCAATGGCTCCCAATAGTCTTTGAAGTTACCTGCTTGGTTGCCAACAAAATGGAATCTAAACTCAGGGTACTTTCTTGCTATCTCGATGCCCTCTGCTTGGTTCTTGCCTGGTGTCCATAGACCAACATTTAACACGTCTTTGCCCGTTGGTAGAATGGTTCTTTCTTTGTGGTCAATAGGATAATTAATGACCTGTTTGTAAGATGGCAAACTCTCAAATGTCTTGTAATGATATGGCGTGCAGAATGCATACGAGTCAGGGTGGAATAATGTCTCTTTGATAGGATCAAATGTGATGTCATGACAAGTCTCTACTATTCTGTAGTCTCGGTTATTACTATACAACTTAGCCATGATGCTATGGTCAAACCGTTCAGCAGGCTCATGCAGATGGATGATGTCAGGCTTAAAATCACTTATTGCTTTGAACAGCAACGTCTTATCCTCATACAGCGTGGTAAAGTTCTCTCCTACAATATCTTTAATCTTATTACGCTGAACCACGTAGTCTAAGCTGTAGCAAGTATACTCAACCACGTATGGTATAATCTTACCATCTAAAGCTTCTAATGTCTTCAGTACAAATGCAGGCATGCCACCCGTTGATAGATGTGGCACTAAATACATCACCTTAATCGGACTAATCATCTCCACCATTTTGTCGGCTCTCTTTTCTCCATGGTAGAATAGTAGCCTTTCTTTGCTTGCAGGTATTCTAACCCAGTTACCCATCATATAGTCTGAGCCTGTAAATATATCCATGCTATTTACCCTGTCGACCATGTCCTGCTTACCGTTCACGTAGATATACGGCAGCCCATCATGGAAATTGTACTTCCATAATAGTACGTTCAATATTGTCTCCTCATTGTAGGCAGCATAGTATTCGTTATTTGCAAGTATCTGCGGATGCACGCACATGTTATACCACTCTCTTAGGAATATGATGCAGTTTCTATTTGCAACAAAGTACCCTGTCTGTCTGTAGCGTTGTCTGACATATTGGTCCACAACGAACAGCTCGCATGCGGGATGCTCAAGTGTTGTGCTTAGGTCATCTCTGCTCTCAGCCCCTCCCCTGTCGCCAACATGCAAGTAGTCATAGATGCCCTCTACAAAGTAGGGGATATCCGATGATTGGTCGAACATGTCAAATATGCTTGATGCATACTTAGTAGCCACCGAATCGGAGTCTATGTACGCCACCGTCTCTGCGTACTTTAACGCATCTGCAACGACTAGTGGGCGTTGAATTAAAATCTTATAAATGTCTAGACTTGTCCTATCTATATACTCGCCCTGATCCGGGTTGATAGCATCGCAGTCCCATCTGATAGTAAAGGTGGCATTCTTAATCTGCCTATCCGAGTTGAGCATGTATACTAGCGTTGGAATGCTAGTATAGTAGTTTAATGACTGTACGCATGCCTCTACTGTTTCTGCGTATGATTCAGTTGCGTATAATACGTATGCTTGCTTCATAATCCAAATTTAATTAATATTGTATCAAAACCCAATTTAAATGAACATAGAAGTTAGCATCGGAGAGGCTGTAGACAAACTGTCGATACTTAGTATTAAGATGGAGAAGATTAAAGATAATTCAAAGTTAGAGAATGTCTCTAAGGAATACTATATGCTACTTGATTTACTTGAAGAAGAAATGTTTACCAACCCTTTATATTATAAACTTAAGGATGTAAACAAAAGACTATGGGAGATTGAGGATGAGATTAGAGTTTGCGAGAAACACGGAGATTTTAACTTAAATTTTATTAGACTAGCACGTGCTGTGTACCACCGTAACGACGAGCGAGCAGACATTAAAAGACAGATTAATTTAAAATACAACTCCAATCTAATCGAAGAAAAACACTACCAAGCATATTAATAAAAGAAATATGTTATTTTTGCATAATAGTTAAATAAAATAAAAATGAAAAAATTAGAAGATCAAGAACTAGAGCGTTTAAATAACGCAACCAAATCACTTCGTGAGGCACGTGCAACTATTGCAGATATTGAAATCTCAACATACCGTTTAGATTCAAAAAAGAAAGCTGTTCTATTTAATGCAGAACAGGCTGCCGAAGAATTAAACACCATCCAAGGAGAGCTTCAGGAAAAATATGGCAACGTATTAATTGACACGCAAACCGGGGAAATTAAAGAAGATAACCATGATAATTCGTAAATTATCTGTTGGCGTTGACTACAAGTCATCGATGAATTATATTACCGGTCAGTCAGTACTGAACGGCAATTATGTTATTCACTTAATTAAGATAACGGATGCTGGCTCCTATCAGATTTTCATTGAACAAAATAAAGAAGTTGTTCTATGGAAAGAGATAGGTAGCACAGTTCCAGTATCGGTAGAGTACAACATAGAATTCTAATATAATGAAGTCTCCTTTTTATTTTGTCATCAGCTCGAAAGATGGCAAACGATACGACAATGAGCGTAACGGAATTATCATTTCTACTTCTAAAGAGGACCACCTAGCAACAATGCGTGAGGCTGTTGTCATCTCTACTCCTATTGGCTATGAAGGTCCGATAGAAGCAGGAGACATGGTTCTTGTTCATCACAACACTTTTCGTATTTACTACGACATGCGTGGTAGAGAGAAGTCATCGTGGAATTACTTCATGGATGACTTGTTT
>Ga0105097_10000762_pt1 | contig 15007 bp, 16 predicted proteins | sample PPLLak12cMay2015_FD_87035 | JGI IMG/M metagenome (GOLD analysis project Ga0105097, IMG submission 87035) | Freshwater sediment microbial communities from Prairie Pothole Lake near Jamestown, North Dakota, USA - PPLs Lake P7 Core (1) Depth... | ecosystem: Environmental > Aquatic > Freshwater >... | reverse complement strand
GATGGCGTTGGTGGAGGCGGCCTTACCGGTGCCGATGATGGCGTTGGTGGAGGCGGCCTTACCGGTGCCGATGATGGCATTGGTGGAGGCGGCCTTGCCCGTGCCGATGATGGCGTCAATAGCCTGAGGTGTCTCTGGCTTCACGTTTGCAAAGACAGGCATCGCAAGAACGCAACTCGAAGCGACGAAAGACAAAACTGCCGCAGTTCGCACGGCACACCTGCTATTCGAGTCGATCATTTGATATTCCCCTAGTTCGATTCGCTCAAATCGTCTGAGACGGCATCTGCTGGACGCACAAACATGTACATCGCCACTCCAAGTCGTACCTTGGGCTCTTGATCGAGTTTCCTCGCTTTGCCCTCGCGGTCCGTCAGCCAGTCATCGAGGGACTCTAGGAACTGTTGACCGCGATCCTTCACAAGAGCGTCAAACTCGAGGGCGTCCGAGGATGTCACTCCACCAGGCGCCCAAACACGTCGCTCAAAGAGCTTGTGGTCCTCGTCCGGCTTCAGGTTCTGATCCAGCGTCTTTGCGAGATCAGTAAATGCAACTGACATCGCGTGGAATTTCGCCGGATCAGCCGCATTCGGGATGTAGTTGCGGGAGAGGACGCGGTGGTATCCGTTACCGAGATCCAGCACGACACCGATTCGCTTCAATTCATCGAGCATTTCCAAGGCCGGTACGTCGCCGGTGTAACGACGCACCAACTCGGAGAAGCTGCGACGACCGGGAGGGCCATCGAAAGGAACCTCGTACGGGATTCCGTAAGGCCCTGTGAATTCGGAATCCTGATGCCAGCCGGTCAAGAGCCTGCCAACGCGACTCAATCGCCCGGCCAAGGCTTCAGCCTCCGCCTCTGTCTGCTCCAAAAGGCGAGAAACCTCTGGGCGAGTAAGGCCGGTCGTGATGGCGATTCTCGCTACGGATTGCCTCGAATCCTCGAGTTGCAGGACGTCTTGCGCGGAGTCGACAAATATAGTTTTCAACAACTCTGCAAACTCGCCGTAAGAAATTCCGTTCCGAACCAGAATTCTCACGAGAGGTCGCATCAGTGGTTTAAAGGATGAGAGAAGCGTTGACTTGAAGTTCTCGCTCATCTCTCGCCCCACCTGAGACTCGACCCTCGCGCTCGCCACATACGCCCTAAAGCCGACTTATTGTTAACTGTGGCTCGGACTATATAGGCGCATTAGAGTCGGTCAAGCCTTGAACATAAGTAGGTGCCGCTGCTCGCCGTCAGGGCAGCTGTTGGCTTTTTCGCACGACGGGTAATCGGACGGAAAATGTCAGCTTTTCAGTGGCATGTGCACACACGGAAGAAAGAGTGTGGCTCATGCGGCACATGGACTTCCTCATCTCCAGAAGGGGCCCGATATGTCACATCCGAATTGCCGTGCGTTGCGAGTCGGGAGTCCGGGCCCAGGCAGTCTGTGATCCCGGTCACAGAATTGCTATCGACTTAATTTTTTCAATTAAAACAATCGGATAGGCCCGCCAATCCGAACGCAACGACCCCGGCTGATGTCGTTGCTATAAGAGAGAAAGAGTCTCGAGCCACGTCTGGCGTGGCGTGTACCAACGCGTTCTGAAGGCTTAACCAACAGCCAGGCTGCTGACGACCAACACCCCGATCCAGTACGACCTCTCGGTGTCGAGGTCGGCGCTGATACCGGTAATCAAAAAAAGGCCGACCCCTGGTTCACAGGGGCCGGCCTTTGATGTCGTAAATCGATCTTGACAGACTTTTCTACTTCTGGATGGACGCTGTCTTGCGTAGCTCTTCGAGGTAGGCCTGCAGCTTCTTACGTTGGGTAAACATCTCGACCTGAGGCTTCACCTGCTCGAACTCGGGCACCTCGGGGCTGCGCACGTCCTCCAGAAGGATCACGTGCCAGCCGAACTCGCTCTGCACGGGCTGCTGCGTGTACTTGCCCTTCTCCAGGGCGACGACCGCATCCGCGAAAGGCTTGACCATGGTCTGCGGCGAGAACCAGCCCAGATCGCCGCCATTGCTGGCGCTCGAGTCCTTCGACTCGGATGCAGCCAGCTTCGCGAAATCACCGCCGCCCTGCAGCTTGACGATGATCGCGTCGGCGGACTCCTTGTTCTCGACGAGGATGTGCCGGGCCTTGTACTCCTTCGGCATCTGGGCGACCTGCGCGTCGAATTCGGCGCGGATTTCTTCGTCCGTCGCCGGGTTCGCCTTCATGTACTTCTCGCTCGCGGCTTCGGCGAGGATCTGCGTGCGCAGCAGCTCGATTCGCGCCTGGACAGCCGGGTCCTTGGCGAGGCCGTCCTTGTCGGCCGCCTGCGCTGCCAGAGTCATGTTGATCAGCTGATCAAGGGCCTGCTCGCGCTGCTCGCCCTCGAGCGGTTCCTGCGAACCGCCACTCACCGCCATAGCGAACGCATCGAACAGCTCGGCACTGAGCTTCTGGCCGTTGATCGTGGCGACCGCGGCCTTCGCCGGCGTGGCGCCATCAGCCGTCTTGGTCGTGTCCTCGGCGGGGCGAGTGCAAGCCGCCAGCAGCACGGCGGAAGCGACCAGGAGTGAGAAACTTGTCTTACGCATCTTGAGCCTCTGGGTTGAATGCAAGTCGTTGAGGGAGCGGCTCGCCAGGAGCGAGCGCGTGGATCGAAAGCGCATGTATGTCCGTGGCCATCAGCTCACCGACGGCCTGGTAGACCAGCCGGTGCCGTTGCAGCTGGCGCAGGCCAGCGAAGCGCTTCGACACGATCAGCACCGAGAAGTGCCCGCGGCCATCGGCCGCGCCGGCATGTCCGGCGTGGTGGTGGCTGTCGTCTTCCACCTCGAGTTGGGCCGGTTCGAGCGCCTGCAGCCGTTCAGTGAGCCGTTCGAGCCTCGTTGCCGTCACGGCAGTACTCGCACGAAGGGCTTCACTTCGAAAGACTCGAACACGCCATCGGTGACGTATGGATCGCCGGCGATCCAGTCCCGGGCGGCCTCCAGCGACTCGAACTCGGCAACGATCAAGCTGCCTGAGAAGCCGGCGCTGCCCGGATCGATCGAATCCACGGCGGGGCAGGGGCCGGCGAGGGCGACACGTCCGGCTTCCACCAGCACACTGATTCGCTCGAGGTGGCGGGAACGGACGCGTCGTCGGATCTCGAGCGCGCCCGGGGCATCGTGTCCGAGGATCACGTACAGCATGTCAGCCGGGACCTGCGTCGGCGGCCTCGGCCTTGCGCGCGATCCAGACACCCTGTGCCAGCGCGAACACCAGGGTCAGTCCCATCAGCCCGAACAGCTTGAAATTGACCCAGGTCGCCTCGTCGTAATTGAAGGCGACATACAAGTTCAGCGCACCGGCGAGGGCGAAAAAGCCGACCCACGCGAGGTTCAGGCGCGTCCAGCTGCCATCGTCGAGCGTGACGTTTCCGCCCATGAGTCGCTGGACTATCGTGGGCCCGGGAAACCACTGGCTCGCCAGGAACGCGCCCGCGAACAGCCAGTTGACGATGCTGGGCTTCCACTTGATGAAGACCGGGTCGTGGATAAGCAGGGTCATCCCGCCGAACACGAGGACCAGCACCGCCGAGGTGAGCAGCATGGGGCTGACTTTGCGGTGCCGTATCCAGCTCCACGCGGTTTGCAAAAGCACCCCTGCGATCAGCACGCCGGTCGCGACATAGATGTCGGCCAGCTTGTAGGCAATGAAGAAAGCGATGACCGGAAGCAGGTCGATCAGAAACTGCATGATGCGCGTCGAGGGCGGGCTCGGCCCCGAGCCCGGGGCGCGTATCATAGCCAAGTCGACTGTCGCGCCAAGAAAATTGCTCCGAGAGTGGCCTTCCTGATCTCCATCCACCCGGTAAGTCCCCAGCCACGGCTGGTGCGGCAGGCTGTTGCCGCGATGCGCGATGGCAGCGTCGTCGCCTACCCGACCGATTCCAGTTACGCGCTCGGCTGTCTGATCGGCGACAAGGAAGCCATGGAGCGCATCCGGCGCATACGCGCTGCCGACAAGAACCACAACTTCACGCTGGTCTGCCGCGACCTCTCGGAGATCGCCAGGTACGCGCGGGTGGACAACACCCAGTACCGAACGCTGCGGGCGTTCACGCCTGGGCCATACACGTTCCTTCTGGAGGCGACCCGCGAGGTGCCGAAGCGCCTGCAGAACCCGAAGCGGCGAACGATCGGCATCCGCGTCCCGGACAACGCTATCGTGCGCATGCTGCTGGCCGAACTTGGGGAGCCGATCATGAGTTCGACCCTGATGCTGCCGGGTGAGGCAACGCCCATGACCGACCCGCTGGAGATCAAGGAGCGCCTCGATCACGCGGTAGACGTAGTGATCGATGGCGGGCCCAGCGGGTTGGAGCCGAGCAGCATCGTCGACCTGTCCGGATCGGTGCCGGTCGTGGTCCGGCGGGGCAAGGGCGACGTCAGCACCTTTGAGTGAGGGCGTGAATGAGGGCGGCGTGCCGGCAGGCTGCGTATAATCCGCGATCCGTTCGCTGGCTGGGGCTGGCTACGGGTCCAAACTCGTTCATAAATCGGTTCCAAGTCCATGATTTTTGAGGTCCTGAAGCGGGCGGCAGGCGCCGGGGTGCGCGCTTGAGTTCATCGGTATCCGCGCCGCGGCGCGTGCTGTCCGGAATGCGCCCGACCGGCGCGTTGCACCTCGGCAATTACCACGGCGCGCTCAAGAACTGGACGGAACTGCAGTACGAGTACGACTGCTATTTCTTCGTCGCCGACCTGCACGCCCTGACGACCGGCTATGACGACACGCGCCAGATTGACGCGATGGTTTGGCAAATGGTCGTCGACTGGCTAGCCGCCGGACTGAATCCTGCGGTCGCGACCCTCTTCATACAGTCCCGGGTCCCGGAGCACGCGGAACTGCACCTGCTGCTCTCGATGATCACGCCGCTCGGCTGGCTCGAGCGGGTGCCGACCTACAAGGACCAGCAGGAGCAGCTCAAGGAAAAGGACCTCGCCACCTACGGCTTCCTGGGCTATCCGCTGCTGCAAAGCGCCGACATCCTGCTCTACCGGCCGATGTACGTGCCGGTCGGGGAGGACCAGGTCGCGCACGTGGAGATCACTCGCGAGATTGCGCGACGGTTCAACTTCATCTATGGCCGCGAACCGGACTTCGAGGCGAAGGTGGAGCGAGCCTTGAAGAACCTGGGCGTCAAGAACGCGGCGCTGTATGGCGAACTGCGCCGGCGGTTCCAGGAGCAAGGCGAGGAGGAGGCGATCGAGCGGGCCCATCGCCTGCTCGAGGGTAACTCCCGCCTCACTCTGGCGGACCGCGAGCGGCTGCTCGGCTACCTCGAAGGATCCGGACGCACCATCCTGCCGGAGCCGGACGTACTGCTCACGGCGACACCCAAGGTCACCGGCCTCGATGGTCGGAAGATGTCGAAGTCGTACGGCAACACCATAGGCCTGCGCGAGGACCCGGACACGGTCGCGGCCAAGCTGCGCACCATGCAGACCGACCCCGCGCGGGTGCGCCGCACCGACCCGGGCGACCCGGACAAATGCCCGGTGTGGGACCTGCACAAGCTCTACTCGGGCGAGGACGTGCAGGCATGGGTCCAGCAGGGTTGCCGCAGTGCCGGCATCGGCTGCCTGGAGTGCAAGAAGCCCCTCATCGAGCGGGTGGTCGAAGAGGTGACGGGCATGCGACAGCGGGCGCTCGAGTACGAGGAGAATCCCGAGCTCGTGCGCGGCATCATCGCCGAGGGTTGCGAGAAGGCCCGCACCGTCGCGACCCAGACGCTGGATGACGTGAAGCAGGCCATGGGCCTGGCCTACCGATGAGGATCCCGCATGAGCAAGCCTGACCTCAGGGTGATCGAGGGTGGCCCGCCCGTCCCGGCGCAGGCTGCGCCGGTCGAGCATGCTGAGCAGGCCGAGATGCCCTTCGCGGTGGTGGAGGGCGAGCCGGTCACGCAGATGCCGCGCGACCTGTACATTCCTCCCGAGGCACTGCAGGTGTTCCTCGAGGCGTTCGAAGGTCCGCTAGACCTGCTGCTCTACCTGATCCGGCGCCAGAACCTCGACATCCTGGACATCCCGATCGCGGAGATCACCCGGCAGTACATGCGCTACATCGAGTTGATGCGCGAGTTGCAGCTCGAACTCGCCGGCGAGTACCTGCTGATGGCAGCCACGCTGGCGGAGATCAAGTCGCGCATGCTGTTGCCGCGGCCACAGAGCGAGTCCGGCGACGACGGGCTGGACCCGCGCGCCGAGCTGGTGCGTCGACTCCAGGAGTACGAGCGCTTCAAGCAGGCCGCCGCTGACATCGAGACCCTGCCGCGCGTGGACCGCGATACCTTCCCCGCGTCGGCCGAGCTCGGCGAGCGGCGAGTCGTGCGCATGTTGCCGGAGGTGACGCTTCAGGAAATGCTGGTCGCGCTCAAGGACGTGCTGGAGCGCGCCGACATGTTCGCCCACCACCACGTGAGCCGGGAGCGACTGTCCGTGCGCCAGCGCATGTCCGACGTGCTCGGCGCACTCAGGAGCCAGGCGTTCGTCGAGTTCACGCGACTGTTCCGTCCCGAGGAGGGACGCATGGGCGTGACCGTGACGTTTTCGGCCATCCTCGAGCTGTTGCGCGAGGGGCTCCTCGAGATCGTGCAGGCCGAGCCCTTTGCGCCCATCCACGTGCGGGCAGGTGCGCCGCGACACGTAACGCTGGTCGTGGACAACGACCGCACGGAGACTGCGAGCCGTAACGAGCCATGAGCGAGAATTCACTGTCACGCGTGCTCGAGGCCGTGCTGCTGGCGGCCGGCCGCCCGGTCGGTGTCGAGCAGATGCGCGAGCTGTTCGAGGAGCACATGCGACCGAGCCCGGAGGAGGTCCGCGCGGCGCTCGCCGAACTCGAGGCGGACTGCGCCGGCCGTGCATTCGAGTTGCGCGAAGTGGCCAGCGGCTGGCGCCTCCAGGTGCGGCCGCCGTTTGCCGACGTCGTGTCGCGTTTGTGGCAGGAGCGGCCGAGCCGCTACTCGCGGGCGCTGCTCGAGACGCTGGCGCTGATTGCCTACCGCCAGCCGATCACGCGCGGCGAGATCGAGGACATCCGCGGTGTCACGGTGAGCTCGACCATCATGCGCACGATGCAGGAACGAGGCTGGATCCGTGTGGTCGGGCACCGCGAGGTTCCGGGGCGCCCCGAGCTCCTCGGAACGACGCGCGAGTTCCTCGATTACTTCGGACTGAAGAGCCTCGATGACCTGCCGACGCTCGCCGAACTGCGCGATCTCGACGACATCAAGGTCCAGCTGGAGTTTCCCGGCGGCGGGCCGGTGCCTGAATTGCCCGTAATTCCGGCGCACGCTGGCGGAGAGTCGGCAGAAGAGGAGGCCACTGTCGAGGACGACGCATCGCTTCAGTCGTCCGAGCCCGAGGCTCCGACGCTGGTGGCCGCACCACCCGACGACGAACGCGGCTGACGACCCGCTTGGACGAACGCCTCCACAAGCTGCTGGCCCAGCACGGCATCGGGTCGCGTCGGCAGGTAGAGGAGTGGATCCGTGCCGGGCGCGTGCTCGTGAACGGGCGACCCGCCGAGGTCGGCCAGCGAGTGATCCCCACCGACCGGATCACGGTGGATGGACGGGACGTGTCGAAGCGGCTGGCGACGACGCCCTCACTGCGCGTCATCCTCTACCACAAACCCGGCGGCGAGATGACGCGCGGCCGCGAGGGCGACGATCGCAGCGTCGTCGAGAGCCGGTTGCCGTCGCTACGCTCAGGTCGCTGGCTGCCGGTGAACCCGCTCGGTTTCGGTGAGGAGGGGCTGCTCGTGCTCTCGAGCGACGGCACGCTTGCCTCGGCCATCGCGCGCAACGCCGGCCCGCAGCCGGTCGAGTACCGCGTCCGAGTGCTGCGCCCGCGCGAGGCCGATGACTGGCCCGACATGCCGCTGCAAATCGACCTGGCGGGGAAGCCGGTGGCGTTTTCGGCGGTTGAGCGACTGGAGGGCGGCGTAACCAATGTCTGGTTTCGCGTTGCGGCCGAGCATCCGCTGCCGCGCGGGGCCTTGCGCGCGCTGTTCGACGGTGCGGGCCTGAAGGTCAGCCGCACCCTGCTGGTGAGCTGGGGGCCAATGGCGCTGCCGCGCGACTTGCCGCGTGGCCGTTCACGCGACGTCGAGGGGTCGGAACTCGAGACCCTGCTGGCACTCGCCGGCCGCAAGCCGCAGCCGCGTGGCCGCGCGGGTTCCCGGGGCGCTCGCGGGCGACGAGCTACTGCGCGTCGAAGCGGCGACCGCTAGTCCCGCGCCCGTCCGGGCCCAGCAGGTAGAGAAACGGCGCGAGCACGTCCTGCGGCAGTGGCACCGTGGCGGGATCCTCGCCCGGGTAGGCCTTGGCGCGCATGGACGTGCGCATCTTGCCGGGATTCACGCTGTTGACGCGGATGCGGGTGACCGTGTCGGTCTCGTCGGCGAGCACCTGCGTGAGTCCCTCGAGCGCGAACTTCGAGGCCGCGTAGGCACCCCAGTACGCGCGCCCCTGCACCGACACCCCGCTGGTGACGAACACCACCGAGGCGTCCTCGGACGCCCGCAGCAGGGGCAGCAAGGCACGCGTCAGGATGAAAGGAGCATTGACGTTCACGTGCATGACCTTCATCCACGTCGGCACGTCGCAGTGCTCGATGGGCGCACGCTCGCCGAGCAGTCCGGCCGCGTGCACGAGCCCGTCGAGTCTCCCGAACTCGTTGCGCACGGCCGAGGCCAGCGCATCGTAGTGTGTGGCGTCGGCCCGCTCCAGGTCGAGTGGCGCGATCGATGGGCGCGGACCGCCCGCGGCCAGGATGTCATCGTATAGACGCTCGAGCTTCGGGATCTTCCGGCCGCACAGCACGACGCAGGCACCGAGCTGGGCGCAGGCGGTCGCGAGCGCGCCGCCGAGGCCACCTCCGGCCCCGGTGACGAGGATCACGCGCCCAGCCAGGCTGTCGACCGGGGCCACGTAGCCGCGCACGGTTGAGTCGGTGGTCAAGGTCTTGTCTCCATGCGGGTGCGGACGTGATCAGGCGTGGTGCATGGCGGTGCGCCATGCGGTCCAGAGGCGACCGAGCGGCTCGAAGTCGAATCGGCGGGGGGCGAGCGCGTCGGACCGATCCAGCTGCTCGATGAGACGCAGATGCAGTGACACCATGATGAGTCCGTGACGCTGTGCTCGCTTCCGGCCGGGCGTGTCGAGCAGCAGTGGAAGCGACTCGAGTCCGCGCCGCACACGGCCGCGCCAGTCGGCCAGAAACCGCGCTGCGACGGCGTCAGCGGGCGTACGAGCCAGGGCTGCGGGATCGAGACCGGCGGTCGCGAGTTCATCGAGTGGCGCATACAGTCGCCCACGGGCGAGGTCCAACCTCAGTTCGCGAAGGATCTCTGCCTGGCGGATGCCGGCGCCGAGCTGCCGGGCGAAGCGACGCTCCTGTTCGGTCAGCGACTGCCCGTCCGCGACCACGGCGGAGATCAGCATCTGCAATGCACCGGACGATCGGAAGCAATAGGCCTCGAGTTCCTGCCAGTTCTGGTACGTGAACCGCGCCAGGTCGAGGTCGGCTGCGGCGAGCAGTTCACCGAGCAGGGTCAGGTCAACGCCGGCCCGGTTGCGCAGTGGCTGCAGCGCCACGGCGATGGGATGGGTCGGGCGACCGCCGGACAGCCTGTCGAGTTCGCTGCGCCACCACTGCAGACGTGCGTGGGCGGCCTCGTGGGATTCGCCGGCCACGATCCGCCGCAATTCCGCCTCGAACGCGTACAGCGCGCCGAGCGGTGCCCGCGCCGCGGGCTCCGTGAACAGCACCGCGAGGGCTCGCGGCGAGCCCGGCGGAAGCCCTCTGCGCAAGGCGTCGCGGACCGGCTCGCTGGAGGACGGGTGGGGCGGTTCAGGCATCGGCGGGCGACCCTTCGTCCGCACGGGGCGTACGCGGGAGCTTCTCGACGGGCGCGAGCTCCTCGATCTCGCGCTCCGGCCGCAGCCCGAGCTCGGTGAACTTGCGCGCGCCGGGCAGGACCTGTCGCTCGAGCGACCCGATCGCGCCGTTGTAGGCGTCGATGCTGGCGCCGAGTGCCTTGCCGATGCGGCCCATGTGCTCGCCGAACTTCGCGAGCCGCCGATAGAGATCCTCCGCGAGCGACTGGATGCGGGCCGCATTCTCCGCGAGCGCGCCCTGCCGCCAGCCGTAGGCCACGGCCTTCAGCAGCGCGATGAAGCTCGTCGGCGTCGCCACGATGACGTGCTGGCGGATCGCGTCCTCGAGCAGTGTGGGGACCTGTTCTACCGCCGCGGCCAGGAACTGGTCGCCCGGGATGAAGAGCACGACGAAGTCGGGGCTGCGCTCGAACTGGGACCAGTACGCTTTCGAGGACAGCGCGCGTACGCGCTCCATGACGGCCTGCGCGTGCCGGCGCGAGGCGAGGGCACGAGCATCGTCGGTCGTCGCCTCGATTGCCGTGAGGTACGCGTCGAGCGGTGTCTTCACGTCCACCACCAGCTGGCGGCCATCCGGCATGTTTACGATCATGTCGGGCCGCTGTGCCCCGTCCTCGCCCGGTACGTGCAGCTGCTCGACGAAGTCGCAATGTTCAACCATGCCCGCCAGCTCGACCAGCCGCCGCAGCGTCATTTCGCCCCACTGGCCGCGCACTTCCGGTCGGCGCAGCGCGGTGACGAGGTTGCGGGTTTCACGCTGCAGCGCCTGCTGGCCGAGCGTGACGCCTTCGAGGGAGCCGCGCACCGCGCCAAAGGCCTCCGCGCCCCCCTTCTCGATCCGGGCGATCTGCTCCCGGGTCTGCTGCAGCGCTTCGCGCACCGGGGCGAGCATCGCGGCGACGGCCTGCTCGCGGTCCGCGAGATCCCGAACGGCGCACTCGCGCTGCTGCCCGAGCACCTGGCCGGCCATCTGCAGGAACATCTCGCTGTTGCCGCGCAGGGCCTCGCTCGCCGTGGAGTCGAAGCCGGCGCGGAGGCGCTCCGCAGCAAGTGCCAGCGCGTGCTCGCGCTCCTGGGCGAGCGCTTCCGTTGACTTGATCTCGGCGCGCGCGACCGCGAGCTCGACCTCGAGCCGCTGCGCACGGCGGCGCCCGAGCAGCCAGCCGGTCGCAAGCGCCACCATCGGCAGCAGGAGGAGCAGCGACAGCAGGGCAGGCGACAGGCTCATGCCGTCGGACGGGTCGCCTGCCATTCCAGTGCCGGGTGCACCCAGGCCAGCAACTCGTCCGGCGATGCCACGATGCCATCGGGTTGCCAGCGGGTCGGCTCGTCCTCCGCCGAGAGGTAGCCGTAAGCGGCGACCACGGTGGTCATGCCGGCGGCCCGACCCGCCTGGATGTCGCGCTCGGCGTCACCTGCGTAGACGCAGCGCTCCGCGGCGATGCCGATCAGGCCTGCGGCGTGCAGCAGTGGCAACGGGTGCGGCTTGCGTTCCGCCACCGTGTCGCCGCAGACCGCGCAGGCAGCCCGCCGAGCGAGGCCGAGTGCCTCGAGCAACGGCCCCGTGAGCCAGCCCGGCTTGTTGGTCACGATCCCCCAGGGAGTGTCGCGGGCCTCGAGCGACTCCAGCACCTGTTCGATTCCAGGGAACAGGCGCGTGCCTTCGGCGAGATTCTCGGCATAGAGGTCCAGGAACCGCAGCCGCAGGCGTTCGAACTCCGCGCCGGAGGCCTCGGGGAAACCGAGCGCCACGAGCCGCATGGCGCCGTGCGAGACCACTGGCCGGATACGCACGTCCGGTAGCGGTTCCCGCCCGTGCTCGGCGCGCAGCCGGTTGAGCGCGCCGCCCATGTCGGGGGCGGTGTCCAGCAACGTGCCGTCGAGGTCCAACAGCAATGCGTCGTGGCCCCGCCTCATGCCGGAGTCCTTTGTGACGCGGGACGCCTAAGGTGCATGAGGTAATTGACGCGTGCGTCCGCCGAGAGTTGCGCGGAGCGCGAGAAGGGGTCGTACTCCAGGCCTGCAACGTCGGCAACCACGAGGCCCGTGGCTCGAGCCCAAGCGGCCAGTTCCGAAGGGCGGATGAATTTCGCGTAGGTGTGGGTGCCTGCCGGGAGCAGGCGGAGCACGTACTCGGCGCCGAGAATGGCCAGTGCGTAGGCGCGCGGCGTGCGGTTCAAGGTGGAAACGAATACGTGGCCGCCCGGCCGGACGACGGTGGCGAGCGCCACCATGATGGCCTGCGCGTCCGGCACGTGTTCGAGCATCTCCATGCACGTCACCACGTCGTAGAGTCCGGCGCCGCCACGAGCGTGCTGCTCGGCCGACTCGATGCGGTAGTCGATGGAGACGCCTGCCTCCAGAGCATGCAGCCTGGCTACCTCGATCAATTCGTCCGCCAGATCGAGGCCGACGACTCGCGCGCCGCGACGTGCCATGGCCTCGGCGAGCAACCCGCCGCCGCAGCCGACGTCGAGGACGGCGAGTCCTGCCAGCGGGCCGGCCCGTTCGACGTAGCGCAGGCGCACCGGGTTGAGGTCGTGCAGCGGACGCATCTCGCCATCCCGATCCCACCACCGGCTTGCCGCGGTAGCGAAGCGGGCGAGTTCGGCCGGGTCGGCATTCACGTGCTCAGTCATCGGCCCTGGTCTCCTGGTCCAAATCCGCGTCGAGCAGTTCCCGCCACGACTCGGCGCGATCGAGCGCGGCGGATTCGTCCAGCAGCGCGAGGCGGGAGTCTGCCAGCAGGCGCCGGCCCGCGACCCAGGTATCGGTGACCTGTTGCGACGATGCCGCGCAGATCACGGCCGTCGCGACGTCGTGGACCGGCCAGCTGCGCGCGGCTCGCAGGTTGATGCAGCACAGGTCCGCCCACTTGCCGGGCAGCAGGCTGCCGGTGACCTCGCCGAGGCCGAGCGCGCGAGCTCCCTCGAGCGTCGCCATTCTCAGCAGGTCGCCCGCGACGAGGTCGCCCGGCGTGGCCGCGATGCCGGCGGACAGCAGTCCGGCGACCCGCGCCTCTGCCAGCAAGTCCAGGTCATTGTTGGCGGTGGCGCCGTCGGTGCCGAGGGAGACCCGCACGCCGCGGGCGAGCAGGCGCGCGACCGGGCAGATTCCGGCCGCAAGTCGCAAGTTCGACTCCGGGCAGTGCACTACGCTCGCCCCCGATCCCGCCAGCAGGTCGATATCGCGCGGTTCCGCCTGTGTCATGTGAATCGCAACGAGCTGCGGGCTGACGAGCCCGAGGCCCGAGAGCCGCTCGATCGGGCGCTGCCCGAAATCCCTCAGGCTGTGCTCGATCTCGAGGGCTGATTCGTGCAGCGGCATCGCCACCGGCATGTCGAGTTCATCTGCGAGTCGGCGCACGCGTGACAGCGTGGCGTCGGTGGCCGCCGCCGGCGCCGGGACCGCGAAGTGAGTGGTGATCAGGGGATCACCCCGGTACTGGTCCCTGAGTTGCATCCCGCGATCGATGTACTCGTCGGCCGACGCGGCCCAGTTCGAGGCAATTTCCGAGACGACGAGCCCGACGCTGACGCGGACGTGCGCGACCGAGGCAGCACGCGCCACGACGTCGGGCCACACCTGCATATCGGCAAAGCAGGTGATGCCCGCGCGCAGCATTTCCGCGATCGCGAGTTCAGTGCCGTCGCGCACGAACTCGGGATCCGCTGCGCCCCGCTCGCGCGGCCATGAGGCCGAGCGCAGCCACCGCTCGAGCGGCAGGTTATCGGCGCGCCCGCGCCTGAGCACCAGCGCGGCATGAGTATGGGAATTGACGAGTCCCGGAAGCAGGACGTGATGCGGCCGGTCGAAGGATTCCCTCGCGTCGAAGCGTCGCCCCGCCTCCTCGGCGGGTGCCACGGCGACGACTCTTCCATCGCGGATCGCCACGGCGTGATCGTGGAGGACGCGGCCGTCCGGTTCGATCGGAATCACCCAGCGGGCGCGAACGAGCGTGTCGATGGGCTCCATGCGGACCGGGTCTGTAACAGGGGTGCGTATGGTATCATTCCGCGTCTTTGGGCTGGCCGCGTGCCACCCGCCGCCGCCCACTGCACATCGCACCAAAATTAATGGCCGACATCGCCCGCGACCTGCTGCACGTCAACCTCGAGGACGAGATGAAACGCTCGTACCTCGACTACGCCATGAGCGTGATCGTGGGACGCGCGCTGCCCGACGTGCGCGACGGCTTGAAGCCCGTGCACCGCCGCGTCCTCCACGCGATGCGCGAGCTCGGCAACGACTGGAACAAGGCCTACAAGAAGTCCGCCCGCGTCGTCGGCGACGTGATCGGCAAGTACCACCCGCACGGCGACACGGCGGTGTACGACACCATCGTGCGAATGGCGCAGCCCTTCTCGATGCGCTACCTGCTGGTGGACGGGCAGGGCAACTTCGGCTCCGTGGACGGCGATGCGCCGGCGGCGATGCGCTACACGGAAGTGCGCATGTCGCGGCTCGCCGCCGAGCTGCTCGCGGACATCGACAAAGAGACGGTGGACTTCGTCCCCAACTACGACGAGTCCGAGTCGGAGCCTTCCGTCCTGCCGACCCGCGTCCCGAACCTGCTGGTGAACGGATCCTCCGGCATCGCGGTCGGCATGGCGACCAACATCCCGCCGCACAACCTCACCGAGGTCATCAACGCCTGCGTCGCGCTGATCGATAACCCGGCGATCACGATTCCCGAGCTGATGGAGCACGTGCCGGGCCCGGATTTCCCGACCGCCGGCATCATCAACGGCGCCCGCGAGATCTACAGTGCATACACGACCGGACGGGGCCGGCTGGTGGTGCGGGCGCGCACCGAGATCGAGGAAATCGACGATCACGGTCGCGAGGCCATCATCGTCACCGAGCTGCCCTACCAGGTGCACAAGGCCCGGCTGCTCGAGAGCATCGCTGAACTCGTGCGCGGCAAGCTCATCGAGGGCATCTCCGAGCTGCGCGATGAGTCCGACAAGGACGGCATGCGGGTCGTCATCGAGCTCAGGCGGGGTACGAACGCCAACATCGTCCTGAACCAGCTGAACAAACATACGCAGATGCGCGAGACCTTCGG
>Ga0105097_10000761_pt1 | contig 15025 bp, 15 predicted proteins | sample PPLLak12cMay2015_FD_87035 | JGI IMG/M metagenome (GOLD analysis project Ga0105097, IMG submission 87035) | Freshwater sediment microbial communities from Prairie Pothole Lake near Jamestown, North Dakota, USA - PPLs Lake P7 Core (1) Depth... | ecosystem: Environmental > Aquatic > Freshwater >... | reverse complement strand
GTAATGCCGACACGGGTATTGTTAGGATCCAGGCCCAGATGATGTCGCCGGCAACTCCCCAGCGCACAGCAGAAAGCCGCCTGGTAGCCCCAACGCCCATGATCGCCCCGGTAATGGTGTGAGTTGTACTCACGGGTATACCCGCCAACGAAGCCCCGATAATAGCGATCGCCGCAGCCGTTTCCGCGCAGAATCCGCCCACCGGTTCTAGTTTTGTTATCTTTGTCCCCATCGTCTTAACGATACGCCAGCCGCCAGACATCGTTCCCGCCGCGATGACCAGATAGCAGATTACTTCAACCCAGAACGGGATATGAAACGTCTCACCCAGATAACCGTTGCTGAAGAGAACAATGGCGATGATTCCCATCGTTTTTTGTGCATCGTTCATCCCATGGCTGGTGCTGTAAATCGCAGCAGACACTAACTGTAGCCTTCTGAATATCAGGTTGGCGCCTCCGACACGAATGGTCCTGCCATGCGTGATGTTCATGACCAGGACCATCATCAGAAGACCAAGGATCAGGCCAAGGGTGGGGGAGATCACAATAAAAACCGACGTTGTAATAATTCCCTTCCAGACCAGAATGTCCGTTCCCGCCTTCATGATGCCCGCACCGATCAACCCGCCGATCAGGGCGTGGGAAGAACTGCTGGGAAGCCCCATCCACCAGGTGAGCAGATTCCAGATTATGGCTCCGCCCAGAGCGGCTACAATTAGAATATTATCGATAATGGCCGGGTTGATAATTCCCGTTCCAATGGTCGTGGCCACCTTCACACTTATAAAGAAGCCAGCTATGCAGTTGAAGAAGGCCGCCATCATGACTGCATGATGAGGCTTCAGCACTCGTGTGGAAACAACAGTAGCAATGGCGTTGGCGGCATCATGAAAGCCATTGATAAAATCGAACGCCAGCGCGATGAGTACAATGAAGATAACAACGATCAACGAGCCTTCCATGATTCACCTGCATCTTGAACAAGCAGCATCACGTTTGAATCGCTTTGTCCAAAACGACATGGATCACCGGATCAAGCTGGATTCCACGTCCTTAATTTTCTGCTATGAGATCTTTAATTCTTGAAGGGCTAAATGTTGAGGCGCTGACGAATTGGTAAAGCTGTAACAGTCTGCCTTGTTTCTTGCCAGCTGTCCGGAATAAGTAAGATTTGTTTAATTTTATCATAGCCCAACCGTAAAGAATCCAGGGATTTTCGATCGAGCAGGGAACTTGGCAACGTCATGCAGGTGCCCTTATTCTTATACTCAGAATCTTACGAAACAGACTTCCAATCTTTTCCCTACCCTACCATGGGGCGCCGTCTCCACCCGATGGAATCAAATCCGAATGGCGCAGGCTCAAGAACCCTCCCTTTTTTCCTCTCAGACTGTTTGTCAAGTGTCGAGGTTTGATCCCTTTCTTGCCACCCAAGAGGAAATTAATGCTATAGGGGGAGCAAGAACAATCTCAATTTACCGTATCGTTTTGGCAAACCTGCTTCCTGTTTCAGGACGTCAAAAGTCTCTAAACATACGTCGTAAAGAGCCTCAGTCAACTGTGCACGACTCTTCTTTTGTTCAGCATTCATCTGCGCCCTCTGGCGGCTGCAGGTATAAAAGATGCACATAATTGGCCGTTCTGATCTTTCAAGCGTGCATCCCGTTTGACCTAGAAAACTGCACCCATTTCTCCCCTCTTCCATCGCACTGACTGTCCTCTTCATAGGGTACGCCAGTGTCGACAATGGTCGGGAGAGCCATAAAGTTTGAGCGGCTAAACCAAAATCGTCGATCGGCTGGTCACTGTATTTTCTCAACCAATAATCCAGCGCTCTAAAATGATTGTAGCTTCCCGCACAACAAGAACGAGGGCACTCAATACAGAGATTAACATCATGGAATAGCTGCCCGGAAAGGTCCTGCAATTCTCTCCGGCGCTGATCCAGTTCTCTGAGAGCGTTAACAGTATATTGGGATAGAGTCTTATCTCGCGGCAGAAGGGTCTGGCTCATTGCAAAAAGGACAAACAGCTGACCCCCGCGCCTGAAATACATTCGATAATCGTAAAAAGTTCTTCCTGACCCCATAAGCTTCCCTCTTATCAAGTGTCTACAATCTATTTTCGGGGGCAGTATCCTCAAGTCGTTGGTCCTGATTGACCATAGCTTACAAAACGTTCCAAACCGCGGTGACATTGGGTCAAATCGTTATCCTTGACTGATTTTGTTTTTTACTTTCGCAATCAGAGATTTGAGATGCGGATCCGCCTCCATCATCACGTGAAACCGTTTCCGGCCGATGCTCACGCCACTGTAGTCGATCCCCAGCATCGCCCCGATCTCCCGCTGACTCAGTTCCCCGTACCGATACAGCATCTCCATCAGGAGCCCGCGCCCGCCCCCCCGGCTGCCCTTCCGCAGGACCGCCTCGCGAGAAACGCCTGTCTCCGCGCAGACGGCCTCTATGATCCGCTCAGGGTCCAGACGCACCGCCGGAGTTCTCACCGCCGGGATCTCCCGCGTGTCCGCGCCCCTGGAGAGATACCGTTCCCGGATTGCGTCCACGAAATCCGCATCCCCGACGATCCCATGCCCTTTCCCCAACTCCAGCGGATTCACATAATCGGTCGAAAGCCCCTGCTCCACATACCGCGCATAGCCCCTCCTGCCCCGTGCCGTATCCCCGCCAAAACAGTCAAGAATCTCCTCCACTCGAAGAAAGGACTTCCTCGCGCGAGGAGATGCATATCCAGGGAAGCTGCTCCAGGCATAAGCGCGCAGCGCCTTCCTCCTGGCAGCGACGTCCTTCGAGCTCGCCTGCGTGATCTTGACGGGGTTGAGGTGAAGATAGCGGGAGACTTCCTTGAAATAATTATCCGCATCGATCAGAAAGGAATGGTAGCGGCCCTGGTAAAGGTGACCCGATCGCCGGTGCCTTCGATTGAACCATGCCGTGTAGGAGATATTAAAGTGCCGCATGAACTCCTGGAGATTTCCACGTGGGGTTTTCACCAGTAGATGAAAGTGGTTGCTCATCAGGACGTAGGCGAGAATCTCTGTCTGGTAGACTTCGGAGGAGCGTCCCAGCAGACCAAGGAAGGCCAAGCGGTCGGCATCGGAGGAATAGATGTTCTGGCGGGCATTGCCTCGACAGGTTACGTGATAATAGGCATTCTCGAACTGGATTCGAAGGGGCCTTGCCATGAAGTAATCATACGGAATTCAGACTATTTGTCAAGTGTCGAGATTTGACCCCTATCCTTCCCTTCCCTATCCTTCCCCAAGATAAGATTTTGACCCCAATTCTCCCCCCACCATTGTCCCCAGCAAAAGGGACGATGCCAGTCATATGGGTAAAACGCATGGCGACAAGAAATTCTCTTGACTATGTGCCCGGCCCTTGCTATATACCATCCATATGGATGGTATATAGATGGTAAATGGATGGTGATGAGGCGAGCATGGCAGGCGAGACAGAGAAAATCACGATGAACCTGGGCCCCATTGATCTGGGGCAGATTGATCTGCTGGTGCAGGAGGGTTTCTACTCGAATCGCACCGACTTCATCCGTACCGCTATCCGTAACCAATTGGCCACCCATGCCGAGGCCGTCCGGCAGGCTGTCACCCGCAAGACACTCGTGCTCGGGCTGCAGCGGTACACCCGCCAGGATTTGGAGGCGGTGCGTGCGGCCGGACAGCGGATGCAGATCAGGGTCTTGGGCTTGGTGAGTATCGCCGACGACGTCTCGCCGGAACTGGCTTTGTCAACGATCGACAGCATCAACGTGCTGGGGGCATTCCATGCCAGTGACGAGGTGAAGCGGGCGCTGGCCGAACGAATCAGGTAGGGTTCACGCCGCCATAAGCAGCGGCGGAACCCCGACCGGGCCCGTGGCGTCCCAGGTGGCCGCCTGCTGAGTACCCGTGAAAGGAAACCTCATGAACGCCGATATAATGGAAGCAACGCGTCTCACGCGCGAGGGCAGGTTGGCCGAGGCGACGGCCCTCATTCAACGCACCTTGAGGGGCGGGCACGCGCCGCCCAATGCATCCATGGGCCAGATCAGCTCATTGGAGACCCTCACGCCCACGGGACAAGCCGCCACCGAACCGGCCGGCGCAGGCCCAGCGCCCTCGTCTGAAGCGCCAGCGCCGGCGGACACCCGGACACGGCCATCCATCCGTGCGACGGTTCGCCGCGTGCCGCCCGGCCGTCCCTTTGGCTCGCCCCTGGTGTCCCCCGTCGATTTGCGCGTGCCCGGCTTGGAGGGACTGCTCGGACGCGGGTCCGTCCTGCAGCCGATTAAGGTGGACGTCGCCGGACCCGGCCAGTGGATCGCAGGAACCCATACATGTGCGGATGGAACCCGCGACTATAAGCTCTACATCCCCAGCGGGTATCACGGCCAAGCCGTGCCGCTCGTGGTCATGCTCCATGGCTGTACTCAGACCCCCGATGATTTCGCTGCCGGCACCGGCATGAACGGCGTGGCGGAAGCCGAAGGGTTCCTCGTCGCCTATCCTGCGCAAGCCCCCACCGCCAACATCTCGAAATGTTGGAACTGGTTTGAAGCCGCCCACCAGCAGCGCGAGCAGGGCGAGCCAGCGCTCATCGCCGGGATCACGCGCCAGGTGATGGCCCAATACAACATCGACCCCGGCCGGGTCTATGTGGCGGGCCTGTCCGCGGGTGGGGCAATGGCGGCCATCATGGGGGCGACGTACCCCGACCTCTATGCGGCCGTCGGCGTGCATTCGGGCCTGGCCCCGGGCTGCGCGCAGGACCTCCCCTCGGCACTTCAAGCGATGCAGCAAGGCGGCCCTCGGGGCCAGGCGCGCGTCGGTCGCCCGGCCCCGCTGATCCTCTTCCATGGCGATGGCGACTCGACTGTCCATTCGTGCAATGCCGATCGCCTGGTCCAGCAGTGGACCGCCACCGCCGGGTCCCAAACTCCGGGCGCGGCCGTCCCGCCCGTGACGGTGGAGCGGGGTCAGGTAGTCGGCGGGCACACCTACACTCGCCAAATCTACCGCGACGGCCGCGGGCAGCCCGTCGTGGAGCGGTGGACCATCCACGGCGCCGGCCACGCCTGGTCGGGGGGTAGCCACAGCGGCTCCTACACCGACCCCGCCGGCCCCGATGCGTCAGGCGAGTTGGCGCGATTCTTCCAAGAGCATCCGCGGGCGACGCCCACGCCGCCACCGGTAGCCTGATTTAGACTCGCTTGCTGCTTAGCGGATTGTTTTGGGTTGCGGATCGCTCGCTGGCCTGCGTTGAGCAAAGAGACGAATCCCCGCCCGGCGAGTCGAGCAGGAGACCAAATAGTTCATCATGCAGCTTGAGGAACAGATACGGGGCAGAGTCGCTTGGCTCTGCCTTTCGCATTTTCTGACCATTGCCGAGGGAAGAGATGGGTTCAAATCTTTACGGGCTGTTGCCCTACATTACTCCGGCAGGGCTACGCGCCGTACATAGCGGCACTTTGGGAAGCCGGAACAGCCGTAGAACTGCCCTCCTGAGTTCTTTCCGGACCGTGCTGTCCTCAACAAAAGCGCACTCCCGCACTTCGGACACTCCGTGGTGCTCGAGAAGCGCTGATAGAGTTTTTGGACGTGCTCGCGCCTTGTCTTCCAGCGCTTGGGCAGCATCCCGGTCTTTATCGCAGCGACGATTTCGGCGACCTCGGCCTCCGAAAAGAGCACCTGCGACTTGCTCTTGATGTATCCAGTGTAACCCCGATCCATGACATTTGCAGGCATCGGGGTCTTGAACTTACTCTCCCCCCAGAACATGACGACCGAAAAGAACTTTTCGTGCTCGATCCCCATGAAGTCGGACAGGGCTCTGGTGTGACGGTAGTTCTGATGCAGGGGATTCTGAAACTTGAACTTTTTGCCAAAGAGGTTTTGCGTCCACTGTGGACTCTTCTCGTCGCCGTAGATCCAGCCGTCAATGTTCTTCGTCTCGATGACGAATATGCCGAAACGAGAGACGATGATATGGTCGATCTGGGTCGTTCCGTTCACAACGGGGATTGTGACATTGTTGACGTCTACATACGTGTCGGCATCAAGAAAGAGCTTCTTTGCCAGTGTGCCTTGAACCTCTCCAAACCACCCTTTGATTGCCGATTTCAATGACATTTCGAGCAGATCGCTCCCGTTGTTAGCCCGTTACGCAGGGAATGAACACACAATACCGCACGCCGATAAGAATATCGGCATTTTGGTCCGATTCTTTCGTGCTTAATTTCAGCAATAGAGAAAAATGTCCGGGTGGGATCAATAAATGTTCAGATAGGTTATGTTTATAGTCCTACATTGGGGACCCTTAGGAACGGCTTCAATAGCCAGGACTATGCTTGACAGCCTTTTTCATAGGTGACCCTCCTCTTTATTGCCCTACTTCACCAATCTGAGAGGCTCTTTATTCGTATCTTGTGCATTGCGCGGAATCCTTTTTGCTTGTTAAGCTTATTCGCTTTTGAATCCCGCCTATAAAGATGGCGAAATAAGCCCTCGAGTTCTCTAATCTCTTCATTTCTTATATTATCCCATACCTTGAACACGGAGAAATGTGACCACAGACCTGCTTTCTTCCGTTTATGGCTACTAAGCCTTCCGCGAATACCTCCAACTGCAGCCATACCAACATATACAACGTCATAAACTTCATCCTGCCGCTTATTATAAAGCACATATATGCCGCGCACACCTTTTGGAAGAAGGCATATGTCTTCTTGTTCTTTAAATTCTGCACATTTCTCAATAAGGCGTAGAGGACTCTGCGGCATTTAACTCACCTTCTGCGATGGAAGTCAGGATTGGTCATGAAAGACCCTATATCTTATTCATTTATTCCACTGGGAGCCTGTTTTCGTAGTAAACACCAAGCTGTATTGCAGTGTACTTTGGCTTGATTGGCTCTAATGTGCGCTGTTTATACCATTCTTCAACTATTTTGCCTTCATTGCTGAGGCCTAAGCCATACTGCCAATAAGACAAATAGGCCTCTCCCCGTTCTGAAGCATACATGTTGCCCATGCCTGCTGAACAGTCCAAGGCGTATTCCCAGTTATTATCTCTCATGCATACTCTATTATCGGGACCGGGTTTTATCGAGAGCCCCAGGAGATAGGCTGCAGATTTTGCATCAAGCGGTCTATACGCACTAAATATGAGACGACCATCCTGCAATGGCCTAATAGCAGCCACAAGATGATCACCTCGTTGAATTGTGACAATTTCATCTTTCAGATCTACTACTCCGCACACAATAAACCACTCATCACCTTGAGCATTTATGTATGCATGATCCTCATGAGGCGCCACTATTGTAGTCAACTCAGTCATTGCCTCCTCTATTCCCTGCCATTCGGATAAGGTACAACTATACTCTTGCAGAAAATAGAGCAGATCATGGAAACCTAGATTTCCACCGCTTTCTACAAACTCTTCAAATCGTGAAGTAGGAATTGGATAAAGAATATCGGGCAGGTTTTACTGATCGAGGAATGATTTTGTTAATTGTATAGATATAAATTCGTCCATAGACTGACTACCGAACAATAAGTAATAATCGCTTGATATTGTAGCCACTTTTCGACGGTCTACTATATTCGGCCGCTATTTATCTTTTCTTATCACCTCATCCAGTGTCTTTCCATTCTCATATTTCCATTCAAGCCAGCCATTTGCATGCCGGCCCAATACTGCAGCTGCAGCCGCACTTGGAGACGAAAAGACATGATCCATTTTGAATATGTAGACCTCACCCTTTTGATTAAGAGTACCGTCATCGAGAAGTCGCTTGCGCATATCCTTAATCCATGGGCTAGCGGTTTTGCTTTCCTCTAGGTTGCACTTTGACCCTGCAAATACTACTAAACCTTCCTCTGTATATTCACCGATTGCTGACGCTTTTTTCCCTTTGCAGAAGAGAACATTCTTCTTTTCGGGCTTACTGATCTGATCGAATATGGGATAGCCGAGCGTAGATACGAGGACTCGTAGAAGATCGAATGAATCCAACAAATCAGCCTGAATTGGTTCTGATACGTAAGGGCATGTGGGTACTGTTGTATTATCCATTTTGTATCTACCTGCCTTTTGTGCCATGTCGTAGCAGTACCACTCCAGATACTTGATGTGCGTCTTTGTAAAGTACTTTGTTTTCGAAACAACAACCAGGGCAGTATTCCAGAAATCCTTGCTTTTATTCTGCTGCTTCAGCCTGACCACGCAATTTTCAGCTTCACCAACATACACTGCGTGTTTCCCCTTATCCTCTTCATCGCCGATGAGAAAATAGATGCCCACTGCATCGAGTTCACCCCGCCTTATTGCCTCCTCTAATTTAGATCGTGGAAATTGAATGACCTGGATTGTGCCTGTTGTAAGATCGGCTATCTTTATGCCTCTTGGGTTTCCATCTGTCAGGAAGATTTGGATAGTTTTACCCCAGCTCATCATATTCCCCTTAGCACAGTGTAATATCACTGCGATCTGCGAATGATGCTTGCCCTCTCTCTAAATTCTCACGACAGCAAATGTCCACCTACTCTGTAAACCAGCGGCCAAATGCGTTTCTCTTTCTTATAGAGCTCCATGAGCTTATAGGAGCTGCCATTGTCTGACCAGGCATTGCCGGTTGTTTCCAAACATATATGCGAATTTTCATCTTTGCTGAGAAACCCCGGTCAATAGCGCCTGGGAATTTCTCGAAGTCTTTTATCTCTCCACCACACTCATACGGTGCCGAGCTATCAAAAAAACCATTTCGACATCGCCAGTTATCCCTGGTAAAGGCAGTGTGTGATAAGAATGTAGCGATAAATCGATAGCATAATATCTCAGGTGTACTAGGCGGCAATTTGGCTGGTACTGGCATACGAAGCGCCTCGGATACTCTGTTTAGGATGTCCTTCTTCAAGTCGTGAGTGTTAAACATCATTTGCCAGATATCAAAAGAGCTTTTTGCCCCCTCAAGAAATACATGAAAGCTTCCTTCTCGATTCAAATCTGCAATATGGAGGTGATCCTTTTTAGTATATAGCGATAAGCAATCGTACATCCCACCGCCTGGATACGTCTGTATGACCGTATACTTTTCCGGATACCTGCGGATGATCTCGCTGACAAGACGCCAAGAGGCAACCTCGATTAACTGTCTGTTCATAGCTCAATTACAACCTATGCAGGATTCTCTCCATATCAGCATTTCAAAATCAACCCCTATAGATCATCTCATTATGCCACCGAAGGAATGAAGAATCTGGACTGAGTATCTTATCCGGTGGTACGGATAGGGCCTTACCATGCAAAGCGTAATAATCGCGACCGTTCTCAAATTCCTCCTTAATTCGCCTGCTTACCTCAAATTGATAAGTATCCGTCACCGTCACATATCCATTATCGAATAGCTTATGGATATCGGATCTAAAAAGGATGCCGTTGCTCACGTCATGCGGTCCGTTTTCTACGTAAGGCTTTATATGCACCGCATCAAGAGCCGGTAATGTTCGCTCATTCGTTACAGCACAACGACGGCTATAGGCATCGGTAACCATGATTCTGAAACTACCCTGGCCTAATCGTGGAGTAACAAGGACTGGGCTCCCATATCGTCTTATTTGCTCTTCAATCATGGGAACACTCATAGCGCGTAAACGTAGCAATACGGCATCCCACACACGCTTCCCTTCTCCAGTGGTAGTATCATACCCTTTACCCCTGACAATATTGGGACTCCAGTTTGCAGGTGCTGGTATCCATTCATCTTTTCGAAAGAAAAATGGTTGTTCTAGTAAAATACAGCCGATTTCGTAGTCCTCTGTGTGGCTGGGTGTGCTTTTGCGGTATTTTTCAATTCTCTCCCGCATCTCTTTTAGTGTATACGCGCCATTTTTTACCCCGAAAGCCTCCCAGGCGAGGCTGACGGGTGATATTGTATTGTAGGCAAAGAAACCGCCGCCTACTATATAATTTCGGGGGCTATGAAGCTTAAAAAGGAAGGGTTCACCAGGTTGGAGAGCTTTGAAATGACTGGAGGCACTTGGCTGCCAGAAATTGACTTCATCCAGGCCTTGAATAGCTGCGAGATAGCTAAACCAGTCGAAGTCTGTGATACCGATGTAAGCCCACATTTGACCTCCACCAGCAATAAAGATAGCTCAATTATGCATATTCTACGAACTTCTGATACCTTCTGTCCGGGTAGTCTCTATTGGGCCAATGGGACTCGGAGCAGGGCAGATGATGTGGGCCTTGTGCAACTCCTTTAGTCCACGCCCCTCTTTCGGAATAGTCGTAAATCTGAATCAGATCACTGAAAAACCAATCTGGCTCAGATAATCAAAGGTTGAATCATAAAACAACGGCTTACGAGTATGGTCGTCTGTGTTTCCATGAGGTACAACGATAATCATCCCTTGTCGCGCACGGGTCAGTAGAACGCGATAAGCATTTTTCAAATACTGCTTACGCTCTTCCTTCTTGATCCTGTTCCATCGATCACCGCAAAAGGAATAATGACCCCATCCTTTTGGTGAGTATCTGAAATCGGCGTCCCAAGTTACACACACCCAGTCAAGTTCAAGTCCTTGAATGTGAAACTCAGTCGCTGCATCCTCGAGGTAATACGACGAACGTACATCATCCTTACCATCTAAAAACCAATGTATTGGATCCATAGAGGATTTCACATCTATTGCTAACGGTTTTAGACGTTCTGCTTGTGATGAAGCAACAAGCCCATATCGTTCCGAACCACGTGCCTGATTTTTTAACCACTGCTTAGCACTTTTTAGATCTCGGGTAATGACTATCGGATATTTATTCTTTAACTTCTCTTGTGTCTGTCGGGCCGCATGGACCTCAAGATCAAGCAGTTGTTTAATGAGAAGAGAAACGTTCTCTGCTCGGAATGAACGCATTGAAACGGCAAGGTGAAGTGCTTCCTGATACAAGACATGTTGTCTCGTTTTCAGACCGTCCAACACATACTCTGCGCTGTATTCGCTATCGGTCAGGCGAGATGAGATGTATATATGCCACTCTGGAAACGCTCTATTCAATGAGTCTATCCATTCCACGATTCCTGCTTCGCCTGTATTAATCTCCTGGCCACCCCCAATAAGGCATACGATGACTGCCCAATCAGCATGTCGGTCAAGACAAGAAATCAGAAATTCTGGTTCTGATTGTTCGAAATTTGGGGTATTTTTTTTCCGACGCATGAAAGATGACGTTTGCTCTAGGGTCCATGCACGTTGTGCTTCATCGAATATTGCTACATGCTCAATAGGTGGACGCTTTTGATCGAGGAGACAATCATCACGAAAATGGTGAACATTCTGAACGAACATCTTCACTTCGCTCATCACTTCACCTTTCTTGACTCGCACTCCTGCTTCTTTTATTCTGCTGACCTTATCTCGCGCCAAGGCTTCTCGTAAAATCGCCACGAGTGGGCCATTTCCAGAGAGGAATACGCTATACAGGTCGTCTGATTTATCGATGTGTTTCGTAGCGACATTAAGGCCGACAAGCGTTTTACCAGAACCAGGGACGCCCGTTACGAAGCAAATAGACTTATGTGAACGCTCTCTTGAAGTCCGGATAATATCAGCAATAGCCCCAGACGTCTTACTGAGATTAATGGCGCTCGCATCATTTCGCGATATTTCAGCAACTGAATGATTATTATAAAGTGCCATTGCGGCTTCAATGATCGTGGGGGTTGGACAGTATCGTCCGCCTTCCCACTCTTTACGATCTATGTCTTTCCCGTCAGCAACATTCAACACGTTTTGTATTACACTGCCGAGCATTGCCAAGTTAGTTTTGATTGGGAAGAGTAGTTTGTCGTTTTGTGGAGTAAATGCGATAGTTGGCTCGGCATGCTTTGCTGAGGTGGCAATGAGAATTGGAGCAATATACTGCTCGTGACTTGATTCATGAAAGTTCTTCAAGTCAAGGGAGTAGTCCCATACTTGATCAATCGCACTTGAATTGAATTCGCTTTCACCGATTTTAAACTCAAGAACAAAGATGACTGCGTCAATGAGAAGAACAACGTCAATACGTCGACCCATGCGTGGAATAGAGTATTCGAAATAGATCGAACCATGATAGGGCTGAAGAACGTCACGAAGAATTTCGATTTCGGAAATCCACGCGCCACGTTGCGTGTGAATTAATGCGTAGTCATTATTCGATACGAGGATGCCTAGGATTTCCTCAGTAGATGATTTGAGGAAGTTGTCTATGGAGTCAGAGTAGTATTGTCGCATCCTGGCTTGCCTCTAAGAAAGTGGGCACTGACGGTGTGGCACTAGATAAAAAGCCCGATCCAGAGCAAAAGCTCCCGAATCGGGCTTATAGTTCCGTAAATATCCTCAATGTGCCCTCCGCAAAACAGAGCGACTTAGTGATGAAGAAATAAGAGTTCAAGTATTGCGGTTCGGCATTGTGCATTGCGCTCCCTTCTCAAAATAACCGATAGATTTGACTAGCCCTCTTTCCGTAGTATCTTCTTAAATCATTAATTGACTGCTTCAGATTTTCCACTGAGGAGCTCAACATTTAGTCCGGCAGTTGAATTCTTAAAGAAATTATCTACTTCATCGAGGACTTCATACGAAATAAAGCGCACCTTATTGGCGAAGTCCAATTTCTTGAAAGTGGGTCTCTTTATTTGTTCTATTACACGATTCCGCCTTGATTGAGGCGCGACAATAAAAAGAGGATAGTTGCTATTGGGAGCTACTATTTTCAAGTCGGAAAATCTTAATAGTCCGGAGTAGATTGCTGTGGTGTTTTCAATTTCGAAAGCAGCATCTATTCTGAATTCTTCTTTCCAAACAACGTCGATGTTTTCAACGTATTTCGCTGGGGTGTCAATTCCCGCAGTAAATTCCTTCTCGAAAGAATCAAATGCATATTGAGAAACTATCTTCTGTTGATCATTCTTAGGGATCCATACTTTAGACCCGGATTTAATTCCGAGCTGGATCAACTTCCACTGCATATTCAAGTGTTCAGGGATCTCATCGGGACACTTCAACTCCTCAGCTATTTTCAAGATATCATTTTGTTCTTCCAGGGCCGGTAAATATACCTCTTCCTTCTTCAGTATAGATTCCCCTTTTTTCAGACGCTGGAGAATCGAATAGAGATCATCATACTGATCATAAAATTGTTTTAACTTTGAATCAGATATGTGACTAAAACCGCGTAACTTGAAATCATCAGAGTAACTGAATAATTCTCTGATAGCGGAGAATGGCAGATCAATTTGGATTGGATTCGCTATAAAATAGATCAAATCCCAACCTTCTGATGTTTGCTCATTCGCAATGTTTTTCCATAGCTCTCTAGAGAGATTTGGATTTATATTTTTTGCCGCAATTTTACCCAGCAATTTTATCGTGTTGCCTTCAACTATTAGGATGTCATCGCCTGGCTGCATTCGATTAAATTTCTGCCTATTGGCTGAAGTGTCGCGCGAACCCCAGACAGTGATGGGTTTCATTCCAAATATGCCTTGAAGGTGAGTACGTAACTTCGCATCTAAATACTTGTAGATTCTTTCTGGCGCGACTCTATTAACGATGGTGTCTTGATAATGCACCAAGGCTTCGAAATTTCCTGGCGGGATGTATAGGAAGAATATCTGTCTCATTGGAAGCTGTCTCGAAGACTTTTGAATTATTTCAAATAAATGAGGTGATGAGAATGAAAAAGCCCGACAAGGCGCAGACATGCCTTACTCGGGCTTTTGTGGTCCCTCAAATATTCTCAATGTCCCCTCCGGAAAACAGAGCGTCCCAGTGATTACCCCCAATCCGACTCCGCTTCCCCTCCGTGCTCCTTATAGGGCTAACGCATGGAAATGTCAAGAAAATCATGCGTTAGCAGTAACTGGTAACTGGGTAATGGGTAACTGGGAAGACCATCAGAAGAAGTAACTGGTAACTGGGTAATTGGGTAATTAGGAAGACGGGGAGAGGCCGCTGCGCCGCATCCACCAGTGCTCAATGGACACGTGCTATGTCATCCGGCCTAAGGTTCCTAGTGTCTCCCATACGTCCCCGTACAAACTAGCTCGTTTATATCCCTGCGTTTTGGATACAGAGTTCTTGAAGTTAGTATAGTCGATATCGAGAGCGATCTTTTGAAGGGCGGCCCCAAAGGCTTCTTTGGTAACCCTTCCACGATACTTGTAGTCGGATTTATGAGTTTCGGTGATCTCCCCTATCTCAGGTAGGTATCGTGCCCTCAGAGCCTCCAAATCTCCTTTCACGCGGGCGCGAACGGTAAGTAATTCATCGCCGGGCTTCTGGACGATACTGAAGAATCCAAAGTTGGTCATCAACCACATGATCACGCTCCTATCCTGTTTATTTTGCTATTGTTCGTCAACAGCAGATCTCAAGAAACTGCAAGTCCCTATTCTTCGATGGACTTGTAGCTTGGTCGCTTTTCGCACCCGCCTATAGACCATATCGCAATTTAAGAAAATCCACCCACTCCGCATCGACCGGCAGATTCGTTGTTTTTATGCGATCTACGATATCCTCTACGTTGACGTGCCGCAACTTGGGAACCCCGATCAAGAAGCTTTTCCAAGCGGACAGCATATCGCTGCCCAGACTCGCCAAGTAGTCCGGCACCTGATGGAGACTTTTGTTCCCGCTGAATGAGATTGATGCCACTTCGACTTTATTGTAATTGCCCGTCTCTCGACAATAGGCCGCTAGCAGGTACTGGCGCCATAGTTGATAGGCAGGGCCCCTGAACGGGCAGCCAGGGACTTTTGCGAATGCCTGAATGTCAATACCGGAAAGTTCTGTATGCTCCCAGTATCGGCGCTTATTTCTTCCCTGCGTCAAGTAACATTGCGTCTTCGAGATGGGCTCCTGGATCTGAAGCTTTGAGCATTTATCTCCCTCTTCGGAGAATCCCCGGCACGCTCCATATGAGGACTCTGTGTACTTCCATTCAACTAGCGTTAGAT
>Ga0105097_10000758_pt1 | contig 15046 bp, 14 predicted proteins | sample PPLLak12cMay2015_FD_87035 | JGI IMG/M metagenome (GOLD analysis project Ga0105097, IMG submission 87035) | Freshwater sediment microbial communities from Prairie Pothole Lake near Jamestown, North Dakota, USA - PPLs Lake P7 Core (1) Depth... | ecosystem: Environmental > Aquatic > Freshwater >... | reverse complement strand
TCAATGATTGAATTCACTGGCATCCTCCGGTAAGTAATTTTCTTGATTATACCGGATTGCCGATATGGATGATTTTTCTCCAAAATGTGTTTATGTTAGAATCACAGTTATAGGTGCGCCATATGATCATTCGTAACGCAAGAATTATCACGGGGACCTCCCCAAACGAATTTTTCGATGGTTACACCATTGAAATTGAGAACGATTCCATCAAATCCGTCCTTCCGGATGAAGAATATCGATCTAGCAGTGAGATCGACGAAATTATCGACGCGCAAGGTCAGTATGTGCTCCCCGGGTTGATATGTGCGCACACTCACTTCTATGGCGCTTACGCGAGAGGGATGGCCATACCGGGTGAACCAGCCAGGGATTTTCCCGAAATTCTGAAAAAACTCTGGTGGCCTTTGGATAAGGCATTGGACGAAAAATCCATTCGATACTCTGCCCAGGTATGCCTGCTCGACGCGATCAAACATGGCACAACGACGCTTTTTGATCATCATGCCTCTCAAAACCACATCCCGGGATCTTTGGATATTATCGCTGAGCAAATTACCAATAGCGGGGTGAGGGCAGCATTGTGCTACGAAGTAACTGATCGGGATGGGCGGGAGAGGACCAGCGATGGAATAGCCGAAAATATTCGCTTTCATGATTCTCTGAAAAACCAGTCTATACACAACGAGAACCGGTTGGCGAGTTTTTTTGGTTTGCATGCCGGGTTGACTCTTTCCGATGATACGCTCAAACAGGTGGTCGAATCTTCACCCGAAGAGATTGGTTTTCACATTCATGTAGCCGAACACAGCTCTGACCAGGAGAAATCTCAATATAACCACGGGTTGCGCGTAGTTAATCGTTTGTCAAATTTTCATATACTTCGGCGCAATTCGATCATTGTTCACGGTGTTCACCTGAACGATGAGGAGATCGATTTGCTGGCCGAATCGGGCTGCTGGGTTACCCACCAACCTCGATCCAACATGAACAATGGGGTGGGAATGGCGCGAGTGGAGGATATGCTCCAGGCAGGAATCCGAGTATGCCTTGGAAATGACGGTTTTTCAAATCAAATGTGGGAGGAATGGAAAACAGCCTACCTGGCGCATAAACTCTGGCATAAAGATCCCCGGCGGATGCCAGCCGATTTGATATTTAAAATGGCGATAATTAATAATGCGGCACTGGCTGCAGAAACCTTCAAATCACCAATTGGCACGATTAGTGCGGGTTCTAGGGCAGATCTAATTTTTGTCGATTACCAACCGTACACACCTCTCTCGGTCGGAAATCTTCCCTGGCAAATCATCTTTGGGTTTGACGAAGGAATGATCACTGCAACGATGGTAAATGGACGCTTTCTAATGCGTAATCGGGAGATTCTTACAATTGATGCAGAGAAAATCACCGCTGAGGCACTTGATTATGCCCCCCGGGTTTGGTCAAAATACAATCAGATCGTTCAAGGATAAATAATTATGTCAGATTCCCCTAAGTACAAGATCGCAATTCTGGGAGGTACCGGCAAAGAAGGGAAAGGACTTGCTTACCGATGGGCATTGGCAGGCCATGATGTCACTATCGGCTCGCGCCAGTTGGAAAAAGCGCAGGCTGCTGTGGAAGATGTCAAAATGCTGCTGCCACATGGTGTGGAAATCCATGCCGCCTTGAATGAAATCGCTGCACAATCGCAGGAGATCATCGTGCTAACCGTCCCATATGCTGTGCACCAAACCATGATCGAAGTGATTAAACCGTATACTTCAGGCAAGATCTTTATTGATGTAACTGTACCCCTTGTACCCCCTAAAGTGACGAGGGTCCAAATCCCGGCTGCAGGAAGCGCAGCCATGGAAGCAGTTACCATTCTTGGGGATACTGTTCGGGTGGCTTCCGCATTTCAGAACATTTCCTATGAAAGGCTTCTCAACAACCAGGAAATAGACTGCGATGTACTTGTAACCGGCACAGACAAAGAGACCCGGGATATCGTAATCGGTCTCGTTCAAGATGCGGGTATGAAGGGGTGGGATGCAGGACCAATTGAAAATTCAATAGTTGCGGAAGGTTTGACCTCCATATTGATCCATTTAAACAAAAAATACGGGGTGGAAGCCTCTGGAATCCGGATAACCGGTATACCCGGGTAATGTAGGCGCAGGAATTGAAAACGCTGAATCTGACTGCCCTGGAAGGATTTCCATTGATTCAACCTGGAGATGATCTCCCGGGGTTGATATCTGCCTCGTTGCATCAGAATGGTATCCAACTAAAATCCGGCGATATTCTAGTGATCGCGCAGAAAATTGTATCCAAAGCTGAGGGGCGTTACAGGGATTTAAGGGAAGTTCAACCTACTGAGAACGCTCTGAAACTAAGCCGCATCACGGGTAAAGACCCTCGTTTTGTCGAACTGGTTTTACAGGAGAGCAAATCAATCCTCCGGGCAAAAACTGGAACACTCATTGTGGAGCATCGTATTGGTTTTATCTGCGCGAACGCCGGAATTGACCATTCCAACGTGGATAATCAAGGCATAGTCAACGAGGATCGGGTTCTGCTTCTCCCAGAAAATCCTGATCAATCCGCTGCAAGGATACGCGAACAATTGGAAACGCGAACAGGGCGCAAGCTTGGGGTTATGATTATTGATTCGCATGGACGATCCTGGAGAATGGGGATTGTTGGGGTTGCGATTGGTTTCTCCGGCATTCCAGGGCTCGTGGATATGCGCGGAAAGAAGGATCTTTTTGGTTTTGAGCTTAAAGTAACCCAAATCGCTGCCGCAGATGAACTGGCAGCATCCGCTTCACTCTTGATGGGGCAGGCGGATGAGTCCCTGCCGGTTGTTCTGGTAAGAGGATTTCCTTATCCTCTCCGGGAATCCTCATTACGGGAATTGATCCGATCATCCGACCAGGATCTTTTCCGATAATATGTTATCCATCCTTTCCATTATCGATAGTTCGGAAAAAAGCGAAATCCTCAGGATAATGGACTCAGTTCGCCCTTTATTATTGGATCAAACCCCGCTGATATGGAAATATCCCCACATTACATGGCATTCTGCCAAAGAATACCAAAATAATATTCTGGAAAAGAGCTTGCAGGATTTATCCACAAGCTGGGAGAGAACCAAGATCCGGGTAACCGGAATTGGAATGTTCACAGGGAAAACTCAGGTTCTTTATTTACCGGTAATAAAAACCCCTTCTTTGGTGCAAATGCACAAGCAAATTTTCAAGGTTTCCAAACCGATCTCAAAACAGCCTTCCAAGTATTTTCAGCCAGAAATTTGGATACCCCATATCACTATAATTTCCGATCCGGATGAGCAAAGATCAATCCCAGATGCGATCCACGTTCTTTCAGATATGAAGGTGGATTTTGAAGTTGAAATCAACAATATTGCTCTAGGGAAGTACACCGGTGATACTGCCGAGATCCTTTTTGAAATCCCATTTTCCAAATGAACTCATCACCTCAGACCGTTGTTCTTTCCGGAGGGGTTGGGGGAGCCAAATTTGCCGACGGACTCTACCGGGTATTGCCCAAGGGCAACTTGACAGTCTGCGTCAATACAGGGGATGATTTTTCAGCTTATGGACTATCAATTTCTCCGGATGTGGATACTGTGTGTTACACGCTGGCTGGTATCGCAAACTTTGAAACCGGTTGGGGTCAGGCAGATGAGACCTGGAATACCCTGGAAGCAATCGAAAAGCTTGGGGGACCGGTCTGGTTCAAACTTGGAGATAAGGACCTAAGTACCCACCTTGAAAGGACCCGTTTGCTTTCCGAAGGATGGACGCTTTCAGAGGTGATATCTCGTTTTTGTGATAAATGGGGAATTCAAGCAAGAGTATTTCCAATGAGCAACGAAAGGGTTTCCACGATAGTGAAAACCATCGGGAATGGCCTGATTCCCTTCCAGGAATATTTTGTTGACAATAAATGCGAGCCTATAGTTGATGGATTCATTTTTCGCGGCGTTGAATCAGCATATCCTTGCCCAGGGCTGATAGAGGCGATCACCAAAGCCGAAGCAATTTTCATTGGTCCTTCGAATCCGCTTGTAAGTATTGAACCCATTCTTCGAATCCCCGGTGTCCGCGAAGAGATCCAAAAAAAGGAGAAGGTTATTGCAATATCTCCCATTGTTGGAGGAAAAACCATCAAAGGTCCTCTCGCGAAAATGTACACTGAAATGGGGAAGGAACCGTCATCCATCACAGTTGCGAATGATTACCGGGGACTGATAACTGGATATATCATGGATGTTATCGATAGGGAACTCGAAAAACAATTGAGCCAGTGGGATATAATTACAATGTCAACCGACACGGTTATGAAAACTCTGCAAAACCGGGTCAGGTTAGCAGAAGAATCTATAGCGTTTTTAGATCGGGAGTTCTCAAGGTAATCCATGGCTCTATGGGTCATTGTTCCTGTGAAGTCCATACACAACGGCAAATCCAGGTTGGCTGGTGTTCTTTCCAGTGGGGATCGCGAGAGGTTGAATATCGCCATGCTCACCAACATCCTTCTAACCTTGAAGGATATGGAGGGGATAGCAGGAGCGTTGATCATCAGCCACGACAAATCAATTCAGGAATTGGCAGAAACTTTTGGATTTGATTTTCTTCTGGAACAAAAACCATACTCCTTGAATCGTGCGATTAAAAAAGCTTGCGGAAAATGTGGTGAGATGGGAGCTTCATCTGTGTTGATCCTTCCGGCGGATCTTCCGTTGATAAACAAAAAATCTCTTCAAAGCATCCTGGATAAGAATGCTGACCCACCAGTAATGGTGATCACACCAGACCGTAGGAAGGAAGGCACCAACTCTCTTCTCATCAATCCAGTAAATGGTTTCAATTTTCAATTTGGTGAGAATTCATTTTTTTTACACCAAAACAATGCTTCCATGATGGAATACCGTGTTGAAATTGTTGAAGATCCCTGGATGGAATTAGATCTTGATATCACAGAGGATTGGGAGCTTTACCAGGAACTTATCCATGACAACCTTTCACTAAATGGAGGATGAACAATGTCCGAAAGAGTCGCTTTATATCTTCAAGATGCGCATGACCTCAGAGATGGTTTGGATTATGTTCGATACGCAGAACAACATGGATTTGAAGCCGTATGGCAGGCGGAGAGCCGTCTTGTTAGGGATGCGATCGTTCCCATGGCAGCCTACGCAGCAGTAACTGAAAAAATAAAGATCGGTTCGGGCGTCATCAATAACTGGACCAGAAATATTGGTCTCCTGGCATCAACATTTCTCACCCTTGATGATCTCGCCCCAGACCGGATCATTTGTGGAATCGGTGCTTGGTGGGATCCGCTAGCCAAAAATGTGGGCATCAATCGAACCAAACCACTTACCGCGATGAAAGAAACCATCACCGTGATGAGACGTTTGTTAAATATGGAAAGGGTCACTTTTGAAGGTGAATTCATCCACGTCAATGGTATTGAACTGGATGTCGTTCACGGCCGCCGCGAACCTCGAAACGTACCGATCATGATCGGGGCAACTGGCGATCAAATGATGGAAATGACCGGAGAACTCGCCGATGGCGTAGTGCTTAATTATTGTGTTCCCCCCGAATACAATATCAAAGCGCTGGAGTTGTTGGCAGCTGGTGCGAAAAAAGCAAATCGCAATTTTGATGCGATTGACCGTCCGCAGTTGGTGGTTTGTTCAGTGGATATGGATCACGACAAAGCCATCGATACTACGCGAGGTTTACTCACCCAATACCTTGCCCAGCAACCTCATATTGCCAAAGCCTCCGGTGTTTCTCAGGAGATCGTCACCCAGATCCAATCCATACTTGGATGGCCGGCCACCCATGAGCAAATCCAAAAAGCCAAACATCTGGTTCCTGAAGAGCTTGTTGTCAGGATTACTGCTTCCGGAACTCCGGAAGAAGCCCGCCGAAAAGTTGATGAATACCGGAAAAATGGATGCACTTGCCCGATCATGTACCCGGTGGGCGGTGACGTAAAACTATTAATCGATACATTCTCCCAGAAATGAGAAAACAGGCAAATTCAAAAGATTGTTTTGTTTGCGGCCTAAAAAATCCATCCGGTCTTAAATTATCGTTTCATGAACACCCGGATGGCACGGTGCGAACGAAACTGATCATTCATCCGGATTTCCAGGGGTGGCCGGGCATTGCACATGGCGGCATTATTGCTACATTGCTGGATGAAGTAACCGCCAGGGTATACATGAACGATTCTACAGGGGATAAATTAATGCTCACCGGGAAATTGGAAGTCCGGTATAGAAAACCGGTTCCGATCGGTGAATCCATTGAGGTGATTGGCATCCCTATGGGAGAAAACGGTAGGACCGCAACCGCCAGAGGTGAGCTGCGGGATTCCAAAGGGCTCTTGCTGGCTGAGGCAATCACAACGATGGTACTGGCACCTGAAAATGTTGTAGCACAGATGGATTTGGGTTCCAGGCAATGGGTTCAAGCTCCAGATGAGGATTGAAAATGATCATTGAATACCTGCGACCAGATTCGATTGAAGAGGCAATTGATCTCCTTAATCGTCAAAATCCCAAATCGATTCCACTGGGTGGCGGAACTAGCCTTTCACAAATGAGGTCAGCGGATGCTACCGCAGTCATCGATCTTCAAGCTCTTGGGATGCGGGAAATCGAAATTATAAATGGTTTCCTGGAGATCGGTGCAAACGTAACATTGCAACAACTTCATGATTATTCACAGGTTCCCCCGGCTTTTCAAGCAGCTATTACCAGGGAGGGCAATTTCAATTTACGCCAAATGGCCACTGTAGGGGGGACAGTCGCCTCGGCAGGTGGTGGGTCACCCTTCAATGCACTTCTTCAGGCTGGTAATGCGGAAATCATTTGGCAACCAGGATTGAAACCATTTTCATTCGAAGATTTTCACCAGGAAAATCAAAGAAATTATTTGGGATTCATCTCCGGGATTAGAATTCCATATACTTCAAGCTATGCGCTGGAAAGAATCAGCCGGACGCCACTCAGTGAATCCATAATTTGCATCTGCGGAGCAGTTCGTCGGGATGGAACCTCAAGGATTGTGATCACAGAGACCTCCAACCCACTAGCCTCGGTTCTATTCGAAGGCCGGTTGAATCCAGGCGAACCCGACTCTCATTTTATCGCATCAAAATGGGTCGGAAAGAACAATTTCCCAGACCAATACTTGGAAGGAATACTAATAGAATTGCTCGACCGCGTTATCAACGAATTACGAAAGGAGGGTTAAGATGGCTACCATTCAGCTGATGATCAACGAGAAAACGATCCAGGTCGAATGCCTTCCATCGGATACCCTCCTGGATGTTCTACGTCGAAATGGTTATTTTGGAGTTAAATCAGGCGGATGCAATAAAGGGGAGTGTGGTGCTTGCGCAGTCCTACTTGATGGAAAACCTGTCAATTCCTGCTGTATGTTGGCCATGCAGGCGCAGGGACACTCCATTGAAACGATCGAAGGCATGGGGGACCACCCGCAGAAAGGGTGGAAGGAAAGCCCGGGTTTGAATGTTATTCAGCAGGCTTTCATTCAAACGGGTGCAATTCAATGCGGGTACTGCACCCCTGCGATGATCCTCGCGATTCGATCTCTGCTAGACGAGAATAATGATCCGACCGAAGAAGAAGTTCGGAAGTACCTCTCAGGAGTTCTGTGTCGCTGCACGGGTTACCAGAAACCAGTTCAGGCGGCTTTGCTCGCCGCCAGCATTATTCGTGGAGAAACAGAACCTGGAACTAACCTGGCTTACTCAATCAACGTTTTGCCACCATATGATCATCGAGAAGGATATCCGGGAAATGACATCGTATCTGGCGATCAGCTAACTCGCCAGAAAGTTATGCCGAAGATCCAGCTCCCCACTGAAAAACCCGTTTATCAACAAGTTGGTAAACCGGAACCAAAAGTGGATGCAATTAAGCTTGCCCAAGGAAAACCGGCATTTACGGCTGATATCGAAATGCGCGGGATGCTACATGCAAAAGTTCTTCATAGTCCATACGCACACGCCCGCATTAAATCCATTCGAACGAATGTGGCCAAATCTCTACCGGGAGTGGTTGCGGTTTTGACCTGGCAGGATATCCCAAGGGTGGTCTATTCCACCGCGGGGCAATCTGATCCCATTCCGGGTCCGTTGGATACATTCTCCCTCGATAACAAGGTCCGGTTTGTGGGAGACCGAGTTGTATTTGTTGCAGCAGAGACGGATCAGATTGCGGAAAAAGCGCTTGGATTAATCGATGTCGAGTATGAAATCCTCCCGCATATCCTGGATCCTCGGGACGCCATGAAACCTGGAGCGATAAAAATTCATGACGAGCCTGAATTGGTTCCATTCGCTGATTCAGACGCAGACCAGAATCTTGCTGCAAAAATTCGCATAGATATCGGAAATCTGGACATGGGGTTTTCAGAAGCGGATGAGATCTTTGAAGGAGATTACGAGGTATCCAAGGTCCAGCAAGCGCATATCGAGCCACACGTGGTCATCACATACTGGGATGAAGATGACCGGTTGGTCATCCGATCGAGCACCCAGGTTCCATTTCATATCCGCAGGGTCCTGGCTCCTGTTCTAAACCTGCCGGTAAAACGTATCCGGGTGATCAAACCCCGGATAGGCGGAGGTTTTGGTGGTAAACAGGAGATATTAATGGAGGATGTGGCAGCCCACCTGACTATCGCCACTGGCAGACCAGTGAAATATGAATACACAAGGTCGGATGAATTTACTTCATCCCGCTCGCGTCACCCTATGCGCATCCACATGAAAACCGGAGTGAAGAAGGATGGGACCATCACAGCCAACGAAATGACCGTGCTCAGCGACACCGGTGCGTACGGCTGCCATGCGCTCACTGTCACCGGAAATACCGGCCATAAATCCATGGCACTTTATGTTGGTGATGGTTCCTATCGAAAATCACCAAATATCCGTTTCCATGCCGATGTCGTTTATACAAATACACCACCCTCAGGTGCTTTTAGAGGATATGGAGTGCCTCAAGGTTACTGGGCGGTTGAAAGACATATGGAAACAATCGCGAATTCCCTTGGAATGGATCCGATTGAGTTCCGATTGAAGAACACTTTACGCTCTGGAGAATTGCACCCCTTCAGTACGTCATGGAGCGAAGGCCGTGAACCACGTCCGGAAACGGTTCACACTGTGGGCTTGGAGGATTGTGTCCGAAAAGGTATGGAACAGATCGGCTGGGGACAAAAATTCGGAAATCCTGAATGGCAGGCAGTCCCAGGCAAACCTTGGCTCCGGCGAGGGATCGGGATCGCCACAGTCATGCAAGGAACTGCGATCCCCTATCTGGATATGGGTGGTGCGAGCATCAAAATGAACGACGACGGTTCGTTCAATCTATTGATCGGAGCAACCGATCTTGGAACCGGCTCCGATACGGTGTTGGGGCAAATGGCAGCTGAGATCCTGGGTGTACCCACCGAAGATATCATCGTTTACTCCTCAGACACGGATTTCACTCCCTTTGATAAAGGCGCTTATGCCTCCTCCACAACCTATATTTCCGGAACTGCGGTCTGTAAAGCTGCAGAACTTGTTGCGGAGAAGATTCGAAACCGGGCTGCCTCGTTGCTGGGAGGGCAAGCATCAGAGATATTGCTTCGGGAAGGATCTGCCAGCTTGCCGGATGGACGCGCGGTGAGTTTTACCGATATCGCTCTGGATTCCCTGCACCACAACAACCAGGAACAGATAATGGCGGTAGCCTCGTATATGTCCCCTGTTTCTCCACCGCCATTTGCCGCGCAATTTGCTGAAGTGACTGTCGATACCAAAACCGGTGAGCTCCGGGTAGATCGCCTGCTAATGGCTGTGGACTCCGGGATCATCATCAATCCTTTGACCGCCTCAGGTCAGATCGAGGGGGGCATGGTTCAAGCGCTTGGTTATTCGGTATGCGAAGAAATGACCTTTGATGAAAATGGGTGCATCCATCAAAAGGACCTGGATCATTATCATATATTCAGGGCGGATGAAATGCCAAAGATGGACGTTATCTTCATCGAAACCTTTGAACCTAGTCATCCTTTTGGTGTCAAAGCCGTCGCTGAAATCCCGTTGGATGGCGTCGCCCCAGCTGTTGGCAATGCTGTTCGGAACGCTTGCGGTGCAGATATTTCCAGTATTCCGATCACCCCGGAAAAAATTTGGGGTTCATTAAATAGGATAAAACAGTGAGTGAACCGACAACGAACGTTTATGTGACCGGGCATGTAAATCCGGACACAGACTCAATCGCAGCAGCCCTAGGATATGCCTGGTTATTAAAAGAACGTGATGGGTTGAACACCATCGCAGCCAGAGCAGGGGCGGTCAATCCCCAAACTGCCTGGGTACTGAAGTATCTGCAGGTTGATCCACCGGTACTTCTGACAGATGCATCACCAAGATTTGAGTCGGTCATGCGCCGCATGGATACGACCACACCAGATAAACCCCTTCGCGAAGCATGGCTGATCGCCAACCGGACAGGTGGGATCGCTCCGGTATTAAATCCAGACCGAAGCCCGTATGGTCTAATCACCGGTAGGAGTCTTTTCGGTTTTCTCAGCCGCCAGGTTGGGCCAAATCCACAAATGAATGATCTCAAAGTCACTGATATTTTGGATCTGCCCTGTTCTGAAGCTGCTGATCGTAATGTTAGTCAGTTTCAGGCATCTACCAGGATTCGGGATGTCATTAACCGGGTACTTCGGACCGAAGGGGATGAATTCTGGGTGCTTGATGATGATCAAAAATATGCCGGAATCTGCCGTCAAAAAGATCTCCTGGAACCACCCCGCCTTAGAATCGTTCTGGTGGATCATAACGAAGCCCAGCAATCGGTAGCATCTTTGGACGAAGCAGAGTTGATCGAGATTTTGGATCACCACCGGCTGGGAAACCCGCCAACCCACACGCCGATCCGCTTTACTGTGGATATCGTGGGTTCAACCAGCACACTTATCTCCGAGCTCACAGAGGAGGCAGGGTTAAGCCTTCCACCAAAACTCGCTGGAGTATTAATGGCTGGTTTGCTTTCGGATACTCTTATCCTAAGCTCTCCCACAACTACTGTCCGTGATAAAAAGGCCGCTGAACGGCTCGCCAGGTGGGCGTTCATCGCGGGTTCAATTCTTGAAGGAGAAACGATCCAATCTTTCGGTCAAAAAATCCTATCCGCCAGCGCCGGTTTGGGTTCGAGACCAGCCAGCGAGCTGATCTTCCAGGACATGAAGACCTATTCAAGCGAGAATACCCGGTTCGCGATTTCGCAAATCGAAGTGAATGATATGTACGAAATTGGAGAAAATGTCCAAGTTCTTGAAGATGCCCTGAAAAGCCTTAAAATAAAAGAAGGGCTTGATTTCGCGATGTTGATGGTCACTGACGTGGTTCAAAGTGCCAGCCGCATTATCCTGGTGGATCCTCCCGGTGAACTGGGTGATCTACCTTATAGCCCTTTACCTGATGGAACCTATCTGGCGGAAGGTGTGGTTTCGCGTAAAAAGCAACTCTTACCGGTAGTTCTTGGTCTATTGGAGAATTAAATGTCCATATTATCTGAAGCAGGTGAACTTGAGAAAAAAGGGGTCTCCGCTGCCCTTTGCACCATTATCCAAAGTACAGGTTCCACACCCCGGCATACCGGAAGCAAAATGATCGTATATCCGGATGGCAGGATTTCAGGGTCTGTTGGCGGCGGCTTGATCGAAAACCAGGTGATCGAGGAAGCATTGGAAGCCATCCGTGTTGGAAAATCGCGAAAAGCGTCCTATGACCTGGTTGACCCCGCAAAAGGCGATGTTGGTGTGTGCGGAGGTCATGTGGAGGTTTATATCGAACCGATCGCGAAAAAACCGTTACTGGTTGTTATCGGTGGCGGTCATGTTGGTAAGGCGGTATTGCATCTTGGAAAATGGTTGGGATTCCGCACCGTGGTTAGCGATGATCGCCCGGAATTTTGTACACCGGAAGCCAACCCGGATGCTGAGCAGTTTTTCCCTGTTCCCATGGAGGACCTGGTCAATCACCTGGAGATCGATCTTGAATCCTACCTCGTTTTAACCACCCGTGGGTATGACGTGGATATTAAAGGAATTCCGGTTCTAATGGAAAAGAAACCTGCATTTCTGGGTGTGATCGGCTCAAAAAGAAGGTGGATCGTCACAAGGAAAGGTCTCCAGGAACAAGGACTATCCGCAGATACTATTTCAGAAATCCGCTCTCCTTTAGGTCTTGAATTGAACGCCGAAACCCCGGAGGAAATTGCCGTTAGCATCATGGCTGAAGTCATCATGGTGCGGAATGAAGGAAGCGGAAAAAGCATGAAATATAATTAAGGCACAATCATGTATCAGAAATACATCAACGCGGCCAATCTTGATGACGCAATAAAGATCCTTGAAAAGGAAAAAGGGTCTGCCCGAATAATCGCCGGCGCGACAGATCTCATGCTTGAGATGGAACGTGGCACCCGCAGTGGAATTCAAACCCTGGTGGATATTTCCCGCGCTTCCAACTGCAATTTTATTACGTTGGGTGATGATAACAACATCCTCATCGGGCCAATGGTTACCCATAACCAGGTGGCTTGTTCAAAATTGATCCGGGAATTTGGTTTTCCATTATCACAAGCTTGCTGGTCGGTTGGCAGTCCGCAAATTCGAAACCGTGGGACCATCGCTGGAAACTTGATCACCGCCTCTCCGGCAAACGATACCATTCCTGCGTTGATCGCTCTAAACGCCTCAGTTATGCTGGTTTCCAGCCGCGGAAAACGACTTGTCAACTTGCGGGATTTTTACCTGGGTGTGAGAAAAACCGTCCTCGCGGATGATGAGCTCCTATCTGAGATCATTTTTCCCGCTATGGCGAAATCACAAAAGGGAGTATTCATTAAATCCGCTTTACGAGAAGCACAGGCGATTTCTGTGGTTAATTTCGCCGCAGTCCTGGATTTGAGAGATGGGATTGTCCAATCTGCAAACCTCGCACTCGGTTCGGTTGCACCAACAATTATTCGGGCAACTTCTGCGGAAAAATACCTGGTTGGGAAATCGCTCGATGGGAGTACGATTGAATCCGCGGCGACGTTGGTAGTAGAGGAGATAAAACCTATTACCGATTTACGGGGATCTGCCAACTACCGGAAGGTATCCGTGATAAATGCAGTCAGGGACGGCTTAAGGATAATACTAGAAGGCCGGGAAAAGGAATCCCTTCCCCCGGAACCGATTTGCCTACAGGGCAGTAACCCGTTCCAGGTAGCTCCAATCGAAAGTACCTCTGAGTACTTCCTTGAGGATCAGATCGAATTATCAATAAATGGGAGAACCTTTTCAGGGCATGCAAAAGGTCATCCCAATCTTCTCCGTTTTATAAGAGACGAAGCGGGTTTAACCGGTTCCAAAGAAGGTTGTGCAGAGGGAGAATGCGGAGCCTGCACCATCTTTCTGGATGGTGCTGCCGTGATGGGATGCCTTGTACCTGTATTCCGGGCGGACAAGGCGAATATTGATACGGTGGAAAAGCTAACTTCCCAAAACGGTAGACCCCACCCAGTTCAACAAGCATTCATTGAAGAAGGAGCAGTGCAATGCGGTTATTGCACCCCGGGTTTCATAATGAGCGCGGTAAAACTACTTGAAGAGAGACCCAATCCTTCTCGGGAAGAAATCAAGCAGGCCTTTACCGGGAATCTTTGCCGCTGCACAGGTTATTATCAGATCGTCAGTGCTGTAGAAAATGCCAGCCGTAGGAGTGACTAACATGTCCCATGATAGCCGATATTCCAACAAACCAAGACTCAAAAATGAAAAAGAGCAAGCGCATCCCATCTGGAGAGGAGTAGGATTTGGTTTGATGGTCCTGCTTCCTATCATCTCATATGCGACTGCTTTGATCTTAATCGATATGAACAACACAGAGCGATGGATCATGATTCCCCGGGATCTGTTGGTACGTAACCAGGATCCTTTATTGCTTATAAAGTTCTTACTCACGATAATATTAATGGCGGGATTCGCGATTGTGCTCACGTTGATCTTCCAGCTACTTTATTCAATTTTTGGACCCTCCCGATACGGCCCTACGGATGTCCCGCCCGTAGCAGGCCGTTTCAAGAAGTACAAAAGGTAATCTGGAGAATATGAATGGGTAAATATATTGGCCATTCACTCAATCGGGTGGATGCCTTGGCGAAGGTTACTGGCCTGGCAGCATATCCGGGGGATCTCAACCTCCCCGGCCAGGCTTGGATGAAGATCCTTTTTTCGAAGCGAACGCATGCCATAATACGGGAAATTGACATATCAGAAGCCAGTAAAGTGCCTGGAGTATTGGCAATTTATACAGCCAAGGATGTGCCAAACAATGAGTATGGATTGATCGTTTCGGATCAACCCGTTTTATGCGGTCCCGGTTCCAACAAACCTTATGCAGATCGCGTGCGCTGCCTCGCAGATCAGGTCGCCCTCGTAATTGCGGAAACAGAAGAGATCGCTACCCAGGCGAAGGATTTGATCAAGGTGACTTATGAAGATTTGAAACCGGTATTCGACCCCAGGGAGGCAATGCGGTCGTCAGATCCGCTGCTCCATCCAGAGCGTGATTCAAACGTTTTCTGCCATTATCGAATACGCAAAGGTGATGTAGAAGAAGCATTTGCCAATGCAGACATGATCGTTGAATCCGACTACCAAACACCTGCCCAGGAGCATGCCTATCTGCAACCTGAAGCCGGGATCGCCTATTTCGATGATCAAGGCCGAGTGACCGTAAATGTGGCCGGCCAATGGGTCCATGAAGATCAGGAACAGATTGCCCATGCGTTAAACCTACCTATTGAAAAAGTACGGGTGATTTATCCTGCCATCGGCGGCGCTTTTGGAGGCCGCGAGGATATGTCGGTACAAATCGTTCTTGCATTGGCTGCCTGGCGATTGCATCAATCCGGGATCAACCGGCC
>Ga0105097_10000757_pt1 | contig 15050 bp, 13 predicted proteins | sample PPLLak12cMay2015_FD_87035 | JGI IMG/M metagenome (GOLD analysis project Ga0105097, IMG submission 87035) | Freshwater sediment microbial communities from Prairie Pothole Lake near Jamestown, North Dakota, USA - PPLs Lake P7 Core (1) Depth... | ecosystem: Environmental > Aquatic > Freshwater >... | reverse complement strand
TTCGTCACCGGATACGGCGGGCGGTTGCGCGGCACGCCGCGCTTGCCCTCGAGCGACTCGATCAGCGCCGACTCCTCGCCGCACACGTAGGAACCCGCGCCCACGTGGATGCGGATGTCGAAGTCGAACCCCGGCTGGTTGCAGATGCCGTTGCCGAGCAGGTTCGCCGCGCGGCGCCGCTCGAGCACGGCCTCGAGGTGCTCGAGCAGGTGGCGGTACTCGCCGCGCAGGTACAGGAACCCCTGCCCCGCGCCGATGGCGTAGGCCGCGACCGTCATGCCGTCGAACACGAGGTCGGCGTGGCTCGCGAGCAGCACGCGGTCCTTGAAGGTGCCGGGTTCGCCTTCGTCGGCGTTGCAGACCACGTAGCGCGCGAGGCCGGTGGCGTGGCGGCACGCCTCCCACTTGATGCCGGTGGTGAAGCCCGCGCCGCCGCGGCCGCGCAGGTTGGAGCGCTTGATCTCCTCGAGGGTCGCCACCGGGCCCTGTGCTGCACCGACGTAGGCCTCGCGCCAGGAACGCTCGTTCGCCGCGTGCTCCGACCAGCCGCGCAATCCGCGCTGCAGGGCCGCCCGGATGGCGTCGCCCGGCGCGAGGCCGTGGCCGAGCAGGATGTCGGCGCGCCGCACGTTGTCCTGTACGGCGAAGAGCCCGGCCGGCCATTCGGCGAGCGGCGTGCGCGCGAGGATCAGATCGCAGAGCTGCCCGATGCGCGCCTCGTCGAGCGCCGGCACCGCGCGGCCGTTGACGAGCAGCGCCGGGCCCTGGTCGCACATCCCGGTGCAGGAGGTGCGGCCAACGCTCACGAGGCCGTCCTCGGAGAGCTTGCCGGGCTCGACCCACAGGCGGTGACACATCGCATCCATCAGCCGCTCGCTGCCCGCCATGCGGTCGGTGATGTTGTCGGAGAACAGCACGCGGTACTCGCCACGCGGTTCGACGGCGAGGAAAGAGTAGAAACTCGCCACGCCCCGCACCCGCGAGTAGGGAATGCGCAGGTATCGGGCGATCAGGCCGAACGCCGGCGGCGGCAACTGCCCGCAGTCCTCCTGTACCTCGCGCAGCACCTGCACGAGGCTGGTGGGATCGTGGCCCCAGCGGGAGACGACGCGGCGTACGCGCGCTTCGAGGTCGGGAATGGGTTCCGGCATGGCGCCCGCGCTATGAAGCCCGGGCGGCCCATCCGTCCGGCCCGGCCAGACTGCACCCTCGCGGCGACCGATCACCATCGCGGAAAACCCCAAGATTTGCGGCGCTTCACGTCAGGCGTCCCGCAGGCGCGGCGCGTAATCGGCGGCCTGCGCACTGATCGGCTGCTCATCGAAGCGCCGCTGGCCCACGGGCGTCGAGAATCCGACCCGCTTGCGCAGGATGACTCCGACGGGACAGACCTCGGCCGCCTTGTCCGTGACCGCGATGGCGCTGTCGCGCAGCAGGCCCGAGCCCGAATTCACCACCAGGTGCTTGCCCATGCCGCGGCCGGCGAGCGCGAACACCTGCTTGCCGTCCACCTCCGCCGAGGCGCGTACGCACAACTCGCAGAGGATGCAGCGATTGAAGTCGAGCAGCAGCTCCGGGTGCGAGGCGTCCACCGGCCGGTCCGGGAAGAAATGGTCGAATCGCGGCGAGGTCATGCCGAGCTCGTAGGCCGTGGCCTGCAGCTTGCAGTTGCCGCTCTTCTCGCAGGACGGGCAGAAATGATTGCCCTCGACGAACAACAGCTGCACCAGCATGCGCCGCTCGGCATTCACCTCCTCCGTGTCGCTCTCGACGACGAGGCCTTCCTTCGCCGGCAGGGTGCAGGAGGTGGCGTGCCAGCCGCCGACCCTCACGGTGCACAGCTTGCAGCTTCCGTGCGGCCTGAATTCCGGGTGGTAGCACAGGTGCGGGATGTGACGCCCGGCGGCCAGCGCCGCCTGCAGCACCGTCTGCCCCGGGGTGAACGGGACCTCGGCGCCGTCGAGCAGGAAGACTTTCTGCGGCTCGCTCATGGTGCCTCCCCGAGGTGTGCGCCCGGGTCGTCGCGGCCCGTCATGCGGCGGGCGCGGGCCAGCGCGCCATCGAGGTCGAAGGCCGGCTCGACCGCCGACGAACCGAGGCGTCGCTCGTAGGCGGGGCGGAAGCGCCGCAGCGTGCCGAGCAGCGGCTTCGAGGCGGATTCGCCGAGCCCGCAGTGGCTCGCCTTGCCGAGCAGCCGGCCCAGTTCCTCGATGGTGTTGAGGTCGTGCTGCGAGCCCTTGCCGTCGCGGATCTTGTCCATGAGGTTGCGCAGGAGCGAGGTGCCGACCCGGCAGGGCGTGCAGAACCCGCAGCTCTCCTCGGCGAAGAAGTGCGCGAAGTGTCGCGCCACCTCGAACAGGTCGCGGCTCGAGTCGAAGACGATGAACGCGCCGCCGGTCTCGATGTCCTCGAAGGCGATGCGGCGGTCGAACTCGTCCTGGCCGAGGCAGGCGCCCGAGGGCCCGCCGGCCTGCACCGCGATGGTCGCCTCGGCGCCGCAGTCCTCGAGCACCTGCCGGACAGTGACGCCGAGCGGATACTCGTAGATGCCGGGACGCGCGCAGTCGCCCGACACGGACAGCAGCTTCGTGCCCGAGGAACGCGCCGTGCCGCGGCTGCGAAACCACTCCGCGCCGCGGAGCACGATCAGCGCCGCCGCGCAGTAGCTCTCGACGTTGTTCACGATGGTCGGCAGGCCGAGGTAGCCCTTCTCGGCGAGCCTCGGCGGACGGTTGCGCGGGATGCCGCGCTTGCCCTCGAGCGACTCGACCAGGGCCGACGCCTCGCCACAGACGTAGGAACCCGCCCCGACGTGGATCTCGATGTCGAAGTCGAAGCCCTCGCGGCCGCAGATCGCGTTGCCGAGCAGCCCCTCGCGGCGGCGCCGCTCGAGGGTCTGGCGCAGCGCGTCGAGCAGGTAGCGGTATTCGCCGCGCAGGTACACGAAGCCGCGCGTGGCACCGATGCCCCAGGCCGCCACTGTCATGCCCTCGAACACGAGATCCGCGTAGCGGCCGAGCAGGAGGCGGTCCTTGAAGGTGCCGGGCTCGCCCTCGTCGGCGTTGCACACCACCACGCGCGGCGTGACGGGCTGGCGGCTGCAGCTCTCCCACTTCACGCCGGTGGTGAAACCCGCACCGCCGCGTCCGAGCAGGCGAGCGGACTTGATCTCCTCGAGCGTGGCCTGGGGTCCGGTACCGTCCGAGTCGCCGCGTGCCAGCGCCGCGTGGATGGCCTCGCCGGGGCCCATCGGATCGGTGAGCATGAGGTCGGCACGCCTGACCTGGTCTTCGACCCGGAACAACTCGGACGGCCACTGCGCCAACGGGACGCGCGCCAGGATCAGGTCGCCGAGCAGCACGGCGCGCGCGGCATCCACGTCGCCCACGGGCCGTCCGTTCACGAGCACGGCCGGGGCGTGGTCGTCGAGGCCGACGGAGGACGTGCGGCCGAGGCTCACAAGGCCGTCCTCGGAGACTTTGCCGGGCTCCGCCCACAGCCGCTGGCTCAGCTCGCGCAGGCGCTCCTCGGAACCGCGCATGCGGTCGGTCACGTTGTCCGAGAACAGCAGCCGGTACTCACCCGGCGGCTCGGCATACAGAAAGGAGTAGAACGCCACCACGCCGCGAACCCGCGCGATCGACACTCCGAGTGCGGCCGAGACGCGTTCGAGCGCCGCCGGCGGAAGGTAGCCGAGCGACTCCTGCGTTTCGCGCAGCACCTGCAGCAGGCGGGTCGGCTCGCGGCCCCATGCACCCACGGCCGCGTGCACGGCCGCCTCGATCAGGGTCTCATCGTGTATCTCGCGTCGCACGTTTCGGTCACCGGCAGCCTCCCATCGAGGCCGGCGCAAGGGTGCGATTGGCGGACAGCGGTGGCAATCTCGGAAAACCGCCGCCGACTGCGGTTACGCCCAACATCCCTCGACACATCGGGAGAGCAAATGTCCAAGACGATCTTCATCACCGGCTGCTCCAGCGGCATCGGGGCAGCCATGGCCCGCGAATTCAGGCAGCGCGGTCATCGGGTCTTCGCCACGGCCCGGCGACGGGAGTCGCTGGCCGGGCTGGAGGCCCAGGGCATCGAAGGGCTCGAGCTGGACGTCGACGACGACGACGCCATCGGTCGCGTGCTCGAGGCGGTGGGCCGTCAGGCGGGACACCTCGACGTGCTGGTCAACAACGCGGGGTTCTCGCAGGTGGGCGCGGTCGTGGACCTCGCGCGCGAGGATCTCAGGCGCCAGTACGAGACCAACGTCATCGCGCCGGTGATCGTCACGGCCAGGGCGGTGCCGTTGCTGCGCGCGGCGGTCGCGGCCAGTGGCAGCGCGGTCGTCGCCAACGTCGGCAGCATCGTCGGCCTGTTCACCACGCCGTTCGCAGCCGCGTACTGCTCGAGCAAGGCCGCACTGCACTCGCTCACCGACGCGCTGCGCATGGAGCTCGCGCCCTTCGGCATCCACGTGGTCTCGATCCAGCCCGGCGGCGTGCGTTCGAGCTTCGGCGCGCATGCGGAGGCCGCGCTGCGATTGCCGGCGGACTCGCTCTACCGCAAGGTCGAGGCCGGCATCCGCGCCCGGGCCCAGGCCGGCCAGCAAGGCGCCACGCCGGCAGAGGACTTCGTCAAGCCGGTGGTGGAGGCGCTGCTCACGAGCCCGCCGCCGCGCATCGTCCGGGGTGGCGCCAACAGCGTGCGTCTGCCGCTGCTCAAGCGCCTGCTGCCCGGCGCGATGTTCGACGCCAAGCTGTCGAAGGCCTTCGGGCTCGACACCTTGCGCTGATCAGCCGAGTGCCGCGATGCGCTCACGCAGCCCGGGCAGCACTTCGCGCGCGAACCACGGGTTGATCTGCAGCCATCGGGTGTTTCGCGGCGAGGGGTGCGGCAACGGCAGGAACCCGGGCCCGTACTCGCGCCAGGCGCGGACCGTGGCGGTGAGCGTCGTCCCGCGACGCGCGCCGAGGTAGTACGCCTGCGCGTATTGCCCGACCAGCAGCGTGAGCTCGACCGCCGGCAGCAGCGCGCGCAGCCGCGGATGCCACAGTGGCGCGCACTCCGGACGGGGCGGCAGGTCGCCCGAGCGACCGCGACCCGGGTAGCACAACCCCGCCGGAATGATGGCGAATCGCCGCTCGTCGTAGAACGACTCGCGGTCCACCTGCAGCCAGTCCCGCAGCCGGTCGCCGCTCGGGTCGTTCCAGGGTATGCCGGTGGCGTGCACGCGCGTGCCGGGCGCCTGGCCGACGATCAGGATCCGCGCGCGCGGGTCGGCGCGCAGCACCGGGCGTGCGCCGAGCGGCAGGTGTGGCTCGCAGATGCGGCAGGCACGAACCTCCCGCAGCAGCGCCTCGAGCGCACCGGCAGTCGCAGCGACGGACTTCACACCGGGGAGCTTACCCGCTGCGCGGGACGGGGCAATTCACCGGCAGCGCGGGCGCGGGGCGGATCGCGCTTGCCGCGGCCCGTCTGTTCTCCCACCATCGATCCTCATCCGAAACGGTAGCGGTCCCGCCATGCGCGCCATCTTCCTCGACTACGGCACCGTCAGCTTCGACGGCGACCTCGATCCTTTGCCCCTGCATCGCGCGATGTCGGACCTCGAGCTGCGCGACCACACGGCGCAGGAGTCCGTCGCCGACGCCGTCACGGGCGCGGCCGCGATCCTGGTCAACAAGCTACGCATCACGCGCGAGATCCTGGAGGCGGCGCCTGCGCTCGAGCTGATCGCGCTCGCCGCGACCGGCACCAACAACATCGATCTCGAGGCGGCCCGCGAGCGCGGCGTCGCGGTGTGCAACCTGCGCGACTACTGCACGGCGTCGGTCGTGCAGCACGTGTTCGGCGCGCTGCTCACTCTCACCCACAAGCTGCGCGAGTACGACGCGCTGGTGCGGGCGGGCGCCTGGCAGCGCGGGGGGCAGTTCTGCCTGCTCGACTATCCCATCCGTGAACTCGCGGGCCGCCGGCTCGGCATCGTCGGCTTCGGCGCGCTCGGCCGCGGCGTGGCGCACGCGGCGCGCGCCTTCGGCATGGAGGTGCTGGTCGCGAACCGACCGGGCGGCGAGCGCGTACCAGGACGCCTCGACCTCGATGAGCTGCTGCCGCAGGTGGACGTGCTGAGCCTGCACTGCCCGCTCACGCCCGCGACCGAGGGGCTCATCGACCTGACCCGGCTCGGGCGCATGAAACCGGATGCGGTGCTCGTCAACACCGCCCGCGGCGCGCTGGTGGACGGTGCGGCGCTGGCAGACGCGCTGCGAGCCGGCCGGCTCGGCGGCGCCGCCATCGACGTGCTGCCGCAGGAGCCACCCGTCGACGGTCATCCCCTGCTCGCAACCGACATCCCGAACCTGCTCGTGACGCCGCACATCGCCTGGGCGGCGCGCGAGGCGCGCCAGCGCTGCATCGACGAAATGGCTGCGAACGTGGAGGACTTCCGGCGCGGCGGCCGACGCGGCCGCGTGGTCTGACCTGCCCCCGGCTACTGGCTGCCCGTCGCCCGGGACTCGCCGTCGAGGTTCATCACCCGCGCCGCCCATCGCAGCACGGGCTTGACGCGCGGCGAGACGAGGGCCACGGCCTCGTCGTAGTCCACCCAGCGGAACTCGTTGTGCTCGGGGCGGCCGAGCTCGGGGTTCACCGGCAGCGTGACCTCCTGGGTGCACGTCACGGCCACGTAGTAGCAAGCCACCTTGCCATGGCTGTAAGGACCGGTGCGGGTCGAGGCCAGGCCCCACGCGAAGTCGAGGTCGTCGATCAGCGACTCCTCGCGCACCTCGCGCACGGCGGCGTCGAGCGGCTCCTCGCCAGCCTCGACCATGCCCTTGGGAAAATCCCAGTGGTTGAACGCGCGCAGCAGCAGGAAACGCCAGCCCTCCTCCGCCTGCCGCACCACGACGACGCCGGCGGAGAGCCGCGTGGATCGTGGGCTCATGCGCCGAGTATAGGGGAGCGGAGTGCGATAGAGGGGGGCTATGATGCGTCCATGAACCTCCGGGACCTGCGCTACCTCGTGGCCCTGGCCGACGAGCGGCACTTCGGCCGCGCGGCCGAGAAGTGCTTCGTGAGCCAGCCGACGCTCTCCGCCCAGGTCCGCAAGCTCGAGGAATACCTCGGCTCGCCGCTGGTGGAACGGCGCCCGAAGCGCGTCACCCTGACCGAGATGGGCGAGAAGGTCGTGCAGCGCGCACGGCGCGTGCTGCAGGAGGCCGATGCCATCGTCGAAGTCGCGCGGACGGAACGCGACCCGCTGGCCGGGCAGCTCAAGCTGGCGCTGATCCCGACCGTGGGACCTTACCTTCTGCCCCACGTGGTGCGGCCGCTGCGCCGTGCCCTGCCCCGGCTGAAGCTGCTGCTCTACGAGTACCAGACCGGTCCGCTGCTCGAGAAGCTGCGCGACGGCGAGATCGACCTCGGCATCCTGGCACTGCCCGTCACTGCCGACGGCATCGTCGAGGCGTCGCTGTACGAGGAGCCGTTCACGCTGGCCGTGCCCTCGACGCACCCGCTCGCGGCGCGCGACAAAGTCCGGATCGCCGATCTCGAGGGAGAAAACCTGCTCCTGCTCGAGGACGGCCATTGCCTGCGCGACCAGGCGCTCGAGGTGTGCAGCCGGGTCCACCTCGGCGAGGAGCAGGACTACCGCGCCACCAGCCTCGAGACGCTGCGGCAGATGGTCGCCTCGGGACATGGCGTGACGCTGCTGCCGGAGCTCGCCTCGGCCTCGCCCGTGGGTACGGCGCGGGGCCTGCGCATAAAGCCCTTCGGCAAGCCGGCTCCGTCGCGCAGCATCGGCGCCGTGTGGCGCAAGTCCACGACGCGCGGCAAGGCGATCGAGGCCGTGATCGCGACCGTCCGCGCGGCGATGAAGGAGGAAGGCCCGAAATGAAATCGCATCTGCCACGCATCCTGCCCGCGCTCGCACTCGCGCTTGCCGCCTGCGCGGCGCACGCCGGCGACGCTCCGGTCGTCTCGAATGCCTGGTCTCGCGCCACTGCGCCCGGCGTCGAGGTAGGTGCGGCGTACATGGTCATCGTGGGCGGCAGCAAGGACGACCGGCTGATCGGCGCGTCGAGCGACCGTGCGGCCATGGTCCACCTGCACGACGTCGTGGAGGAGGACGGCATGGCGAAGATGCGTTCGACGGAGGCGGTGGAGGTTTCCGCAGGGCAACGCGTCGAACTCGCGCCCAAGGGCCGGCACCTGATGCTGATGGGCCTCGACGCGCCGCTGGTCACGGGCGAGACGTACACGCTCGTGCTCAAGTTCGTCGTGTCTGGCGAGCAGACGGTGACCGTGCACGTCAGGCCGGCGACGGCCGAAACGGCGCACCCACAGCAGCACCACTGACGGCGCGGGGCGCAGCGACGCCCCTTTGCCGCGCCGGCGCCTGCCTCCCGGACCGACACCAGTCGGCAGATCCGGGAAATTCTTGAGCCCCCAGCCCGCAGTGACGTGAGAAAGCGCGATGGCCGTCACAGCTACGGCCCGCGCCCTCGGGAGAATTGCGCCTGCGCGAAGACTTGCGTCGGCTGGCAAGGCCCCCCCGGGCCCGATGGCAACGCAAGTCCCGCAGTACGAACGCAACTCATCACTGCTTGCCTAGGAGTAAGAGATCACATGAACCGTAACCTTTCTCGCGCGCTCAGCAGCCTTGCGCTCGCTGCCGCGGTCGCGGTGCCGATGGCCGCCCACGCCGAGTCGAATTTCGTGACCGGCGGCGGCCCACTCAACGCATCCGCGCGCGTCGATTTCCAGATTAACATCCCGAACACGCTGTTCCTTCAGGTCGGCACGGGCACCCTGTTTGCCAACAACGGCGCCATCAACCTGATCGAGTTCAACGTCCCGGCGGCCGCCATCGGCGACGGCAACTCCGTGGCCGCGACGCTGGGCAGCGGTGACCTCGGCACCGGGGCAGTGACGGCTACGGTGCGCGCCAACGGTGGCAGCGCGACGCTCGGCGCCTCGACCGCGGGCGCGATCGGCAACGGTGCCGGCGACTCGATCAACTGGAACGAGATCACCACCACTGCTGCTGCGCTCACCACGGGTACCGTGCTGCCGGCCCCGGTCCTGGCGAACGGCCCCAGCGCCAACATTCCGCTCGCGGCAGTGGGTGGCATAGTCAACCAGGATGCCCGCTGGACGTACGCCTACGACAACACGGCCGTCGTCCCGGCCGGCGTCTACGGCGGCGTCAATGCCAACAACGGCCGCGTGACCTACACGGCCTCGCTGCCCTAAGCCACGGGGAATGCGCCCGGCGCCCGCAGAGGCGCCGGGCGCCCGGGAAGGGGCCGACGCAGAAAAAAAACCATGCGCGCGATCAACATAACGTCCCGAGCCGTTGCCGGCGGGGCCCTGGCCGTCATCGCCGCAATGTCCCCGGAGCCGTCCGACGCCTTCACCGTCAGCATCACGGCGCGCAATCCGCGCACGCTCTACCTGCAGGTCGGCGTCGGCTCGTTCAACGGCATCTACACGAGTAACGGCACGCCGGCCAACAACGCCACGGTCAACGTCGTCTCGGTGACAGTTCCGGCCGCCCAGGTCGGCAGCGGCGCCGTGCAGACGATGACCACCAACAGCACCGCGTCAATCAGCTTCTACGACAATTTCGTGTTCTGCAACGCGCCGGCGCAACTCTACGTCGGCGGCTTCTACCGCAGCACGTCGAACACCGGGCCAGCGACACTGACCGCCACGTCGCCCCCCAACCTCGTGAACGCCAACGGCGATCGCATCCCGTTCAGCCAGATCAGCTGGACGAGTTCCGGCAACGGCGACAGCGGCGCCCAACCGTTCCCCGCCGGCACCTTCAACGGCGCGACGCAGACCATCGGCACCATCGCCCGCAACCAGTGGGCCGAGAGCTGTCACACGTTTCGCTACGCGAACAGCAACTTCGTGGCGAACGGCACCTACACAGGGCGCGTGGTCTACACGCTGAGCGCGCCATGAGGACCTTCGCCGCCGCCGCGCTCGCCGTCCTCGCCGCGACCGCGCTGGTCCCGGCATCGCCGTGCGCCGCGGCGACGCATCGCGTCGACGACAGCGGGACGCTGCCGATCGAGTCCACCGCCCTGCTGCGCTGGCGCCAGACGGCGCCCTCATCGACCCGGGACGACACGCTCGAAGGCGCGACCGCCGTGGCCGTCCGGTTGAACCTGGCGCCGTGGACCGACCGGGACGCGAGCCTTTACCTCGTCTTTCCGCAGCAGGACAGCGCGGCGACCCGGGTGCGCTGGACGACGCAGGGCCGCCTGCTGCCGGGCGAGATCTCCCCCGGCGAGCGCGTACTGGTCTACCGCGGCCCGATCACGAGCCCGGTGCTCGAGGAGACCCTCACGCTGCACATCGAGGCCGACGGCAACCGCCTCGCGCGCGTGCAGCAGCTCGACTTCCATTTCGAGATCGACACGGACTGAACCGCATGAACAAGCTCCGACTCATCCTGACGTCCACCGCGCTGCTCGGCATGCTCGGTGCGGCTTCGGCGCCACGCGCGCAGGACTTCGCCGCGGTGGTTTCACCGCCGCGATTCGAGATTCGCGCCGAGCCGGGCCAGCGCATCCGCCAGGTCGTGGAGATCACGAACGCCGGGCCGCGCCCATCGCGCTACCACCTGCGCACCGCGGACTGGACGCTCGGCGCCGACGGCGGCGTGACGTTCTCGGAGGATCCCACGCCGGACAGCTGCCGCTCGTGGGTCGCCATCGAGCGCCATGAGATCGAGGTGCCCGGCGGGGGACGGTATCGCTACCGCTTCGAGGTGCAGGCGCCGCCCGACGCAACCAAGGGCGAGTGCCGTTTCGCGCTGATGATCGAGGGCGATCCGCAGACAGTGCAGACGGGCAACGGCCTGCCCGTGCCAGTCAGCGGACGCATCGGCGTGATCGTCTACGTGACGGTGGGCGAAGCCTCGGCCGACCTGAAGATCGCCGATACGAAGGTGACCGACACCTCCGGCGGAATCCTGCCTGCGCTTTCGGTGCACAACGCCGGCAACGCGCACGCGCGCCTCAACGGCTTCCTGTCGGGTACCGACGCTCGGGGCCGCCGGCTCGAGTTCTTCCCCTCGACGCTGCCCATCCTGCCGGGCGAGACACGCCTGATCCCGCTCACGGCCGCGATCGGGCCGGATCCGGTCACCGACCTCGCCTTCCCGGTGCGCGTCGCGGGCGTGGTCGAGTGGGGTGACGGGCGGCGCATCGAGATCAACCAGCTCTTCACTCGGTGAATGTCGCGCCATCAATGGCCCACGGCGTGCTGCTGCTGTGCACCTGCACGGCGGCCGGCGCGGCCGAGCCTGCGGTGGCGGCGTACCAGGACCGGCTCATTGATGGAGGCAACCTGCCGGTCGAGCTCGACGTGGACGACACCGCCGGCCACAGCTCGGCGGGCTGGCCTCGCGCGATGTATGCCGAGGCGGTGGCAAGCCGCGTCAGCCGCGACGATGCCAGCACCAACGAGGCCGGCGTGCGATTCGGCGCCATGCTGGATACCCCGGACTTCGGTGCGTTCACGCTCGATGCCACGGTCCGGGTGACCGGCAGCGAGGACCAGGAGACCGGCAACATGATCACGCTGATGCAGCGTGGCATGCCGGTCAGTGCTGACTGGTCCATGAACAGCACGGTCGGCGTGGCCTACTCACCGATGGGCGACCTCGCCCGAAGCCAGGCGCGGTTCTTCGTGCCGGCCATCCAGATGAGCGGCACGTCCGTCGAGTGGCGAAAGGCGGGCGCGATCCAGGCGTTCGCCTCCTACGGCGAGCCGGCGGTCTACTCCGGAGTCTTCATTCCCACGGTCGAGAACCTCGGCGGCCGACAGGCGGGCGCCGGGCTCCAGTTGAACCTCGCCGACCACTGGTCGATCGCGGCGCAGGCGGTGGACGTGAGCAACGTCCCGATCGGCCTCGAGAAATCCTCGCCCCGCATCTCCTCCCGTTCCTGGTTCGGGGCCGTGGCCTCGGCGGCGGGCGGCGCACGGGCGCAGATCAACGTGGCCGGCAGCAGCATCGAGGAAAGCGACGCTGCTGCCGGCGCATGGCTGGATGCCGCGCTCGAGAGTGGTCGCACCGTCCACTCCTTCGGCGGCTTCTACCTGGAGCCGCAACTCGTCTGGGGAAACCAGCAACTCGCGAGCGACGCCGCCGGCGGCTACTACCGCGCCTCGTACCGCAGCCAGCGGTGGACGCTGGACGGCGGGGCCGACTACGTCTCGTCGGTGTCCGGCGATTCGAGCGACGTGGTGTTCGGCACGGGCTACGCGCGTTACCAGCACTCGATGCGGCTGGGTTACGGTGGCGGCGCGAGCGTGCGGCAGAACCTCTCCGATCCCGATTCGACGCCGGTCTCCGGCCCCGCGATCGGGGCGGACGACCACCGATCCACGGCGTGGTCCGCCTTCGGCTTCGTCGACGCCTCGAACCGCTGGGGCATCGGCCGCGGCCAGCTCGATTACGCCGAGGACAGCGAGCGCGACAGCGCCCAGTTCTCGCTCGACCAGACCTGGAACACACGCGTCGGCCAGCGATTGAGCACCTCGATCCTGTACGGCAGGACCGACTTCGGGTCGCGCACGGAGAACTCGGCGGGCCTCGCGGTGTTCGGCGGCGGCAGCTTCGGCCGGAATTTCTCGATCGACGCCAATGCACGCTGGAACAAGGCGTTCGGCGGTGCGGATTCGGACGACCTGTTCGCGAACCTCGCGCTCAACTGGGGCTTCGCGCGCGGCTGGCTGGTGAGCGCCAGCTACTACCAGAACCGCAGCGACGGGCGCTTCCCGCTCACCGTCGAATCGCCGGTCGGGATCGATCCGACCTACGAACGGGTGGACCGAAGCGACTCGGGCCTCTACCTGAAAGTGCGCTATGACTGGCGCGCGGGCGTGCCTACCGTGCCACTCGGCGGCGGCCCGGGCATGGGCTCCGGACGCATCAACGGCGTGCTGTTCCTGGACGAAAACGACAACGGCCGCCTCGACGCCAGCGAGACCGGCGCGGCGAACGTCATCGTGCTGCTGAACGGCCGCTTCGCAGTACGGACGGACGCAAGCGGCCGATTCGAGTTCCCCACCGTGGTCGCGGGCAATCATTCGCTCAGCGTGGTCCCGGACAACCTGCCGCTCGCCTGGAACGTCCCCGCCGAGACGAGGTTCAACGTCCGTGTCGGGGTACGCGGCCAGACCCAGGTCGAGCTGCCGGCGCAGCGACAGCGCTAGAGCCCGGCGTCGGCCGGACGGCTGCGGTTGCGCGCAGCATCAGAACGGCTAAAGTGCCGCGAGCCGCAGCCGATCGGATCCTCGAGGCAATGCAACCCACCGACACGTCGAATCCCGACTACTTCCACCGGGTCGTGGACTGCCAGTGGGCCTGCCCCGCGCACACCGACGTGCCGGAGTACATCCGCCTGATCGCGCTCGGCCGGTTCTCCGACGCCTACATGGTGAACCGCGAGTCGAACGTGTTCCCCGGCATCCTCGGGCGGGTCTGCGACCGGCCATGCGAGCCCGCCTGCCGACGGGGCCGAGTCGAGGAAAAGCCCGTCGCCATCTGCCGCCTCAAGCGCGTCGCCGCCGACCACAAGGACTCGATCACCGACCGCCTGCCGGTCGTGCCGGCGCAGAAGAACGGCAAGCGTATCGCCTGCATCGGCGCGGGCCCCGCCTCGCTCACGGTCGCGAACGACCTGCTCCCGCTCGGCTACGAGGTCGTGATCCTCGAGCAGTGGGACAGGCCGGGCGGCCTGATGCGCACCAACATCCCCGCGTTCCGCCTGCCCGAGAGCGTGATCGACGAGGAGATCGGCTACATCACCGCGATGGGCGCCGAGATCCGCTACAGCTCGCGCGTCGAGAGTCTCCGCAAGCTGCTCGCCACCGGCGGCTTCGACGCGGTGTTCGTGGGGTCCGGCGCGCCGAAGGGCAAGGAGCTCGAGCTGCCCGGCCGACGGGAGGGCGAAGCGAACATCCACATCGGCATCCAGTGGCTCGAGTCGGTCGCTTTCAAGCACCTCGAGAAGATCGGCGAGAAGGTGCTGATCATCGGCGTCGGCAACACGGCGATGGACTGCTGCCGCTCCTCGCTGCGCCTCGGCGCCAGGGACGTGAAGGTGATGGCGCGCAAGCCGCGCCAGTTCTTCAAGGCCTCCGAGTGGGAGCTCGAGGACGCCGAGGCCGAGAACGTCGAGATCGTCGTCAACCACTCGCCAAAGGCGTTCGTGGTCGAGAACGGCCGCCTCAAGGGCATGCTGTTCGACCGGATGGAATACGACCTCGACGCGCGGGGAAGGATCACGGCCGAGCGCATCGTGGGCGAGGAGTTCTTCCCCGCGGACGACGTGATCCTCGCCATCGGGCAGGAGAACGCCTTCCCCTGGATCGAGGACGACCTCGGGATCCAGTTCGACAAGTGGCACGTGCCGGTGGTGGACGAGAAGACGCACCAGTCGACGCGCCCCGACGTGTTCTTCGGCGGCGACGCCGCCTTCGGCCCGAAGAACATCATCTGGGCAGTCGAGCACGGCCACCAGGCCGCGATCTCCATCCACAATTTCTGCATGGGCCAGCCGGTCACGAACCGGCTGCCGCCCACCCTGAACCTCTCGAGCCGCAAGATGGGCCTGCACGAGTGGTCGTACAAGAACGACTACAACCCCGTCGAGCGGCGGCTCGTGCCGCATGTCGGGCTCAAGGAGCGCTTCAAGCAGATCAGCATCGAGGTCGAGCTCGGCTTCGATCCCGAGCAGACCGCGGCCGAGGTGCAGCGCTGCCTCAACTGCGACATCCAGACGGTGTTCGAGGCGAAGCTCTGCATCGAGTGCGATGCCTGCATCGACATCTGCCCGACCGACTGCCTGACGATCACCCGCGACGGCGAGGAAACGGATCTCGCCACGCGCCTCAAGGCGCCACGCCGCAACCCGGCGCAGGCGCTCTACGTCTCCGAGCCGCTCAAGCAGACCGGCCGCGTCATGGTCAAGGACGAGGACCTCTGCGTGCACTGCGGACTCTGCGCCGAGCGCTGCCCGACGGCGGCCTGGGACATG
>Ga0105097_10000756_pt1 | contig 15064 bp, 14 predicted proteins | sample PPLLak12cMay2015_FD_87035 | JGI IMG/M metagenome (GOLD analysis project Ga0105097, IMG submission 87035) | Freshwater sediment microbial communities from Prairie Pothole Lake near Jamestown, North Dakota, USA - PPLs Lake P7 Core (1) Depth... | ecosystem: Environmental > Aquatic > Freshwater >... | reverse complement strand
GACGCGCTTGCCCAGCAACGGGAGATCGCGGCCAACCTCAAGTACGAGCCGATCAATATCGAGAACCTGAAGGAGCAGACGCGTCAGCAAGCTATTGCCAACGCCACCCAGTCGCTTGCCTTGGAGCGCGAGCTGCGTCCCGACGTTGCAGCGACCCGTCAGATGGTGGCGGAGCGAGTTCGTAGCGATCTCGGTCTTGGTGGGATGCTGTCGCCGGACGTTGCCAATCAGGTCGCTCGAGCCTCACGCACCGTGGGAGCCATGAGCGGCGCCCCCGCTGGTCCTCTTACCGCGGCCCAGATCGGCATGACTGCCGAAGGTTTGCGCTCGCAGCGTCTGGGACAGGCCAACCAGTTGTTGCAGATGAACCCGCTGATGCCGGTTGGACTTGATCCGGGTGCAGTAGCCTCGGCGATCGTTGCCCAAAATGCGGCGATGAACGACTTCAATGTCGCCAAGTCCGGAGTTGCGGGACGGTTGGCACAGAGCACTGGCGAAGTAAATGCCGGTCTGGCTGCGGGGCAGCACAGTATGAACACGGCCATACTCAACCAATTGGGTGGCGGTCAGCAGACTGGCGGTCTGCTGAGTCAGATTGGCCGGCTCCCGATCTTTCAATCTGGAACGCAGGCAAACATTCCGGATCTGGGCTTCGACTACGGCAACGTCAGCTCAAGAATTCCCGGCGTCGTGGCTCCCACACCGAACATTCCGTCAACGTCTCTGACGCCGACACTCACGTAATCCCATGGCCACGCAAGGATTTCAACTTTCCCAGTTCGATCGGGCGCCAAATGTCCCCTCGAATATCGGCGTGGTAGATACCAAAGGTATTTACGGCGCGGTCGTGGACGCGCTTAAAGCGAACGAAGCACTTCGCACCACCCAAGCGGTTCAAGCTGCGACCGACGCTGAATTGGTGTTGGCGCGTGACAAGGCTCGAACCGAACAGACCCTGTTGGGGCCGGAGGCTGAAAGTCGTCGCAGTCGTGCCAATCTCTTGGCGAGTGAAGCGGCTTCTGCGCTGCCGGGAGTTGAAGGTGCTGCTCGTGCTCGCCGTGCTCTGGACGCCGTGACGTCTCAAACCGCAGAACTGGGGCTCGGCAATGTCCCGGCCCGAGTGTTAGCGGATCGGGCCCAGATTGAGCGGGCACAGCGCATGGATCAGGCAATGACGCAAGAGGCGATTGACGCCAAGACTCGGGCCGATCAGATGGCCAACACTCTGGCTGCGCAGAGGGCTCAAGCGAGCTTGGGCATGATGGACGAGGAAACCGAACTCGCCCGAGCCGAATTGCAGAGAAAGATGGTCGAGGCGCAAGTGATGTCCGATCCGGCTATTATTCGCCGCACCGTAGAAGGTAGGGGAATGCCTGCTTCCGCTCAAAACTATCTGTTTGCGCAGCGGATCCTGAACGATCCGAACAGCACTCCCGAACAACTCCGTGCAGCGCAGATAATGATCAAGACTGCACCCACGGCGTCTTCGGATCCGACCCTGCGCGCCCAGCAATCGTTTCAAGCCAAGCGGGGCACACTGGCAGGCGAGTTGGAGCTGGCGTTGCCCAAGCTTGAACGATCCGTTCAGACGTTCGAGCGCAAGACCAACAATTTCGATCAACTCATCGATCAAGCTGCGCAGTTGGTCGGCCCGTACACGACCGGCTTTGGTTCGCTTATCGACCGATTGCCTGCGTCGGACGCCCTTGCCTTGGCGGGCATCGTCGAGTCCCTTCAAGCCAACATCGGTTTCGATGCGTTGCAGGAAATGCGGGTCAACTCACCCACGGGTGGCGCTCTCGGCAACGTGTCCGATTTTGAAAATCGCCGCTTATCGTCCACCATCGTCAACCTCGACACCCGGGTCAATGGCGCGACTTTTCTGAGTCGGTTGCAGACCCTGCGCGACGAGCGCCAGAAAGCGGTGAAGGAGATGCGTAAAGGACTCAATGACGATCGGGGTGTCGTCGATGAATTCAGAGCTGAGATCGGCATGCCTAGAAAAGCCTCGGTACCCGCCAATTCGACATTCAACTTTGGCGAATTCAAGGTCACGATTCTTCCGCCGGAAACCCCGACCCGGTAAATCATGGACTCTTTCATTATCACCGATCCTCGAACCGGTCGCAGACTAAAAGTCGAGGGCACCGTCGAGCCAACGCGGGATCAGATTCGCGACATGTTCGCTCGCGCCGATTCGCCCGTTGAAGATGCGCCCCCACAAGCACAATCCGATCGTGAGGGCGCCGACGCGTTGGGCAAGTTTGCGGTTTCGCCCGAAACGGTGCCGGAAGCGCGTCCGGGCGTGGGCACCGCAGTCCGTGAAATGGGGACCAGCATTGGCGGGGCGATGATCGGTCAGACGGTTGGCGCTGTTGGCGGTCCGGTCGGCATGGCCATCGGTGGCGCGGTTGGGTCTGGCCTATCCAACATCGCCAACCAACTGATGCGGATGCGGGAAGACCCGAACTACCGTTTCAAGTTTGGCGAGCTCGCCGCAGAAGTCGGTACGGGCGCGATCCCCGGGGGCCCCCTTATGAAGGCAGGCGTCAAGACTGTGGCGCGTGAGGCGGGCAAACAAGCTTTGGGTGGGGTGGCCAGTGGCAACGTTCAGACCATGATCGACGAGGGTCGGCTTCAAACCACGAAAGAAAACGTTCTGTCTGGAGCGGTTCCGGCGGTAGGCGGTGCCGCTGCTCAAAAGCTTCTTTCGGGAACGCCCGAGGCGATCTCCGCGGCCAGCAAAGCGATGCGAAAGGCGCCGCAAGAAGTAAAAACCCTGCAAGCCGGTCAAAAGCTGGGCCTTAAGGCCCTTCCGTCCGAGCTAGACCCCAGCACGATCACTACACAGGCCGAAAGTCTTGGCGGAGCGGTGGCGTCCAAACGCCGCGTTCAGTTGGACAATCAGGGTGTCGTGAACAACGCCGTCAAAAAGCAACTGGGCATCAAGACTGGGGAAATTAGCCCGAGTGCCCTGAAAAAAATTCGCGGGGAAGAGGGTGAAGTCTACGAACAATTTGCGGCCATTTCCTCGAAGGCCGAGCCAGAGCTGGCAACCTTGAATCGCCAGCGTGAAGCAATCCCGTACTTCTCCAACGACCCGGGCAACGCGCAACGTCAGGCCCTGATCGATCAGTTCGACGCCACCAACGCATCAAGACGTGCGGAGCTCGAGACTGCGGTCAGGGCGAACCCGACCGAATTGCGGCGGGTGCGCGGCGAAGCTCAGAAACTGATGGATTCTTACTACGCGTCAGGCGGCAAGAACGTTGATGCTCAACTCAAGTCGTTCGAGCTTCGGGAGCAGGCCAATCAGATTGAGGGCGCCATGGAGCAAGCTGCCCGGCAAAGTGGCAACCCTGACCTAGCCGACAATCTGATCAAGGCCCGACGCCGGATCGCGATGACCTATAGCGCCGAAGACGCACTCAACCCCGGTAACTTCAACATCGACCCGGACGAACTGGCAAAGCAGTTTGCCCGGGGAGTGCCGTTGAGCGGCGAAATGCGGACCATCGCCGAATTCAAAAACGCGTTTCGAGAGAGTTTGCGCGAAGCATCCAAAGTTCCGGACCCAGACGTGAGCTACACCTCCACCGTGCTGGCTGGTTTGGCGGGTGCCGGCACGCTGTATGGGACACAGGATCCAGTCCTTGCCGCAGCGTCTGCGGCGGCGCTGCCGTTGGCTCGCAAGGGTGCTCGTACCTTTACCGCTTCCGAGGGCGCCCAGCGACGGGCAACGGAGGCGATGATCGAGCGCGAAGTTGGGAAGAAGGTAAAGGTGCCGACCGAAGTTCGTGCCGGCGAAGCGATGCTGCGGGCTACTGGTCAGGAGGTGGGCCGTCGCGTTTCCGACGAAACCCCCGAGATCGTTCGTGCCGATGTCGAGGCGCTGCAGGCAGATCCTCAAGGATTCAGAGCTGAGTTCGAGGAGAAATATGGCAAAGGCTCCGCAGCCAAATACCTGTTTCGAAAAACTCCCTCGAACACCGACTGACGATGGACGAGTATCTGATTACCAGAGAGCCGCAAACTCCTGACTACCGGATTGAGCGTGATTCCGAGGGGTCCAAGCTGAAGGATGTCGCACTTTCGTTTGGAACGGGTGCAAACAGTCTCCTTCAAATGGCGGGGGACTTTTACGGTTTGGCCACGGGGGACATGGACAACACCGCGTCTCGTCAGGCTCGCGAGAACATCGAGAATCTCCAGCGGCAGAAGAGCCCGGAACTTCAACAGGCCGAACAGGGGCGTCGAGATGCGATCGATGCCGAAAGCGACGAGCTAGGCAAAGCCCTGACCTACATTCGTCTGACTGCGACCGATCCGCTCCTTCTCTCCACCGCGATCGGCGAGCAGTTGCCGAGTCTGGTCGGCACCGGAGGTGTTGGAGTGGTTGCCAAAAAGGGTGCCGAAAAATTGCTGCTGAAAACCGCGGCGAATCAAGCGGCCAAAAGTCTTGCAGCCAAGAAAGCTGCCCAGATCGGAACCGGAGCCGCAGTGGCCGCAGGAGCAGGCATCGGGGGCACCGACGTTGCGGCGGGCCTGTATGATGAGGCAGTACAATCTCTGGACTCGATCTCCGATGAGCAGGCAATGTCGATTCCAGAGATCGCCAAGATTGTCGACGAGCGGGACGCGACCATCGACGAAGCCAAGGCAGCATTCGCTTTGACGCTGGGGCGTCAGGCATTTGCCGTTGCAGCCCCGATTTCGGTCGGCGCCCAGATGCTGCCGGGCGGACGCACGATCGAGCGGGCCTTTGTCGGCCGGCAAGTAGCCAAGCCCATCGGTGGTGCTCTTGCGGGCGCGATCGGCGAAGCGGCAAGCGAGGCGGTCGAAGAGGGTGGAGGCAAAATCGCCTCGAACATCCTTGCTCGCAAATTCGACCCTGAAAGACCGATTGCTCGAGGGGTCGGTGAAGCTGTCGGTCAGGCAGCGTTGGTTGGAGGAATTCCCGGCGGTGCCGCCGGATTGATCTTTGCCCGTCCTGATTCCACATCGCGGCCGGTGTCGGAAGGCGAAACCTTGGCGGGCATGTCGGGCCAGCCCCCGATGCCGGCCGCGACCAAGCCATCGATCGCACCACAACAGGAAGCCACGTTAGAGCGATCGGAGGACCTGACTCCCGAACAGTTCTGGGCGACTATCAACGTACGTCAGGCTTCGCTTCTTGGTGGAAAACCAGATCCGGAAGACGTCGCTCTGGTCGGAGAGGTGGCGCCGCTGCGAACAGAGGCAGATCCGGACGAGGTGAACCGCGTGCTGGATGAGGCATCTGTCGCCCTCAACAATTGGTCGAGCGACAACCCCAACGCACCTGAGAACATCACCCTGATTTTTGATCCGGAGATGTTGCACAATGGGTTCGGGGTTCAGGGGGCGTTCAACCCCAAGGACGGATCGATCCTTATCAATACCGCTTTTGTTACCCCCGAGAACGTGGGGACGATCGTGAACCACGAGTGGGCCCACGCGACGTTGGCTACCGACGAAGGGCGACAGGCTCTGGCCGATTTTGCTTCGCGCGAGATCCCGCAGGAAGAACTCGATGCCTTGGCTGCCCGTTACGGCACGCAAGACCGCATCGCGATTTTGGAAGAGTGGATCGCGGGGAATCAGGAGAAGGCCCCGGGCGTTGTTTCGCGCATCGTTACTCAGATTCGCGAGTGGCTCTCCGGTTTTGGTATTGTCGATCTGACCGACGCCGAGGTGGCGGACATCATGCTGCGAACGCTGCGCGAGCAGGCGGAGAACCGCATCCAGCCCGACACGTACGGAACGATGCAGCCCACCGAAGGCGATCGGTTTAGTCTTTCATCGGAGTTGACTCCGACCGAAGAAAACTTAATAAGAACCGCAGATGAAACCTCAGAGCCCACTCGATCCACATCAAAAAGCCGCTTCTACGTCACTTCTGATGAACGAGGGCGAGATTTCGCAGATGCTATCGCCCGAGCAGCTCAAGATCACCCAAGAGGCGCGGCGGTCGAGGTTAAGCCGACAGAGTTCTACTCCGATCCTGAAAACGCCCTCTTCCTCTCCGAAGACGGGCTTGCTGGCGCGGTCGTAAAGTCTGACGGCGATCTGGTGTCGGTGTTTAAGCACCCGGCATCCAAGACACGAATGAAGGAGCTGTTGGCCGATGCGTCAGAGCAGGCCACCAAACTCGACGCGTTCGACATCGATAGCTACCTACCGCAGTTGTATTCCAACTTTGGGTTTCGCCCGGTGGCCCGAGTCGCATTCAACGACGAATATGCTCCTCCCGGATGGAATTTCGAGGACATGGGTCGCCCGGACGTGGTGCTGATGGTCAAGGATAGAGACAATGTTCTTGGGCTCCCTGACGCCACCCTATACACCGACGAGGTGCGTGAGCAGGTGCCACTTGTCAGCTATGATGAGGCGGTTCGACTCCAACAGGGGGCGATCGACCGCCTTTCGGAAAAACCCGCCTTCGACCCCAAGAGCCCTGACATCAGATACAGCCTGACCAGCAATGCCATCGGCGCCCGGGCGCTGGAGGATGCGGAGACGATGACCTTCAAGAACTGGGCCACGGCTTCCAAGTACCTCGGAGACTTGTTGAAGAAGGAATTCCCCGGCGGCTTGGACGGCCAGTCCCCGGAGACGCTTTCGCGGTTGGCGGACCTGATGGATCGGGATCTGTCGCTCGCGCTGACCATGCCCGAGAACGCCGACGCGATCGGTTGGTACAACCGGGAGATGAAGACGGTCTTCGACATCCTCCGTTCCCCCGAGCTCGACTACCAGCTCGACGATCCGGTGAACCGGGGCGTGTTCAACGCGATCCTCGCCATCACGTCGAACGGGCAAAAGGTCATTCCGCAGTTCCTGAAGACGGCCGAGCTCTACAACGGATGGCGCAAGACGGGCCTGATCCCGCCGGTCGGCAAATGGGGCGGCGAGCGCAACAGGGCGATCAAGGGCCACGTCAAGTTCCTGAACGAGATGCTTCGGTTTGCGGGACCCTCCGGGACCGTGGACTACCTCACTTCTGAGCAAACGCTCGGAGATCACCTGAACAACCTGTACGGGATGGTTGCCGCGGCCAACGGGCTGCCCGAAACCGCCACGGGCGACGCCAAGAAGAAGGCACTGAAGAAGTACCTGAAAGTCACGATGCCCAGCGGAGAGCTGGTCGACTACAACACCGTCGGCGCGGCCGTGTTCGGGCCCAAGCTCGGTGGCGGGTTCTTCGCGAACCTCTACGGCAAGTTCGACCGACTGACCATGGACCGCTGGTTCATGCGGACCTTCCACCGCCTGACCGGCCGGCTGGGCGAACAGAGGCCCCAGATGGTGGCGGATACCCTCAAAGAAGCCCGCGACGAGGCCGGGGACGTGCTGCCGGAGGACGTCAGCGACGAGGAGATCCTTCAGGAGATCAACACGACCGGAAAACAGGCGTACAAGAACTACCGGGAGATCAAGAAGCGGCTGAAGGACAACCCGGACGACACCGAGGCCGAGTCCCTCGACCTGATGCGCCGGCTCTACAACCGGTACGTGAAGTCCAAGAGCGGCCTGTTCGACGCCCCGGACAACGGGACGCACCGGAAATTCATCCGCGGGGTGGTCGATCGGGTCCAGAAGCTGCGGGCCGAGCGCGGGGATCCGCCGATCGACACATCCGACATTCAGGCGATCCTCTGGTATCTGGAGAAGGACATCTGGAATCGGCTCCGGAAGGACATGTCCCCCGACGTCGTGGACGACGCGGACGCTCAAAACGACGCGGACGACGGCGATACCGAAGACACGGCGGGCCGAGTCAGCTACTCCGACGGGGCTCGGGAATTGTATCGACGGAAAGTGAAAAAGGACTACGTTGCTCCGAATGAAGCCCAGCCCGCTACAGGAGGATAATCGCGACCCGAGCTTCTTCCCCGCGCTGGGGGAGGCTTACGCCAAGGCGTTCTCGATGCTGCCGGACAACCAAAAGAAGGTCTGGGCCGGCAAGCTGGCCGGCCGGGCCAAGAATCGGCCTAAGTCGACGATGCTTACACGCGATGGCTCACGGGCGAATACCAACCGGACCCCCTTAGCTCGTTGAGCTGGCGGAAAGCCGAGTCGTACAGGCCCCCGCACGTCTCCAGAGAGTAGCGGGCTCGAGTTGTGGTGGCGCAGATGCCCCGGTCGAGGTTTTTGGACAATTCGATGGCTTTGACCCAGTCGCCGAGGGTGTTGCACCGATAACCGGTCACCCCCTCGCGCACCGTCTCGGTGAACGCGCCGTAGTCGACCGAGATAAGCGGGGTACCGCACATCATCGACTCCACGCCCGAGCCCGCGAACGGCTCGATAAAGCTGGTCGGCATCAGCATGCACCGGGCGTTTCCAATCAGTTCCGATCGCTTGCGCCCGTGAACCGGACCGACGTACTCGATGTTGAGACGGCTCTCGTCGGGCTTGGGATCTCCAAGGACGTGCCTCATTACTTGGTCATCGAAATTGCCCTGACCGGCGAAGACGAACTTGGGTACCGGACCCTCGCGCTTGGCGTACTCGCGGATGATCGCCGCGATCGTGGTCATGCCCTTCTCAGGCGTGATGCGGCCCATGTATACAATGTAGTCGCCCGCCCCAGTGCCCACATCCCAGTCGACGAGATCGAAGTAATTGGGGACAACCCAAGAGTAAAACCGATTCTGACCCTTCTCGTCGCGGGACACTGTAGTATCGTGGTCCCATCGACCCCAGTGGTAGTGGCGCCAAGCCTGACTCTCGAAAATGCGCCAAGCGCCAAAGGGTTTGTCTGAGTATCCAATCCCGCTTTCGACGTGAACGCATTGCGGGAAAACATTTACCAGTTGATCGTGAGCGCGGCCGAACGGATGCAGGATGAAATCGCCAGCCTTCACCCGCTTGGCCAGCTCAACAATGAGCCGACTGTTGAAATCGGGCCACCCACGCTCGCCAATCACTGCGTTGTTGCCGTGGAACTCTGTCTTGTCTTTGCGGGGATAGAACTCGGCGAATTCCTTCGCGTTCAGAATGTGGACCATCTCTGCGGCGTGAGGGTCATGCACGCTGCCCTCGTTGCAGTAGACCACCGTTTTCCAACCGTAGGGCTCCATCATCTTGGCCCAGCGACGGCATTTGCCGGTGAACGCGCAATGGGAGTAATCGTCGGTCAGCAGCGTGTGGAAACACGTCACCATGTGCATGGTTGGGAGGGCGGACATGGGTTGCGGCTATCTTAACAAGAAAAGCGCGTCAAGTACTTCTTGCCAACTGGTTTTTCAGAGGTTAGTGCGGAGGGAGAGATAACCTCTCCTCCCACCATGCCGACTGTCATCATCCCCCCGACCGACGTTTCGCCGAACACGGGCACCGGCACTGCTGCTGTGCTGAACAACTCTCCGACGCTGGTCACGCCCAACATCGGCGCAGCGACGGGCACCAGTCTGACCACGACTGGCAATCTAACCGCCCCCGACCTCATCCTAGGCACCAGCGGCCCCAGCGTGCGCAGCAGTCTGGGCGCGAAGGCGAATCGGCAAGGGTTGGTTTATGATGGGACGAATTGGGGCACTGTCAGCGTGACTGGCGTTACGGGAGACTTCACGATGTCTGCCGTGGTTAATTTAGCGAGCTTGGGAACGTCCGGACGCTTGGTGCTTGGTATTACTTGGCAGTTTGGCGTACTGCTAAACGGGCTTGTTTACATTACCAACAACACTACGCGGCTGGATTCGACAAACACTGTACCGACTGGAAAGTGGAACCATATTGCATATACGAAGAGTGGCACCACGGGCACATTTTATATCAACGGAATCACGGCTGGGACTGTTACAGACAATCTCAGCTATGCAGCTTCAACTGTAACCGTGGTTGGTGGCAGCAACACAACTAACGCTATTGTTGGTGGACTCGCCTCTCCCCTGATCTACAACCGCGCCCTCACCGCCGCCGAAGTCGTCGCGCTGTACGAGGCTGGCACTCCGAGCGGGGCGGATTTTAACAACGCGAGTAATACGAGTAAACTAACTGGGGCCAACTCAGACTTTTCTTCAGCTGGCAACTGGACGGTAGCGGGAGCAACGACGATCAGCGGTGGAAAGCTCAACCTTTCCAATAACGATCAAGCTTTTTGCTTGCCGGGTAACATTAGCATTCCTGTTGGCGGAAAGTTTCGAGTAACGCTAACAGTTGATTCAATTACGGCAGGCGCAGTACAAGTATACACGGGGGGAGTTGGACTGTGGGTGAATATCGCGACATCCGCTGGCACCTACACACAGGACTTCACATTCTCAGCCACTTCCGGCCCGAACACCGCGCTTAACCTCCGTTGCTCTGGCGGAAATGCAGTGGTAGACACGGTCTTGTATTATCAGATCGGCCTCCTCCTCGCCCCAGACGCTCAGCAGCCCGGTGGCGGCACAGTCTGGTACGACACATCCGGCAACTCGGCCAACATCACGCTGCCAGCGAGCGGCGTGCAGTGGAGCGTTCCGACGAGCGGGAAGATCGGTAACGCGCTGGCGATCACGAACACCACGGCATCGACCAGCACGACCACGGGAAGTCTGGTGTTGAGCGGTGGTCTGGGCGTGGCGGGTCGCGTTTATGCAGGTGGAACAATTGTAAATTCTCACACAACCAGTTTATTAAACAATATCGCTACATCTAACCTGTCCGCCACTGGTTACGGCATCTTCTCGCGCGGAGGCTCCACATTATCCAGCGGATACTATTTGGCCCAATTTATTAACTTTGACGGCAGTGTGGCTGGACTGCGGGTTTACTCAGATGTTGTACAGATTCCAATTACCACAGCATCCACCTCCACAACGACAGGCGCGTTGCAAGTCGCGGGCGGCGTGGGGGTGGCCGGGGCGGGCTATTTCGGAGCTGGAGTTGGGGTAAGCGGTCCCGCCACGCTCGCGTCAGGATACGGCGCACAGGTTCTGCTTAGTTCGGGAGAGTCCGGTGCCATTAGCCGATTCTATATGGGCGATGGCTCTGGGTGGTCATTCCGCATTGCAAGCCGCACCGGGAGCGTCACTACCGACCGATTTACGTTCGCGGACAACGGGACGCTGACGGTTTCCGGAACGACGGCTTCAACAAGCTTTGCAACAGGCGCTCTCACGGTCGCTGGTGGCGTCGGCGTGGCGGGGGCGGCATACGTTGGTGGAAACGTAGTTGTCTCCGGAGGCGCTGCGGCGGCCTCTTTTCAGGTCAACCCATCTGCTTCAACAGCATCAGGTCTCATTGCAGTTGTAGCAACCCCAACCGCAAATTCCGCACAGACCAACAATGTCAGAGGACTTTATTCTAAGGTCACGACGGCAGCAGCTAGCTTTACTTGCCTTACCGGAACTGGTCTAGACATAGATACGACGACCGTGGGCGCTGGTTCCGCTCTCGTGAATAACTTTGGAGTGCGCATTGCCAACCAAGGCGCAGCCGGAATTACCAACGCTTACGGCATCGACATTGCTGCGCAGAGCGGGGCTTCAAGCACCAATCTGGGTCTGCGCAATGCTGGAGTGACGAGCCTTACGAACAACACTGCATCCACCTCCACGACCACGGGCGCGTTGCAGGTCGCAGGTGGCGTCGGCGTGGCGGGGGCGGCGTTCTTCGGAGGCGCAATCGCCATCGGCAACACCGTCAACACCGTGACGCCAACCTTACCCAACCGCACTATCACAATCGAAATCGGCGGAACGGTTTTTTACCTGCACGCCAAGACCACCAACGACTAATTTTATATCACCATGAACATCGCAATTGAACCTGTCAGCATCTGGACCTCCACCGGCACCAAAACCGCCACGCAGTTCCAAGTGCGCTATGTAAATTATCAGAACGGCCCAGCCGTTGCGGACACCATTCTGCTGGACGAATCCGGCGCGGAGGTCGCAACGCAACTCGTCAACGCGACCGCCGAGCAGACCGCGCTCTGGGACGGAGCAGACGACGCGCCGTTCTACGAGCAGCTCGCAATCAATGCTGGCTTGACTCCCATTGGCGTCGTTGCCGAGCCTGCGGTTGAATAACCATGACCAAAGACGAACACAAAAACGGCATCGTATCGCAACTTCAGCAGCAGAGTTTGAACCTGCTGATTGACTCACTGGCGGCTGCGCTTGCCGAGATCGAGCAGCTCAAGGCTGAAAATGCGAAGCTGACGTCTGGCTGATGAGCCTCATCTCCTTCCTTGCTTCCGCGGCCGGCGGCACGTTGCTCGGTGGAGCAACGCAGCTCCTCGGGTCACTCGTCGGCGAAGCAAGGGAGTGGTCCGCCAGCAAACGAAGGATCGCGGAGATCTCGGCACTGAAGGAGAAACATATCGCCGTCGCCGAAGTCGAGGCGTTCGCAAAGGCGGTCGAAGGCACGAGCGGCACAAGCTACGCGCCACCTTCGACCGCCCCCAGTTGGATGCATGGTCTGATGACCATAGCTGCTTTTTCGACTCAAATGGTGCGCCCGCTGATGGTCGGCGGAGCGTGCTGGTACATTTGGAGCAGGCCGGCCGATCAACTTGCTGGACTGCAGCCAGAGATTCTGACCGTCTCGTTTGCCTGCGTCTATTTCTGGCTCGGGGTGCGGCATCAACTGACCAAAAACAAATGACCAACCTGAGGCCAACCGACATCATTGCCGCCGTCGTACCGACCGTGGCTTCAACCGTAGTGGCGCAAGTCAACCAGTTGGTCGGATTGATCGGGTCGATCCTTGGCATCCTATATCTCGTCTGGCGCTGGCGTCGCGAGTACCGCAACAAATGAAAAGCGTCGCCGTCATCCTTCGAGCCTCCCAGTTGTACGCCCACATGGCGCACAACCTGACCACTGGTTGCTCGTTCTTTTCCGACCACGACGCTTTCGGCGATTTCTACGCCGAGTACGAGAAAGACTACGACGACGTGATCGAACGGATCATCGGTCTTACGGGGGATTGCGACATCCCCGCGATTACCCGGGCCGCGTGCGACGTCGTGGAGAAAACCAAGTTCAAAAACACCATGCACGCCTACTCGGTCCTTTTGGCCACCGAGAAGAACCTGTGTGAGCTTTGCGTCGTCGAGAACAAAAAGGCCACGATCGGATCCCAGAACATGTTGCAGGCGATTGCCGATCGCTCCGAGATGCGCCAGTACAAGATCGGTCGGCGCATCAAGGACGTGTGACCATCTTGCGGTAGTTCGACATGATCCGCAGCATTGCATTCTGCGCGTCGCCCCGATCCCTCAAAGTTTCGACGATCGCCTCGTCGATTGTATCTTTGGCGAGGATGCGATAGATCAAGGGTTGCTGGGATTGACCCTTGCGGGCGATGCGAGCGTTGAACTGGTCGTAATGCTCTCGAGACCATGCTGGGGAAAACCAGACCACAGTTCTCCCACCCTGTTGCAGATTGAGCCCATGGCCGAGCGACCGCGGATCGGCTACCAGCATGGGGATAGTGCCGGTGTTCCACGCTTTCTCGATGTCACCCTTGAACGTGGACGCATCGATGGCGCCCGGGATTGAATTCACCACTCGCTCGCGCTCGTGAACGTAGTTGGTGGCCACCAGAAGTGGTTCGTTCACATCTTTGGCGATCTTGATCAAGGCCGTGATCTTATCCGCGTGGATCTCGCTCACGGTTTTGTCGTCGTTGTAGACTGTGCCCCCAGCCATCTGGTGCAGTTTGCCGGCCAATACGGCCGCATTGCGGGCCACAACTTCACCATCCTTGGTCAGGACTAGGAAATCTTTCTCCAGCGCCTCGTAATCGACCCGGGCGGTGGCCGGCAAAGCGATTTCGACGTCAGTCATAATCGCGTCGGGCACGTCCAAGTGGTCGGAAGAACGCAGCGTTACCGTCAGATCTTGAATTTTGGAATAGATCCGCGATTCGGCGCCGGGCTTGGGAACCCAGTTGTAGCGCATGTAGTCGGTTGGGACGAAGTGCGCGTCGCGAAAAGCACCGAACGCGCGACCCAACCTCTGGCCGTCGTCAAGAAGCCGGATCTGTCCGAACAACTCCATCAAGCTGTTGGGTCTCGGCGTACCAGTCAGACCCCAACGGCGCTGGTCCCGAAAAAGGGGACGCAGTGCGTTGATTCGTTTGCTCTGGGGGTTTTTGGCTTTGGTGATCTCGTCAAAGACGATCACGTCGCAGAACTTTAAGTTTTTAAGTTCCCCGAGACGCTCGTAGTTGATCAGATAGATCTGCGCTTTACCGGATGGACTGTTGCCCGCCAAGTGCTCCACGCGCATCCATCGAAATTGACTCCACTTTTCGATTTCGTTCGGCCACGTCATCCGCGCCACCCGTTTGGGCGCAACAATCAGAACGGCTCGGATTGCCCCGTCTTGGAACAACGTGTTTACAGCAAAAAGTGTCGAAGCAGTTTTGCCCAGACCAAGGCCCACGCTGGCGTAGGCCCGATCGTTGGTCAGCAAATGATCGACCATTTGCTGTTGATAGGGTTCAAGGTTTAACCTCATGGAGTGGGGAGAGCTGACGTTTTGCCTTGTGCCAGACAGCATACCCCAGCGGGAGCGTGACGCCGTTACGGTCGCAAATATCCTTCACTAGTTGCGGCCGAATGCCGGTCGTCCTAGCGATCTCTGAACAGTAGTATTTGCCCGTGCGTGCGAGAGTCAGCGCGGCCTGTTTTTGTTCCGGGGTGGATCTCATTTGCCCGCCCCCGCCTCCTGTTGTGCTGCGATATGCTGCGCTTTGCCTAAGCCGATTGGGTCTAGATGCTCTTCGAGTATCCCGGCGTATAGCTCCAGCCGCACCTTATCCTTGCGCAACTCGTCAGCGACGGCGGATAGCTCCGCGCCAACCGTGATCAAGTCGGCATTTGCGGCGAGCAGCTCGGCGTTTTCGCGCTCTAGGTCGCAGGCGACGAGAATTACTTCGGCCGGAATCTTGTCGGACCAAACTTCGTGCATCCGATTTAGAGCCGCTGTAATAGCCGCGTCGGTTCGTGGTGTTGTGCTCATTGTGTTGTTTTTGGACGTTTTAAGTATGCGTCGTACCCCCACTCGATCTCAAATATACTCATGTCGTGATAACCTTTGTT
>Ga0105097_10000754_pt1 | contig 15075 bp, 12 predicted proteins | sample PPLLak12cMay2015_FD_87035 | JGI IMG/M metagenome (GOLD analysis project Ga0105097, IMG submission 87035) | Freshwater sediment microbial communities from Prairie Pothole Lake near Jamestown, North Dakota, USA - PPLs Lake P7 Core (1) Depth... | ecosystem: Environmental > Aquatic > Freshwater >... | reverse complement strand
GAGCCGAGCCAGAAAGCGGGCGACCGAGAGAATTTCGGGATGATGCCGCACGACCTCGTCCCGGATCTCCTGAAACAGCCGGAGTTCCAGAACGGCCCGTTGCTCCTCGGCGCCCATAACCTTGGTTTCGAACTGCTTGAGCTCGTCGGTAATAAAACGCTCGGCGTTCACCAGCGTCTGTTTGCGGACATAATGCGTAGGCACCGCACCCGCCCGGCTCTTGGGCACTTCAATGTAATAGCCGAACACCTTGTTGAAACTCACCTTAAGGGCGGTGATCCCGGTGAGCTCCTTCTCGCGCACTTCCAGTTGAGCCAGATAGCCCTTGGCATCCGAGCTGATGCGCACCAGCTCATCGAGCTCCGGGTTGAAACCGGGTTTGATCAGCCCGCCTTCGTGCAGCGTCAGCGGCGCGTCTTCACGAATGGCGCACTGGATCAGCTCCGCCAGTGTCACGAGCTCGTCGATCGTTTCATCCGGCCGATAGGCTTCGGAGCTGAAGCCGATGAGTGCGGCCCAGAGGGCCGGCAGGGCCTGCAGCGAACTCCTCAACGCCACCAGATCGCGCGCGTGCGCCTGCCCCATCACCGTCTTGCTGCCGAGGCGCTCCAGATCATGGACGTCTTTCAGGCGCTCCCGCAGCTCCCGGCGCAGCCCCTCGCGCTCCCTGCCTTCAGCGACGGCCGCCAGGCGCATTTCGATTTCGCGGGCCTCGCGCAGCGGGCTCCGCAGCCATTCGGCCAGAAGCCGCGCACCCATCGCCGTGCGGGTGTGATCGAGCACGCTCAGCAGGGTTCCGCGGCGGGTGCCGGTGCGGATGTTGCGAATCAACTCGAGGTTTTGGCGGCTGACTTCGTCCACCACCAGGCATCGGTCCAGCCAGTAGGTCTCCAGCCGACGCAAATGGGCGGTTTTCTGTTTCTGGGTTTCGCCGACATAAAAGACCAGCGCCCCGGCCGCGCTCACCCCGGCGGTAAAGGACTCGCATCCGAACCCCCCCAGCGTCAAAGAGCCCAGCTGCTCGGTCAGACGGTCGTAGCCGCGGCGGTAGTCGAACGCCTGGTCTTCGATGTAGCTGAAGGCAGCATCCGCGAACAGAGCGGACGCGCGTTGAACCCAGCCCTCGCCGGGGTTTCTGCGGGCGCTTTCGGGCAGCAGGAATTCGCGCGGGCTCAGCCGCCGTGCCTCGTCCAGAACCTGGGATGGATCGGATGATTCCGTGACTCGAAACGTCCCGGTGGAAATGTCCAGGTAGGCTAACCCGCTCACCCCTTTGGTCTGGAAAACGGACAGGATAAAATTATTCGTGCGCGCGTCCAGGAATTCCTCGTCGATGATCATGCCGGGGGTGATAACACGTACGACTTCACGGCGAACCAAACCCCTGGCAGCGGCCGGATCCTCCACCTGGTCGCAGACCGCCACCTTGTACCCGCGCTCAATGAGCCGGGCGATGTAGCCGGATGCGGCCCGGTGCGGAACTCCGCACATCGGGATCGGTGAAGGGTCGTTCTTGTTGCGGGAGGTGAGGGTGATTTCGAGGATGCCGGATGCGAGCTCGGCGTCTTCGAGAAACATCTCATAGAAATCACCCATGCGGTAAAAGAGGATGGCATCCGGGTAGTCGCCCTTGATGGCCAGATACTGCTGAAGCATGGGAGTTGATTTCGAGATCGTCATGGACGAATGAAGGCTGCCGGAATCAAAATCGGATGGTGCCTCAATTGGGGTTAACCGGCGACGTGACGGAGGTTTCGGCCGTACCGAACGCAGCTTCACCCTTCAGCTGTGACAGCTCGGATCTCAGGGTTTCCATTTCCTGGCGCTGGGCAGCGATTTCCGCCGTCAGGCGCGACATGGTCTTACGGCGACGCCAGCGGTCCACGGTGTTGAACAGATACGCCACGATCAGACCAAAAACAAAAAACAGCAGGTGAAAGGCCACGAGCGGCAGGTTCGGCGACTGGTATTCCGGAAACACCTTGAGGTTCAATCGCAGGGCCTGCTGGGTTTCCATAAAGTACCCCTCGTTCTGAAAGACCAGCAACGCGATCGCACATAGGATCAACAGCCAGAAAAACAGCTTCGTTTTTTTCATCTACAGCCCTCCATCCGCTGGTGCCAAAACCTTAGAAAAAAAGAAACGCCGCGGATTGATGATGATCGGTTGCAGCGCAACACGGCGTTAAACCCGCCGGGCGGAACGCGCCGACCCTTTTCGAAGATTTGGCTGGTTGGCCGCCGTGGAACCTGAGCCCGCCGGTTCGGCATTCGGAATGCGCTGAAGTTCAATGGTCTGAAAATGTGGTTTTAAAAGCGCAAAAGTTTCCTGGAGATGCTGCGGGATCACCCGCACATCGGCAAATACGGCGAGCGCATTGGTGTCGCCGGACCAGCGCGGGACGATATGAAAATGCAGGTGCTCTTCGATCCCCGCTCCGGCGACCCGTCCGAGGTTCAGCCCGATGTTGAATCCCTCCGGATGCATGACCTGCTTAAGGACAGCGACGGACTGTTCGACGGTAGCCAGAAGGACGCCCATCTCAGCTTGGTTGAGCTCGCTCAGCGTCGACAGATGCCGCACGGGGGCAACCAACAAATGCCCGTTGATGTATGGGTATTTGTTCATGATCACCAGGGTGCTCTTTCCTTTGTAAAGCGTGAGTTCATCACTCACGGAAAGCGCGTTGCAGAATACGCAGCCTTTTTCCTTGGCGCCGAGAATGTATTCGATCCTCCAAGGTGCCCACATGGTCTTCATGCTCAGTGCCTTTTTCCGGGCATTGATTCGTTTTTGCCTGCTGATCGCGCGCGGCTCTGGGGCCAACAAACTTTTGCCATAATTACCGGTAGGTTAGCTTATACTCTCCAATTTAATCGGTTTGCCCCGAAAACTCAACCTTTTTTTCGATCCATAACAACCACTTCTACGGCTCCCCAGGCGCCCATTTTCTCCGCCGCTACGATGACCACGCCGAGAACGCCGCAGATTCGTTTGGCGAACTCGATTCCGGCGGGGATGTCCTGCGAGGAATGAAGCCGGTTGCCGATCGCGGTGGCGGCTGCGTCCGCCAGCGCACCGGAGCTCGACAGGACACACACGGCATCCGCGCGGCCGAAGCTGAGCGAGTGCCCCACCGTACCCGAGGACGTGCACACGGCGATCGGATCGTTCCGTCCACCGGCGCGCAGGCCGACCCGCAGGCTGAGCGGCGACGAGCCGGCAAAAAGGGCTACCGTAACCGCTTGGCTGGTCTGAAGAAAGATGTCTCCTCCGTTTTCGATGATCACCTCGTCGGTATACGATAGAAGCCCCCGTCCCACGTGCTCGGCCACGGCGCCTGCCACCGCCGCCATGGGACCCACGCCGGCGGCATGGCCGGCGGCGATCATATCATGCACAATGTTCGGCGACGGCCCGGTCAACGGCCAGGGATTAAGCGCCGCAAGGAATTCCGGGTGCTGTCGGATGTAAGCTTCCAGATAGCCCCTCTGTTCCAGAATCAGGTCCCGGGTCAGCGCGCTCAAATCACACCGCGCCTGGACGTGAAGGTCGGTTTCCTTCACGGTAACCTCAAAGGCCGTCAGATGCCCGCTCTTGACGCGGTTGCGATAGGTTCTCGGTTCGACCATCCGATTCGGGGCAGCGCGCGCGGAAGTGCGAAGATGACTCGCGTGGTTTCACTCCCCGATGGTTTCGTCCGGCAGGTATCCGGGCCGCATGTCCGCGGGGCAGAGATCCAGAAAATAGCGATCCGTCATGCCGGCGATGAAATCCCGCACCACCTCTGCCGGTCGATGTCTTTCGAGGTAGTCGCCGGACATTCCGTTCAAGAAACCCTGGAAAATGACCGATTCCGTCCGCTGCCTTTCCAGATCCTCGAGAAAACGGTCAAAAAGGCGCCTGAAAAGCTCCTGCAGCAAAGCGCTGTGGGGTTTCATGCGGGGGTTCAAATAAATATGCTCAAGATTGAATCGTTTCAGCTGCCTGAGCGCTTCTGAAACTTCGGGGCTGAAAGCCACAAAATCGTTTCCATGGCTGGCTCGGATGATGTCGGTCGCCAGACGGAAGACGATGGTTCCGTTGGTATCGCCCAGCACCGCCACGCTGGCGGCGGGCAGGTCGGACCGACCGATCAGACCCAGGCGAATGGCGTCTTCGATGTCGCGACCGATATAGGCGACGGTGTCGACCATGCGGACGACGCACCCCTCCAGGGTCATGGGGACCAATTCCGTGCCGATGCGGCTCGCCTTGGCCGCTAGTTCCGCCTGCAGGTCGACAAACGATTTATTCCGGCAGGGCGCCAGCTCGGGGGTGTGGACCTCGCCGTCATGACACAAGATTCCATCCAGAGTCTGCAGACACAGGTTCCAGCCCTTGCCCTTGCGCTCTACGCAATCCAGAAAGTGAACGCTTTGAACATTGTGATGGAACGAACCGATGCCGTGCTCCCGGCAGAGTTCGGATAGGAAGCGCTCACCGTCATGCCCGAACGGTGTGTGGCCAATATCGTGGCCCAGGGCGATCGCCTCGATGAGGTCTTCATTCAGTCCCAAAAACCGACCGATCGACCGGCCGATCTTGGAAACCAACTGGACGTGCAGCACCCGGTGGGTGATGTGGTCGTTGCGGATTAAATAAAAGACCTGGGTCTTGTCGATGTATCGGGCATAGGCACGCGAGTGAAGGATCCGGTCCACATCCACTGAAAACGCCTGACGATACCCTTCGATCAGCAACTCTTCTGTGCGGCGCCGGACGGCGCGTGAGTTGGGAGTGGCAAAAGGCGAGAGATTCTGCTCCTCTTTCATGTCAAGAAACGCACGGATCGACCTTAAATCCGGGGGTTCAGATTTCATGGCGTTCAATCATCGCTTCCATCAACTGGGAATAATCAATCCCGGCTTTGCGAAATCCCTCTTTGCCGTATTTCATATTGGCCTCCAGCACATAGAATTCGCCGTTCCACCAGCAAATGTCGATGCCGACATCATCCCACCCACAGGCCTGGGCCGTGTGCGCCGCGAGCTGCAACGCCGCTTCGGGCACCGGATCCAGACAGATGCTCGCTCCCAGGGACACATTGGAACGGAAGTCCGTCTCCGGTGCGATGCGCCAGTACGCATGCACGATGCGGCGGCCGATGACGACAATCCGCATATCGCGATCGATGGGAAGATAGTCCTGGATATAGGCGACCGGATTGTGCTCGCTGTAGTGCTCCAGGCTTTCGCGGTCGCGGATCAGAAAAACACCCCGCCCCCGGGCTGATCCGCGAGCGATCTTGGCGATAAAAGGAAATTCGAAATGCCGGGTTATGGCCTGTTTCTGACGTTTGCCGTAAAAAACGCGGGTCCGCGGGTGGGGAATGCCGAGCAGGTCGAAAAGAGCCGACTGCTTGATCTTGTCCTGCACGCACTTGTAGGTGTGGTAGCTGGGAAAGGTACGTTTGCCGATCGAGTTGAACAAATCCGCATAGAATGTAGTTGGATAGTAAATGATGTCCGCCTTGCGGATCTCGTCCTGGTCATCGGACGGATACTCATTGAAATTGGTATGCACCCCGAGTGTGACGACATTGCGGCAGTTCCGCAAGCGGGATTCCAGCGCGATGACTTTCCGTTTTAAATTCATTAATGTTCTTTATCACCAAACAAAATTTAACGGTTTAGTTTTATTTATTTTTAAAGAGTTATTTCTGCTCGACCGATAGCCTGTTGAAGATTTCCTTCAGCCGTTTCACAGCTCGTTCGGTGTGGGTTCCCTTCCAATACACTCGACCGCATTTCGGGCAGGTGCTGAAATTCGCCTGGGTATTCCACACGTAATCCGGCGTCAAACCGCGAACGGCTTGCTTGGCAACGGCTACAATCGGCTCGTTGCAGGCGATGCAGCGCGAAAAGGCCTGGATATCCTGCGGTCGGATAGCGGCGCACCGGATCAACTCGACGAGTTGTTCCTCCGGGTCGTTGGCCCGGATAAAAATCGTTTTCAGGCCCTCATGGGCTTCAGCTAACCGTTGCGTCCGGGTCAGAAAAATACGATCCGGCCCGATGCTCTGAATGAACGCCCCCTTTGGGTATTCGCTTTCCCACAAGGTGTCAAACCCCATGAGTCGAAGCCATTTCCCCAGCCGACCCAGGGTTCTTTCCGCGGCAAAGGTGGTTGGCATGCGTGTCGCAAAAAGCGGTGGTCAAAAACGTTGATTGGCGGGGATACCATACAATGAATGCCCGGGAGGGGTCAATGCCGTGACCGGCGGGTCAAGCCAATTTGACGAAACAGCACCTGGCCCGAGCCGCATGGATCGACAACCTCACCTGAAATAATCCTCAAGGATCCGACGGCGATACCGATTGTATATATGGAACCCGGTTTCCGCCTATAATCTCTAGGGAAGATCCTATGCGAAAATGGCAAATCCTTCTGGGCGCCTTGGCGCTGGCAGGCGTTGCGGTGGCTCTCCTGGCCAGAGACCACTTGAACCGCGATATCATTCAGTTAAAAAACGGCCGCATCATCCCCGTCAACCGGGTATGGGAATCCGGAGCGGATCTGTTTTACGAAAACGATAAGGAGATCCACTTTGTCAGCTTGGCGGACATCCAGTCCATCGAAAAACAGAGCCTCTCGATCTGGCTGCGCACGGCCGGCGATCAGATTACGAGCTTTGCGGATCGGTCCGTAAATACCCTCAATACAATGGCCCAGCGCAGTCTGGGGCTGACGCGTCCACCGAGTGGCGTTCATTGGTTTCTGATCGGCGCGCTGGCGTTTCCGATCGGCTTGGTGCCGACGGTGCGCTGGGTCCGCCGGCGGTCAACTAAAAAGAAACCGGTTCGTCCTGCCGCCCCGGCCAGGGAACCAGGCACGGAAATGCCCAATCGCGCCGATGTGGTGCGCTTTTTTTTGGGTTTATACCGTCAGCAGCTTGGATTTGGCCCTGATGCGCCGACGGATTTCATCCAGCTGCCCTCCGCACCCGCCGGAACCAACCCAATCTACGATCTGCGGGTGAAGAACGGCGGCGAATGGATCCGGCGGCGCATGACGCTCGGTCCGCTGGGCGAGGATAGCGGGAGCAAAAGCAAATGCTATTATGTCATCTTTGATCAGCACCTGGTGGTCAAGATCCCTCCCAAACCGATCATCGATTTCGAAGATTATGTCGCCAGCATCAAAAAGGAAAGGCACATCGTCGACCGGCTCAGTCCGAAGGAGTGCATCGTTCCCGGGGTATCCGTCATCCTAAGCCGGATCCATCACCTGCCGTCCCAACCCAACTCCCCACCGGATCTGCTCGAAGAGAAATATATTGCCTGGTTGCGAAAGGCCCCGGCCTACCAGGACTATTTGAAGATCAACGGCACGTTTGTCTTTTTCATGGACCTCTCGCGCTACTACTTCCTGAGCCATATCATCGACAGTCTGCACGATCTGGCGGACCCGATTCGGTCCGAAATCAATTCGACGGCCGACCTGATCCGTTATCCGGCAAAATTCAAAGAACGTTACGGCGAACAAAACGAATCGGTCGGTTTCGAAATTCGAGATCTCTATCACCAGTGCGAGGCTGAAGTGCGACAGCTGTTGAAAAACGCCGGCAAGTCCGCCGCCGGAACGCCGTACCGCACCCAGGTCTGGTTTTTGAATTTTCTTGAAAAGAAAGACATCGGCGAACCCGATTCGACCCTATCCGGACAGATTGCCGGAGAGGTTGCGTCCGTTTTCGAGCGCTGGTTTGAGAAATATCGTGAGGCCGTGGAGGCCTATCTCGCTGCCATCCGCTCATTTACAGCGCGTCTTTGCCTGGAACAGAACCGGCAAATCATCTCCGGCATCGTTGCCAATCTGCTGGACCTGCTCGCCTGGCTCAGCGAAAAGAAAGTGGCCATGCGGGATCTAAAGCCTGACAACCTTCTGGTGGCCGGTGACCCGCAGAACTACCCGGCCTTTCTGCGATCGGCCTCGGACTATTCCTTGGGCTTCATCGATGTGGAAACAGCCGTCAATCTATGTGCAGCCGAGGGCGCCAGGATTAAACAACCCCTGCTGGGAGGGACCCCCTATTACGCCACCCCCTCGCATCTGTTTCCCAATTCGACCCTGCAGGCATGCTTTTCGGACCCCGCCTGGGTTCTGCACTTTCAGGATTGGCATGCGGTTCTAGTGATGGTCTTCAACGCCGCAACCGGTGGCCTTCTCTTCGACCGCACGGCCAAACTGTTCAGCGACATAAAGAACCGGGTCTCCGAGGCGATGCATCAGCGGGCGCCCTTGGAACCCCTCATGGAAGAGGTCAGCCGCAGGTTCTGGCGCAGCGCGGCAACCGAATTCCGAGCCAAGGCGAAGGCCCACGAAACAGCTTTGCGATCGGTGGAGGTCGACCTGCCGAAAAGCGTGAAAGCGTTGTTCGTTCAAGTCCTCCAGCGCGACATTGCATCCATCAGCGAATCGGTCCGTCAGCTGGTCGACGGGCAGACGCATTTTTCTTCCCGTGAAGGCCGCGAACAACTGCAGAAGTCTTCACACCAGCGGGTCTGCCGGATTCTGAAGGCTCTTCGGATCAAAATGCAGCTCGACCCATCGGCGCCGGAGGCGCTGCAGGCCACCGAACGTTTCCTGAACCATCTGGCGGTGCTAAAGGCGCTGATGGAGCGCAAATCCCAGATCATCAGCGTCTTGGAAGGTATGAAGGCACCCCGATTGAACGCCCACGAGCTGCTGCTGCTCATGTTCAACAGCGTTCTAAAGGCCATGTGCCGTGAAGAATGGTATGCATTTGCGGAAGATGCACCCGGTCCGCTGCTGCCGCCCGACGACGAGCTGTCGCTGGCCACCACGATTTGAAAACCCCACGGCATCGGCTGCCCCTGCACCGTTGCGTTTATTGACGCCGAAGCTTCCCCGGTGTAGGCTTAACGCCGAGATGAAAGATGAACCTCCAATCCTGAAGGCCGAAGACGGCCGGCTGCTTTTGAGGCTGGCTCGCAGCACCTTGCTTGAAAAATTGGGTCGCCGGCTGCCGCCAGCCGAGGCCGAGCGGCTGCAGTCGGCGCTGAAGGACCCTCGCTTTCACGCACGCCGTGGCACGTTTGTCACCCTCACGATAGGGGGCGAACTCAGAGGGTGCATCGGCAACATCTTCCCGACCGATCCGCTGGTCGAGGGTGTCCGGCGCAATGCCGCCCATGCCGCTTTTCAAGACCCCCGCCTCCAGCCCCTCACGGAAGACGAACTCGACCAGGTCTCTATTGAAGTCAGCATCCTCTCCGATCCCCAACCCGTGCCCTACGCCACCGCCCAGGACCTCATCCAAAGGCTGCACCCCCATCTCGACGGAGTGATTATCCGGCAGGGTTACGCCAGCGCCACCTTCCTGCCCCAGGTCTGGGCCCAGGTGCCGAAAGCTGAAGACTTCCTGGGTCATCTCTGCCTGAAGGCGGGGCTGCCCCGCGACGCCTGGAAACGGTCCAAACTCGATGTGGCGACCTATCAGGTCCAGCGCTTCGACGAAAAGCTCGAGTAGCCTGATCCGAATCCGCCGGCGAGGCGAGGATGGCGGATAGCTTCCACCCCCCATCGCGTCGCTCAATTTGCAGCGGTATTGCCGCAAGCATCCTCACCGGCCGAAAGCAGGAATTGGATCGTGGTCCTTCCCAGACGGATGACATCCAGCCGATTTAATTTAATGCTGGCCTTAACCACCTCGCGGTTGACCCGAATTCGGGATAGCCCTCCCACGTAGCTGAGATACCAGCCGTCTTCCAGGCGGTTGATCACCGCAGCCGTCCGTCCGATCCCGAATCCCCGTGCGCGGATATCGGCGCTCGAGGATTTGCCGATCCGCACCGACCGGTTGCCCAACACGAGCTCTTGTCTTTCTCCGGAAAGCACGACCAGTTTCCCCTTATGGTCTTTTCGATTCTCAACCGACGCCGCTTTGGAGGCGGACGCTTCGCATCGCCCGGCCCGTTGGCTTTGGTTTAACAGCGCGCGAACCTTCTCAGTATCGATCTGCATCGTCTTGATGACCGATGCGGAAAAGTGATCGGCGCCGCTGTTGCCTTTCGGGTTGGAAAACACCAGCGTGTGTTTTCCAATGCTGATCTCGTCGCCGTCGATCAGCCAATGCGCTTTGATGCGTTGACTGTTGACGAACGACCCGTTTTCACTTTTCAAATCAATCAACAAGAATTCGTCGGCGATGGATTCTATCTTGGCATGTTGAAACGAGACCGCCAAATTGTCGATGATAATGTCATTGACCGGATGCCGGCCGATAACGAATGCATCCCCCATGCCGATGGGGTAATTGCGCAGCTCCTTGCCGCTGTAGCGCAGTGATAAGACAGCCATGTTTAGCTCCTCACGCGTTCAAATGGTTTTGCTGGCTGCATCGAGCCGTTGCGGCCCTCACGACGGCGCCGGCTTCGCGCGGCCCATCACCGCCCTACATGAATTCCTGCAGGTTTCGCAGCCGCTGGATCATCTCCGCATGTTCGCTGCTGGCGCAGCGAATGAACATATCCGCATTGGGAATGGTTTTGGGGTCGTAATGAATCACCGATCCGGCGATCTTAGCCGGAAACGCCCGGCCCGATCCGCCGATCGGCTTCGAGTTGATGTCTTTCAGCAGACGCCGCGCGGTGAGGTGCGCCTCTTTGACGGTGGTCATCGGCAGTATCGCGATGAAGAGGTGGTTGTTCAAGGTTCCGATCCAATCGGCATTGCGCAACCGCTGCTGGATTTCCGACAAAAACGCAGTGGTCACCTCCGGCGGCATCGTGGTGCGGTCCGAAACCGCGCGCGATGCGCCCACCGGCAGAATGGAAAAGGTGATCCCACTTAAATCCGTCCCATATCGCGCCGAACGCGAGATTTCCTTCTGCAGCAACGCAAAGGTTATTTCCGAGTTGAACGCAATCTTATGGATCGCGCAACCGCTGGATTTCGCGTTTTGCTGGACATGCTGGATCCGTTCGAAAATTTGTTGAAAGTCGTTTTCATCCAGCCGCTGCTCTCCGGTTTCGGCGCGCACTGCCTTGAGAATCTTCTTTAGCTCCTGGTCCTCGGCCAGCCCCTCCTCAAGCCGTTGCAGCAAGGTCGGCTGGCGCGGGTCGCGGGTGTCCAGAGAGACGCGGTATCCAGCCAGCTCCTCGCGAATCGCCTGGACGCTGGCATCCAGGCGATCGTTCAAGCGCGCTTCAACCTGATGGGCCAGCTGGGGGTCGATTCCCTCGCCGCGAAGGCCATCGACCATCCGGGTATTAAAAAAAAGCGCCAGGGCTCGAAGCCGTTCGTCGCTGCCTCCCACCAGGCCGGACCGGGCATCCAGCATCTTGGGACCGAGACGCTCAATGGTGTCGACCAGAATGTCGCACAACGGTTGGGCGCTGCCGGCCTGCCGCTCGATCTCGGTGGCGAGATACAAAAGCCGCGCCAGGCCATAAGGATCCGCTTTCCACCGGTTCGCCAGATCGGCTCCGTCCAACCCGATCGCCTCAGCGCCCTGATTCAACCATTCGGCCAGTTGAACGTTCTGGCTATCCTGGCCCAGGCGCTTGATTAATTCCCAGAAGTCCGAAAGGGGCATGCCTTCCGCGGCGAGACTATCTCTCATCTTCGGCAAAAGCCGTTGGAGTTCTTGGTCCGACGTGACGACTCGCCGCAGCACGAACGCCAATCGATCGATGGGAGTTTTGCCCTGATCATACTCTTTCTTCACCAATTCCAGAATGACGGTATCCGATAGCTCGTCGGCCTGTTGTCGAATCTCGTCGGTCGAGTCCGGCAGGATGGCGAGAGACCTCTGGGTGTGAATCGCCTGCTGGAGTTCGCATTTCATTTTAACCAGGGCGGCGGCCAACTCCGAAAGGCTGAGTGTCGAGCGGTCGGACAACCCGTTTCTGATTTCACGGCCGAGCGCTGCGAGATGCTCGGTGATGGAGCCAGACGGCATCCGTTCGGTACCTGCCTCCAAAGCTTGATCCGCTTCAGCCCTGGCGACCAATTGCCTTGAAAACGCCGCCGGGTCGATCAACAACTGTTGCAGCGACAGCCCCTGATCGACCTCCTCCATGAGTAGTTTGCCCGCAATCAGGCCCAATGCTTCCTGGTATTGTCGCGACGCATTCAACTCATCGCTGAGTGTCTCTGTATTTGCTGCGGCCGCTTTTGAAACGATTTGATCATCCTCCGTCACCTTCTGGTAGGAGACATGATTGACGCGAATATGCGTGATCTGAAGCGAGCCGATCGCGCTTTTCATCTGGTCGGCGGTCGGGTAGTTGCGAGTGTCCAGAAATATTCTTATGAAGCCCTCAACTTCCCATTTCGGAACATCTTGAAGCCAGGCAATCGACGTCACCTTCGCGTTTTTAAAGTGGGATGACAACTTGAAATAATTCAGGCTCGGATCCAGCGGTTCATCCTCAAGAAAAAACTGGCCTCGGCTGTAGAGCAGCACCACCGGCGATGCAGCCTTGAGGAAATCGCAGATGGAGCGATAGAACTCATCCACCGCCTGGACCGAATAGGGATGGGCCGAGCCATACATGGAGACGCGGTTGAACATGAGCACGAACGTTTTACCGGCCTTGTGATGGCTTTTGCGAATGGAATGCAATTTGATCATTTTTCGTATTCAATATGTTTCCGTTCATAGCTGTGCAGCGCATCCAGAAATTGGCTGCACGTCGCATAGCGCTCGTGCAGGGCCGCCGACGTGGCCACCGCCACGATATCGTCAATCTCCGGATGGAGCCGCGGATTGACCTGGGACGGCGTGCGGCTAAAAATGGCGTGACCGCCGGCTTTTCTCCGGAGCAGATCTTCATATGACGAACAGGCCGCCAACGGCAGCCTGGCAACCAGAAGTCTGAAAAGCAGCACGCCGGCGGCATAGACGTCGGCGCGCGCATCGGTTTCGGCCAGAGTGATCTGCTCAGGAGCCATATAGAGAGGGCTGCCGCGAAGCACCGGACTGACACCGGTCGGATGACCGACCATTCTCGATATCCCGAAGTCGGTGATGATCGGTATAGGGGCGGGGGTGCAGATCAGAATGTTCTCAGGCTTGATGTCGAGATGAATAACCCCTCGACGATGAGCATACTCCAAAGCTTCCAGGAGCTGCCTCGTAATCGCAAGAGCCGTCTTGACAGGGAGGATGCGACGGGATGGCAAAGGGTTCTTCGCGGTCTGGTCCAGAACCGCCGCAAGAGACGTCCCATCAATCAACTGCATGGTGAAATACCGGAAAAACTCGTTCTCCCCAATATCATATACCGGCACGATGTTCGGATGCGACAGCCCGGCGACCGCCTCGGCTTCGTGCTCGAAGAGACGGATGGAATCATCCGTCCACAGACACTTCGGCAACACTTTCACCGCGATTCGCCGCTTCAGACGTTGCTGGTATGCGATAAAAACGATGCCCATATTGCCGCGTGCCAATTCTTTCATGATGGTCGCGTTGCCGATGGTCATGCCGATGGCATGGCTGGCATCATATGGATGCCGGTGAGCTGCATTCATCGCTTCGACGGCCATCATCACCTCCCGCGCGCGACTGAAAGAATCCTCCGGTACATAGTTCAATATTCGGCAACTTTCCTGAAATCTAAAGAAAATCAAAATGCAGAGGGCCTGGTGGCCGGCTTGGCAGCAAACTGCGTTGGCGTCCGTTTTTAAGTGTATTCGTTCCCCATGGGGTTGAAACCTGACCGGAATTGTGGTGTAATATTGATGACAGCCTGATGAGCCTGGATTGATAATTCGCAGGCCAGACCAGACGTTTATGGAACATATTTTGATTATTGATGATGAAGCCCCCATTCGCTCCATGATTCGACTCATTCTGGAGCGCGCCGGCTATACGGTGGCTGAAGCCTCGGATGGCATCGAAGGAATCCGATGTTTTCGTGAGAAACCGACAGACCTGGTCATCACCGATCTGATCATGCCGAATAAGGACGGGATCGGCATGATCCTTGAGTTGAAAAAAGAGTTCGCCTCGGCTAAAATCATTGCCATGTCCGGGGGCGGCTTGAACCGTCCGGAGGGATACCTGCGCGGCGCCAAAAAACTGGGGGCGGCGTATACGCTGTCGAAGCCCATCAACCGGCAAGAGCTGTTAAGAGCCGTCAAAGACACCCTCAAGGGTCAAAGCTAATCCTTCCATCCTGCCTCTTCTTTTCTTTCGGGCCATTCCTGCCTATGCAGCTGTAACCGATTTCAAGCTCTTTTGTTCGTTCTAAAAACCTGTTATATTAAAAATTTATAATTCAGCGACCACCAAACGGGTTGTTTCGCAACATGTTTTTTTCTTTGAAGGACATAAGTGCCGGCTGGATGAAAATGCAACTCTTGCGTATGGTAATGGCCGCCCTGATCGGATGGTGGTTGACCATGGCTGAAGGTGGTTGGGTCGAGGCCGGGGATACGATTTATTTCAAGGACGGAATGCGCACCGTATGCGAAGGCAACGCCTTGGAAAAGGGCGACGAAATCCACTGCGAATATGATGGAGGACTGCTAATTTACCGAAAATCCGATGTGGCGCGCATCGAAAAAGGTCGATCAATCGAACCGGAACCCGGTGCGAAAGATGTCCAGGAGGTCGCCCCACCGCCGGCCCGCGTAACGCCGTCCATTCCGGCACCCACACCGGGGATCGCTGCGCCCGCACCCCCCCCAAAGCCCCAGGGCATCGCTTTTTACGATCCGCGGCGGTCTAAAAAATACTGGACTAGTGAAACTCGCCACCATGATACCTTTCGGGACGCGATTTTGGCTTTATCCGAAGAATTCAACCGCCCGGTCTCATGGATCGAGGCAAACATGGGGGACAGCAACGACCTGAACGACGTACGCGAAACCCTTGCCATGCGTCTTTCGGAATCCTCCGCAACGAGCGCCGACCCAGCCGCTGCCCCGGAAGCAGCCATTGAGTTTTATAACCCGCGGCGTGCCCAAAAATACATGACCGGTCCGGATGCCCGACACGACAGCTTTCAGGAAGCCGTGGAAGCCCTGGCGCGCGATTTCGGCAAGCCGGCCGATTGGGT
>Ga0105097_10000753_pt1 | contig 15079 bp, 22 predicted proteins | sample PPLLak12cMay2015_FD_87035 | JGI IMG/M metagenome (GOLD analysis project Ga0105097, IMG submission 87035) | Freshwater sediment microbial communities from Prairie Pothole Lake near Jamestown, North Dakota, USA - PPLs Lake P7 Core (1) Depth... | ecosystem: Environmental > Aquatic > Freshwater >... | reverse complement strand
TACTCAGCTGCGGGTGCTTGTTGCTCTTCTGCCAGTGTACGGATGTCGTAGATTGTTTTTTCAATCCGCGATTTTTTAGCTGACATTACTTCAGTTACTTCACCTGTAGCCTTGTTAACTACTGAAACACGCTCAACTTTTATGTCCTTGGCCTTGATCTCAATAGGTTTAGACGCTCGGTTGCCATCATCATCTTCAGGAGCAATTCCGCAGATTGCCATCAAACTATAACGACGCCCATAGCTCAAAGCTGAACCGTAGCCCTGGCAATCCTGTTTGCTTGCTGGCAAGTGAAGCAATCCGCTCGACATTGTAGCGCCAGATTCATGAACTAAGATTGTTTCTACGGTAACTCCATCATCACAGGGATGAGTCACTTGTATAAGACCCAGACCGTTATCGTTTAGCGCGTCAATTACAGCTTCCACACATGCCGATAGGTCAGCATACCGCGAGCGGAAATGTGGGTTGGTTGAGGTTTTCAACGCGGGGCCGAATTGTTTTTGTGCAGCGATAAACGCTTGAAATATCTTATCATTCATAGTCATTCTCCTATGTGTTGTTATCAGTGTGAGCGCCGTACCAGTCGCAGAGTGCGCGGTTAGCTACTTCATCCCAGTCTGTAGCTTCAATTACATGCACTTGCAGCTGATGATACATGCCCATCAACTCGAAACGGTTGAGTTGGTTTGTATACTCCTGTAATGCCTCTGCGATTATTCGCGCAGGTTTACCGGCTTTTAGCAGCTCGTTGAGCATCTGTTGAGCATCATCATCATGCCAGAAAAACTCCATTGCTTTCTCAGTTACTCTATTCGTCATTGTCTCCTATCTCCTTAATTTACTTTGTAAATTTGTTCTTTTTTGGCGTTAAAACTACATCTGTATCGTCGTCTACTTGCTCGGCAATGTAGTCAACCGATTGCGTAAATGAGCGGTTACATCCTACCCGTGCTGTCTCGCAGGTTAGGGTTGCTACCGACCTCTCGATACCAATAAGCAAGATTGCAATCGTTACAGGTACGCCGACGATAGTTGAGGTTGTGAGGAACCAAGTAAGTGCTTTATTGAGCATCGGTTGGTACCTCCTGAGTGTTTACAAAACCTTTGCTGAGACGGTCCCAGAAGCTGTACTGAGATTGTACCTTGCGGTTGTTCCAGTAGGGTGTCTCTTGGTTGCGATGTTGTGTCTTACTTTGAGCTATTAACGCTGATTGCCCGTCATTATATGCGCGGATGCCCTGCTCAGTACCTACGATCATAACGTCTGGTAGAAGTACACCGCAGCCGCTGCAAGTTGCTATTGTCATTACAAGTATTAGTCTTTTCATATTGTCTCCATTACACATTACATTACTGTTTACATACGATGTAGTCGGCATCGTACAAGATTCACTTAATGTGAAATTTACTATGGCCAAAACGGATTGATTGGTCGGATAGGTTGACCCCAAGCGTTATTAGGTACAACGCTCGTTACCGTCACATTGCTAGTAGCGCCACGCACTCCCAGATACTGCTGTATGTAGTCCGGTTGCGTACGCTCAGTAGTCACTATGCTGTAGCCAGTGCCATACTGATTGCGTGGCATCATGCCTGGTGGATACACAGGAACTACTGGGACTACCGGAATTACTGGAACAGGTTGTGGAGCATAGAATGGCTTGTTTTCTGCTAGTACCTGCCGCATGAGCTCGTCGATAGTCTGAGCTGATACTGTTAGTGGAAACGCTAAGGCTAGTAGGGCTATGGCTAGTCTCATAATTATAAGCTCCAAAATGCTACAAGGATAAAGTACCAAGTCACGCCTATGGCTAGGCTGATAAATAAGTCACCAATGAAGGTGCCGGTTACAGTGTAGTCGTGTCTGAGTCGTGCTTTGTTCATAGTTGTCTCCAAAATTAATCGATATAGTCATCAATCTCTACATTAGTGACGCAAGCGCGGTCATCGTCTGCAACTGTTCTGATGTCACGCAATACGCCATCTGCGCAACGAACGTACTCTATGCAATCATTCAAAGTGATGTTGAAACGCGTACAAACTTTCTCAGCAACTGATTCGCTAAAGAAATAATCTTGCTGTTCGTAGTAGTAGTTTTTCATAGTCGTAGTCTCCATTCGGTAAGTGTTATTCACTCACTCAATAACTAAAGTATACATAGTATGATTACAGAGTACAACAAAAAGATGCAGATTATTTATGGTAGGTAACTACGCAACAAGATTAGGCATAGTGAGATAGTTGGAAGAAAGTGTAGAAAGTTATGAATAAAATGAGGGTTCATTTCGTCTTATGCATAGTGAACGTAACGTAGTGAAGTGAACACAACGTGAGCGATCAGCGAGCCATGAGATACAAGGCTACGACAGGCAGGTAATACCTAGCTTCCTGCGGAACCTTTACCTAGACGCTAATAGGTTGCATGTAGGTGAAGGTTGCGTAGCAAGCTAAGATTCACTGGCTAATGATACTCAGTTGCATTATGGTGGAAGTGTGGACACTCAATACCAGACCATGACTAGGCCTAAGGTACACCTCACAGCTCGCAGGTTGCGCAATGAGCGAAAAGAATGCGGTCAGCTATATAGACTGATACGTGCGCGACTAGGCATCACACAGACCGCTATGGGCGCTCTAATAGGTTGCTCAAGAGATTCGATAGTAAGCAGAGAACACTCAAAGAAACTCTATACGATAGGCGAGCTACTAACCCTCAAGGATCTCGTAGGTATGGGTGACGTAGAGTGGTGCGAGCTACTGCGTGAGATTGCAAGGTAGGGTATGTACTCACCGCTAACCACACATATGTTACATAACTATATAATATCATTAGCCATCCTACCTACCGAGAACCAGAAAACTAGTTAGGTAAGAAAGTAGCATAATGGTTTCAATGACTTAGCGTGGAGCGTGGAGCCGTGGCACAGATTTTGAAAAAAGTTTTCGATTTGAAAGTGGGGCGCGAGCAGCTTACCGGCACATACCATCTCCCACTAAAAAGTCTTGTTTTTCTCTCTCAACCATTGTTTGCCTATCTCCCACATAAAAATCTCAATTTACTCACTCAAACACCGTATGAAACCCTACTATCAAGATAGTTACGTTACGCTTTACCATGGAGATTGCCGCGAGGTGTTGCCAATGGTTGGCGCGGTTGATTTGGTTTTAACTGATCCGCCGTATGGGATTGGCGAGGCGGCTGGCGCTAACAAGAGTCGAAGCAAGTTAGCTGTAGCTAAGGATTATGGTGTCTCTAACTGGGATAACAAGCCTATAGAGCAAGAGTTGATTGATAGGCTTATAAAGCATCCAGCTATTATTTTTGGTGGTAATTATTATGCAATGCCAGCGTCATCTTGTTGGTTGGTGTGGGATAAGCATATTACAGGTGACTTTGCTGATTGTGAATTAGCGTGGACCAATCTGCCTGGTGCTGTAAGGCGGTTAAGTTATCTTTGGAATGGTTGCATGAAAAAGCGTCCAGAGCAGAGGTGGCATCCGACACAAAAGCCATTGGACGTTATGAAGTGGTGTATAGACCAAGCTGATACGAAGCTAAAGAAAAGGGTAGAAACTATACTAGATCCGTTTGCTGGTAGTGGTTCTACGCTTAGAGCGGCTAAGGATATGAATAGGAAATGTATTGGTATTGAGCAATCTGAAAAGTATTGCGAGGTAGCGGCCAATCGGATGCGACAGGAAGTTTTAGGATTATAGGCTATGGGAAACGATTCTGAAACAGATTTAAACAGGACGGTTGTTTCTGAGGATGTTGAAACTATAAAAATTTCAGAAAGTGACACTGAGTACACGACTGAGATTGTGCGTCCGATAGTAGTGAACCCTCCTAGGCGTAAGGACTACAGTAACCAGCGGTATGAGAAGGACCCAGAGACTATGGGTGCTGTCACTAGGCTTGCTCGGTTGGGATTGTCAAAGAGTGCTGTTGCTATAGCGTGTAGGTTATCACCGCAGGAGCTGACTAAGTGGTATGGCGAGGAGTATGCGGCTGGTCAGGCTGGCATGCAGGAGGTAGTAGCTCGTGGTTTGATGGAGCAGGCTATGGCTGGTAATCCGCAGGTATTGATGTACTTGGGTAAGAGTAAGTTGGGATGGACTGAGGCTAATGTTGTTGAGCACGTTGGAACTATAAACGCTGTTGTAAGTGCTAGACCTCTGAGCCGTGAAGAGTTCGAGCAAAGGTATTTAGCTAATGAATCCAATGATGAAGGCGATGAGGTTTAAACAAGCGTAGCTTGTGCTGGCCTTTGAGTCGTGATGAATTTGAGGCGAGGTATCTTAATTCTAGTGCAGATGAGGAAGAGGATTGATATGGTCCTTAGTGCAACGGTCACATACTGACAGCCTTTTTACTGTTTCGAGTTGTGATGTGTGTTTGGGAATAACCTGTAGACGAACAGTGGTAGGGCTTCCACGTTGCAATTGGAGATTCGTCGACGATAGTCGGCAGGAGACAAGGCGTGACTGCTAAACCTTTAGAAAACATCCTCTATTACTATCGCTGTCCTAAGTGCGATCATGTGAGTATTTTCGTAACTCATAGTGATTGGCTTAGCTGTGGGTATAAGCGTTGTGGCCTACGGTTTATACGCTTTGGTAACACTATGGATGAGTGGGAGTACAACAAGATATGGGGCGTAGCATGACAGAGCTTAAACTACGAAGTAGTGCGGGGCGTAGCGTAAACTAATGACGTACACTTTGGTTGGAGAACTACCGCGACACATTTATTGCTACGTTGATAGCACTTACACGCACATCGAGCCGCAAGGGTTTTTGCCGTGTGTCTGGTTTGGCCTAGTGTCGTATCCAGGTAGAACGTGGGGTTGCACCATCATGTTTGAGAGCGGGTCGATATATCGAAACATTCCTGCTCATGCGATAGCGTTTTCAGAAGAGCCACATTGCTTAACTTGGGCAGCAAACGAGGCTCAAACGTGGGACTGTTATGGCGAGCAGTTTACTACGTTAGAGTACAAGTACCTTGCTGGCTTGGATTGCAAAGCAAAGTGTGGAATAGAGCTAGAGGGAAGCTACTTATTTACTGCTGCTCCTGTAGGTGATGGGTTTAGTGCGTATCCTGACCAGGCAAAGGAGTTCTGTTTTATACAGCTAGACATTGGCAGATTGACCATCCAGCCGACTAATCATGTTGTGTTTAGAGAGCGTAGCTTTACAGACAATAAGCTAGAGTTTCCTAGCGGTTTACGACGGCAAACAGACGTATGGAGTGCGGAATGAAGACACCTGAAGAGTTGGCGGAAGAGTGGGCTAGTAACCGATGTCCAGAGCAAGGGCCGGAATTTATAGTTTGGAATATGTGCAAGGATGACTTCCTCGCTGGCTACCAAGCGGGACGCTTAAACAGCAAAGCTGTGCAAGCCGCAGCGCCGCAATGGATTAGCGTTAAGGATCGGTTGCCGGAAAACATTTCAGACGTATTGATTTTAAGTAAAGAAAAAGAATCATGCGTTGGATATTACCGTAGTAGCGACAATGATTGGAATATGTACAATCCATGCTGTTCATTTCACATGGAATTGCATGGCGTCACCCATTGGATGCCGCTACCTAAACCACCAGAGGAATAATGGGCATTGAGCATCGCATGAAAGATGAGTTTCAGTGGGAACAGCCAAATTCAGTTATGGCAAAAGTAAGTACGTTTATTGCTATTAATACTAAAGGCAATAACTACCCAAAGGAAATTTGGCTTAACAAAAAAGATTATATGCAGCTTTATGCAGAATTACAGCAAATTCAACGAATAGATTGTGGCCATGGTGTTTTGAGAGTTCCAGAAAAGAAAGTTATGGCTGGATTTCGAGCGGTTTATTACGATGGTGCTGAAATTATTTACAGCCACTTTGCCGAACCATTGCCAAATAATTTAATTGATATGGATAAGTGGATAAATCGTCCTTTTATAGCGCCAGAGACAGAATAATGGGTATTGAACACCGCATGAAGGATGAGGCTGATGATAACTTTTGGAAGTGTCCGCATTGTGGCGCTGTTGAAGAGTTTGATACCGATATGCCTAAAAGCCAGCGGGTTGAGTGTAGCGAGTGTGGTGACAAATCAGAGCCGCATCAGAACTTGGCTACATGGGAAGATTTCTGGGTTTATTGTCAGAGTTTGAAGGATATATAGGTGACTGAAGTTACCGAACGTATAGTTTGGCAGCCTCAAAACGGGCCTCAAGAGATACTCGTAGCATGCCCTATTACGCTTATTGGCTACGGTGGTGCTCGTGGTGGCGGTAAGACTGATGGTGTGCTGGGTAAGTTCGCTATTAACCAAGAACAGCTTGGCGAGGCTTTCAACGCTATATTCTTCCGTAAAGAGTTACCTCAAGCAGACGATCTTATAGAGCGAGCCAAACAGATTTACCTACCTCTTCGTGCTCATTGGCAAGACCAGAAGAAGCAGTTTACTTTCCCTAATGGTGCGCGGTTAAGGTTTAGACCACTAGCTGATGATAGCGATGCCGAGAAATACCAGGGTCAGAATTTAAGTCATGCGGCTATAGAAGAGGCTGGTAACTTCTCTAGTCCTAGCCCTATCTGGAAGATGTTTGGAGCGTTGCGAGGTAGAGGTGGTGGGCAGGTTATCTTAACCTTTAACCCTGGTGGTGTAGGGCATCACTGGCTTAAAGAGCTGTTTATCAAGCCAGCACCAATGGGAAAGAAGATACTTACCAAGGCGTTACCTAACGGAAGTAGCTTTGATTACATTTATATCCCTAGCCGTATAGCAGATAATAAGATTCTACTGGCTCAAGACCCTGAGTATATCAACCGACTTCACATGGTTGGTAGTCCCGAGCTGGTCAGAGCGTGGTTAGAAGGAGACTTTGAGATACATGAGGGTTCTTACTTTCCAGAGTTTAGCAGTCGCCACATTATCCCACCTTTTAACGTTCCTAAGCACTGGCCTAGGTATCTTGGCTATGATTGGGGCTTTCGTAGTCCTTTCGCTGCTGTTTGGGGTGCTGTTAGTTCTGGAAGGGATGATAAAGGCAATGAAGTGCCTTATCCCAAAGGAGCAATGGTCATTTACCGAGAGATGCACGGTAAAGGCATCGACAACATGCAACAAGCCGAGCGAATCGCCGCAGCTTCCGTTGGTGAAAGCGTTCACGCCGCAGCAGACCCTTCCATCTTCAACAACCAGGGCGGCCCTAGTATTGCTGACCAGTTCCACACAGTGTTTGCAAAGTACAAACACCCGAACTTTAGGCCAGCCGACAATGACCGTTTATCTGGGTGGTCGCAGATAAGACAACGGTTGGTGAGTAAGCCAGCTCTGTTGTATATTACGACTAGCTGCCCTGCACTATTAGAATGCATACCAAGTTTGGCGATTGACAAACGAAGACCAGAAGACGTTGATACAGAAGGAAATGACCATTTGGCAGATGCCTTAAGGTACCTTTGTAAAGAACGGTTAGTTGATAGCAAGTGGGAGCAGCCAGCCGAAGTATTCAACAAGGGTGTGATTAAGTTACAAGCGTACATCGCACAGATGCGGTCGCAACGAGGTAGAGCACAAATATGAAGATTAAGCCGTTAGTTGAACGATTCTCCTCTACCTATTGGAAAACAGAGATTACTCGTGCGGAAGAGAGATCCAAGAAGTTCATTGAAATGGCTGAAGAGTCTATCCGCGTTTATAATGCACAAAAGCAGGTGGGAATTCTAAATGATACTGAGCGACGACTTAACGTTTGGTGGTATTGTGTTAATACTCTTTTACCTGCTTATTATTCTTCGACGCCCAAAGCAGAAGTAAGCCTTCGTAAGCGCACTGGTGGCACTCTTGAGGAACTATCCGCTGTTATCCTTGAGCGCAACATTCAGTATGTAATGGATTGCGAGTTCCCGTTTGATACCGTTGGGTATAACGCAGCTTTGCAGTTCCTTCTCACTGGCCGCGCAGTTCTTTGGGCTAGGTATGAGGCAGAGATTGAAGAAGAGGAGATGGAGATTGCTCTCTTTCCTGCTGGTGACGGCTCATTGCTTGATGACCAAGGGCAACCATTTACTCAAGAGATTGCGTCTCAAAGAGAAGGCCCAGGTGGTCTCATTATTGCTAAGGTTAAAATTGAGAAGAAAGAAAGCGAGGATGCTTGCCTGGACGTTGTGCAATACAACGATTACCACTGTTCCGATGGTAGAAATGAGACAGAGGTAGAGTGGCGTTCTCGTCGTGCATACCTTACACGCCCACAAGCAGAAGAACTGTTTGGCGCTGAAGTTGCAGACAAGATGCACTTTGATTCATTCCCAGACAAAGCGACAAAAGATTGGAATAGAGATTCCGACAAATACGAGGGCAAAGCAGAAGTACACGAGATTTGGTGTGAAGAGACAGAGCGTGTCTATTGGGGTCACAAATCAGCTGAGAAATTCATCATTCACGAATCAGAGCCACCTATCGATTTTGAAGGCTTCTACCCTTGTTCTGTAATCGCTCAGAGTGCTGATCCTGATTCTGTTTTGCCAGTATCAGACTACGCGCATGTTAAAGACCAGATTCTTGAGATTGAGCGGCTTACTACTCGTATACATGCCGTAACTCAAACCATCCGCACTAACGCTCTCTATGACGCTTCACTTGGCTTACAGGTAGAACAGCTCATGATTGGCGACCTAAAGATGGTGCCGGTTATGAACTGGCCGTCCTATAAGAGCCGTGGTGGCCTGCAAGCTGGCATTGAGTTCATGGATATAGGCCCATACGTTAATGCACTTCAGCAGCTTCAGGGAGCGCGACAGACTGCATTACAACAGCTTTACGAAACGCTCAAAGTATCTGATCTCCTTCGTGGAACATCAGAGCAATATAAGTCGGCTACAGCTAATCGCTTAGAGTCGCAGTGGTCATCGCTTGGTCTCGTCGTTCGTCAGAACATGTTCTGCAAGTTTATATCTGATGCTATTGCCAAACTTGGCACGATTATTGCGGAACAGTTTGAGCCAGAGACAATCTTTGAGGTTGGCGATGCTGACCGCATGATTGAGGCTGTATTGCCACCAATGCCAGAAGCTTCACCTATGCCAATGGGGCAAGAGGGTATGCCACCAGGTGAACCAGGTATGGAGATGATGCCACCTCCAATGCCAATGGGACCACCTATTGAGATGCAAATCGCAATGTACAAGGACCAGATCCTTGGCTTCTTACGCGATGACGATAAGGTGAATTATCGTATCAAGATTGCATCTGACAGCATGGTTGCTATCGATCAGGCTCAAGAGCAGCAAGAGGGCGCGCAGCTCATGTCTACAGCTGGCGAGTTCTTTAACCAGATGCGGTCACTCATTGAGCAGTACCCTCCTTTGCTTGGGTTCTCTATTGAGCTGTTCCAGAACGTGATCAAACGGTTTAAGTCTGGTAAAGAGCTGGATGGTATCTTTACCAAAGCACTCAATCAGATTGGAGAGATTTCCAAAGCTAAGGAAGAAGCGGCTAAACAACCGCCTCCTCCAGATCCTGCTATGCAAGAGATGCAAGTTCGTATGCAGATTGCACAGATGGAAGCTCAAGCTCGTATCCAAGCAGTGCAAATTCAATCTCAAGATAGTCGTGAAAAGAATATGCTATCTGCTCAAGAACAGCAGATGAAGATGCAGCGCGAGCAACTTACTGGCAACATTCAGATGCAAAAAGCACAGCTTGATCAATATGTAGCTGAGCAAGAGCTGGCACTGAAACAGCAAGAGCTTCAAATCAAAGCTAACTCAGTTCAGGTTGATATGCTCAAGGTTCAGGCAATGACTGAAGGTCAAAGCATGAAGAATGAGATAGCAGCAGAAAACAACAGACTGCAAGGATTGTTGAAGGTTCAGGAGCTGGAAGCTCAACAGACTCAGTTCCGATTGTCTCAACAGGAAAAGTTAATAGAAGAGCGCAGACTGCAGCAAGAGCAGCAAATCGAGCAAATCCGCATGAGCATGGAACAAACAAAGAATTTTAATGCTAATAGTTCAATGCAGCCAGCAGCTAAAATATCTTCCAAAAAGAGAAGGGCTGAACTTATAAATGATGAGAATGGGAATCCTGTATCAATAAAGATAAGTGAAGAACCAGTTGATAGAAAACTAATTACAGATGAAAACGGCAACCTAATTGGAATGGAATTTTAGTATATGGCAAATGCAATTTATCCAAAAACAAAAGAAAAGTTTCTTAACCCTGGAACGCTTGGAACCACATCCGGCACTGCGGTTGATATGGTAGACGACACTATCAAAATTGCATTGATAGATACTGGTGTTTATACATACAGCACAGCACATGAGTTTTATTCATCTGCTTCGGCAGCAGCAATAGGAACACCACAAACACTTGGAACTAAGACAGTTACAAACGGTGTGTTTGATGCAGCAGATGTAACATTTACTTCTGTAACTGGATCTAGTGTAGAAGCTCTCATTATCTATAAAGACACTGGGACAGCAGCAACTTCATCCCTTGTAGCGTATATTGATGTTGTAGCTAGCGGATTGCCTGTAACACCTAACGGTGGAAATATTACAATAACTTTCAATGCTAGTGGCATATTTGCTTTATAGATAACGTATGACAGATCCACTTCTCTTAACTAAAATTGATGAGATCGAAATTGCTTACGAACCGCAATATGGTTCAAAAGCAAGCGTGCCTGATTGGCTAATCGTTAACCTACTAAATGCTCCAGATAGTTCGTTTCCGTTGTCACCATCGTTAGTAACCGCCACTGATATACGCACTATTCTTATTCGTAATAGCGACTATGCGAAAATAGAATTGCAAGCAGTTTCAGCAGTAGAGTTAGATGATAAACTGCTTGCCTTAACTGCGTTATCAGTAGTTAATTTGATAACAACTATTGATTTTACAGACCCACAAGTTTTAATTGATTTTACTAGCAACATAAACAAACTAGTTGTTGATGGTATTATTACACCTCAATCAGTTGTTGAGATAAACGCTCTTATCAATCAGCAGCAAAGTTGGGCGCAGTATCATGAGATTTCTGTAACATCACAAATAATTGCAGAGGCACGAAAGTAAATGGCAACAGCAAAATGGTCGACAAGTATAGCAGCCACTAACATTGCAGGGACTGCTCTCAATTCATTAGCAAATGGATCTACTTCATCAGTAATGACGTATGACAATTCTAGCAATAGAAACCTATACGCTCGGTTGACGCTGGATCTTGGATCTATTACTCCAGCAACAGGCGGCAGTGTGACTATACGATATGTTGGTCGATATAGCGGAACTGCTGAAGATATTACGACTGGACTAGAAAGTTATGTTCTCCCATTAACAACTACAACCAGTGTTAAAAAAGTCATCTTTGAAATGGTGCGTCTCTATCCATTTTCAGATGGATTTGTATTGTTAAATAATAGTGGTGTTGCATTTGCTGCTAGCGGCAATACGTTGAACTTGGAAGCCTATAACGAGGATGTCACTTAGTGCCACGCGGAATTACGTCAACAGATTCAGCTATCATTGAACGTAGACTTTGGACGCCCAAAGTTCTTAATCCTATTATATGGCTAGACGCTGCGGACCACAGTAGTTTTGAATTTGGAACCGGCAGTCGGGTATCAAATTGGAAAGACAAGGGCAGTTCTCAGTCGTCGTTTACTCAAGCAACTTCTGGACACCAACCCTCACTAGTTGAAAACTCTCAAAACTATCTGCCTGGTGTTAACTTTGCAGCGACAACAAAGTACTTACAGGGAGCGTCAACAATTTGGAGTAGCCCACCAATAAGTGCGTTTATTGTGGTTAAAGTAAATGGTGCAGGTTACCAAGGTTTTATTGAAACATCTGTTAGCACTGGCTTGGGGCTAGGATATTCTGCCTCTAATAATTACGCTATTTTTAGAAATAATGTTCAGGATTTTGCGTTTAATTTGCCTAAGGTAGCTACAGATATTGTGACTTACAATACTACTGGAATTGATATTGGAACCGCATCAACTACAGTTTCTTGTAGAAGAAATGGCACAAATGGAGCCTATTCAGTTTTTCCAACAGGAATTGCAACAACTGGAACGTCAACCATTGGCGCGTACCTAAATGGAATTAACGATCCGCTAAATGGTATTTTGTATGAAATTGTTATAGCCAACCGTTTGGATCTTAATTTGCAATATAAAACAGAAGGGTACCTAGCTTGGAAATGGGGCTTGCAATCAAGTCTTACAATTGATCATCCATATAGGTTTCAATTGCCACTTATTGATATAGGTTAACTATGGCATTAAGAAACAGGTTGCCACGAATTACGGCATTTGCAGATCAAGCTATCTCGTGCAATTTGATACCTAGTGGCGAAACGTTTTTCAATGCTTCAGTTACTAATCAAGCATTCATTTCAACAACACTGATTGCATCAAGTGAGCAGTTTTTTCTTGCCGCGGTAAGTACTGGGGCAGTTAATGTTAACTGTAATTTAGTTCCATCATCTGAAACGTTTTATCCTCTTGTAGTATTTCAAGATGATAAAATTATTAACACTAATCTGCTCGCCTCTACCTTAACTTTCCCACTGTTGGAGATAACAGGTGGAATTACCTATGTTGATACATCGGACATTCTTGATAAGAGAATTCGCAAAGCTCGTAAAAAGCGCAAGCAAGATGAGCTCGATGAAGAGAATGTAGCTGCGCAAATTCTCAAAGCGCGACAAAGCGGGAAAGAACCGCTTAAGCCAGAAAGTCGTAAGCCATTTGAAATTAAGATCAAACAACAGTTAGCTACAGAAGCAGCGCCAGCTGAAATAATAGAAGCAATCAGCGAACCTGAATATGTGTTTTCAGAATCTCAAAAACAAGAAATTACTGATCTTATTCAACAATATCAAAGTCAGCAAAAAGCATTGCGAAAACAACGACAAATTCGTGCTTTGATGATGTTAGCTATAGAGGATTTTGATTCGTAATTGTTATTTTACAAAACAAGCAACCGATGACAGAAAAACATAAGCTATTTCAGTGGTGCCCAATACAAGGAAAAGTGGTGCCAGTTGAGGATGTAATGGTACGCGTTCATGCTAATGCCGCGCATAACTTTATCCATGATGAGATGCCACCGACTAGGAACCCACTGAATCCTAGAGAGATTTACACAAGCAAAAGCAAGTTACGGGCGGCATATCGTGCTGCTGGTGCCGAAGAAGTAGGCACAGAGTTTGATCGTGGTTATAATCCTGAACGTCACACAGAAGCGCGTGAAAAACAGGTTGTGGCTAATTTTATGAGACAGGTAAAGGAAAGACTAAATGGATAACGTAGAACAAGAGAATTTAGAGCCCCAAGATACTGAGGTTGTAGCAGACCGCGAAGAAGAGAAAGTTAGTATTCGTGACGCGCTTTCTAAGCAGTTTAAGAAGGAAGATGACGCGGTAGTAAGTGAGGCCCCAGAGCATAACAACCCTGAGGAGACAGAAGACGTTGAAGCTGCCTCAGCTGTAGTTGAGCGTATTCCCGTTGTGCCACCTGCTGACATGAACAAGGCCGAGAAAGAGGCGTTCATTAACCCTACGCCTGAAAACTCTCATATCCTGCAACAGTACATGAATCGCAGGTCGTATGAGCTTAGAAGCGACCATCAGCGTCACATGGTAGAAATTGAGCAAATGAAGACTCAGACTTCATCTGTGCTTGATGCCATTAAGCAATATGAGCCAGATTATGCAAGGCAGGGCATTTCCCTTGGAGACATAGCCAAGAGGTCAATTGCTTGGGACCAGGCTATGAAAGCCGACCCAGTTCAAACAGCGTTAGAATGGCTCGACTCTTATGGGCTTGATGTTAATGACCTGACTCAATCGCAGCAACAAGCGATTCAACAAGGCTATCAGCCACAACAGCAGAACTATTTAACTAGAGAAGATGCAGAGCGTATTGCCGAGGAGAAATTCCAAAGCTACCAGCAAGAGCAGCAACAATCTGCCGTTGCCTATTATAATGAACGAATTGTAGAATCGTTTGTAGCAGCTAAGCCTCTGTTTAGGGACCCTGAGACAGCTTCGCAGTTAGAAGCTGAGATGGCCCCAATCGTGAGCGCGTTGACAAGTACAGGCAAGTACAGCTCTCCTCAAGAGATACTAGAAACAGCCTATAATTATGTCGTAGCTGGCAACCCGACTTTTTCCGGTCTCAATCAAGCAATGACCGCAAAAGTGGTGATGGATCAAAAACAAGCGGTAGTCCAAAAGGCTAAATCCGCTTCACGTTCAATCTCTGGGTCCGCAGGTAGTGGGACTCCAAAGGTAGTATCAAAAGATTTACGGGATAACCTTCGTCGTCGATTTGGCGGTGATTAGCTAAAAGCTAAATAGTTGTCCTGTAAGTAAAAACTTTAAGGACAATTAAATGGCTAATTTAGAAGAAGCAATCGTTGCAACTTTGTTTGATCAGAGCGATCAAATTGCAGACGAAGTTTTGCACCACAACCCACTTTTGAAGTCTCTTGATGATCAGGGTCTTATCCGTAAGTTCTCTGGTGGATATGAGCTTCGCAAGCCAATCATGTACAACGATGCAGCTGTAGGTGGTTTCTACGCTGGATTCTCTGCATTCAACCTTGATGCAATCGACGATGCAACTGCATTTCGATTTGCTATCAAGCAGGCTTATGAGCCAGTAGCAATCTCTGGTCGTGATCGTCGTGCTAACCGTGATCAAGCTATGTTGCTTGACCTCGCTGAGATGAAGATGAAGGCTGCTATCAGCCGTCTTAAGAATACCGTTTCTACCTCGCTTCGTGGCGATGGCACAGGAAGCGGTGGACTTGAGTTCGACGGTATCAAGAAGGCAGTTTCGACTTCGCCTAGTTCTGGTACTTACGGACAGATTGACCGTGTTAGCAACACATGGGCCCGTAACCTTGCGGTTAACGTGACCCTTACTGCTGCTAACGTACAAGAGCAAATCACGGACGCAATCAGTCAGATCGTTCGTGGTGATGAGCAACCAGACCTTGCACTTTGTGATCGTACTGCTTGGAAGTTCCTCCATAGCTCTCTTACAGCTATTCAGCG
>Ga0105097_10000752_pt1 | contig 15083 bp, 13 predicted proteins | sample PPLLak12cMay2015_FD_87035 | JGI IMG/M metagenome (GOLD analysis project Ga0105097, IMG submission 87035) | Freshwater sediment microbial communities from Prairie Pothole Lake near Jamestown, North Dakota, USA - PPLs Lake P7 Core (1) Depth... | ecosystem: Environmental > Aquatic > Freshwater >... | reverse complement strand
GTTCTCAGATGACTAGATGCTGATCCTGTCATCGATCATTGCGTTCTGGTTTGGAACACAGGCGTTCGGCAAGAAGTGAAAGTCTCCAAGGCTGCAATCGACATGATTAAACACCACGAGGGCGTAAGGACTAAGCCTTACCGCTGCCCTGCGTTGTTGTGGACTGTCGGTGTCGGCCATGTGATCGACCCAACCCATGCGACGGTGAAGTATGAGGAGCGTCGGAATCTACCGATACCCGAGGGATGGGATCGTACTCTCACGATGGACGAGGTGGACCGGATACTTTCTCAAGACCTTGGTCGGTTTGAGCGTGGTGTGGTTCGACTTTGCCCTGCTGCTGTTGGCCGTCAGGGAGTCTTTGATGCTCTCGTATCTTTTGCCTTCAACGTGGGTCTCGGCAATCTCCAACGCTCTTCCCTTCGGATGAAGACGAACCGGGGCGAGTTTGAAGAGGCGGCCGACGAGTTCCTGAAATGGACGAAGGCTGGTGGTAGAGTATTGCCTGGATTGGTGAAACGGCGTAATGACGAGCGTGCGCTGTATCTATCGGGAGTGGACGAATGAAAGTGTCTCTTGAACCACGGACCACGGACCTTGGTCTAATCGAACCCGCGCACGTAATCGAAGTATATTGCGACGCCTGTGGGTACGATTTGGACGAAGCCGAGCTTAATGCCGACACCTGTTCTGACTGTGGGCAGGCGCTGAACCTGAAGCAGCACGTGTCCATTCAGGTCACGACCATCCCTGCTGCCAGTGGGGCGACGCTGCGATGAGGAAGGCCAAAGCCAAGAGCAAGGTCAACGCTGCTGGTAACTACACGAAGCCGAGCATGCGTAAGCAGTTGTTCGAGTCCATCAAGGCTCGGGCGGTGCAGGGCACTAAGGCAGGCCAGTGGTCCGCGCGCAAGGCACAGCTATTAGCGAAGAAGTACAAGGAGAAGGGCGGTGGATACCGGGACTGATCTTGAACTGTTCAAGGCACAGGTCCAGGCGGAACTGAACCGTTTGGAAGCGAAGTCATCTGCCAAGGAAGTGGCCGGAAAGGCCATCGGCAAGGACGGCCTGAAGTACATCACCGCGATCGTTGTGATCGGTGTGCTGTCGAGCCTTGCTTTGGATGGCGAGAAGATCGCTGCGGTGATGGGCCTTCTTGGAGCGTCGCTCACGGCCCTTATCTCAATGCTGGCCAGCATCGCTGGTGCCAGCGAGAAGGAAGAGAAGCCTGAGTTTGGCGTGATCAAGGATCTGATCTCGAAGCTCGACAAGCTTGACCGTAAGGAGCAGCCCATGCGCGTGGATGTCGAAGGCGACCACGTGACCGTGACCAAGGGCGATGATGTAGTGCAGGCCAAACGATGAAATCACCGCAGCAGTCACTGAAGAACTGGACCGCTCAGAAGTGGAGGACAAAAAGTGGTAAACCGTCTAGCAAAACTGGTGAGCGATACCTTCCAGAAGCTGCGATCAAGAGTCTCAGCCCTCAAGAATACGCTCGTACAACGGCTGCAAAGCGCCGTGGCAAAGCTAAAGGGAAGCAATTCGTAAAGCAGCCGAAGGCGATTGCTCGCAAAACGGCGCAGTACAGGTGAGTCATGGCTAGTGTGAAGAAGGATGCGATCGGGCAGGAGATCCGTAAGTCGTACGAGCGCGGCCAGAAAGGCTGCCCGGAGGCGACGATGGACATCCACATCAACCTCAAGAATCGCAACAACGCCATCAAGGAGTACGGCTACGGTCCCCTGAACCCGGAGGCCGAGTCGCGTGCGTTTTGGGACAAGAAGGCCGAGCTCTGGTCGACCACGGTGCGGGAGGCCAAGAAGGCACGCTGCGGCAACTGCGCCGCGTTCATCCAAACCCCGAAAATGATCGCCTGTATCGAGAACGGGATTGAAGATCCGAGCGAGGAGCACGAGAACTACGCCCCGGATGTCGTCCAAGCGGCCAATCTCGGCTACTGCGAGCTCTTTCACTTCAAGTGTGCTGGCGACCGGACCTGCGATGCGTGGCTCGTGGGCGGTCCAATCAAGTAATATGCGGCCATGGCATACTTCAGACTGTTTCTCAAGCCGGGTGTAGACAAGCAGAACACCGAGTACGGCGCAGAAGGCGGCTGGATCGACTCCGATTACATCCGTTTTAGGTACGGCTTGCCCGAAAAGATGGGCGGCTGGACGCAGTTTGGTGATGAGGCGACCTATTTCGTAGGCCTTCCGAGCGAAATCTTCGCTTGGAACTCCTTAAACGGGTCGCCATACCTCGTCGTGGGGACGAGCAAGAAGGTCTATGCCTATCACGGTGGTACTTGGGCGGATATTACCCCCATCCGAGCTACCCAGACCGGCGTCACGTTTGATACTGTCGACGATTCAACGCTTGTAACCGTGAACGACACCGCCCATGGGTGCATTGACGGTGATTTCGTGACGCTTAGTAGCGTCACTGGTGACCCAGGCGGTATTCCTAATGCAGACCTGACCCACGAGTTCGAGGTGGTCTCTGTCATTAACGCCAACGAGTACACCATCCAGTCCCCTACGGCTGCCACCTCAACGGCAACGGCTGCCGGAACAGCAAATGCGGCGTATCAGATCAACGTAGGCTCGACGACGAGCTATTTTGACTTTGGCTGGGGCGTCGGCCCGTGGGGCGCGGAGACTTGGGGTACTTCACGAACCAGTGGATCGGGTGTCGCGCTGTTCTCCCGCGTCTGGCAGTTTGATACGTTCGGCGAAAAGCTCATTCTTCAGTTAGTCGACGGTGCGATCTACGAGTGGGATCCTGATCCGGCGCTCGCGACCCACGCTGCTGCTATTTCTGGAGCGCCGACCAAGAGTCAGTACGCTTTGGTGTCCACGCCGGATCGGCATTTGATCTGTTTTGGTACGGAATCAACGATCGGATCGCCTGGAACACAGGATCCAATGTACGTGCGGTTCTCAAACCAAGAGGACATCAACACATTTGAGGCTTCTGCTACTAACACGGCCGGTGGACAACGGCTCACGGACGGAAACAAGATCGTATCGGCCTTACGTTCTCGCGGACAAATTTTGATTTGGACAGATACCGCGCTGCACAGCATGCAGTACGTTGGTCCGCCGTATACGTTTGGTTTCCAGCAGCTCGGAGCCAACTGCGGCCTGATCGGCCCTCATGCGTCGGCGGATGTGAACGGTGTGGCCTACTGGATGGGCAAAGACGCCTTCTACGTGTTCGACGGTACGGTCAAAAAGCTCGCCTGTTCCGTGCAGGACTACGTGTTTGACAACATCAACCTCGTGCAGCTCGAAAAGACGCATGTTGGCATCAACACGCAGTTCAACGAGGTTACTTGGTGGTATTGCACGACAGGTAGCAATGAAATCAACCGCTTCGTCACGCTTAATTACTTAGAAAACGTCTGGTCCGTGGGCACTATGCCTCGAACCGCGTGGCTGGACGTCGGTACGTTCGATAAGCCGCTTGCGACTACCTACGATCCGGCCGGCATGGAGGCGACCATTACGCCGATCTACGGTTTGACGGCTGGACGTTCGCGCATCTACAACCAAGAAGACGGGAAGAACGGCGATGGTGCGCCGATCACGTCTTACGTTAAGTCAGGCTACTTCGACATCGGCGACGGCGATCAAATGCTGTACATGCGTCGATTTATCCCGGACTTCAAGAATCAGGAGGGCAATCTGATTGTTCATTTGCTCCTCCGACCCTACCCGCAGTCCTCTGCGGTTCCGAGCTCATTGGATCCTTATGTGATCACTCCTACGACGGATAAAGTCGACACTCGGGCGAGAGGCCGCCAGATCAGTCTGCGGATTGAAAGTACGGATATCGACACGAATTGGCGCTTCGGCACGATGCGTGTAGATATCCAGCCGGATGGCTTGCGATGAGCAAGATCAATAACGTCCGTCTTCCTAACGCAGCAACTACTGGCTATAGCGCAGAGCAGTTCAACCAGCTCGTGCGATCGCTTGAGCAGGTTATCTTTCAGCTTAATAACAGCTATACGCCGACCGTCAGCGACGACAAGGCTGGTGCGGGCTCGTGGTTCGCGGCAGGTTCCGGTGCGGGCGGTGGTTTTGCGGGCGGTGTCCGGGGCTTTCAACTCAGCAACGGCATCATCCTGCCGCATGCGATGTTGATGTCAGACGAGGATCAAGACTTAACCAGCATCACCACCGAAGAACTTATTACCTACAACTCAACCCCGGTTGCTAACGGGATTCGCGTTGTTGACAACACCAAGATCTATGTCCCTTGTGCGGGGAACTACCTCGTTACAATCCGGATTCAGGTTTCTAACCGCAGCAATGCGACACAAGAGTTTGAGATCTGGGCCAAGGACACGGGTGTTAACTACCCGGCCAGTCGGAGCCGTTTTGACATCGCAGCACGCAAAGATGCCACGACGTGGTCGCATATAGTGCCCACAATCACGGGCATATTCACAGTCAACGATCCTTCGGTTAACTACCTTCAACTTGCTTGGTGGGCGAGCAGTACGGATGTTTTTCTTGAGCAGTATCCGGTAGATACTAGTCCAACGCGCCCCGTTATCTCGTCGGTCATCCTGACCATTAACTTCATCTCGGCGATGTGACATGGCAAACAAATACCTTCGCAAATACCTAACCCCCAGTGCCACCACGGAGACGGAAATCTACACGGCTCCAGATGCCAACAACGCCGTTCTTTCGTCGTTGCGAGTCACAAACGACAATGCCAACGCGGCCACGGTCAGTGCGGCTGTTTATCCAGCAGGCGGAGCAACTCCGTACAAACTACTGAAGTCGTACGTGCTGCCAACCAGCCAAACGCTGGACATCTTCTCTGGTGTGCCTTGCGTGCTGATTGCAGGGGACGTTTTGAAGGTGACCGCCAGCGTCTCAGACGTTGATTTCTATCTGTCCTACTTGGAGATCGACCGATCGTGACAAGTGGACAACGCTTGACAACTTGGCTCATAATCCCCGCCATATCCGCGTCCTTTCCCGGCGCGCGACCCCTTGTTGGGTCTTCGGCACAAACTGGAAAGGACACCTATGGAAGATGAAGGCATCATGAGCCTGCCTCCGGGGCAGGACATGCAAAATCCGGCTCCTCCCCAGCAGCCTGTGGTCTCCAGCGCGGACTCGTACGATGCCGCGCTTTCTGGTTTAGGCCTGTCGCAAAACGGTCCGGGCCAGGTCTCGGAAGTTAAGCGCGCGGTCCAAGACGCCATTGGTGACCTTGATCTAAGCGCCAGTGAAGTTGCGGCATTGCTCGATGTTCTCGAGTACATGTCACAGAACCCGGACGAGTACCCGCAGCTTCGTCAGCGCCTGATCGATTCGGGCATGATGGATTCGGATGATCTTCCGGAAGCCTACGACCCTGAATACCTTGGCATGGCAATCATGGTGCTCAACGAGTACCGTGACATGCGTTCGGCTGGCGCTCAAGCGCCCATGCAGATGGCACCAGAGGTCGAGAACCTCGGACCAATGCCCATGGCCGAAGGCGGTCTGGCCGATGTTGCCTCGTATCTGGCCTCACAGGGCCGCAATGGCGACACGATGCTGGCGCACATCACGCCGGCCGAAGCCCGTCTGCTCAAGGCGATGGGCGGATCTGGCACCATCAATCCCCGCACGGGGCTGCCTGAATTCTTCCTCAAGAAGCTCTTTAAGAAGGTCAAAAAGGCCGTCAAGAGTCTCCTTAAGAACCCGATCGTTCGCGTCATTGCTACTGTTGCATTGGCCACGGTCCTCGGCCCAGCAGCCACGGCTATTGGCATGTCGACCGCTGCCGCTACGGCTACCGCTTCGGTGGTGTCGTCGGCTGCTGTCAGCGCCATGGCCGGCGAGAAGCTCAACGCCAAGAACCTCCTGATCAATGCCGCTACGAGCTACTTCGGCGCTGGCGGCACGATCGGTGGGGTGAACCCTGTCTCCAGCATTGCGAAGCTCGCGAGCCGCATCCCCGGTGTCACCGAGGGCGGCAAGCTCGCCCAAGGCATTGGCGCAGGCCTGACAAGCGCGGCGATCGGCAAGGCCGCTGGCATGAGCACCGAAGAGGCGCTCGGCATGGGTCTCCAGCAAGGCGTCATGACTGGCTTGACGTACAAGCCGGAGCAGACTCCTGTTGAAAGCGCCACGGGCCAAGGACCAACACAAGCGGGTGCTGAAACGCAGCCTGCCGTACAGCGCGGTATTGGCGAGCTCCCGCCGAGCGATTACACGACGGCTCCGGCTGTCGAACAGGTTGGTGTTGGCGGTCCTGGAGCCGTACCTACCGCAGCAGGACTTCCGCCTCCGCCGGCCATGCGCTTTAACCCGGTAACCGGGCAGTATGCGCCAAGCGCCACGGCTCAAGCAGCAACGGCTCCGATGGCCGATGTAGCAGCCATGCCAGCAGGTGTAGCGCAACCTTCGACGATGTTCGGCCGCATGGGCCAGTTCGCTCGGGATCTTCTGCCGGGCGGCAACAAACCGACGTTTGAGAACTTTAAGAACGCGTTCTTGGTCAATCCAGACGCAACGACCACCCTTGGTCGTTATGCCCCTGCCGCATTGACGGCGGTGGGCATTGGCGCGTTGACGGGTGGGTTTAAGACAGAGCCTGTGAACGAGAACCCGCTCTTTAACCGTAACTACGGCGGAGCGCAGTTTATTCGCGACAACCCGCAGCTCTTTGGAGGCACGCTAGGCCGCATCGAGGGCATGCCGCAGGCGTACGATCCGTTCGTACGTACGATGTCCCCAAGCATGCCGCCCGGATTCCAGCCGCCTGTGGTGATCCCGCGTGGAGCGACGTTACAGCCCGGTGGAGTGGTTCAGCCGTATAACATCGCTGGCCTTTATGGCGTTCCGGAGCTTGCTGGTCCGGTGCAGCAGCCGGTTTATCTCAACAAGGGCGGTGCGCCAAAACCGACGCATTTCCCCCGTAAAACAGGCCCGATTAACGGTCCTGGCACGGGCACTTCTGACTCCATTCCGGCGATGTTGTCGGATGGAGAGTTTGTATTTACGGCCAAGGCCGTTCGCAATGCCGGAGGCGGAAGCCGCCGCAAGGGCGCAAGACGCATGTACGCCTTGATGAAAAAGCTCGAAGGCGGACCGGTGCAGGGGTAACGATCCATGGCAGAAACTCAAGTCACTCAACAAATCGTCTCCGAATCACCGGAGGTTGAAGCCTATAAGCTGAACCTCCTGCAACAGGCTCGTGATCTGGCGTTTAACGTCGTAACCGAGCCAGATCCGTCGGATCCGACTGGAGTAAAGAGACGCGTTGTCCGGACAACAACCCCGCTCTCGCAGCAGCTTCCTGGCTACCAAGTAGCCGGCTTCTCGCCGGCTCAGTTGGCCGCGATGGGCGCAGCGGAGCAGCTTGGCGTTGGGTCATATTCTCCGTATATACAGGCCGCGAATGCCGGTGTTGGCTCGGGCATGGCCACTACGGCCGAGGCCGCCGACGTGCTTCGCGGTGCGGATGTTCGTAACCAATTCTTTGATGCCCAGCAGGCCATGCGCAATGCCGCACTGGCAGGCACAGGCATTACCTCTGGCGTCGGCCAGCTTGGCGTTGGCCTTGGCTATCTCGACGAAGCGGCTCGCCGTGCGGCGATGTCGGACGTTTCGGGCCGCCTCGGCGGTGCGTATCAAGACGTAGAGACGGGCCTCGGCGCGTTGGCCACGGCCCAGAACATGGCGGCGCTATCTTCGCAGGCCGATCTGACACCAGCCACGGCTGCGATCGGACAAGGCTTTGCTGGTTTGACCGGTGCGCAACAGCTTGCGCTCGGCACTGCCGGTGCTGATTTTGCTGGTTCTCAAGCCCTCCTTGGCGCAGGCATCGGCGGCTTCCGTCCGGGACGAGAAACCGCCGCCTTCATGAACCCGTATCAGCAGTCGGTGATCGACGAAGCGATGCGGCAGATCAACCGTCAGGGTCAGATCGCGCAGCAGGGCCTTGCTGCCCAGGCCGTTCGCTCTGGTGCGTTTGGTGGTGAGCGCGAAGGCGTGCAACGCGCTGAACTCGAGCGCGGCTTGATGGAGCAGAAGGCCAACACGATCGCCAGTCTTTTGAATCAGGGCTATAACCAGGCGCAAGCCAATGCGATGGCGTCCTTTGAGCAGCAGCAACAGCGTCGTATGCAGGCCGGCCAAACCGTTGGCCAGCAGGCAGCGCAACAAGCGCAGCTCGGACAGGCCGCCGCAGGTCTCTTTGGCAATCTTGCGCAGAATCAAATCGCCGCAGGACAAGGCCTCGGTCAGTTAGGCGTGCAGCAAGCACAGCTTGGCCAATCGGCAGCGGGAATCTATCAGCAGGCTGCTCAAAACTACGGCAACCTCGCTGCGCAAACCGGTGCATTGGCGGGGCAAGAAGCCAACGTGCAGCAAAATATTGCCAACCTCTTGGCATCACAAGCCGCACAGCGTGGCCAGGTGGCGCAAACGGCCGCAGGCATCTACGGCCAACAGGCCGGCACGTTCCAAAACCTCGGACAAGGCATCGGCTCTCTTGCCGGCCAGCAGTTCGGCATTGGTCAAAATATTGCTCAAGGCCTTGGCGCGTTGGGCGGTCAGCTTGGCCAACTCGGCGTGCAGCAGGCGGCTTTGGGTCAGACGGCGCAGGCCATGAACCAAGGCGACATCAACTTCCTCTACAACGTTGGTCAGTCGCAGCAGGCACTGGAGCAGCAAGGCATCGACGCAAGACGTGCAACCGCACTTCAGCAGATCTATGCTCCGTACCAACAGATTGGCTTCCTCTCCGACATCTATCGCGGCGCACCGTCGACGCAGATGTCGACGCAGGTTTCCAGCGTTCCATCAGCAAGCCCGTTCCAACAGGCCGTAGGCATTGGACTTGGCGCAGTAGGCACCTTGGCGGGTGCCAAGAAAGCCGGACTTTTCTAAGGGGTCGATATGGCAAAGGCACGAGAAATGTTGGACGACGTGGAAAACGTCGGCATCATGCAGGGCTTCCTCGACGAGGCCGATGAGGCCGTGGAGATGGAAGAAGAGGAGGATGCGGACGAGGAAAACTCGGCTGCTGAAGTCCTCGATCGCCGTCCCAATTCGCCTGAGATCCTTATGAACAATCTCCGTGGCGACATGCGCTCTGTCGATGCGCGTCGCGAAGAATTGGCTGATCTCGTGGGCTATCCGGCCGCTGCCGAGACCCCCGAGTCTGTGCTTGCGATGCTCCAGCCAGTGCTGGCGCAAGGCGCTGGGCTTGGCGCGTTGCCGCAATCACAGCCCATGGCTCAAGGGCCACAGCCTCCAATGCCGCCGCCTCCGGGAGCTGCCATGGGAGCTCCGCCTCCTGGCGCTCCGCCACTTCCTCCTGGCGCAGCCGCGCCGCCACCCGGCGATATGGCCGCGCTTCTTGCCGCCGCCGGTCCTGCTCCCGGAGGCGGTATGGCTCCTGGCCCGATGATGGGGCCTGATGGTCAGCCGATCCCGCCGGAAGGCATGCCGCCGATCCAGATGAAGGATGGTGGGTACGTTCAACGTTTTCAGGACGGGTCCGATGAGGAAGGCGTGACCCCATACGAAGAGGACACTTCCTCCCTCGGCATGCGTCTGCCGCCAGAGCTTCTTGAGTACGCCCAGCAGGGTTACTCGCGGATGCTGACGCAGCCGACCTCTACGATGCCTGACCTCAAGGCAACGACGCTTGAGCGTGAGCAGATGTATCGCGACCTGCTTGGCGAGGACAAAGAATCCCGTCAGGCGCAGTTGCTGTTGATGCTCGGTCAAAAGGGCTTGCAGCTTGCCGGTAACGTCGATGCGCAGGGCCGTCCTTTGCGCGGTTCAACATTGAGCCGTCTTGCAACCGTTGCCTCGGAAGTTCCGGGTGCGGTGGGTCAATTCATTGCTGAAGAGGACAAGAACAAGCGAGCGATCCGTATGGCGGCGATCCAAGCTGCCGAAAAGGAGCGTGAGCAGGTTCGCGAGGGCAATATCAAGCTCGTCGAGTCGCAGCGCAAGGCGTTCGGCGACATCCTCAAAAATTCTGGCAAGAGCCCGAGCAGCATGTTCGGCAAAGGCTCGTGGGACTGGAGCGTGGTCAATGCTCCTGGACTCTTGCAGGCTTATGCCGATGGCGAGACGACTCCGGAAGAGGACAACCTCATCGCGAGCGCGGCTTCGCGTCTGCTTCGCCCGTCTACGGAACTCTATACCAACGAGCTTGGCCAAAAGGTCACGCGTACGATCCCCGGCTACAACCTCCCGTTCTTGACGGATGCGTTGGCCGCGCGTCGTGCGCTTGATGCGTCTGGTCGCCGTCCGGGTCCGCAGACTCCGGGCACTGTGCCGTCAGGCCCGAACACGGTTCGTCCTGATGCGGCCACGGGTCCTGAAGTTGCTCCGCCGACTGAAGCTGCACCGACCACGGACCAAGGGCCAGTAAGTGCTGGCGAGCGTGCGTTTGGCGAGCCGACGATTTGGCAGGCGGCACAAGAAGGCATCGGCTTTGTGCCGAAAATGACCTCGGAGCTTGCTCGCCGCATCCCGTTTGAGTTCGCCGGTGAAGCCGGCCGTACGCAACAGCAGGCTGCCTCGACGATCTCGAAGCTCGCGCCTCGCGTGGCGATCGCGCTTCGTGAAACGACTCGATTGGCAGAAGCCGAGCGTCAGGACATCAACATGTACCTGAACCTCGAACCGCGATTCTTGGAAAACCGTGTCGGTTACCTTAACAACCTGATCAGCCTCGGCCAGGTGCTGTATCGCATCAAGAATGATGCGCTGACCAAAGCGGCCGATCGCACGTTGGACGTTAAAGACGCCAATGATCAGCGTTTGAAGGCGCGAGAGGTCCAGTCGATTATTGATATCGTCGGCATCCCGCCGGTGGTCTCAACACGCGAGGAATACATTAGACTGCCCATTGGAGCGCAGTTCCTGGTGTACAACCGCGAGAAGCAGGCTTGGGTACCAGACACGCGTAAGCCGTTGCCTGACGAACAATAGAGGTCCATTGCAAGATGGAAGACGATCCGCAGTTTACCCAAGAGGACCTTCAGGCACTGATGCAGGCTCCTAGACCGCCTGACGTCACGGTGACTCGCATTGGCGATAAGCCAATTGCGCAGCCGACGGGAACTGCTCCGCCAGAAGAGCCTGTAACTACCGGTCTTTTGTCTCAGGAAGATCTCGCCTCCTTTGGCCACACGCCAGACAAGGGTCCTCCTGGATTTATGGACGCCGCAGGGGAGTATTTCATGCGTGGCGTGCCGGCGGGTGTCATCGAGACGCTGCCTGCCGTAGGCAGCATGATCTCCGGTGCGCGTTATGGCGCAGGCTTGTCTCCGTACATGCCGCCGCAGTTGAAACTTGCGCCTCCGGTTGCCGGGGGCGTGCTCGGTTTTGGCTTCGGCATGCTCACGGGCAGACAGCTTTCTGACGCTATCGTTGGTGGCCCGACCGACGAGCAGATGATGCCGTACTTCGAGGGCGGTAAAACGCTCGGCGGCAGTATCGCTTTTGCTCCGGCGGCGTTCTACCTCCCGGTTGCTACAGCAGATCGAGTTGGCAAGTACGTCACCGCACTCGGTGAGTTTGCTCGTAAAGCTCCGAAGTCGTATTTAACGGGCGAAACGCTCTACGGCGGCGGTGCCTCCATGGGCACTATCGTGGCAGAAGAGTTCGATCCAGGCGATCCGGTCACTCGTCTTGCTGCGGAGTCCGCTGCTGGCTTTAAGTTCTTAAACCCGCTCTTTGTTATCCCGACGATCACCTCTGGCGGCGGACGACGGCTCAAGGAGCTTTGGTCGCTTCGTAATGCAGAAGGCCGCGAGCTTGCCAAAGAGCGCGGTAGTCAGCGTGCGCAAGATGAAGCCACTCGTCGCCTGATCACGATCCTCGAGGAAAACGGCGAGGACATTCCTGCGCTGATCAAGGCCCTCGATGAGCAGTTTCCAAGTGCGGGGGCACGTCCCACTGCGGCGCAGAAGACGGGATCTCTGACGTTGGCGCAGCTAGAAGCGGCGCTCGGCACGCTTGATCCAAACTTCTCCGTGACAATTCGTCAACAGGGCAAAGACACCCTTACAGCCCTTACAAAGACGGTCGCTGCGCTGCAAGACACGGGGTCTCCAGAGGCACTGCGTGTTGCTGCGGAGATGCGTGAGCAGTTCTTCACGAACGCCATCAACTCACGCCTCGAACGTGCGAACCTGCGTGCCGCAGAGCGCATCTCAAGGATCACTAAGGATTCGCCGCAAGCGCGCGTTGAGATTGGCCGTATCGTTCGCGAGGAAGTAGAGAAGGCGCTCGAGAACGCTCGCGAAGCCGAGCGTTACTATTGGAACCTCGCCGATCGCGAAGCGATGAAGCCGGCAGGACAAGTGCGCCTACAGGTGCAGCCGTCTGATACGTTGGTCAATAAGACGTATCTTGATTGGGCGAATCGCTTACTGCCTGATTTGAAGCGCATGCGCGCTAACGACGTTGACCTTAGAAATCCCGACAAGGTCTCACGCTTGTTGAAAACGAAGGCGGTTCCACTGTCTGTGTTCATCAAGAACACAGGCGGTATTGCTAATGACAGTGAGCTCCTTGCTCGCGATATCACCAATAAGTCGCTTCCAGGCCTTGTTCGTCAGAACATTCGTCAGAACGTACTCGGCGAGCGCGGCACTGCCAGTATCGATGCGGTGAAGCAGCGCGTCTTTGACGCCGGCTACTTCCCGATGAAGGAAGACTACAACGCCATCAGTGACTCGGAGTTGTACGACGCTATCGCACGCGATCTGCAAGGCGATGAGCGCGTATGGACGATGAAGGTCCGTGCAGCGTTGGATCCTTACATCAACGAGCGCGAAATACTCGACTCGTGGTCCGCAGAGGGCTTCGATGCCACGATGACGTCGGATCAGATTGCCAACCGCGCACGAGTGCTGGACGAATTACGTCGCAAGGAAGGCAGAGACGGCTTCTACGTTCCGCAGAATCAACTGCCGGGTCCGACCGAGAAGCTCGTGCCACGGCCCAAGCAGCTTACTGCCGAAAACACTGTCCGTGCGTATCTCGAGCGCGTCGCTCAGATCGGTCCTGCGCTTGTCGACTCAATGGTCCCGCCTGATGTGCGACGGATCATGGAAAGCTTTGGCGTCAACAACAGCGCCATCGATCTCTACCGACGTGGCCGCGCCACGGATCAGTTTGCCAAGACCGGTACTGTTCACTATCGATACCTGCCGGACAAGAAGGCGCTTGAGAAGACCAAGCCTGGCGACCTGATCAACTACCGCTCAAACCTTTTGACGCTTGCGCGTCAGGCCAGGGCGCGTGGCGAAGTTTCCGATGCGAGCTTCTACTCGTATCTTGCCGATGCGATGTTGCAGGACCTGTCGAAGCTCGACAATCCGGCCTACAACAAGGCGCGTGAGTTCTCGAACGCACTGAACGACACGTTCACGCGTACGTTTGCTAATGAGCTCTTAGGAACAGCGCGCACTGGAGCGCCTAGCTACCCTGTAGAGACGCTTGTTGACGACGCCTTTGGCGTAGGCTCCGATCTTGTCGCCCTTCGCATGAAGGAGATCGAGAATGCCGTTGGCTTCATGCGCGATCGCCTGACGAAGGCCGCTTCCGAAGCGGGACCGGTTGCTCCGGGCCTGATGCCAGAGTCGCTTCGTAAAGAGGCGGACATGCTTCGCGAGTTTGCGAAGGTTTCGACTGCTGGTGTGGCATCGATCCAGGACGCGCAGAACCGCGTGTTGCGATTGTTGGCGTCCAAGGCGCTCTTCACCGATCCGAAGACCAACTCGCTTCGCGTTAATACTCGTCAGCTCACCAAGTTCGTAGCAGACAACAAAACCCTGCTCGATCAGATGGGCATTACTGATGACCTGACCAATGCCGTGCAGGCCGAGAACCTACTTCGCAGTGTCATCGAACAGAACAGCGCGCTCAACACCACTGTCCGTAAACAGATGGCGTTCTCGAAGCTACTGCCTTATGAGAACTTAACCGATGCGGTTACGAAAGCTTTAAGTAGCAAGACGCCGATGCGCAGCATGGCGCAGATTGCTCGTACGGCGCAGCGCAAAGGTCCGGACGCAATGGCCGGTCTAAAGGCGACTATATATGACTACGCCTTCACGAAGGCAACTGGCGGCAAAGACGACACAATTAACGGAAAGAAGTTTCTTGACGCATTCTTCAAGAAGTCTGCGCTGGATCAGCCGGCACTGGCCGACATCCTGCGTACGCAGGGCATCATGACCCCGCAGGAATTGAAGAATGTCCGCACCCTAGCTAACCGAATAATGGTAGTTGAAGATGCGATGGACAATAAACGCGCTCTGGAAGACGTTTTACAGGGTACGGATATTGTCGGTGAGCTTGCCATGCGCGTCGTCGGTTCGCGGATCGGTACGGCTGCCTCTGGCGGCGGCCCTGGCTCGCTGATTGCGGCATCGGCCGGTTCGAAGGCCGTGCGTCAAATCTTTGACAAGATGCCGATGATGCTGGTCCGCAAGACCATGCAACAGGCCGTAGAGGATCCGGCGTTCCTGTCGATGCTGTTGCGTCGCAACCTCTCTGAACAAGAGAAGTTTCGCTTGGCGAAGTCGATGCACGCGTACTTGCTGGCCGCTGGCTTGAACTACGCGAACTACGAAGAGCCGCCCGAGGCGAAAGCCACGACAGGAGGCCCCTCTGCTTCGCGAGACTTCCAGTCGCTTCAGGATGTCTACAACGCCATGCGTCCGCGTCCGGTGCCGCCGGCCCCGACGACCCGTGGTGTACCAGGCATGCCGAAACCGGCTGCTGGGCAACAAGGCGGAGCTCCTGCGGGTGGTCCGCCCCCGACAACGGGTGCCCCGACGCAGAGTCGGCTGATGATGCAGCAGCTCTTCCCGAACGACGCGATCATCGGTGCAGCCGGCGTAGCCGCCGGTCAACCGATGCCTAGCTAAAGTACCTAGCCATCTGTTCGCACTCGGGCGAGTGGTAACACTCGACGCGCTTCATCCACTCTTCCTTGTATCGCTCAAATTCTGATCCGGTGGTGCTGAACTCCTGAGTGCCCCCGGATTGGAGAGCGACCAGGACATAGCCGTGTCTGATTGTGGTG
>Ga0105097_10000749_pt1 | contig 15124 bp, 15 predicted proteins | sample PPLLak12cMay2015_FD_87035 | JGI IMG/M metagenome (GOLD analysis project Ga0105097, IMG submission 87035) | Freshwater sediment microbial communities from Prairie Pothole Lake near Jamestown, North Dakota, USA - PPLs Lake P7 Core (1) Depth... | ecosystem: Environmental > Aquatic > Freshwater >... | reverse complement strand
CTGCCAGCTCAACTACGGTGTCAGTTTCCCCATGTTCGGCAAGATCGAGGTCAACGGCAGCGGTGCCGACCCCCTCTACAAGTTTCTCAAGAAAGAAGCCCCCGGCGCCCTCGGTACCGAAGGCATCAAGTGGAATTTCACCAAGTTCCTGATCGACGCCGAGGGCCATGTCGTCAAACGCTACGCACCGACCGACAAGCCCGAGGCCATTGAGAAGGACGTGAAGAAGCTGTTGGGTTAGCGAGCTGTTTAATGTCCTGCGTTTCGTAGTGCAGTCATAGATCTAAGCTCACCCGGTTCACAACCTAACCGGTCTGCGCCGGCTGGCTCCCCCCGAAACGGCCACAGCTCCGTCAACAAACTCGGCTGCTGCGCAACTCGACCAAAATTGCTGCGCAATTTTTGGGACTCGGACAGTGCTCGCAGAAAGCCCCGAGTTTGTTGCCTACGCTAAGCGTGGCCTGATGGTTTCGGGGGGAGCCAGCCGGCGCAGCCCTCCCGTCGAGTCCAAAATCTCTATCCCCGACACTACGCTCGATGTAAGGGCTGGCGCGGTGCAGTCCCTCGATGAACAATCAGGTCGCCGCTTAAGCCTTCCATCATTTTCGGGGGCCTTCTGCGAGCACTGTTCGAATCCGAATTTTTCGCGTAGCGAAAAATCGTTGAGTTGCGCAGCAGCCCGAAAATGATGGGAGGCTTGCGACCGTTCAGCGAGGGACTGCACCGCGCCAGCCCGAGAGCGGAGTTGACCCCGAAAAAATGTAGGACTTACGCCCGATCAGTGCTCCCGGGTCGCCCGGAACTCCAGGTCGGGCCAGCGCTCTTCCATCAGCGCCAGGTTGACCCGGGTCGGGGCCAGGTAGGTGAGGTGGCCGCCGCCGTCCAGGGAGATGTGGTCCGCGGCCTTGCGTCGGAACTCATCCAGCTTGCGCGGATCGTCGCAGTGGATCCAGCGCGCGGTGTAGACATTCACCGGCTCGTAGCGGGCCTCCACCTTGTACTCGTCCTTCAGGCGGTAGGCCACCACGTCGAACTGCAGCTGCCCCACCGCCCCCACCACCAGGTCACTGCTGTTGATGGGGGCAAAGACCTGGGTGGAGCCCTCCTCGGATAACTGCTGCAGTCCCTTCTGCAACTGTTTTGATTTCATCGGGTCGGCGAGGCGGATGCGGCGAAACAACTCCGGGGCAAAATGGGGAATACCGGTAAACTGCAGCTCCTCACCCTCGGTGAAGGTATCGCCGATCTGGATGGTGCCGTGGTTATGCAGGCCGATGATATCGCCGGATACCGCCTCATCCACCAGCTCGCGTTCACCGGCCTTGAAGGTTACCGCGTCGGCAATCCTCACCTCCTTGCCCAGGCGTACGTGGCGCATCTTCATGCCCTTGCTGTAGCGGCCGGAACAGATTCTCAGGAAGGCGATACGATCCCGGTGGCGAGGGTCCATATTGGCCTGGATCTTGAACACGAAGCCGCTGAAGCTGTTTTCGTCGGCGGCCACGGTGCGGCTGGTGGCGTCCCGGGGCTGAGGCGGCGGCGCCCATTTGACGAAGTCATCCAGCATTTCCCGCACCCCGAAATTGCCCAGCGCCGTGCCGAAAAACACCGGGCTCAGCTTGCCTGCCAGGAAGGCGGGCAGGTCGAAGGCGTGGCTGGCGCCGCGCACCAGTTCGATCTCCTCCACGAAAGCGGCGTACTCTTCACCCAGCAGGGCGCGAGCGCCGTCGCTGGCAAGACCCTCGATGCGGCGGTCATCCGGCAATACCGAACCCTGGCCGGGGGTGTACAGGTGGATCACGTCCGTGTAGAGGTTGTAAACCCCCTTGAACTGCCTGCCCATACCGATAGGCCAATTGATGGGCGCGCCCTGGATGGACAGGACCTGCTCGATCTCGTCCAGCAACTCCACCGGGTCGCGAATATCCCGGTCCATCTTGTTGACGAAGCTGAAGATCGGGGTGTCCCGCAGGCGGCACACATTCATCAGTTTGATGGTGCGGTCTTCCACCCCCTTGGCCCCATCGATCACCATCAGGGCCGAGTCCACCGCGGTCAGTGTGCGATAGGTATCCTCGGAAAAGTCCTCGTGCCCGGGGGTGTCGAGCAGGTTGACGGTGCGCTCATGGTAGGGGAACTGCATGACCGACGAGGTCACGGAGATGCCCCGCTCCTGCTCCATGCTCATCCAGTCAGAGGTCGCATGGGGGCCTTTCTTGCCCTTGACGCTGCCCGCCACCTGGATGGCGTTACCCAGCAGCAGCAACTTCTCGGTGATAGTGGTCTTGCCCGCATCGGGGTGCGAGATAATCGCGAAGGTGCGGCGCGAGGCAATCTGTCTGGCAAGCTCTGGCATGACTCTTCCCGGGAAAAAAGCGCGGATTATACGCCTTTTGAGCTTTCGGCGCAGTCCTGCCCCCAAGCGCCCGCTGGCGGCCTGCGGCATCTTGTCGCTGCGCCCAGCGGGGAAGTGCCCGTATAATGGGCGGGTGACCCCACCACACAGCGACCTGGCATCCGCCTACAACCCTTCACTGGACAACCTGCGCAGCCTGCTGCTGATACGCGGCATCGCCCTGCTGGGTCAGACCGGGGTGCTCGCCTATGTGCTGGTCGCCAGCCGCACCACCGAAAGCCTCTGGGGTGTAACCGTGAGCCTTGCCGTCCTGGCCGTGATCACCGTCGCCAGTCTCTGGCGTTGCACCCGCCCCTGGCCGGTAACGGACAGCGAATTCCTGGCGCAACTGCTGATCGACGTGCTGGGCTGGACCGCGCTGATGTACTTCAGCGGGGGCGCCAGCAATCCCTTCGTGTCCTACTACATCGTGCCCCTGGTGGTCGCCGCCGCCGTGTTGCCCTGGCGCTACACCTGGCTGGTGGCCGGCACCTCCCTGCTGGCCTACAGCCTGCTGCTGTACTACTACCAACCCTTCCCCCTGTTCTCTCCGCATGCGCACATGGGGCACGCTGACAGCGCCAACGTGCACATCCTGGGCATGTGGTTCAACTTCCTCTTCAGCGCCGGGCTGATCACCTATTTCGTGGTGCGCATGGCTTCGATACTGCGCCGGCAGGAAGCGCGAGCGGTAGCCAGGCGCGAAGACCGCCTGCGCAACGACCAGATCATGGCAGTGGCGAGTCTCGCGGCGGGGACCGCCCACGAACTGGGCACACCGCTGGCGACGATGACGGTGCTGGTGGACGAGATGCTGCAGGATGTGACCCTGGGCGGCCAGCTGCGGGAAGATTGCGAGTTACTGCGCGCGCAACTGGCCCAGTGCAAATCCACGCTCAATACCCTGACCCGCACCGCGGAAGTGTCCAGTCTGGAGCAGACCCGGCGCCAGGCCCTGGGGGAGTTCGTAAAGAGTACCGTCGAGCGCTGGGCCGTGCGCCGGCCGGGGGCGATTTACGCTATCTCGCCGGGGGAGGCGGCCACCGGGGCGGTGATCGAATACGACTCCACCCTGTGCCAGGCCCTGGAAAACCTGCTCAATAACGCCGCCGATACCGGCACGGAACGGGTGGACGTGAGTTACCAGTGCACGGCAAAGGAAGCCCGCATCACCATTCGCGACCGGGGGCCCGGCATCAGCAGCGAGCTCCTGCACGACATGGGCAGGCCCATCATCCGCGCCAGCCGCAAGGGGCTCGGCATCGGCCTGCTGTTGAGTCACGCCACAGTAGAGCGCTACGGTGGCCGTATCGAACTGCTCAACGCCGAGGGCGGGGGCACCGAGGCCAACCTTTACCTGCCACTGGCCGGAAGGCCCGCCGATGAATGAAACTGCCGGGAAAATCCTCCTGGTCGATGATGACCCGGTGTTCACCGGCGTCATGGCCCGGGGTTTCAGGCGGCGCGGCTTTGTGACTCGCAGCTGCGCCAGCGCGGAGGCGGCCCTGGCCGCCTGTCGGGAGTTCCGGCCCAGCCATATCCTGCTGGATCTGAACATGCCGGGCACCTCGGGCCTGGTGATCCTGCCGCGCTTGCTGGCGGAGGCACCCGGGGCCGCGCTGGTGGTGCTCACGGGCTACTCGAGTATCGTGACCGCAGTGGAGGCCACCCGGGCCGGGGCAGTGAACTACCTGTGCAAACCCGCCACCATCGATGAGATTCTCACCGCGTTTGGCGGCGGCCCGGGGGCAAGTGAAACCGCTGTGCCCAGCGACCCTCTCTCGGTGGAGCGCCTGGAGTGGGAACATATCCAGCGGGTGTTGCAGGATCACGAGGGCAATGTATCGGCGACAGCCCGCGCCCTGGGGATGCACCGCCGCACGCTGCAGCGCAAGTTGCAGAAGCGACCCGCCCGCCGTTAGCCGGCATCGAGTCGGTCGGCCACAAGCGCCAGCAGGCGCCTGCCGACAGCATCCGGGTCGACAGGGCCAGGCAGCAAGCGGGCCATGGAAGTCACTTCCAGGCCGCGGTGGCCGCAGGGGTTGATCCGCCCGAAGGGTTCCAGGTCCATATCCACATTGAGTGACAAGCCGTGGTAACTGCAGCCGCGGCGCACGCGCAGGCCCAGGGAGGCGATCTTCGCAGCGCCCACATACACCCCCGGCGCCTCAGGCCTGGGTAGCGCATCGATCCCGTATTCGGCCAGCAGCAGGACGATACTGCGCTCGATGGTATCGACGAGGTCGCGCACACCCCAGCCGCGGCGGCGCAGATCCAGCATCAGGTAGAGGACCCACTGGCCGGGGCCGTGGTAGGTCACCTGGCCACCGCGGTCCACCTGGATTACCGGGATGTCGCCCGGGGCCAGCACATGCTCCGCCTTGCCGGCCTGGCCCTGGGTGAAAACGCGGGGATGCTGCAACAGCCACAGCTGGTCGGGATCTTCCGGGCTGCGGGCATCGGTGAAGTCCTGCATGGCCTGCAGGGTGGGCTCGTAGGCCACCAGCCCCAGCTCCCGCCGCAGCACGGCGCTCATCGCCATCAGAGGACCATTTGCACCCTGCCGGTGCCCAGCAGGTCCTGGTGCAGGGCCTCCAGCTGGCTGGGGCCGGTAGCGGTGATGGTGACGGTGAGGGCGGTAAATGTGCCTTTGCCGGAGACCCTTGCAGTGACCGCCGTGCGATCAAAGCCGGGGGAATGCTGCTCAAACACCGTGAGGATCACCTCGGTCAGGTCCTCGGAGCTGCGTGCCAGGACCTTGATCGGGTAAGCGCAGGGGAATTCGATCCTGGGCGGTTCCTGCTCCATTGGTCTCTTTCCGGGGTCGGCCTCAGGCGGCAAACAGGCTGCTGAACCACATCACGATCGAGTCCCACAAGCGAACGAAGAAGCCGGCCTGCTCCACGGCTGCAAGGGCCACCACCGGCGCTTCGTACACGGTTTTTTCACCGAGGCTCAGTTTGATTGTGCCCACCGGGTCGCCGACGGCGAGGGGGGCGACCAGTTGCGGGTCGAGCTCCACACTGGTGACCAGCTCCTTGGATTTGCCCCGCGGCAGGGTCAGCACGGTCCTGTCGATGAGGCCCACCGGCACGAGGTCCTGCTGGCCTTTCCAGACCCGCGGCTGCTCCAGTTCGTGCATGGCTGCAAATACCTCGACCGTCTCATAGAAACGGAAGCCGTAGTTGAGCAGGCTGCCGGCCGCCTCCTTGCGCGCCTTGGTGCTCGCGGTGCCCATCACCACGGCGATCAGCCGCATGTCATTGCGCAGGGCCGATGCGACCAGGCAGTAACCCGCCTCTGCGGTATGCCCGGTCTTGAGCCCGTCAACCGAAGGGTCCACGCCCAGGAGGGTATTGCGGTTGTACTGCCGGATATTGTTGAAGGTGAATTCCCGCTCCTTGTAGATGGCGTAGTGCTCCGGGTGCCGGGTGATGATCGCCTTGGACAGGATGGCGAGATCGCGGGAGGTCATCAGGTGCCTGGGGTCGGGCAGGCCGTGGGAGTTGACGAAAAAGGAGCCCGTCATACCGAGCTCCTGGGCCGCCTTGTTCATCATCTCTGCGAACACCGCCTCGCTGCCCGCCAGGTGTTCCGCTATGGCCACGCTGGCATCATTGCCGGAGGAGATAACGACGCCCCACTCCAGGTCCTGCACGCTCACATCCACGCCCGGCTTTATGAACATCAGCGAGGAACCTGCGAACAGGGGGTTCTGCGACCAGGCGTTGTCGCTGACCACCACCATATCATCCTTGCGCACACGCCCCGCCGCCATCTCGTTGGCCAGCACGTAGGTGGTCATCATTTTGGTAAGGCTGGCCGGAGGCAGCTGCACGTCCGCATTGTGCTCCGCCAGCACGGCGCCGCTGGCCGCGTCCATGAGAAAGTAGGCGGTCGCCTCGATCTGGGGCGGCGCCGGGATGGTTTCCTCGGCCCGGGCGGCAAGGGCGAATACGGCAAGAACAGCGAGCAACAGGTATCTGGTCATAACGGGAACGGGTCGCGGGGAGTTCAAGAAGGTGCGCATGTTAACCCATAGGTGCCTTGGGAGAAACTATGGCAGCGGCTGGCCGCCCTCATAGCCCGCCACGCGCAGCTGCTCCTGCACCGCCGCGATCTCCCCCGCGCCGGACATGGGGCCGATGCGCACCCGGTAGAGCAGGTTCCCGCCAGACTCCACCGGGCTTACGAATACGGGCGGTGCCAGTAACTGCTGCAGGGTATCCTGCAGGCGCAGGGCGGAAGCCTGGGAACTGTAGGCGCCCAGTTGCAGGTAGCGGTAATCGCCGTCAACCGTGCCGCGGCGGTCGTCCGCCCCGGCCACCTGCAGCACCTCCACCTGCACCTGGGCGGTGCCCAACTCCATATAGCCAAGCTTGACCGCAGCGCCGTAGGACAGGTCGATCACCCGGTCAGGATGGAAGGGCCCACGGTCGTTTACCCGCACGATAATGCTCTTGCCATTGGCGAGGTTGGTCACCCGGGCGTAGCAGGGAATCGGCAGGGTCTTGTGGGCGGCGCTGGCGAGGTAGAGGTTGTAGATCTCGCCATTGGAGGTTTCGTGCCCATGGAACTTGGCGCCATACCAGGAGGCCAAGCCGGTCACCTTGTAACCGAGATGATTGTCCAGCACCTCGTAGGTCACGCCATCTATCGTGTAGGGGCTGATGTTACCGGTGGTCAGAATCGGGTCCGGACGGGGGATGGCATCGTGTACATCCGCCGGATCGATAGGTATGGGCGGGGCGCCGTCGCGGGCCTGCTGGTAGCGCGAGGGCAAACGCTCTTCCTCAGTGGGGGGTACCGCGGGCCCGGGTTTGGGTGTCGGCTGGCTGGTACAGGCAGCAATGGCCAACAGCACGGGGACGAGCAGCGCAAAACGCAAACGGTCCATCAGCGGGCGATCCGCGCGGCGATGCGCCGGCTCAGCTCATATACGGACATGGCGTACATGGCGCTGTGGTTGTAGCGGGTGATGACATAGAAATTGTGCAGGCCAAGCCAGTATTCGTAGCCGTTCCTGAGCTGGAATTTCATCGCAGTGGCCAGGGCCGCAGGGTCCAGCGGTTGCTGCGCGGTCACGCCCGCCTCGGCAAACTGCGCGACGGTGTGCTCCGGGGTCAGGTTGTTCCTGCCCTGGACGAACCACTGCTCGGGCACCTCCCCCTGCACGGTGGCGGGCACCACCACCGTCTCGCCCTTGCGCCAGCCGTGGCCCCGGAAATAATTGGCCACGGAGCCGATAGCGTCCGTCGGGTTGTTCCAGATGTCCTCCACCCCATCGCCGTCGAAATCCACGGCGTAGTTCAGGTAACTGCTGGGCATGAACTGTCCGTAGCCCATCGCCCCGGCGTAGGATCCTTTCAGCGCCAGCGGATCAAAGCCCTGCTGGCGGGTGAGAATCAGGTAGTTCTTCAGCTCCGCGGTAAAGAATTCCGATCGCCGCGGATAGTCGAAGGCCAGGGTGGAAAGGGCGTCGATCACCCGATAGCTGCCCATTATCCGGCCGTAGGAAGTTTCCACCCCGATGATGGCAACGATGATTTCCGCCGGAACACCGGTTTCCCGCTCGGCTCGCTCCAGTGCGGCCCGATGTTCATGGAAAAACTGGACGCCCTGGTCCAGGCGCTTGTCGTTGAGGAATATCTCCCGGTACTGGTACCAGGGCTTGCTCTTCTCCGCCGGTCGGGAAATGGCGGTGAGTATGCTTTCCTGGCGCTGCGCGCCGGAAAAGACAACCCGCAGCTGTTCCCGGTCAAAGTCCTGCTCCTCCACCAGCTCGTCCATCAGTGCGAGGGCCGCCGGGTGCGCCGCATAATCTCCCATCGCAGCGGAAGCCGCGCTCCAGAAACAGCTTATCAGCAGGGCAAATCTCAGGCGTAACAACATTCTCTACCACTCGATAATGAATTCAAACAGGGCGCAGCGTTTGTGGACGGACAGGCGCTGTCACCCTTGCCCGGCGGATTTTTCGGTACTGACTGCCATCAGGATGCCGAAAGCCGCCATCAGGCTGATCGCGGAGGTACCTCCCGCACTCACCAGCGGCAGGGGCACGCCCACCACCGGCAACACTCCCGCGACCATGCCCATGTTAACAAAGATGTAGACAAAAAACGTCAGGGTCAGGCTACCGGCCACCATCCGCCCGAAACTGGACCGGGCATTGATTCCTATCCAGAATCCGCGCAGCAGGATCAACAGGTAGATAGTCATCAGCACGAGCACGCCGCGCAGACCGAACTCCTCCGACAACACGGCAATGATAAAATCTGTGTGGCTCTCCGGCAGGAAATCCAGGTGGGACTGGGTGCCATCGGTCCAGCCCTTGCCCTCCCAGCCCCCGGAACCGATTGCGGTCTTCGACTGGATAATGTTCCAGCCGGCTCCCAGCTTGTCGGCTTCCGGGTCGAGCAGGGTCAGGATCCGTTGTTTCTGGTAATCCCTGAGCACAAACATCCACATCGGCCAGCTTCCTGCGATCGCAAGCACCGCGGCGCCGAGGATATAACCCCAGCCCATCCCCGCCACGAACAGCACGAACAGGCCACTCGCCGCAATCAGCAGGGAGGTACCGAGGTCCGGTTGCTGCAGGATCAGTGCGGTCGGCACAAGCACCAGCGCGAGGGCGACCAGAATTGGAAAAAAGCGCGGCGGCAGGGAGCGATCCGCCAGGTACCAGGCGATGGTGAGGGGCAACACCAGCTTCATGATCTCCGAGGGCTGGAAACGGAAGCCCCCGATTGAGAGCCAGCGCTGCGCGCCCTTGGCACCGACCCCGGCCACCATGACCGCCACCAGCAGCGCGACACCCAGCAAATAAAACCACGGCGCCCAGCGCATCAGTCGGGCGAGACTGATCTGGGCAACCGTGAACATCACGGCGTAGGCCAGCAGAAAGTACCTCCCCTGGCGAATGACCGCATCCAGGCTCTTGCCTGAGCCGCTGTAGAGGACGACCAGGCCGTAGGCGGTCAGCACCAACAACAGCAACAGCAGGGGAATGTCGATATGCAGGCGGCTGGCGAGGCCGGGGCGCCGCGCCAGGTCGGCGGAGCCGTGATCCGGCATCTGGCGGAGGTAGTCAGCCACCGCCGGCCTCCCCGAACAGCCAGGTATCGATCACCTTGCGGGCGATGGGCGAGGCGGCGGAACTGCCGCCACCGTTCTCGACAATGATGCCCATCGCAATGGTGGGGTCCTCCGCCGGCGCGAAGGCGATAAACAGGCCGTGGTGGCGGTGGCGCTCCGCCACATGCTCCTCCTTATAAACCGCGCCCTGGGCTATTCCGATCACCTGGGCGGTGCCGGTCTTGCCCGCCATGGTGTACTGGATCCCCTGCGCCAGGGCCTTGGCGGTGCCGCGCTGGCTGTGCACCACGTCAATCATCCCCCGGTCAACCGCATCCCAGTATTCCACGGGCGCCACCATGGGTTCCAGCAGCGGCGCCTCCAGGGGTACGCCGTCGATGGACTGCACCAGCCGCGGTGTGCGCCCCACGCCGCGAGAGGCCAGGATGGCGGTCGCATGCGCCAGTTGCATGGGTGAGGCCAGCATGTAGCCCTGCCCGATGCCCGCGCTGATAGTCTCCCCGGGATACCAGGGCTGGCCCATGGCCTCGCGCTTCCAGCGGGTGGAAGGCAGCACGCCGCGGCGCTCATTGGTGGTATCGACCTGGGTGAGCTCACCAAACCCGAAGGGGCGGAGGTAATCGGCCATGCCATCGATGGTGAGGCGGCGGGCAAGGTCGTAAAAGTACACGTCGCAGGACTCGACGATGGCCATGTGCATATCAACCCGAGGCGCGTGACCTGTGCCCCTGATCCGCAAAATCCAGTCCCGGTACTTATGCGAGCTCCCGGGCAGGCTGTACCACCCCGGGTCGCGTACGGTGCTTGCCGGAGTCACCAGGCCGGAATTCAGCCCCGCCATCGCCATGAAGGGCTTGATCGTCGAGCCCGGCGGGTACTGGCCCTGGATGGCGCGGTTGTAAAGGGGCACGTCGAGGGAATCGCGCAGTGCGCTGTAGTCGGCCGAACTGATGCCATTCACGAACAGGTTGGCATCGAACCCGGGTGTGGAAACCAGCGCCAACACACCGCCGGTGCGGGGATCGATGGCCACGACCGCACCGCGGCGATCCCCCAGCGCGTCGAAGGCCGCCCGCTGCAGGCGAATATCCAGGTTCAGGACCAGGTCGGCGCCGGAGGTGGGGGCAACGCTCTCCAGCACTCTCAGCACCCGGCCGTGGGCATTGGTTTCCACGTTCTGGTAGCCCACCTTCCCATGCAGGGTATCCTCGTAGTATTTCTCCACGCCCACCTTGCCTATATGGAAAGTGCCGCGGTAATCCGACTGGTCCAGCTCCTTCGCCTCCTGCTCGTTGATCCGGCCCACGTAGCCGATTGCATGGGAAAAGAGCTCGCCGTGGGGGTAATGGCGCTGCAGCTGGGCGTCCACCACCACCCCGGGCAGCCGGTACCGGTTCACCGCCAGAATCGCCCGCTCCTCCTCGGTAAGGCGAAAGCGCAGGGGTACCGCCTCATAGGGGCGGCGTTGGGCGAGTTTTTTGCGGAAATTCTCCAGGTCGCTTTCCGCGACAGGCAGCAACCCGGCCAGTTCGGCGAGGGTCGCATCGAGGTCCTCCACCTGCTCCCGCACAACCGACAGGATAAAGCTGGGGCGATTATCCGCCAGCACCACACCGTTGCGGTCATAGATGAGCCCCCGCCTGGGGGGCAGGGGCTGCAACTGTACGCGGTTGCGCTCCGACTGGGTGCTATAGATCTCGTAATCCGTGATCTGCAGGGAGTAGTAGCGGGACAGGATCAGGCCGAGCAGGCCCAGTACCAGGATTATGGCGGTGAGAGTGCGGGCGTTGTTGATCCGGATTTCGCGATGCAGATCCTTGAGCTGGAATTGCTTTGGTGGCATTTAATGCCTGACTCTGCCGTCGGTTGAAAAACTAGTCGCGATGATACGGGTGGTTGACGGTGATTGTCCAAGCCCGGTACAGCTGTTCGGCCAATATCACCCGCACCAGCGGGTGCGGCAGGGTGAGGTCGCTGAGGGACCAGCGCGTGGCAGCCCGCTCCAGGCACTGGCGGGACAGCCCGTCGGGGCCGCCGACCAGCAGGCTGTGATTCGATCCGGACATCTGCCAGGCCGCCAGTTGCAGCGCCAGCTGGCCGGTGGATATCCGCTCGCCCTGCACATCCAGGGCGATGACCACATCCCCGGCGGGGATGGCCTTGAGCATCTGCTCGCCCTCGCGCTCGCGCAGTTGCTCTGGCCTGCTGCCCGGCGCGCGCCGCGCCAGGGCAATTTCCCGCCACTGCAACTTGATCTCCCGCGGCAGGCGCCGGCTGTACTCATCCACCGCCTGGGTCACCCAGGGTGGCATCCTGGTCCCCACGGCGATAACACTTATGCGCATCAGGCCGGTGAATCGGATTTAACCCAGAGCCGCTCCAGATCGTAGAAATCGCGGGTGGCGGGGAGCATGACGTGGACCACCACGTCGCCAAAGTCCACCAGCACCCACTCGCCCACGTCCTCGCCCTCCACCCCGAGGGGGCGCAACTCGCGCTTCTTGGCCTGCATGCAGACATTGTCGGCCAGGGATTTGACGTGCCGGCTGGAGGTGCCACTGGCAATGACCAGGTAGTCCATGACGTCGGTGAGGCCGGTGACGTCGAGGGTGACGATATTGACGGCCTTCATGTCTTCGAGCGCGTCAACGACGATTTTTTTCTGTACTTCAGCATCCATGCGTGTGCTCATTCCGGGAATTGTCGATTCATTAAGTACCTCTTCAGGGTTGAAGATCATTTAATTGTAGAGCTTGTGGGATTGAATATAGTCCAGTACCGCCTGCGGCAACAGGTAGCGCGGCGACCGGCCGGCCGCGAGCAGGCGGCGGATTTCGGTGGAGGAGATGGCCAGGGGGCGCAGTTCCTCGATCAGGGTACCCCCGTTGGGCCGCTCCCGCAGCGGGCGTTGGTCCGCCAACCGGTGCTGCCGCAGCCAGTCGGCCACCGGGCCGGCCACCGGCAGTTGCCAGCCGGGGCGGGCGATGACCACCACGTGCGCCCAGTCCAGCAGTTCCTGCCAACGATGCCAGGTGGTGATGCCCAGCACCGCGTCACAGCCCATCACCAGGCACAGGCTGTGCCCCTCCCCCAGCTCCCGGCGCAGTTCCACCAGGCTGTCGATCGTATAGGATACCCCCTCCCGCCCCAGCTCCCGGGTATCGCAGACAAGGCGCGGCTCGCCAGCTACCGCCAGCTCGACCATGGCGGCGCGATGGCGGGCGGCGCAGGCCGGGGGCTCCCGGTGCGGCGGCACCGCGCAGGGCATCAGGCGCAACTGTTGCAGCTGCAGCAGCTCCACCAGTTCGAGGGCGGTGCGCAGGTGGCCGTAGTGCACCGGGTCGAATGTCCCGCCGAACACCCCCACCGGGGCCAGCGGCGCGGGAGCCTGGCTCAAGTGCGAACCTGCCCCTCGCCCAACACCACGTACTTGCGGGAGGTGAGGCCCTCCAGCCCGACCGGGCCGCGGGCATGCAATTTGTCGGTAGAGATACCGATTTCGGCGCCCAGCCCGTATTCAAAGCCATCGGCCAGGCGGGTGGAGGCGTTGACCATGACCGAGCTGGAGTCCACCTCCCGCAGGAAACGCATGGCCCGGGCGTGGTCGCGGGTGACGATGCTGTCGGTGTGCAGGGACCCATAGGTATTGATATGGTCGATGGCCGCATCGATGCCGCTGACTACCCGGATTGCCAGGATCGGGGCGAGGTATTCCTCGCGCCAGTCCTGCTCGGTGGCCACCTTCGCCCCGGGCAGGATGGCCCGGGTGCGGTCGCAGCCGCGCAGCTCCACCCCGGCTGCGCCATAAGCCTCGGCCAGGCGCGGCAACAGGTCCGCCGCGACGGACTCGGCCACCAGCAGGGTTTCCATGGTGTTACAGGTACCGTAGCGGTGGGTCTTGGCATTGATCGCAATGGCGATGGCCATCTCGGGGTCGGCACCGTCGTCCAGGTAGACATGGCAGACGCCATCGAGGTGCTTGATCACCGGCACGCGGGATTCGGCGCTGATACGCTCGATCAGCCCCTTGCCGCCGCGGGGCACGATCACGTCGACATATTCGGGCATGGTGATCAGCCGCCCCACCGCGGCCCGGTCCGCCGTATTCACCACCTGCACCGCCGCCTGGGGTAAACCCGCCGCCTGCAAACCCTCGGCCAGGCAGGCGGCGATGGCGCGGTTGGAGGCCAGCGCCTCGGAACCGCCGCGCAGGATGGCGGCATTGCCCGCCTTGAGGCAGAGGCTCGCCGCCTCGACGGTCACGTTGGGGCGGGACTCGTAGATGATGCCGATCACCCCCAGCGGTACCCGCATCCGCCCGACCTGGATTCCGCTGGGCATGATGTTCATGTCGCTGATGGCGCCGACGGGGTCCGGCAGGCTCACCACCTGGCGCAGCCCCTCCAGCATGGCGTCGATGCGCGCGGGCGTGAGCTCGAGGCGGTCCATGAGCGGCGCGGCCAGGCCATTGGACGCACCCCGCGCCAGGTCCTCGGCATTGGCCTGCGCCAGCTGCGACCGGGCGCGGTCCAGCGCCTCCAGGGTCGCCAGCAGGGCCCTGTTGCGGGCGGCGGTGCTGGACGCGGCGACCCTGCGCGAGGCCGCGCGGGCCGCCCGACCGAGATCCGCCATGTACTGATCCACATCCATTGACCGCGCCCTGCCACTGGCAAAAGCGGGCATTATACCCGAAGCCCCGCGGCCGTGTGCTAAGCTCAATCGGGAAATCCCCGGGTTGGAATACCATGCCGAAAACCATTGAGCTCGAGTTTTTTTACGACTGTTCCAGCCCCTGGACCTACTTCGCCTTCACCCGGATCATCCCGCTGATGGCGCAACTGGAGCTGCCGATCACCTGGCGCCCCATCCTGGTGGGGGGCGTGTTCAATGCAGTCAACAAGGAGATCTACGGCAGCCGCGAAGCCCTGTTCACCAACCCCGACCAGCGGCGGCGCCTCGACTATTTCCTCAAGGATATGGCCGACTGGGCCCAGCTGTGCGGGGTCAGAGTGGTCATCCCGCCGGGGCACCCCATCAGCAGCGTCAGGGCCATGCGCGGCGCTTTCCATGCCCGGGAACAGGATCTGCTGGTGCCCTACTCCCGGGCTGTATTCGCCGCCTACTGGGGCGGGGTCGAACCCGACATCTCCAGTGACGCGGTGCTGCTGGCCATCTGCCGGGAGGTCGGGCTGGAGCCGCAGGGCTTCCTTGAGGCTATCGCCAGTGGGGCCTGCAAGGACCAGCTGCGCCACAACACGGACGAGCTGATCGCGCGCGGCGGCTTCGGCTCACCCACCATCTTCATCAACGGCGAGGACATGTACTTCGGCAATGATCGCCTGCCGCTGGTGGAGTACCGGCTGCGGCAGTTGCTGGCTGCGCCCCGGGATTGAGGGCGCTCCTTTCATTAGCGGGAAGACCGGCTCAAGAATAACGGCCGTTTACGTTAACGTAAACTTTGGCTATACTGCACTCCACCGCAACCGACAGGGACCTGCGCAGGGTGACGGGCAAGACCTACAGCATTTCCGATCTGGCCAGTGAGTTCGGGGTAACCACCCGGACGATCCGCTTCTACGAGGAAAAAGGCCTCGTCGTCCCCCTGCGGCAGGGCCAGAAGCGGCTCTACTCCGG
>Ga0105097_10000748_pt1 | contig 15125 bp, 31 predicted proteins | sample PPLLak12cMay2015_FD_87035 | JGI IMG/M metagenome (GOLD analysis project Ga0105097, IMG submission 87035) | Freshwater sediment microbial communities from Prairie Pothole Lake near Jamestown, North Dakota, USA - PPLs Lake P7 Core (1) Depth... | ecosystem: Environmental > Aquatic > Freshwater >... | reverse complement strand
TTAACTTGAATGTGACCACTTGCAATTGGTATCGTGTTAACCGTTAACACAGCGTCGACCTTCTTGCGGAAATCAAACCATCCGTCGAAGTTTACGTTGAAGATAGCACCGAAGAAGTCCGTGTTCGTCTTACTTGCAGGAACGCGAAACTCCTGCGAGTAGTTACCCACAGACGCGAAGTCGGTAATGTCCGTGAACTTGTAATTAAGGTGCATCTTCTCGTTCTCGTAAAGGTCGAGAATTGCGCTGTTGCCGTCGTTGTCCGTTAGCGTTAATATCACTTGGTTCATCATAAGCCGACAGGTTGTGAGTATTTAAGATTCAAAGTAACGTTGTATAATTTAGAGTATCTTTCGTCCTTGATAACAAAGTTTTGAGTGTCAACTAAAACAGGTGTCATTGTAGCGTCGTCGTTGATTATAAACACGTCATTCGAACGACAAAGCGTTTGTAACAATTCGAACTCACCTACGCTTACCCAGTCGCTGTTTATTTGCAGTCCTTTCGTTGTTGTGACGTAGCGGTCGGTCGTGCCTCTGTCGTATGTGTTAAAACCAAACGTCGAGGTGTTGTAAGAACCAACTACTTTTTGGTATTGCTTACGATCGTAGTTAAACGACAATTCCGACTTCTTCGTGAAGTTGAAGTAATCCACCCCACCGCAAGTATTCGTCCAACCCAAACGCACATTGTCAAAGCGACAATCGTCAGCGACAAGATAGAAACAATATAAGCGCGAAGAAGGCGAGTAAATAGGGAAGGTAATTTCTTTTCCAAATTGAATAGTATAGTATTTAGCGCTTGTCAAGTCTATTCCTGTCGCTGCAACATTCTGATAAAAAGCACCAACCACATTCACGATTGAAGGATTGTCAGCTATCGAAAGCATTATTGTATCAATGATAGTATCCGTGTTGTCGTAGCTTGTAATTACAGCAATATCGAAGTCACTATCTGCAAGCAATGCCGTTGCGGAAGGCGCGTAAATAACACCCCAATCACTAACGCGCGTTGGTATGTAAACCCAATCACTTGATAAACCTCTTGCAGGTGCTTCGCTCCACTTGTGCGTCTCGTTTGTTCTTTCACTCATTGCGTACTTATCAATTCCGTCGAGCGCATAGCGTGTGTTTGGGTTTGGCTTATATCCGTCGCTCACTTGATATTCAGCAAGGAACGCGTACACGTCGTCGATGTCAGCCATTCCGCTACCGCTTACTGTGAACACTCCGTCAACCAACCACCCTTCTTTAATCGTGCAAGAGATAAACGCGACGCTAGTGTTCTCTGTGTCCGCTGACGTTGTCAAAAACGAAGGATTGTGTTGAAGTTTTTCACGAAAGATAGGTGCAAGGTCTAAGATTCCTTTGTCGGCTGCGTTCGGCTGCACGTTCACTTGAAAAGAACCAAAGTCGAACACGTAGCGAAAGCCTGCGTTACTCACGTTGTCGCTTGAAGCAACGAGAATAAGTCGTTGACCTATTGGTGTGTATTGGTACGGTTGATCGTCTATTGTAATTGCCATATTTTAAATGTCTTTAAATTCGTTTTCTATTGTTGCTGTAAAGTCTTTCTGATACGCTGCGACAATCTTTGCTTCGTATTCGTCCCAAATGTTCTCCATTGCGTAGTCGAACGCGTGCCAACCCTTTATTCCGTCCCTTCTAACTTTGAACATAATGAGTTTTGCTACCTGTTGTTTGAGTTCTTCCGTTGACTTTTTGAACTTACCGCTTGACTTGTCTCGAAGTCGTATGCCCTTTATCGTCATCCAATCGTAGATAGCCTTTTGCATTGGCGACATCTGACCTTTCGCGGGTTTGCTTCCAGAGCCACGCTTGAACGAGTAGGGCGCACCTTGCGACTTCTGCGTTCCATTCACGCCGTTCTCGCGGAATAAAAAGTATTGCCCTGCCTTACCCTTTGCATAGACCGAAACGTTTATGTTCTTACCCTTTATTTGCAGTCTGTATTTCAATGACTTTTCGAGCGTACCACTTGCTATCGCGTTGGTGAAGTTCTTCCCCACCTTTCGCTTCATACGATAGTCGGACTGCATCAATTCAACGAAGCGTTTAGCCATATCGTTGACCACAGCGAAGAAGTTTGGTGCGCTTTGTTCGTTAGCCATTTGTTTCTTCGTCTGGAACTTCTTCTGTTATTGTTTCGTAATTACCCCACTCAATTGCCTCTTGTTCGTTGAGCGTTTCGATATAACCGTTTTCAAAAAGCATTCTGTATTTTGTTATTATCATCGTGCTGAATTAAATTTCATTTTATAACCTAAGTAATCTACTGCCATAGCTCTGCTTGTAATTCCAACAGTTTTAGTAATTGAAACAATTGGTAAAGCTGCAAGATTGTTTGTTGGGATATTTGTTATTTCAGTTCTAACTAAAACATCATTGATATAATAATAAATTTCTGTGAAAGTTGAATTACTTTCTATTCTAAACGAATACCATGTATTTACAGCTACGGCAACGGATGTTACAAAATTTGTTCTAACGCTACTTGCAGCAGTTATTATTTGCCAGTTAGCTGATGCTGTAGTTCCTGTTCCAACACCTCCTTCATCATAAATAAAAGCGCAACCTGTATTTACTGTTGAATTAGCACCTCCGCTTATTCCAAATATCACATTGTATCTATTTGTAGCGTCGCTTAAAACAGGTATCCAAAGTCTCGAAATGAACGAAAGTCTATTTCCTAAATACCAAAATCTACCAAAGTTTAAATCTGTTCTTATTGCCGATTGTCCATTTGCAAGAATGCCTGTAGATAAACCTTGATAACCAATAAAATTAGTAGTTGAAGGCGCACCTGATAATAAATTCGCAGCACCGCCATTTAACGGAAATGTTTGAAATACTCCATCACCACTAAAAGCATTATTTACTCCAAAGTCATTGAAGTATTCACTTCCCCATTTTCGCTTCCATTCGTTTTGATTTGTTATAGGCATCCAACCCCAAAATGAATCATAATATTCAACATAACCTTCTGTTGTGTTGTATATCTGAAGTGATGTTGTTGGTGAAGTAATAGCATTTCTTTGCGTTGTGGTCATGCGAGGAATAAGAAAACCTTGCGTAGTGCTTGTTATATCTACAATAGAAGATGCTGAAGGTGAATTTGTACCAACCCCTAACCTATTGTTTGTATCATCCCAAAATAAGTTAGCGTTATCCTGCGCTATTGTTGTGCCATTGCTGAATAGAACGCTGCCGCTTGTAAGCGCAGGAAGGTTAAATTTAGCGTTCCACGTTGCCGCAGATGCTATGTAAGCGTCAGCCAAGTCAGTAGTCAAATGTAGCTCTGACAACTGCGTCACTCCACCTGTCACGCTCATCGCGTTACCGCTGCCGCTTGTCTTGTTCACCGTCAATGCTTCACCTGCTCCACCCTTCGTAATTGAAGCAGCAACACCGCTACCACTTGAATGATTGATGACTAAATCTTTCGCGCTCAACGTGTGTGTTCCTAAATCAACGTTTTGCGTCGCGCCTGTGTAAGGAACGTAACCTGTCAATGAAGGCAAGTCTTGCGCTGTGATGAATGGGTTGACACCGTCCTCTCCGTCGTTCGTTAGGTCGCTCGTTGCTGTTGGTATGGTCGGTTTGTTTAATATCTCAGCCACTCCGCTTGTCGCGTTCCAATCTGAATTTACTTGTGCGTTTGGAATCGTTGGCTTGTTGTCTAAGTCGTTGTAATCATTCGAGAAACCAACCGCGCTAATGTCGGCGGTGTTGGCTTTAAGTGCAACGTCCGCGTTCAAATCAATTACATCTTGTTGCAACAAATCAATTGCCGCTTCGATGTCTATAATCGTCTGGCAAGAAGGAAGCGTTACGCAAGTAAGACCTACTTCGTCGCTCAACAAGTACCAACCGCGCACCCCTTCTTCATTCGTTCCGTAGTAGTAGTTTGGTGAAGGTTCTGCTTCGTCGTTGACTAACGAAACATTTCCATTCTCGTCGCGAGTGATTGAATCGATGAACGTTAAAATTGATCCTGTGCCACCTGTTGAGCTTTCGAGGAAATCGTTCCACTCCGCAGGAATACTGCACGCATCCCAATAGTAAGGAACGAGAAGGTCAAGACTAATCGTCCAACCTGTAAGTGTGTGTTGAAACTCTTCAAGGAATGGTTCAAGGCTTACGTTGTTAACCGTAATCAAGTCACCGAACAAAACGCGGTGGTTTGTAATTTCGGCAACCAAGTCTTCAGCGATGCGTTGAAGGTCTGAAAGAACCTCGCGTTGGTATTCCGTCTTATCTTCTTTGTCACGCGGCATATCGGCAAGGACAATCTGAAAACTGAACGTCTTCATACCTTTGGCGTAAGTAACGTTGGAAGGCACAACGTGCATAAATGGGTATTCACCAAACTTCTCTAAGTCGGAAACTTCGATTTGCCCGTGAGAGAATCTTTTTAATATAAAGTGTCCAGAGGCGAATGCCTTGAATCTATCTATGAGCGCGTTGTAACTTTGAATGTTGGACATAATTGTAGTCTATTAGGTAAGTCATGAATGTAAATATCTCCCACGCGGATTTTTCCGTAATTGCGTCCAACTTTGTTATATCTCTTCCACACGCTTCCATAAAAAGGTGATACCAACCGTAGCGTCCAAGCACTTGGTTTAGGTTGTCTCTGTCTTCAATTGCTCCGTCAACTCCTGTGTCAACTTCTTTACTTCCATCTCCAAATAATCTAGCGAAGTGTTGCTTAGTTCGTTGAGCAAAGTCGAAAAAAAAAGCATCGCACCATTGAATTGTTCGAGCGTCATCTGCTCAACGTACCCTTCAACGAGTTCTCTATTTTGTTTGCTGTGTGGTACTATGGTGTACTTTGTTCCCACGCGTTTGTCTATTGGTCGGTAAAGCGTTCCCATTATCTTGACCATATTCGCGCTCACGTCCGAAGCCCACGTTGAGATGTCCGCGTACTCACCCATTGAGATAGAATACAGGTCGGGAATAAAACCGAAGTCCTTGTCTTTGATTGTAATGGTCTCAAAGAATTTCGCGCTTTCGTTTAGTAGTGTTCCTTCAAATGCAGCGAGTAGTGTGGGCAAGTGTTGGAAGGGAATCTGCTCCGCTTGTTCTTTCGTTAAGTTAGACACGGACGCGAGGCGCTCAATGTCATTCTTCGCCGCGTGGTAGTCAACGTATTGCTTGACGCTTATCGATGCGTAGTCAGCGGGTATGCTTACTTTTATACTCATTGTTTTTTGTTTAAATTTAACACCCGACTTTAGCTTGGTGTGTTGTGTTAGCGGTTGCTGTTACTACCTAACACAGCTAGTTGGAATCAGTCGGTCGCCCTGTCCAACGCACTCTACTTTATTCAAGAGGTAGGTACAATGCTACGAACCACAATACAAACATCCTTCGTCGTCGTCGTCGATAGTGTTTGCTTCGTTGTAGATTCGTATTGCTTCCATTTCTATTTGTTCCTTCTTCCACGTTGGGTTGAAGGCGCTTATCTGTGATTTGAGAAAGTTTAATTTGTTGTCGCTCATTACTTATTTTAAGTTTAGTTCTTCGTTCTTTGTCACAAATTTAACCTACAATTGTGACGAATCCACATTATAAAGTGTCACAGTTTTCTGAATTATTGTGACACATTTCTTTCGCCTTTTTTAAAATTGCATTCCACTCCCACTTGTCTTTCGGTGTGTTCCACAACTCTTCGAACATCCAGTCAAGTGCTTCGTTCATACGATTAGTTGTTCAACGTCGATGTTGTGTTCTCGCAGTAGTCCGCGTATGTATTCAAACACTTCCTCAATCCCTTCTTGATACGCATCATCTTGTCGTTCGTTGTACTTGGTGAACTTGCGATATCCGTTCATATCGAGTTCCCACAAAGCCATCGCCATATCGAGAGACTTCATCATTCGCGTGTATTCGAAACGATCGTCGAAGTCGGAAAGGTCAAATGTCAAAGTTGCTTTACTCATTCGGTAATTTGTCGAATTGGTTGTTATAATTTGTCGTTGATGATTATTTGAATCGGAGCATCGTTAACACCTGCAATTTCATTTCGCTCAACGTACCCTCGTTTCTTTCCACGTGTCTTCAAATAGAAAATTGTTGCGCTTGTGTTGGGTGCGTCTTGAATACGGATTACTTCACCGTCTGGTGTTGACACCTCGCGGTGCGCTCCCTTAATCAATTCGAACAACTGACTTTCTGCGAAGTCAACAGCAAGGTCTGACAATGATTCAACCTTTGCTTTGTAGTCTTCGTCTTCTTGCAACCAACGATAGTGTGTTGTTCTGTCTATGCCTACAATCTCACACGCAGACGTTACTACTCCTAAAGTGCTTTCGAGAGCCTTTAGCATAGCATTCTTTTTTAGTGTTGCGTTTTGTGGTTTGGTTTCTTCCTTGCTCATAATTTATAAATATAAGAACTACCCTAATTTACCCTTGTAATGGTTAATAAGTTGTTCCATTTTAGAATCGTAGTATTTCGAGAATGTTTTGAATCCGTCGTTGTCTTGTTCGAATAGTCTGAATAGAACACCCCTCAATCGTTGTGAGGGCTTCTTGAGCGTATCTTCTAACTCTGACTTAAGACTTTCTACTGCGTCCAGTTCTTCGCGTTTAAAATCTTCGTCTTTGAAAGCAAGATAACCAAATTGATTTGCGATAGTAAATAGTTCAGACGCTTGAGCAGGACTTAACTCATTTGTTCCAAACGTTAGTTTGAGCGTTTTGTCCTTTCGCGTACCTACGCTTTCAAGTTGAGCTGGTATAATAATCATTTAAATAAGTTCTAATTGTGTGTAATTGTTATTTTGGTTTGTCCAAATAGCTTCAGTACTTTGTTTGGCTGTTCCTCTTATTGTAACTAATGGAGTAAATTGCATCCAATCTGCCTTTGTATTTTCACAAACAATTACTTGTCCTTGTCTTGACTTGCACCAATTTGATAATTCTTGAAAGTTTAAATTCTTTGAAGATTCTTTGTAATGTTCACCACCAAACTGATAAGGCGGATCAATAAACCAAGTTGCTTCTATGTTTTCACAATTTTCAAATGTATCGTTGTAAATTTTCCAATGTCTAATTTTTTCTAAATTATTAGCTGCCTTTTTTAGTTTGGTTGCTTGCCAAGGTAAAGCGAATTTAGAAACTTTTTTATTGCCACCTGTTGCTCCATTATTGATTACAAAAGACATAAATTTTCTTTCAATATCTGATAATTCAAAGTCTTCTAAAGATTCACCCATTTTAAGAATAGGTAGTTTTAATATATCATTTTTTGAAGCTGTTTGAAGGTATATTAAAACATCAAAGACATATTTACTTTTCTCATAAAGTATTACATCTTTCCAGTAATAATTCAATGCGTACTTTGCTGAACCTGCAAATGGTTCAATAATCGTATTATGTATTGGTTTAGGATAGTGTTGTACAATCCTTGTTTTGCTTCCGTAGTAACTAAACATTCTTTTATGTCATTAAATTTATAAGTATGTCACTAAATATGCAAAGAAAAGAAAAGAACAAAGAAAACGTGTAAGCACTATAAAGAAAGAACAAAAGAAAAAGTCCCCCAAAAAGATTACTCTCGCTCTTAAAAGAGCAGTTGCACGTTCCAAGCATTGATGTTTTGCAAGTTTAGTCATTGGTTACTTCGCTTTGACTTACGAAGGCGGTTTGTGTTCTTATCCAGTTTGTTTCATTTTCAATTCAAAAAAATAACCCCCAATTGTTTTTAGTCGTCAAACCTAAAACAAAAGAGGGTTAGCTCACAAGGTTTGACAATACAAATATACATTGAATGTCATTCGTTATAACAACAAGTTATTCACCTATTTCAACATCCTTCATCGATTCAAGAAACGTATTGATGTCTTTCTTCACGCAAGGGGGACACGTTGAACGCTCGTTAAACGCTCCTGTAGCCTTGTCCTTGAACGAATAGAACTTCAACATATCTTTCTGTTCAAGTCGTCCTTGCGCTTTCATTTCAAGCAGGAAACGTTTGAACTCGATTTGTTCTTCAATTGAAAGAACACCGTCCCATTTTGACGCGGGACAAGATGCGAAGGCTAACTTTGCCTTAATAGGCATAACGCACCCACACAACTTAATCGACTTACGACGGAATAGAACTTCAGTTTCTACTTCTTCACCAACAATTAATGGTCCGCAAGACTGCGTTGAGGCTTCGAAGAATTTACAGGTGCGACATATTTCAAGTCGTCTTTTGTACTCATTACTTTTTGCGAATAACATTAGCTCTTATTTTTTGTTTGATATTGTCTATTGTTCTGTAAAGGAACGGCATTGGTATTCCCGTTTGTTTTGACAACTCTCGATAGGTAAATCCTTCGAAGATGTACTCTTGAAATATAAGACGCTCAAACTCGCTCAATCGACTAATTAGAATATCCAGTTGCTCGTTTGTCATTCGTGCGCCTAACCACGTCTTGTCGACTTCGTGAGCGTATTCTTTGAAGTCACGTCGGTTTCTGTTCCAAGCTATCGTTTGTTTGTAGAAAGGTGACGTTGGTGAGTTAACGGCAAGATACATTACACGAATAAGATAGAATTCAAAGTCGCCTGTGTCGATTAAGTTCTCGATATGCTTTGAACCAAACATTGATAACAAAGAATCGTGAAGTAAGTCTTCATAGTAATCTTCGCCTCGCGAAATGTTCTTCGCAAGTTCTTTGAACTTTTTGTAATGTCCTTCTATATAAGTTTCAAGTGTCACCCATTAAAGTATTCGTCGATAACTTTGATTGCTTCATCCTTACCCTTACAAATATAAGAACAATAGCCTCTGTTTCTTAATTGCTCCTGCCAACGCTTTTGCTCTGGTGACGCAGTACCACCCTTTTCTTTCTTCATTTCAATCGCAAGACCGTGAAACTCTCCGCGTGGTTCGTAGATGAATAGGTCGGGAAAGCCTTTGACGTATCCTGTTCTCTTCATCTTGATCGCTTGTAAGTAACTTGTTCTCATACCACCTGCGGAAGCGCAATAAAGAGCGTCGGGATATGCTAAACGAAGGTACTTTATTACAATTTCTTGTTGGTTCGATTCAGATTCAGGCGTTGTTTTACGTCTTGAACTACTTTTTTTATATGTTTTCTTAAAAGTTTTTACATTCATTTTCAATCAGTTATAAATTATTTTCAAAAAAAGTTTATTTTTTTCTTGCTATCTCAAAAGTTTAGCATATATTTGTATCACAATTAACAACAACACCAAAGATAAACAAAATGAACACAACGAACACAAACGAACAAATCTTAGCAGAGTTCAACGCTTTCTTCGCACAAGCAAGCAAAGATGCTTCAACTATTGTAGACAACGCAATTAACTTAGAAGCAATTGAAGTTTTAAAGTCTAAGACTGCAACATTAAAGCAGTACATTATTGAAGATGTTACACCTTCAGGATATGGAATATAAGACCGAGCAGGAATTGAATATAATGAGTCGCATTGAGTTGGCTCATTATATTTCTGAAATAACACAAACTCCAATTTGTAAGGACAAAAAGTATTGCGAACTAATCTTAAAAATTTACACCAAAAAATAATCAAATGAAAAAAACACTACTCTTTATCGCGCTTCTTTTCGGAGCAATGTTAATCGCAGGTTCAATCGACGAATCGACAAGACAATTAGAACAAACCCCAAATCACACAACAAAATGAAAGTAGAACTAATTCAAAAAACGACGTTGACAGATATGTACTACGTCATCAAAGTAAACGGAGAATTTCATATGTCGTACAACGTTTACGACGAAGCGGTTACAGCATACGACCGAATCAAACAAGCAACACCACGCGAAGAAATAATACTATCAAAACAAATCTAAAAACCAATAAATCAAATGAACAATGAAAGAGCCAATTTTTACAAATCAATTTTTCTCTTTGAAGAAGAAGTACAAATTCTTATTGACGGAATCATTACCGCACAAAATTACTACGGTAATCAGAAGAATGGGTCAACCTCTAGGGATCAATTGTGCGACCAACGAATTGCAGAACTTGAGCGAGTATTCCTCAAACTTAATACGTCACATTGGAAAGAATTACCAGAGCCACCAAAAGAAATCTAACTTTGTTTGTGTTTATTCGTCAGCGTCAGCCTACAACCTAACACACAACGAGATTAGCGCGAACATCGAGAAACATCAAAAAATTTCAGAATTGCGTTGGAACGACAAGTTAATTGAATACATTTGCAACCACTAAAAATCAAATCACAATGTACAATCCTAAAATCACTTATCACTTTTCAATGGACGATATCAAACGTCTGAATGAAGAAATCAAAGGCATCGCACAGAATTTCGAACAGGAGAACGGTTGGTTTCACGAGAACGAAGGTCGCCAGTTTACAGACGAAAACGGAAACACTTTTGACTTCGATGTTCTTGGTCGCTTCTTTCGCAAAGATGAACCCGACTACGATCTCCACTACGTCCGATTGAAGAAAGACGGAATCACTTTCGAGTTCGACTACCGAATCTTTCAAGACCGCATCTAAAATGGGTTATTACAAGCGAATAAGCGAGGAAGAGCAGATGTCAGCAAACGAATGGTTCTGGCAAAACGAAGAAGCGAAACTCGCAAACAAATTTGAATCTTATATAAATCAACAAAATAACAACACAATGAGCATTATTGCACAACAAAACAACAACGGAGGCGGAGGACAGACAGTCCCTGCAGGAACACACGTAGCGCGTTGCTACCAAATCATCCACATCGGTACAATTGTCGACACCTATCAAGGCGAAGAAAAGTTAGTGAACAAAGTTCGCTTGGTATTCGAACTACCATTGGAAACCGCTGACTTCGGTAAAGGCGAACAACCATTCTCAATCGGTCGTGACTTTACTCTTTCAATGCACGAGAAAAGCGGTTTACGCGCCTTCGTTCAATCGTGGTTAGGTAAGGCAATGAGCGACGCAGAAGCAAACAAATTCGACATTGGTACTTTGCTCGGCAAAGAAGCTATGGTGAGCGTAATGCACCGCACAGCGAACACAGGACGCACTTACGCAGACTTAAAAGGAGCGTCACCACTTGCGAAGGGTATGACTTGTCCACCACAGGTAAACGCAGCGTTCTTGTTGGACTACGATTCAGAAGATTTCGACTTGCGTTTTAAGATGCTTCCAGAGTGGTTGCAAAACAAAGTAAGTTCATCAGCTGAATTTAGTAAGCGTTTAGACCGCGCTGCGGATCAAATGAACAAAGCGAAGGCAATGCTCGAAAAGAGCGGGTTAGTTCAACCACAAGAGAACGAAGACGACCTACCATTCTAAATACAAATGGGGGTTATAACATACATTAACCCCTATTTTTTAACTTAATGAATAATAAACCATACAATCAAAAACAAAATGAAAACAAGAAAAGAATTTAACATTGAAAGAGTTCGTGAATTTTGCAAATTAGTAAATCAAGGAGTAAAACCTCACCACGCATTAACACAAATGAACGCTTGTAGCGGCTACGTTAGACCACTAAAAAAATCGGGTTTATACTGGAAAGAAAAAAACGGAACTTATAAAGCGGTTGAACGCGTAAGAGTAGACCGATATGAATCATTTGTTAAAGCAAAGAACGAGTATAACAAGATGAACTATTTGAAGTACGAAAAGCAATCTATTGAAAAGAAAAAGTCTTATACGAAATTTGTAAAACAGACGAGCCTATTTAATCAACCAAAACCAAAACAACCAACCACGAACGCGTCAACGATGAAGGCGAAAGAACCTCAATTGAACTTCATTCAACGCGTGGTAAAATCAATTTTTAACCTGTAACAAAATGAAAAAATTAGTAAGCCTTGAAAAGCGCGTTGAGAATCTTCTCAAAAAATACAAAACGCTTCGCAACAACAACAAAGCACTTTGTGTGAAAGTTTGGGAACAACAGTTCGAAGAAAGAAAAGACATCACAAGCAACTTCTTTGCAATGTACGAAAGCGGTAAATATGTAAGCGCGGACAACATCACACGAATTGCACGATTGGTTAAGGAACATAACCCAGAACTACGCGGAACAAACCACGTTGTAAATAAGAAGAAAGAGCAGTTGATTAAACCACTATTAAAATCAAAACAATAAAAACATAAAACAATGTCAAAAATCAAAGCACTTTTATTATCAGTAGCATTTGCAATTGTAATTCTACTACTCAGTTCATTAATGATAACACATCCTCAAGTAATGACATTGATGTCAATCATTGCTCTTGTTATTGTTACTTATATTTACTTAACTAACATGAAAAAGAAAACAGAAAAAACAGAATCAGAATTAGTGCAACCAGCACTTGAATTTAAGCCATCTTTTAAATGTGTAGGCTCTTATTGCTTAGGAGGCAAAAGTGGAATGTGCATTTGGCTTGAAAAAAAGCCTAACTTATTTCATCGTACAATGATGAAGGTATGCTTAGGGTGGGAATGGACTGACGTAACTAAAAATAAATAACTATGACACCAAAAGAAAAAGCAAAGGAATTATTAGAAAGAATGAATGTTATTCATCGTCCCAAGGGTAATGGATTACCTGTATATATGAATAAAAGTCAAGTTAAGCGATGTGCCTTGATAGCAGTAGATGAGATATTAAAAGTAGCGTCATTTTACAATGATTCACAAGCCGAAGTAACTTATTGGCAAGAAGTTAAACAAGAAATAGAAAAGCTATGAAAAAGCATAAGGCTTGGTTAATACTTCCGTTATTAGCAATTGTAAAATATGAAGATGGTGAAACTAAATTAACCATTGGATGGTTAGACATCACAGTAGATTTTAAAATTAATAAAAACTAAATAACTATGGAAAAAAAACAAACACTTGAAGAAGCTGCTAAACAATATGCACAAGGCAAAAGTAGTGCTGATGTATTTAGAGAAGCACACATTAGAGATTTTATGGCAGGTGCTAAATGGATGAGAGATAAAATCAAAGGAGGTAATAATGAGTAAACAAACTGCGGTTGAACAACTAATTCACGAAATGAAATCATTACTTGAACAACCTTATGTCAACCCTAAAAATGCATTGAACGACTGCATTCATTTAGCATATAACAAAATTCAAATGGAGAAGGAGCAAATGAAAGAAGCTGCTTTAGATAATGTTACTACCAATGAAAAATTAAGAAAAATATTTGAAATTCAATTTGAAGATTTTTACAACGAAACTTACGGAGGTCAAGATGAATAAAGCAATCTACAAAACACCATTCGGTCGACTTGTAAAAAGTCAATTCAAGACGATGCACAACTTCAAGAACGTCTTGCGCATCAGCGATCCAACAGCACGACTTTACGTTACACACCCAGAGCGAATGAGAATTAAAGACTTCAACAACATTTGCCTTCACACAGGACTTTCACGCGAAGAAGTATTCAGCACATTTACACCAACCAAATTAATAAACGAAGAAAATGACTAACGAACAAATTAGACAGCAGATAGTAGATATGATACCATTTGCACATATGGAACGATTCGAAACGCTTTGGCTAATGCTTACGCCGAAATACGAACGTCTTTCAACCGAACAAATAAGGATACAACAGGAACTTGAAAACGAACGTGAGGTGTTCTGGAGTGCGTTAGAAGACGTTGTTTGCAGCGTCTTGGGTCTTCAGTCGCAAACGCTTTACACACCAACAAGACGACGCGAAATCGTGACAGCGCGACAAATGATTTTCTTCTTGATTCGTCCGTGTTATTTTCAAAGCTTCGAATCGATAGGTAAGCACTACGGCAAAGACCACGCTACCGTTATGCACGGAATCAAACAAGCGACATGGCAAATTGAAATGGACAGAACGTACCGCGCAACGGTTGAACGCATCTGCGAATTGATGAACGCGATGGGTTATGCTAAACCTATTAAATTTTTCACTAAGTTTGTCGAGCATATCGAGCATCAAAAGGAACTCGAAGCAAAAAGAAAAGCCAAAATCAAATAAACCTTAAAATCAAAAATATATGAGCGACTATTGCCGTTATTGCGATTCAGAACTAATTGAAGAACGAGTTGCAGACATTAAAAACACCAACAGAAAATATCGTGACTGGGACGACAGCGACGTGCAGGAACTATTCGAAGACGAAATAGGTCTTTGTTACGAATGCACACGCGAAGAAGACGCAGACGATTACAAAGGGGAGGGTTGGGGATGATACCATTTCACAAATCAATCAAATGTTACCGTCTGTTCTACGGATATAAACAGGAATACCTCGCGTACAAATTAGGCATTGAACAATCGAATTATTGCCTTCGCGAAAACGGAACGACCAATTTCAAGGACCACGAAATTGAGATACTAAAAGAACTTTTTAAAATAGAAATCAGAGAGGAGAAAATATGATGCTTATACTACAATTAAAAAAAAGAATCGAAATTCTCGAAGCGCAAGTTCAAGAACTATTGAAAGCGCAAACGCAACCCGCTCAACTTCCAGCAACAACGAAAGAAAAGAAATCGACATTCAAGAAACCAACGGTTGTCGAAATCTACGAATACGCTTGTGAGAAATTAAGCAACGAAGACGCGTTGAAGTTTACCGAAAAATTCCACGCACACTACGAAGCGAATGGTTGGAAGGTGGGACGCAATCCAATGAAAGATTGGAAGGCTGCCGTTCGTAAGTGGGACTTATCTACCTTTGTAACTACAAACCAAAACACTAAAATCAAAAATGGAAAATTCGATTCAGACGCTGCGCAACGCATCTACAACGACGCTCAGCATTACACAAAGGGTTGATCGTGCAGAACGTGAAAGCGCATTTGTAGCCGACTACGACCTACCAACGTTCGTTAAGTTATGCTCGAAGGTGTGCGCTATGTACGGAATAGCACTTCCCGAAGCACAACTACTCCAGATGCTGCACGAGTTCATTGGAAAGCACTTTCGTTGGGTTACGTTTGAACACTTCAATCTCGCTTTTGAATTGAACGCAGCGAATGAACTGACAAAGAAGTGTGAGCATTTTGGAGCGTTGAGCGTTTCATTTATTGGCGACGTGTTGACGCACTACAAACCACACAGGGACAAGGCGAATCTACAAATTCAGCGTGAAATAGCGCAATCAATTGA
>Ga0105097_10000747_pt1 | contig 15148 bp, 17 predicted proteins | sample PPLLak12cMay2015_FD_87035 | JGI IMG/M metagenome (GOLD analysis project Ga0105097, IMG submission 87035) | Freshwater sediment microbial communities from Prairie Pothole Lake near Jamestown, North Dakota, USA - PPLs Lake P7 Core (1) Depth... | ecosystem: Environmental > Aquatic > Freshwater >... | reverse complement strand
CTTCATGAGTATCAGGGCAAGCAGTTGTTTGCCGAGTACGGGCTGCCGGTTTCCAGGGGTTATGCGGTTGAAACACCCCAGGAAGCGGTGGATGCGGCGACGCAGATCGGGGGCGATATGTGGGTGGTCAAGGCCCAGGTACACGCCGGCGGGCGCGGCAAGGCCGGCGGCGTAAAGCTGGTCAAGAGCAAGGAGGAGATCAGGGAGTTCGCCACCCACTGGCTGGGCAAGAACCTGGTCACCTACCAGACCGATGCCAACGGCCAGCCTGTGAGCAAGATACTGGTGGAGAGCTGTACTGATATCGCCGATGAACTTTACCTCGGTGCAGTGGTGGATCGGTCCTCGCGCCGTATTGTTTTTATGGCGTCGACTGAGGGCGGGGTGGAAATCGAAAAAGTAGCCCACGAAACGCCGGAGAAGATACTGCGTGCGATCATCGACCCGCTGGTCGGCGCCCAGCCCTTCCAGGGTCGCGAGTTGGCGTTCAAGCTCGGCCTCAAGGGTGACCAGATCAAGCAATTCGTGAAGATATTCATGGGCCTGGCCCAGCTTTTCGTGGACAAGGATCTCGCCCTGATCGAGGTGAACCCGTTGGTCATCACCCAGCAGGGCAACCTGCACTGCCTGGATGCCAAGCTCGGCGTCGACGGCAATGCGCTGTTCCGCCAGAAAGCCCTCCATGAAATGCACGACCCCAGTCAGGAGGACGCGCGCGAAGTCCACGCGGCGCGCTGGGAACTCAATTATGTCGCCCTTGGCGGCAGTATAGGCTGCATGGTCAACGGCGCCGGCCTGGCCATGGGCACCATGGACATCGTTGCGCTGCACGGCGGTTTCCCGGCCAACTTCCTCGACGTGGGGGGTGGTGCAACCCGGGAGCGTGTAACCGAGGCGTTCAAGATTATTCTCTCCGATGAAAAGGTGAAGGCGGTGTTGATCAACATTTTGGCGGCATCGTGCGCTGCGACCTGATAGCCGAGGGGGTTATTGGCGCGGTGGAGGAGATCGGGGTAAACGTACCGGTCGTGGTGCGCCTGGAAGGAAACAATGCGGAACTGGCGCGCAAGGTGCTGGCCGACAGCGGTCTCAATATCATTGCGGCCACCAGTCTTACGGACGCTGCCCAACGGGCGGTAGCAGCAGCGGGAGGTGCAGCCAAATGAGCATTCTGATTGACAGCAACACCAGGGTGATCTGCCAGGGATTCACCGGCTCCCAGGGTACCTTTCACTCCGAGCAGGCCATTGCCTATGGCACGAAAATGGTTGGCGGGGTTACGCCGGGCAAGGGCGGCCAGGAACACCTGGGTTTGCCCGTGTTCAACACCGTGGCCGACGCGGTGGCCGCCACTGGCGCCGATGCCTCGGTCATCTACGTTCCGGCTGCCTTCTGCAAGGACTCCATTCTCGAAGCCGCCTGTTCCGGGATCAAGCTCATTGTCTGCATCACAGAGGGCATTCCCACTCTCGACATGTTGCAGGTGAAGGTGAAGTGTGACGAGTTGGGTGTGCGCCTGATTGGCCCGAACTGCCCCGGGGTGATCACACCCGGCCAGTGCAAGATCGGAATCATGCCTGCCAGTATCCACCTGCCGGGTAAGGTGGGCATCGTATCGCGCTCGGGTACCCTTACCTACGAGGCGGTAAAACAAACTACTGACGCAGGTTATGGCCAATCCACCGTGGTCGGCATCGGCGGCGATCCCATTCCGGGCAGCAATTTTATCGATATCCTCGGTATGTTCCAGAAGGATCCCGCCACCGAGGCAATCGTGATGATCGGTGAGATCGGTGGCACCGCGGAGGAAGAGGCGGCGGCGTTCATCAAGGCGAATGTCACCAAGCCAGTGGTATCCTATATCGCTGGGGTAACCGCGCCAAAGGGCAAGCGCATGGGCCATGCTGGAGCGATTATTTCCGGTGGCACCGGCACGGCGGCTGAGAAGTTTGCCGCGCTGGAAGGCGCCGGTGTCAAGACGGTGCGCAGCCTGGCCGATATCGCGGCAGGGCTGGCGGAGGTTACCGGCTGGTAGCAAGCGGGTTGCAGCCCTGGCACCGGGGGCCCCGTTGTCTGACCGGGCCCTGGTATACCAAATACCGTTTTTTTGTTCTCTGCAGGGAAACCTTTGCCGGGATTGATTCAGCTCAAGATCCGGCGTTTCCCGGCCATCGCCGCGGCGATATCATGGGCAGTTGATGTGGAATTTTTGTTTTTGGATGAGGGGCTACTCCCGGGTGGCACAAGTAATGGACCCTCGCACGCGTTGTAGCAGAATTTAAGGCAGCAAATTATGGCAAGCAAGATCGACTTATCAGCTTACGGCATCAGCAGCGCCGCTGAAATTATCCATAATCCTTCCTACGAGCAGTTGTTCGCCGAGGAGACTCGGACAGACCTCGAGGGCTATGAAAGAGGCATCGTCACCGAGCTGGGCGCAGTGGCCGTCCACACGGGCGTTTTCACCGGCCGCTCTCCCAAGGACAAGTTCATCGTACTCGACGATGTCAGTCGCGAGCATATCTGGTGGAACTCCCCTGAATCTCCCAACGACAACAAGCCGATCTCGCCGGAGAACTGGGCTTTTCTCAAGGGCCTGGTGGCGCAGCGCCTGTCGGGCCAGCGCCTGTTTGTCGTCGATACTTTCTGTGGCGCCAACATCAACAGCCGGCTCAAGGTGCGATTTGTGATGGAGGTCGCCTGGCAGGCGCACTTCGTCAAGAACATGTTTATTCGGCCAAGCGAAGCAGAGCTGGCGGCTTATGGCGAGCCCGATTTCGTCGTCCTCAATGCCTCCAAGACCAGCGCTGCCAACTGGAAGGAACACGGTCTTAACTCGGAAGTTTTCACGGTCTTTAACATGACCGAGAAAATGCAGATCATCGCCGGTACCTGGTACGGCGGCGAGATGAAAAAGGGCATGTTCGCCATGATGAATTACTACCTGCCGCTGCGCAATATGGCCTCCATGCATTGCTCGGCCAATGTCGGCGAGGAGGGCGACGTCGCGATCTTTTTCGGCCTGTCCGGCACCGGTAAGACCACGCTTTCAACCGATCCCAAGCGCCGCCTCATCGGCGACGACGAGCACGGCTGGGACGATGATGGCGTGTTTAATTTCGAGGGCGGATGCTACGCCAAGACCATCGACCTGGACCCGCAGAGTGAGCCGGATATCTACAAGGCCATCAAGCGCGACGCCCTGCTCGAGAATGTGGCGGTGGACGCCAGCGGCAAGATCGAGTTCGCCGACCGCTCGATCACCGAGAACACCCGGGTCTCCTACCCGATCTACCATATCGACAATATCGTCAAGCCGGTATCCCGGGCCGGGCATCCCACCAAGGTCATTTTCCTGACCGCGGACGCCTTCGGGGTGCTGCCCCCGGTGTCCATCCTCGATGACGAGCAGACCAAGTACCATTTCCTGTCAGGATTTACCGCCAAGCTGGCAGGTACGGAGCGGGGCATTACCGAGCCAGTGCCCACCTTCTCGGCCTGTTTCGGCAAAGCTTTTCTCAGCCTGCACCCGGTGACTTATGGCAAGGTCCTGGTAGCGCGGATGGACGCCGTGAATGCCAAGGCCTACCTGGTGAATACCGGTTGGAATGGCACCGGCAAGCGAATATCCATCAAGGATACGCGGGCAATCATCGATGCCATTCTCGACGGCTCGATCGAGAAGGCGGAGACGTCGAGCCTGCCCATATTCAACCTGGTCATGCCCCGGGCCCTGCACGACGTGGACAGCCGCATACTCGATCCGCGCAATACCTACGCCGATGCGAGTGAGTGGGAGCGCAAAGCGGTGGACCTGGCCCAGCGCTTTATAAAAAACTTCGCGCTTTTCACCGACAATGACGAGGGCAGGGCCCTGGTGGCCGCCGGACCCCAGCTGTAGGCTCTCCGCCACCGGTCTTCGCGCCAGGGTAGGTGTCCTTGCTTCCAGGGCTTGAAATCCCATAAGCCAGCCCCCATTTGTGTGGACCCCAGTTGATCATTTGGACTCAACCCGCATATGAATGAGGACGCCATGACCGCAGATGTACGCAAGGAAACCCTGGGTTTCCAGACCGAAGCCAAGCAGTTGCTCCACCTGATGATCCACTCCCTGTACAGCAACAGGGAGATTTTCCTGCGGGAGCTGATTTCGAACGCCAGCGACGCCATCGACAAGCTGCGCTTTTCCGCCCTCGCCGATCCCGGCCTGCTGGAAGGTGGCGGCGACTTGCATATCCAGGTTGACCTGGCCAAAAGCAAGAAACTGCACACCATCACCATCAGCGATAACGGCATTGGCATGAACCGCCAGGAGGTCATAGACAACCTCGGCACCATCGCCAAGTCGGGCACCGCCGCGTTCCTGCAGAACCTGACCGGCGACCAGAAGAAGGACTCACAACTGATAGGCCAGTTCGGTGTCGGCTTCTACTCGGCATTTATCGTGGCTGAAAGGGTCGAGGTACATACCCGCAAGGCTGGGGAGGCCGCTGACCAGGGAGTTCTGTGGGAATCCCACGGCGAGGCGGAGTTCAGCATTGAGCCGAAGCCTAAAGACACCCGGGGTACCAGCATCACCCTGTACCTGAAGAAGGATTGCCAGGAGTTTGCCGACGATTGGCGGGTGCGCAGCGTGATCAAGAAATACTCGGACCATATCTCGGTGCCGGTCATGATGGCCAGGCCCCCGGCGCCGGCGCAAGAGGGCGAAAAGCCCGCCAGGGATGCGCCAGTGGAGTACCAGGCCGTCAACGCCGCCACCGCCCTGTGGACACGTCCCCGCACCGAGATCAGCGACGAGGAATACAAGGAGTTTTACAAGCATATTTCCCACGATTTCCAGGATCCACTGACCTGGTCCCACAACAAGGTAGAGGGCAAGCTCGAATATACCAGCCTGCTCTACCTGCCGAAAAAAGCGCCTTTCGACCTGTGGAACCGTGAGATGACCCGGGGCCTCAAACTCTATGTGCAGCGCACCTTTATCATGGACGAGGCCGAGCAGTTCCTGCCAATGTACCTGCGCTTTGTCAAAGGCGTGGTGGATTCCAACGACCTTTCCCTGAACGTGTCGCGGGAGATCCTGCAGCAGGACCCTGCGGTGGAGTCCATGCGCGGTGCGCTCACCAAGCGGGTGCTGGAAATGCTCGCCAAGCTGGCCAAGGGCAAGGGTGACGACTACGCCAGTTTCTGGAAGGAATTTGGCCAGGTCCTGAAAGAGGGGCCGGCTGAGGACTACGCGAACAAGGAAAAGATAGCCAAGCTGTTGCGCTTCAGTACCACCCATACCGATGCCGAAACCCAGGACCAGTCCCTCGAGAACTACCTGTCGCGGATGCAGGAGAAGCAGGACAAGATTTATTACGTGGTGGCGGACAGTTTCAAAACCGCCAAACACAGCCCCCACCTGGAGGTCTTTCGTAAAAAGGGCATCGAGGTATTGTTGCTGTCCGATCGGGTCGATGACTGGTTGATGAATCACCTGCAGGAGTTTGACGGCAAGCACTTCCAGGATGTCGCTCGCGGCGAGCTGGACCTGGCTGCCAACTCAGAGGAGGAGAAGGCCGAACAGGAGAAACTGGCCAGGGAGTCCGAAGCCCTGGTGGAGCGATTGGGCAGGGTGCTGGAAAGCCGGGTGGCCCAGGTGCGTGCCACCAGCCGCCTGACCGACTCCGCTGCCTGCCTGGTGGTCGGCGAGCATGACATGGGTGCGCAGATGCGCCGCATCATGGAGGCGGCCGGCCAACCCGTGCCTCCTGGCAAGCCGATACTCGAGATCAATCCGGCCCACCCGCTGGTGAAGATGCTCGACGCTGAAGCGGATGAGGATCGCTTTGCGGACCTCGGTCATGTTCTGTTCGAGCAGGCAAGCCTGGCTGAAGGGGGGCAGCTCGATGACCCGGCCGCCTATGTGTCACGGCTCAACAAGCTGTTGCTGCAACTGGCCGGGGCCTGAGGTCCGGCAAGGAAGCCCCCCATGCCCGACTCCTGCACTGTCGCCGTACTCGGTGGTGGCAGCTTCGGTACCGTCATAGCCAATATTGTCGCGTGCAATGACAATCGGGTTCGCCTCTGGTTGCGTAACGACGAGCGCGCCCAGAGTATCAACCGGCAGCGGCAGAACGTCGAGTACCTGCCCGGCTATCTACTGCACGAGAAGCTTGAAGCCACCGCCTCGCTGGCGCACGCGGTCAGCGGCGTCGATGTGCTGTTTGTGGCAGTACCCAGCAGTTCCTTTCGCGCTGTCGTGCGGGAGCTGGCCGGCCACGTGTCGCAGCAAGCCCTGGTGATCAGCCTGACCAAGGGCATAGAACCCGGCGGCTTTCGCCTGATGAGCGAGATCCTGGCGCAGGAGATGCCCGCCAATCCCAGGGGTGTCCTCAGCGGCCCCAACCTCGCCGGGGAAATCGCGGCCGGCCATATCACCGGCTCGGTCATCGCCAGTGACAGCCCGCAAATCAACAGCCGGATTCACGACCTGCTGCACAGCGAGTCATTCCTGATCTATGGCTCCGGCGATATGTACGGTGTCGAGCTGGGCGGGGCACTCAAAAATGTTTACGCCATCCTTGCAGGCGTCGGGGCTGCCCTGGGACTCGGGGAGAATACCGTAGGGATGTTGCTTACCCGCTCCCTGGCGGAAATGTCCCGCTTTGCCGTGCAAATGGGAGCAAACCCCATGACTTTCCTGGGACTGGCCGGGGTAGGGGACCTGTTCGTGACCTGTTCGTCCCCGCTGTCGCGCAACTACCAGGTGGGCCTGGCACTGGGGCGGGGCCAACCCCTGGACGATATACTCGCGGCGATGGACCAGGTCGCGGAAGGTATCAATACCCTCGGACTGCTGAAAGCGGAGGCGGATCGGCGCCAGGTGCACATGCCGTTGGTGAAGGGCCTGTACGCGATCCTGTACGAGCATCGGCCGGTGGCCGACGTATTTGATGATATGCTGCACACCGAACAGGCAAGGGATGTGGAATTTGTCACGGGACCATAAATCATGCTGTTGACGATCTGGCGTCACGCTGAAGCGGGACGCGCGGCATCTGACCGCCTGCGGGAACTGACCGACCAGGGTTACGACGATGTTGGTTTCGGCGCTCGCCAGTTCCATGAAGCCCTGGAGACGCGCGCCTTGCCCGCACCTGATGAGATACTCTTCAGCCCCTGGATAAGGACCGCGCAAACCGCGCAGGTGCTCGCTGGGGCATTTACCCACGCCCACACGACTGAACTGTCCGCCCTGCGTCCAGGCGCTACAGTGCAGGCCGTGGAGGCAGCACTTGTGGCGACTGAGGATAAGGTCACTTCCCCCCGCCACGTCGTTCTGGTGACGCACCAGCCGCTGGTGTCGGAGCTGGTGGATCACTTCCTGGGAGCGGGTAACTCGGTGCCACCCCTGACGCCCGGTGGCTTCGCGACACTGGAATTGGAACTGCCAGCGCCCGCCTGTGCGACGCTGGTGTTCTGGGCTGTGGCGCCCGAGTACGAGACCGGGCTGTGAATACGCTGGCTCCAGCAGCCCTTCACTGGGAGGTGAACGGTCTGCGCCTGGCCGGGCTGTCCTGGGGCGATGCGGGGGCCAGGCCCCTGCTGGCACTGCACGGTTGGCTCGATAACGCCGCCAGCTTCAGCATGCTCGCACCGCTCCTGCCGCAACACCATGTGGTCGCGGTGGACCTCAGCGGTCACGGTAGGAGTGCGCAGCGCTCCCCCGATGCGACCTACCAGATATGGGACGACCTGCCGGAACTGCTCGGCGTACTCGACGGCCTTGGCTGGGAGCGGTTTGCGCTGATGGGACACTCCCGCGGGGCAGTGATCGCAAGCCTGCTGGCAAGCGTAATACCCGAGCGGGTAGAGCGCCTGGTATTGCTCGACGGCGTGGTTCCCAGGGAGCTTGGCGAGGATCAGTTTCCGCACCAGCTGCGCAAGTTCCTCGACGAAAAACGCCATTGGCAACAGCGCAACAACCGGGTGTACGCCAGCATCGACAAGGCGGCGGCGAGCCGCACCGGTAGCTCTCCGCCGCCGGCGGCAGCGCGGTTACTGGTGGAACGCAACCTGCGGCCCTGCGCAGGCGGTTACACCTGGACCACTGATCTGCGCCTGCGCGGCGCCTCTGCCGTGAAAATGACCGGTGGCCAGATCGAGGCGGTGTTGCATGCGCTTGCCATGCCCACGCTCCTGCTGCTGGCGGAGGAGGGATTTGGCAGGCACACCGGGATTCTGGAACAGGCGCGCCGACACATCACAGGCCTCGAGGCTGAGGTCATGGCAGGGGGGCATCATTTTCACATGGAGCCCGGCACTGCGGCCGTCGCCCGGCGTATTGGCGTCTTTTTGCAGCAGTGAGGTTGTTGTCACAGTGATGTCAGGTATTTGCAGACGGTTGGCAGGAACCATCGCGGTGTGGGTGGGTGCAAGTGCCGCTGTGCAGGCGGCAACTCCACTGGAGCTCCTGGAGCAGTTGAATGGCTACGCCCATGTCGAGATAGTCAGCCGCGTACAGAAAGAGGTGCGCGACTACGAGGTAGGCCTGGGCGCCATGCAGAAAATCTCCGGCGCCTGGCGATTAAAGCGCAGCGAGCGCTTCAGCGGGACGCTGACGCGGTACACCTGGCAGGTTGTCGATGGCTTCACATCGATCGAGGTCATGGATGTTCTGTTGGGCGAGGTCAAAAATCAGGAAGGGGCAAAACTGTTGTTTTCCTGCGATGCCAGGGACTGCGGTCAGGGGGTGCAGTGGGCCAACCGGGTGTTCCAGCAGCCGGTGCTCTATGGCCAGGATGGCATGCAGCGTTACCGCGTGCTATCGCTCGGCGCGGACCCCGTGAGCCTGCTGATTGTCTATGCTTCCGCGCGTACCGCCGACCGGCAATACCTGCACGCGGAGGTGCTGGTGCTCGCGCCGTAGTCTAATGCTTCATCTGCAGCAGCGAGAGGAACTCCTCCCGGGTTTTCTGTTCACTGCGGAAGCAACCGAGCATGGCAGAGGTTTTCATCACCGAGTTCTGTTTCTCCACTCCTCGCATCATCATGCACATATGCTTGGCTTCGATGATGACGCCGACACCTTCGGCGTTGGTGACCTGCATAATGGTTTCGGCGATCTGGCTGGTCAGGGCTTCCTGAATCTGCAGGCGGCGCGCATAGAGGTCGACAATGCGCGCCACCTTGGACAGGCCCAGTACCTTGCCCGTGGGAATATAGGCCACGTGGCATTTACCGATAAAGGGCAGCAGATGGTGCTCGCACAGGGAGTAGAGTTCCACGTCCTGCACCAGGATCATCTCGCTGGAGTCGGAGGGAAACAGGGCATTGTTGACGACCTCATCGACGGACTGCGTATAGCCCCGGGTCAGGAACTCGAAGGCCTTGGCGGCCCGCTTCGGGGTATCGGCCAGGCCGGGTCGCTCGAGGTCCTCACCGATGGCCTCGATGATTTTTGCCCAGTGCTGTTCCATCGGCGGTACTCCTTGCCTGCATTGATCGAACCAAGCGCCGCAGGGGATCGCGGGCTGGGAATAGTAACAACCCGCCTCCGCAGTGGCAATTGCCGCCGCGCGCCCCACCATCGGTTACAATCAGTGCCGGCAAAGGAGAGGGACTTTATGGCAGTACCTGCGTACACCGTCGGCGAAGCCCTGCAGTACTGCAGCGAAGCGCTGTCCGGCAGCGATGTTTTTTTTGGCCACGGCACTGATAACGCCTGGGACGAGGCCGTGCAACTGGTGCTGTCGGTTGCCGACCTGCCGCTGGATTCCGGCGACGGGGTATTGCCGCATCCCCTTGCCCCCGCAGCCAGTACCCGGCTGGAGGCGCTGCTGCGTGCGCGTATAGAACAGCATATCCCCCTGCCGTACCTGCTGGGCAAGGCCTGGTTTGCCGGGCTTGAGTTTATCTGCGATGAGCGCGCGATTATTCCGCGCTCACCGCTTGCTGAGCTTATTCTCAACGAATTCCAGCCCTGGTATCACGGCCCGGCGCCGCAGCGCGTGCTGGACCTGTGCTGTGGCGGCGGTTGCATCGGCCTTGCGGTGGCGCACTATTTTCCTGATGTCCGGGTCGACCTGGCCGATATAGACCCCGCGGCGCTGGCGCTGGCCCGGGAAAACACGCAGGCGCTGGGCCTTGGCGACAGGGTGAATATCATCGAGTCTGATGTATTCGCTGCCCTGGGCGATGTGCGCTACGACCTGATACTCAGCAACCCGCCCTATGTGGATGCACAGGACCTGGCGCAGCTGCCGGCCGAGTTTCGGCATGAACCCGAACGGGCGCTGGCTTCCGGGCCCGACGGGCTGGAACTGACCCGGAGAATCCTGCGGGATGCACGCCGCTTCCTGGCCGACAGCGGTCTGCTGGTGGTAGAGGTGGGCAACAGCTGGGCGGCGCTGGAGGACGCGTATCCGCTGCTGCCTTTTACCTGGCTCGAGTTCGAGCACGGTGGTCACGGGGTATTCGCCCTGACGGCCAAAGAGTTGCAAGATTACGGCGCATGCCTGGGCTGAAAACCTTATAATGGCCGGCCATTGGCGGGGGTTGGAGCGATATGGCGGGCAACACGATTGGAAAACTGTTCACGGTCACCAGCTTTGGTGAAAGCCACGGCCCGGCCCTGGGATGCGTCGTCGATGGCTGTCCTCCCGGCCTTGCGCTGGCCGCGAGCGACCTGCAGCGGGATCTCGACCGGCGCAAGCCGGGCACCTCGCGCTTCACCACCCAGCGCCGGGAGGACGACGAAGTGCAGATTCTCTCGGGGGTATTCGAGGGTCTCACTACGGGAACGCCCATAGGTCTCTTGATCGCCAATACCGACCAGCGTTCAAAGGACTACTCCAATATCAGGGATACCTTTCGCCCGGCGCACGCGGATTACACCTACAACCAGAAGTACGGTTTTCGCGACTATCGTGGCGGCGGGCGCTCCAGTGCACGGGAAACAGCAACGCGAGTCGCGGCCGGCGCCATTGCCAAGAAGTACCTGCTGGAGCGCTACGGCATCCGGATTCGCGGCTACCTTGCCCAACTGGGCCCCATCGTCGCCGCGCAGCTCGACTGGGACACAGTGGACACAAACCCGTTCTTTTGCCCCGATCCAGCGCAGGTGCCCGCGCTGGAGGAGTTTATGGCGGCGCTCAACAAGCGCGGGGACTCCATCGGTGCCCGCATCAACGTGGTGGCCAGCGGTATGCCGCCGGGGCTGGGTGAACCTGTTTTTGATCGCCTGGATGCGGATATCGCCCATGCCATGATGGGCATCAATGCGGTCAAGGGCGTGGAGATCGGCGCGGGCTTCGCCTGCGTGCAGCAGTACGGCAGCGAGCACCGGGACCTGCTCACGCCGGCCGGTTTCGTGGGCAATAACGCCGGCGGCATCCTGGGGGGAATTTCCAGTGGCCAGGACATCACCGTGAGCATCGCTCTCAAACCCACCTCCAGCATTCGCCTGCCCGGAGCAACGATCGACACGGCCGGAAATGCCATCGAAATGGTTACCCACGGGCGCCATGACCCCTGTGTCGGCATCCGCGCCACGCCCATCGCCGAGGCCATGCTGGCCATCGTGCTGATGGACCACCTGTTGCGCCACCGCGGGCAGAACATGGACGTGCGCTGCGACACCCCGGTGCTGCCCGCCGCTGCGCCCCCCGGGACGACATCCTGAGTATCCCGGGCGGCACCAGGTGAGAAAGGCGAAGTGGCGCTACCTGCGCACGCTGGTGATCAGTGTGTTTTGCCTGGCCGCGCTGCTGTGGCTCGCGGTCAGGCAGTTTGGGGTCAGCCCCGAGGAATTGCTGGAGTTGTTTATTGCCGCTGGGCTGGCGGTATTGCTGGTGATCGCCCTGGCCGGCATCGCGGCACTGCTGTGGGTAGGTCTGCGAAAACTCCTGCGGGGCCGGCGCGAGGATTAGTACCCTGCTGCAACACGCGTGTCAGCCCTTTATGGGGCCGTGTTCCAGCTCGATCTCCAGGGTCATGGTCTCGGCTATCGCTTCCAGGCTGTCCTCGAGATCGTCCAGGTCGACATGGTCCGGAATCTCGGCATCGATTCGGGCGCGGAAAATAAGCTCTGCGCTCATCGGCGCGCTGCTGACCTCGCTGTCCATTTCCACCACGTTGACTTCGCGCTGAGCCAGTGCACGGGAAATTTCGCGCACAATGCCAAGGCGGTCGGGGCCAATCACCCTCAGGGTGATATCGCGGCCCCTGCGGCTGCTGGGCAGCGTCATGGCCGGCGTCACGCGTACGCTGAGCCCGGTGCTGGACAGCGCTTTGAGGTCAGCCTGTAGCGCCGCACCGTTTTCGTCCGGGAGTTTCACCAGTACGAGGCCGGCGAATTTGCCCCCGAGTTGGGACAGGCGGCTCTCAAGCCAGTTGCCGCGATTGCTTTCAATCACCCGGGACAGGGACTCCACCAGGCCCGGGCGGTCGTCGCCGATAAAGGTCACGATATAGGATGTTTCCACCAATTTGACTCCATATTCACGGGCGCGGGACCTATATTAGCGCGCTATCCGGCACTACACTAGCGAGCGGGACTCAGCCTTTTTTGCCTGTACCGGGAGCACATGACGCAGTTTGTAGAAGTACCGCCACAGCGCCTGCAGGCGGATATCCTGCAGGCGCTGCTCGAAGAGTATGCCAGCCGGGATGGTACCGACTACGGCGAACGCGAGCTGAGCCTGGAGCAAAAGGTCGACAGCCTGCGCGCCCAGATGCAACGCCGGGAATTACTTATCGTGTTCGATGTGGACAGTGATCAATGGGACTTGCTGCCGGCACAGCGGGCCCGTGAGCTATTGCTGGACTGACGGCGGCCATGTCCACTGAACCCGATCATATTCTCGATGCCACCGGCCTGTTCTGTCCGGGACCCGTGATGATGCTGCATCACCGGATCAGGGATATGGCCGCAGGGGACACGCTGCTGGTATTGGCCACCGACCCCTCGACCACCCGCGATATCCCCAAATTCTGCAGCTTCCTGGGGCATGAACTGTTGCAACAGGATGAACTGGACGGCAGCTATCGCTACCTGCTGAAGAAGGGAGGGCAGCCCGGTTGATGCCCAGGACTGCTGCAGCTGCTGCCAACGCGGTATCGCTTGCGCAGTGCACCGCGCCCGACAATTTTCGGGCACAGCGGCTCGAGGAGGTGTTTGCGCGCTGCTTTTCCCGCCGCTGGCGTACCCGACTGGTGGGTGGAGCCGATGAGCCCAGCTACCAACCGGCCACCGACATGCATGCATTGCACGTGCTCCATTATCGCAGCGACTATTTTGCCAGTGCCCTGCATGAGACGGCGCACTGGTGCATCGCCGGTGAACGCCGCCGGCAATTGCCGGATTTCGGCTACTGGTATGCGCCGGACGGGCGCGATCAACAGCAGCAGCTGGCCTTCGAAGCGGTGGAAGCCAGACCCCAGGCGCTGGAGTGGTTGTTCTCCCTCGCCTGCGGATATCGCTTCCGTATCAGCGTCGATAACCTGGGCGCGCCGGGGGGGGTGCCCGACTCGGGGCCCTTCAGGCAGCAGGTGTTGAGCGCTGCGAGGCAGTGGCAGCGGTGCGGCCTGCCGCAGCGGGCGGAGCTGTTTTTCCAGTCGCTCGCGCTCGAATTCGGCACCGGCCTGCAGCCGCAAAACCTCGACCTCGATCTCACGGGCCTGTGCGGATGAGCCCGCTGGCAGCGCTGTCGATGGCGCCATGACCCTGCGTATCCTTGCCGATGAGAACATCCCCGCGGTCGAGCACTATGCCGGGACGCTGGCAAGCGTGCAGCATTTTTCCGGAAGGGCACTGCAGCCGGAGCAACTGGCAGGAGTCGATGTGCTGCTGGTGCGCTCTGTCACCCGGGTGGATGCCCAACTGCTCGGGGACAGCCGGCTCAAGTTCGTCGGCACCGCCACCAGTGGCTTCGACCATATCGACCGGGACTTCCTTGGCCGCCGCGGAATTGCGTTCGCCCATGCGCCCGGCTCCCACGCCAACTCGGTGGTGGAGTACGTCCTGGCGGCAATAGCCGCGGTAGGAGAGCACCTCGAGCGCGTGCTGGCGGGTGCTCCCGTGGGAATCGTGGGCTACGGTGTGATCGGCCGGGCTGTCGCCGCCCGGCTGCGGGCGCTGGGCATCAACTACCGGGTTTATGACCCCTGGCTCAGCCCCGGCGCTGTCGACCAGCCGGCGCCGCTGCCGGACATTCTCGAGTGCGCCGTGATCACCCTGCACGCGGAGCTGACCCGCCGGCAACCCTGGCCCAGTTACCACCTGCTTGACGCTGCGGCACTGGCCCGGATCCCTGCGGACAGCCTGCTGATCAACGCCAGCCGAGGGCCTGTGGTGGACAACCTGGCCCTGTCGGACCTGTTGCAGGGCGGTGGCGGACCCGATGTAGTGCTGGATGTCTGGGAGGGCGAACCCCGGATCAGCCAGACCCTGCTCGGGCAGGTGAATTTGGGGACGCCGCACATCGCGGGATACAGCCTGGACGGTAAGTTACTGGCGACCCGGATGCTGGTCGAGGCCATGGCGCGCGCACTGGAATTGCCCTGGCGGAATCCCGGCAGCGCGGCAGGCGCGGCCGCACCCCTGCAGACGGGCACGCACGGCAGCGCGGCGGGAACGCTGCGCCATCTTCTCGCCCAGCGGTATGACATTGGCGCAGACGATAACGCGCTGCGGGGCGTGACCAGGGGCGCTGACCCCGAGGCAGCGGCGCTCGCCTTCGACCGGCTGCGTCGGCACTACCCGGAGCGGCGCGAATTACTGGGCAGCGCGGTGGCACCGGGGCCAGCGAGCCCCGATGCCCTGCGCCTGCTCGCAGGTCTGGGCTGCGTTATCCCGGGTGAGAGCAGATGACGGTGTTGTTGCATCTGGGGCTTGTGGTCAACCCCCTGGCGGGCCTGGGCGGCAGCCTGGGACTGAAAGGCAGCGACGGCCAGGTCCTGCGCGACCGCCTCCCAAGCCTCAGCGCGGAGCAACGCCACAGGGCCCTTGACCGGGTCCTGCGCGCGCTGCGCCCGCTGGCACAGGCGGGCACGGCTGTGCGCTTCAGTACCTGGTCGGGGGACATGGGGGAGGAGGCCTTGTCCAGCCTGGGCCTTCCACACCGGGTCCTGGGTCATGCAGCCACAGCTGCCAGCGACG
>Ga0105097_10000744_pt1 | contig 15166 bp, 10 predicted proteins | sample PPLLak12cMay2015_FD_87035 | JGI IMG/M metagenome (GOLD analysis project Ga0105097, IMG submission 87035) | Freshwater sediment microbial communities from Prairie Pothole Lake near Jamestown, North Dakota, USA - PPLs Lake P7 Core (1) Depth... | ecosystem: Environmental > Aquatic > Freshwater >... | reverse complement strand
TTTATCCTGGGATATGCCTTCCAGCAGCGGGTGTGGGGCGAACTCACTTTCCTGCAAGAAGCCTGGCCGGCATTGGAACAGGCGCTGCTCTGGCTGCGCTACCAGGATTCTAACGGCTGCGGCCTGCTGGAGGTGCACGAGGCTGCCGATTGGGCCGATCTGCTGGCCAACCGCTTCAATGTGCTCTATGATAACGTGCTGTGGTATGCCGCCCTGAATGCTATGGGCGAGATGGCCGCAGTCCTGGGCCGGGATGGTGAGCGTTACACTGCCATGGCCCGCGATGTGCGCCACAAGATTCGCATCGTGCTGTGGGTCGGAAAAGAAAACGAAGAAGAGTGGGGGCCAAACTGCCCGGGGCATGGCGAGTGGATTCACACCCTCAGCCAGGTCGATCCTGTGCTGGTAAAGCGTCCCTACTTCCTGCCTTATGTGGCTTTCCGCGATTTCGGCGATTATTGTGATGTTTTCGGCAATTTATTGGCGGTCTTATTTGGCGTCGCCAACCCGGCTCAGGAAAAGCGCATCCTGGATTACCTGCATCAAGTCGGCATTGCTGAGCCTTATCCAGTACGGGTGCTAAACCCGATCATTTACCCGGGCAACAAGGACTGGCGTGAATACTACCGTAACAACAACCTGAACCTGCCCGAGCAGTATCATAATGGTGGGATTTGGCCTTTTGTGGGTGGTTTTTACGTGGCGGCCCTGGTCAAGGCTGGCCGGCTGGAAGAAGCACGCCGGCAGTTGGAGAAACTGGCCGAAGTCAACCGCCTGGGCGTCGAAGAAGAGTGGGAATTCAACGAGTGGTGCCATGGTCGCACCGGGCAGCCAATGGGTTATCCCCACCAGGCCTGGTCTGCTGGAATGTACATCTTCGCCTACCATTGTGTGCAGCGGGGATTCGTGCCCATCCTGGTTTAGATCTTTTCCTCTCAAGCAAGTGCCTGCTCCAGGCCGAGCTGCTTCCCGGCGGCAAAATGCACCGGAAAGGCCTCAGGTCTCACCCCTGGAGTTTCAGTAACCCGCAATAGAATTCATACCTTATAATCAACTGAATTCCAGCTGCCAGGTCGCCTGGCAATGAAATTATTCTTGTTGGCTTATTGTTGAAATGCAACCCAATAGAATTCGCCTATCAGCTCAGTCTTACCTTTCCCTGGCGTTTATCCAGGGTTTGCTGTTCCTGGCCGTCATGCTGCGGGAGCCCTCCGAGAGCGAGCAGGCCGTGCTGTTTGGCTTTTCCGCCACCCGGGTTGTGCTGGCGCTGGCTCTCCTGGCAATCAGCCTGGGGTGGGGGTTCTTACTGCTGGCTTCGTTTTTCTGGCGGGATTGGTTTGATCGGCAAGCCTCTATACTGGTAGCCTGGTTAAGCCGGCCGAAGGTGTGGGGCTGGGTGTTTGTGCTTTCCCTGGCCGGCTTCTGCAGCGGGCCGTATCTGCTGCCGCTCACGCCGGAAGTGGACGAGCTCTTTACCCGCATGATTATTGATCGGGTAATGCCTTTGTTCCTTTACCTCAGCGGTTTGTGCGCTCAGAACCTGCTGGTCTTGGGCGTGCTGCGCGCACCTCTTGTGCGGCAATACAAGAAAACCCTTTTCCTGTTCCTGTTTTTTTACCTGTTGTTGATTTTGCTGGCCTTTCACCCCTGGCTGTCGATCGTTACTGATGCAGCCGGTTTTCGCGAACGGGCTTTGGGATGGAATGAAATGGGCGCCCCAATCCTGGATACACAGGTATTCCTGGCCTGGCTGGTGGCCTTGGGACTGGCCGGCCTGTTCTCGACGAGAATGTCGTTTACCGGCAAGGTGCAGTCCTCCAGGCATTTCTCTCCGCGCCTGGTAGATTGGACCATCGTTCTAGGTCTATGGCTGGCGGGCGCCGTCCTGTGGAATAGCCTCCCCATCATCGACCAATACTATATCTCCGGGCCTCTTGCCCCAAACTTTGAATACTACCCAAAATCGGATGCCCTGGGTTATGACCTCACTGCGCAAATCATGCTGGCGGGTGAAGGCTACCATTTTGTCACCGATCTGCTCAGTCACCGGCCTATGCACACCCTGTACCTGACTCTCTTGCATCTCGTCGCCGGGCAGGACTATGAGCGCGTGGTATTTTTTCAGGTCTGCCTCCTGGCGATATTCCCGGTCCTGGTTTACCTGCTGACACGGAAACTTGCCAACCGCCTGGCAGGATTGATCGCCGCTCTGCTCGTACTATTGCGACAGGCAAATTCTATTGCTGAAGCGAGTAGCTTTAGCTCGCATGCAAAATCTCTATTGGTCGATCTGCCCGGGGCGGTAGGTGTCGCTTTGCTGCTCCTGCTGCTGTTAAGGTGGTTGGAAGAGCCTCGCCGCAGGCTGGTGGATCTGCTTCTGGCGGGAGGGGTATGGGGCATGCTGATCCTGCTGCGCCAGGAATTCGCCGGCCTGGCGCTCACCATCCTGCTGGCTTTGGTGGTCGCCTATTGGAGGCTGCCCCGCTGGATGATAAAAGGCGGGCTGGTCTTTGGCCTTGGTGCGCTGCTGGTACTATCCCCCTGGCTATATCGTAACTCCCGGGTGGCAGGGTTGACCTTTCGTGATACGATCCGCGTTCAGGCTGGTTTTGTCCGTTGGCGCAACATGGCCAACACCTCCGCTGCTGCCGAGCAAGAAGCTGATACTCCCAATCTACAGTCGCCTGCGGTGAGGGTTCCACCGCTCGGCACGCCGTTTCCGCGCTTTCCCGTTGCCCTGGCTCCCGCGGCCTCTCCTCTGCCTCAGACGAAAGACGCCTCACCCGGCTTCGAGGAGGTAGATTCAGCGCCCCAATTGCCGGGGACTCCGGCTCCATCGGCAGGTGAAATTGGGTCACAGCTTCCGCTAAATGGTACACAGCGACCCTCTTTCACTGGCGGGCTTGGGGTCTATGCCGAGTCAGTCCTGATGCATATGATCAACAATCAGGATCAGCTCGTCTTCTACCTGCCGGGCAGCTTCCGGATCATTGAAAGCCTGATCGGCTTTCTGGGGCATCAGAATCCGCACAGGTTGTGGGCTGAATGCTGTTCAATGAAGAATTACATGCGGCGGTTGACATTTTGGCCGGAATGGGATGGGCGCTTCTTGCGCCAAAGCATCCTGGTGCTGCTGGCAAACCTGTTCTTGCTTTCCGTAGGAATTGCAGTAGCCAGTCGGAGTCCCCGGCGAATTGCGGGTCTGCTCCCGCTACTGGTAGCGGTTAACTATTTCCTGGTCAATGCCGCCATCCAGAATTCCGGCGGGCGCTACATCATTCCGGTGGATTGGGTCAGCCTGCTGTATTATTCCGCCGGTCTTTCCGCCGTGAGCTGGTGGCTGGTTAGCATCTTGAGGGGGAGATTTGCCTCCTTAATCAACGCCCAGCCGGGCGATACCGCCTTCCAGTCGCTCTTCGTAGATAAATCTCCCCTTGCTGAGGAACCCCGATCACGCCAGCGCTTTTCGTTACACAACCCCTGGCTGGTTGCCGCTCTGGTCGGCTTGTTCCTGGTAGGCTGCGCCCTGCCGCTGCTGGAAAAGGCTATCCCTCAGGCAAATCCCCCGCAGGTGCAGGCTGCCATGCTCGAGCAGCTGCTGGAATCGGATCGGCTCTCTGACAGCGGGAGTAACCGCCTGCAAAACCTGCTGGCTGAGCCGGGTTCGGCGGTTTATGCCGGCAGGGCAATTTACCCGCGCTTTTTTAAAACCGGCGAGGGTGAGACGGATTCGGGCAATCCATTCACCCCCCGCCCCTACAATTACCTGGGGTTTTACCTGGCTGGCCCGGAAAGCCGCTCTGTTGTCATGCCGCTCGAAGCGCCTCCACAATGGCTGCCCCATACCACCGATGTGCTGGTGTTTGCTGGTGAAGATGGCCGTGCCGCCGCCATCGCGGTCTTCGATCGGGATCACCAGCCGGTGCAACTGCTGTACAGGCCCTGAACTATCGCAGATTCCTGCCTTATAATGTGCAGGTGTTTCCTTGCCGTTTACCCGGATTATGGCACGCCACCATGCTGATCGCTCGAAAACATGCCCGCCGCTAAGATTCGCCTGACCGCCCGGGTCTACCTGCTCCTGGCGCTCCTCCAGGGCTTGCTGGTCCTGGGAGTGCTGCTGCGCCAGCGCTCCGAAAGCGAGCAGGCTGTCATGCTGGGCTTATCCGCCACCCGTATTACCCTGGCAGCGGCCCTGTTGGCCATCGTCGTTAGCTGGGCGTTATTGCTGCTGCTTTCTTTTGTCAGGCCGGCCTGGTTCGATCAGGCGTCTTGGCGCTTATCAGCCTGGCTCAGCCGGCCCAAAGTTTGGGGCTGGGCTTTCGTTGTTTCCCTGGCCGGTTTCTTCAGCGGGCTGTACCTGCTGCTGCTCACCCCGGAAGTGAGCGAGCCCTTCACCCGGGCGATTTTCGACCGGCTTCTGCCGCTCCTTCTTTATCTAAGCGGCCTGTGTGCATTCAACCTGCTGGTGCTGGGCGCTTTGCGAGCTCCCACCCTGCGCCAGAATAAGAAACCGCTGGCCGGGTTCCTGGCCTTATACCTGCTGCTCGTCCTGCTGGCCTTGCTTCCCTGGCTGTGGCTGGCGGGGCAGGTTGCCACCCGGCCGGAACGCCTGGTTGGTCTGAACGCGCTGGGCGTTCCGGTGCTGGAAACCCAGGTGCTCCTGGGCCTGCTGCTGGCCTTGACGATCTCTGGAGTATTTCTCTGGCGCCTGCCTTTCACCGGCGGATGGCGCCTGGCGGATCGCCTCTCCCCCCGGGCGATCGATGCCGTTCTCGCTCTGGCACTCTGGCTGCTGGCGGTCGTTCTGTGGAGCAGCATCCCGATTACCCCCAACTGGTTCGTCTCCGAGCCTCGCCCGCCAAACTTCGAGCCCTACCCCAACTCGGATGCCCTGGGCTATGACCTTGCCTCCCAGATTATGCTGGTGGGAGAAGGCTATCATTTCGTTAACAACCTGCTCAGCCACCGGCCCATTCACACCCTGTACCTGACTCTGCTGCATGCAGCTGCCGGGCAGGAGTATAACCGCCTGGTGTTCTTCCAGATTGTCCTGCTGGCCTTATTCCCGGTGCTGGTTTACCTGCTGGGGCGCAAGCTGACCAACCGCCTGGCCGGGCTGCTGGCTGGGTTGTTGATTATCCTGCGCGAAGCCAATTCCGTTGCCGGAGCCGGTGTGATCACCAGCTCGCATGTTAAATCCTTGATGGTTGACTTGCCGGGCGCGCTCGGGGTCGCCCTGCTGCTCTTGCTCCTGGCTCGCTGGCTGGAAAATCCCCGCCAGCGGCTGCTCGACCTGCTCCTGGCGGGCGGGGTGTGGGGGATGCTGATCCTGCTGCGCCAGGAATTCGCCGGGCTGGCGCTCACCATCCTGCTGGCTTTGCTGGTTGCCTATTGGAAGCTGCCCCGCTGGCTGCTGAAAGGCGGGCTGATCTTCACCCTGGGCGCCTTGCTGGTGCTCTCGCCCTGGTTGTATCGCAATACTCGCATGGTCGGTCTGAGCCTGGAAGAGATCGTTCGCTACCAGGTTGGCTTTCTGCGCTGGCGTTATTCGGCCAACACTGCCAGCGCCACAGAGTTTGAAGCCTTTGTTCGCAGCCAGCCGACCCCCACACCCACCCCGCTGGTGCCCGCCCTGGGCGAGCCTTTCCCACGCCAGATTTTCGTCCCGCCAACCGCCACGCCGCTGCCTGCCGGCCCGACCCCCAGGGTGCAAGCCACTGCCACTACGCCGCCAACCCAGGCCACCCCCACGACCCAGCCGGTCACAGAGAGCGGCAGCGAAACCTCTCCAGGCGGCCCGACTCGCCTGCCCTTCAGCGATAGGCTGGGGACTTTCGTCGAGACCGGCTTGTTGCATACCGTCAACAGCCAGGACCAGCTGCTCTTTTACCTGCCGGGGAGCCTGCGCCTCTTCGACAGCCTGACCGGCTTTTTGGGGCACCGCGATGCGCTGAAGCTGTGGCAGGAATGCTGCTCGCTGGAAAGCTACCTGCGCCGCCTGCCATTCTGGCACAAGTGGGAGGGCAGCATCCCATCCCAGAGCCTGCTGCTGCTGCTGGCAAACCTGTTCCTGCTGGCGCTGGGTCTGTCCGCTGTCTGGAAGGGAGGCCGGCGCCTGGCCGGCTTGCTCCCGCTGGTGGCGGCGGGTAACTACATCCTGGTCAATGCCGCCGTCCAGAATTCCGGCGGGCGCTACATCCTGCCCGTGGATTGGGTCAGCCTGTTGTATTATTCCGCCGGCCTGGCAGCCGTAAGCTGGTGGCTCATCGGCATCCTGAGGGGAAAAGCTGTTTCCATCGCCGCTTCGCAGCCGGGTGAAAGTTCTTTCCAGTCGCTCTTTATCAGCGAGACTCCACTCGCTGTGGAACCTGCCCCTCGTCAGCGATTCTCGCTGCGCAACCCCTGGCTGGTTGGCACACTGATCGGTATGTTGCTGGTGGGTTGCGCCTTGCCACTCTTGGAAAGCGCCATTCCCAAAACCTACCCCCCTACGGTGCAGGCCGCCATGCTTGAAGGGCTGCTGGCCTCAGACCGGCTTACCCCCAGCGAGCGCGGCCACCTGGATGACCTGCTGGCTGAACCGGGTTCGGCGGTCTATGCCGGGCGGGCGCTCTACCCGCGCTTTTTTAAGGCTGAGCAGGGTGAGGTGGGCTCGCGCAACCCGCTTGGCCCCCGCCCCTATGCCCGCCTGGGTTTCTACCTGGCCGGACCGGACAGCCAGGCTGTGATCATGCCGCTGGAAGATGCTCCCGGCTGGCTGCCCCACACCACCGATGTGCTGGTGATTGCCGGCGCGGACCGCCGCGCCGCCGCAATTGCCATTTTCGACGCAGACCTCCAGCCGGTGCAACTGCTGCTCGGCAAAGAGAATCCGTAGGAATAAAAAAACTTGCCTGACACCGCATCTGGAAAATCGCGTTCTTCTTTGCGTCTGGTGCAGGCGGCTTGCATCCTGCTCTTTGCCGTTCCGGCATTGTACTGGCTGCTGCAGACGCTGGGAGTCCCGCTCCCTTATGTGTCGCTCACCCGGCTTCACTTCTTCATCCTGCTGGCCGGCGAGCTGCTGATCGGGGTGTTGGTCTTCCCCCGCTATGCCCGCGGCCCCTGGAATGCCCGCCAGGTGGGCCTTCTGGGGCGCGATTTCCTGGCGGCCAACGCCGTCTTTTTGTTCCCCTTCGTTAAGTTTTATTCCAACCCGCTGCGGCAAGAAATCTTGCTCATCCAGCAGGCACGGCCGTACCTGCTGGCGTTCTACCTTGGGTTGTTGCTGGTGATCGTGGGGCTATTATTTGCCCTGGGAGACCTGCGGCGCCTCTCTGCCTGGATCACCGGCCGCATTGATGCGCAGCGCTCGCGGGATGACGATGCTGAAGCCGCCCGACGGGCGCGATTTGACAAAAAATACCCGCGCCTGGCACACCTGCCGTTGCTGGGTGGCCTCGGCCGGGGCGTGTACCGGGAGGGCGCGGGTACTCTCCTGGCTTTTCTGGCGATTGCCGCCCTGGGCCTGGCTCTGCGCCTGTGGAAGCTGGGCGCGCTGCCGCCCTATATCGATGAGTTTAACCATCTGAATGCCGCCCGCGACCTGCTCCAGGGGCTGCCGCTTGCCGAGCTGGCTTATCGCCGCAGCCTGTACCCTGTCACGCTGCCGGCCTGGCTGTCGTTCGAGGTGCTAGGCCAGAGCCTGTTTGCCGCCCGGTTGCCGGGTGTGCTGGCTAACATCCTGGCGCTGGTTCCACTCTACCTGCTGGCAAGACGGGTCAACAAGCCGACTGCCTTGCTGGCGGCTGCTTTGTTCAGCTTCAGTCCCTGGGTGATTGCCGCCTCACGTAACCTGCGCGAGTATGCCTGTTATCCACTGATCTTTTATACCGTTGGCCTGGTAATGGTGAAGCTCTACGAAAGTCTGCCGGATCGCATTGATTTCCGGCGTGACTTCCGTTTGCTCTTCTCCTGGCACAACCTGGCCTACCTGGGGCTGCTGATCTTCGTGCTGGTTTACGCCATCTATATCGACCCGTATTCCACCCTGAAAATGATCCTGATCTTGTACCTGGCCTTTGGCCTGCTGCTGGTTAGGAAGATCGATTTTCACCAGCCGGCTAACTTGGCCTTCGGTGCTGTCGTCCTGGGGGCGTTCGCCCTGCTGACCCTGGTGATCGTGCAGTTCACCGGGTCGCATTATTTCCTGGCAAATTTTGCCGGGCGTGAATATGCCTTTTTCCCTTCCCTGTTTTTCGAGAAGCCTGCCCAGCAGTGGTATTTCAATCGCCCGCTGATCTCGCTGGCGATCTTTGCCCTGGCACTGCTGGCCACGCCGCTGCTCGACCGGCGCAAGATCGTCCTGCCGTTATCGCTGCTCACTTTTCTGGGCGGCCTGTTCACCATCACCTTCCTGTTCCTCAAGGGCGACCGGCCGCGCTACGCCATGAACATCGAGATCTGGTTTATCCTGCTGATAGCCGCCGGGCTGTTTGCTGCCCTGGCGTTGGCTGATGAACTGGTTGGCCGGCGCTTTTATGGCCTGCCGATCTTTGGCACGATATACCGCTGGGTCGCCTTTGCTGTAATCTTGCTGCTGTTCTGGAACCTGCCCCAGACCCTTCCGGCCAGTGTGCATACCCTGCCCGGCTGGCACCCGGTCACCCAGGAATACCATGCCGATCTGGCCCCGGCCTTGACCTATTTCTCGGTGCACGCCTCTCCGCAGGATGCCATCATCACGACGGATTACGTCAACCCGTACCAGCAGTACTTTTTCCCTGGCCTGTTTTCGGGCCATCCACGCTTCCGCTACAACCCAATCGATCCCGAAGCTGTCGCTAAAATCTACGCAGCCATCGGCGCCCACCCCAGCGGCTGGATTATTTTCGACTACCCGCGCGGCTACGATTGGTCGCGGCCGCTGGCGCTGCGCAATTTTGAGCATAACGGCAAACCGGTGAAGTACCTGGGCTGGTTTGGCGACGCGTATGTATTTCGCTGGTAAATTTACCCCCACAACTGCTCAAGAAACTTGAGCTTCTCCACATTCTGGAAGCTCTCCCCGCCCTCGTGCTGGTTGTAAGGCCATACCCGGATTTGCTTGGGGCCGGCGTAGTGGTTGTAGGCCGCGAACACGGTCGAGGGCGGGCAGGTATCGTCCATCAGGGCTACAGAGAAGAGTGCCGGGCAGGCGGCACGGGCGGCAAAATTCATCCCGTCAAAGTATGCCAGCGTGGCGAATACTGTCTCCACCTGGTCGCGCTGCACCTTGCAATAATTGGCGATCTCCCGGTAGGGGTAGGTATCGACGATCTCGCTGGCGCGCCGATAATGGCACAGAAACGGCACATCGGCCAGGCAGGCCGCCAGGTCTGTCAATAGGCCCGCCGCGGCCAGGGCGATCCCGCCGCCCTGGCTGCCCCCGGTCACGGCCAGGCGCTGCGGATCGACCGCCGGGTGCGAGCGGGCGGCCTCCACGGCGCGCACCGCATCCGTGAAAACCCGCCGGTAGTAGTAGGTCTGCGGTTTGAGCACGCCACGCGTCATAAAGCCCGGATAGTGCGGGTTGGCGCCCTCCGCTTCGGGGTCGGGCGTGTCGCCCTTACGCCAGGCACTGCCCTGGCCGCGCGTGTCCATTACCAGGTGAGCGTAGCCGGCATTACTCCACAGCAGCCAGTCCAGCGGCAGCCCACGCCCGCCGCCGTACCCGATGAACTCCACCACGCAGGGCAGCTGTTCCGGCTGGCTGCCGCCCAGGCGCGGCAGCAGCAGCCAGCCTTTAATCGGCTGCCCGCCGTAACCGTTGAAGGTCAGGTCGAAAACTTTCACCAACCGCAGGCCGCTTTCTATCGGCTCGAAGCGGGCTTGCAGAGGATGGCGGCGCGCCTCGGCCAGCGTTGACGCCCAGAACTCCGCAAAATCCTGCGGCTCGTCGCGTGGCGGCAGGTAAGTTTGTAGTTGCTCGATGGGTAGATCAAAAAGCGCCATAGCTTATTCCTCTCAGATCAGGTCAAAGATAGCCCATTCGCCGAGCGGCGCCCCCAGCTTCTCCCCGCGCTCTCCCGGTGAGCAGCTGCCCACCGCCAGCCGGAATTGCCCCGCCTCCAGCACAGACTCCCCGGCTTCGTTCACCAGCGCCATCATCTCCGGTGTGATGGTGAAGGTGATGCGCCGCCGCTCCCCGGGCCCAAGGCGCACTCGCTGGAAGCCTACCAGCTTGTGGAGCGGCACAGGAACACTGGCCTGCAGGTCGCTCATGTAGAACTGCACCACTTCCTCCGCTTCCCGGCGGCCGGCATTGAGCAGGGTCACTTCGGCGGTCAGCGCCTCGCCTGCCCGGAGGCTCATTTTCTCAAGCGTGAGGTCGAGATAGGCAAATTGCGCATACCCCAGCCCGAATCCGAACGGGTACTGCGGCTCACCCGTCATATAGCGGTAGGTGCGGCCCGTCATGCCGTAATCATCGAAGGGCGGCAGCACTTCGGCCTGACCCGAGAAGGTGATCGGCAGCCTGCCGGAGGGCGACTCATCCCCAAACAGCAGGCTTGCTGCTGCCAGGCCGCCTTCCTGCCCGGGATACCAGGCGAACAGGATTGCATCCGCCAGCCCTTCGACCGCCCCCAGGTCGATCGGGCTGCCGCCGGTCAGCACCAACACGATCGGCTTTCTTGCCTCGGCCAGTTGCTTCAGGAAGATTACCTGGTTGGCAGGCAGTCCCAGGTCCAGCCGGTCGCCGGCTCCCCCGGATAAAATCGCCTCACCCTCCTCGCCTTCCAGCGCCGGCGCCAGCCCCATACATGCGATCACCAGGTCGCTGTCGTAAGCCTCGCCCACCGCCCAGTTGATCGGGTTCAGGTTCTCTCCAGTCAGTTGGCAGCCCTGGCGGTAGTTCACCTGCACCCCCTCCGGCGCCCGCCCGGAGATCCCCTCCAGCAGAGTAGTCAGGTGGTCGTTCATGCCATAATAGTTGCCCAGCAGGACGTCTACCGAGGCCGCGTTCGGCCCGGTGATTAGCAGGCGCCGGTACTTGCGCGTGTCGATAGGTAGCAAGCCGTTCTTATTCTTGAGCAGCACCATTGACTCGACCGCTGCCTGGTAGGCCAGCTGGCGATGTGCCGGTGAATTAACCACCTCCTGCGGAAGCGAGGCGTAAGGTACGCGCTCCTCTGGGTCGAACATACCCAGCTTAAAGCGCGTTGCCAGCGTGCGACCCAGCGCCCGGTCGAGGTCCGCTTCGCTTGCCAGCCCGCGCTGGATGGCCTTACCCAGCTGTTCGTAGCTCTTGCCGCAGCACAGGTCGCAGCCCGCAAGCAGCGCCAGGGCAGCCGCCTCGACCGGTGTGCGCACCCGGCGGTGCCCGGCATGGATATCGTCGATTGCCCCGCAGTCTGAGACCACATGCCCCTGGAAGCCCCAGTCTTCTCGCAGGGTTTTCTCCAGCAGGTACTCATGGGCGCAGCACGGCTCGCCGTTCACCCGGTTGTAAGCACCCATTACCGCTTCGACCTTGCCTTCCTGCACCAGCTTTTTAAAGGCCGGCAGGTAGGTGTCGTGCAGTTCGCGCAGAGAGATGCGAGCGTCAAATGTATGGCGGTTCGCCTCCGGTCCACTATGCACTGCGAAGTGCTTTGCGCAAGCCGCCGCTTTGAGATAGCGCGGATTGTCCCCCTGCAGACCGCGCACGTAGGCCACCCCCAGCTCGCCCGCCAGGTACGGATCCTCCCCATAGGTCTCCTGCCCGCGGCCCCAGCGCGGGTCGCGGAAGATGTTGACATTGGGCGACCAGAAAGTCAGCCCCTGGTAGCGCTGCCCGCTGTTACCTGCCCGCTGCGCGGCGTGAAACTTGGCCCGCCCTTCATCGCCGGTTGCCGAGGCTATCGCCTGCACCAGCGCCGGGTCCCAAGTCGCCGCCAGGCCAATCGCTTGCGGATACACAGTCGCCCGCCCGTTGCGCGCCACACCGTGCAGCGCTTCGCTCCAATAATCGTACGCCGGGATGCCGAGCCGGGGGATGGCAGGGCAGGAGTTGCCCATCTGGCTCAGCTTTTCTTTCAGCGTCATGCGGTCCAGCAGGTCTCGCACCCGCTCCTCCACTGGCTGCTCTGGATCAAGGAAAATCGGTTCGCCTGTCATCGGAGGTTCCGCTCCTCTCGCACTGTTGCTTGATTAAAAAAAATACGTTCGGGGTTGTTCACGCGCTGACAAACCCCGAACGGTATCCACAGGCAGCTCTTTCTAGAACTTGCCTTCCATGGCCTTCCGCAGCGTCTTCTCGTCTTCGTCAGACAGCGAGGTCTGGTAAATCTTGCCTTTGAACTCACTCAGTGCGGTGATCGCCGCATTCGGGTTATCCCGTACTATCAGGAACAAGGCTGACGAATTGGGCTCCAAAGCGGCTTCCACTTCTTTGATGAATTTCTTGTCGATGCCCAGGTTGGCCAGCGCGCCGATCCCCGCGCCCGCCAGCGCCCCCAGTACCAGCCCGCCGATCGGGAAGATGAGCGTGGTAACCAGCAGCCCAATCATGCCGCCGCTGATTGCGCCTACTTTGGTGCCCCGGTCCATCTGGTTTTGCACATGAATCTTGCCTTCCGCGTCTTTTACCACCACCGCCGAGTCATCCAGGCTCAGGCCGGCCTGCTTCTCCATGCTGGAGATTTGCTGCCGCACCTTGCCTGCTTCTTCAGCGCCATCAAATGTGACTACAATCCAGGTTGCCATGTTCATTTCTCCTTGCTTATGATTGGTTTTCGGATTTGTGGGTACGAGTTGTCAAAATTTTACCAAAGATTGTCTTTCTTTGATTATACTTCTAGTATTGGAGGCCATCGCGGATGAATAAATCGCTGCTGATCGAGCAAGTTGGGCTGACCCATGCGGCCTGGGAAGCTGCTGTCAGCCGGCTGGATGAGGCGCAAATCCTGGCGCCGGGGGTTGCCGGAGATTGGTCTGTCAAGGATATCATCGCCCACCTGGCCTGGCACGAGGGCGAGATGGTCAACCTGCTGCAAGCGCATGCCCTGGACGGATCCGAGATGTGGGGCTGGCCGCTGGACGAGCGCAATCATGCCATCTACCTGGCCAACCGCGAGCGCTCCCTGGCGGATATTCTTCAGCAGGAGCAACAGATTTACATCGAGCTGGCCTCCCTCCTGGAAGCCCTGGAAGAGGCAGACCTGCACGATCCAGGGCGCTTCGCTGGCATGCCGGACGACTGGCAGCCCTGGGAGCTGATCGCCGAAAACACCTGCGAGCATTTCCAGGACCACCTGCCGCAAGTCGTAGCGTTAGGTAATAGCTGAGACTGGCGCCGGGGCCCCGATTTCAAAGTAAATAATCACTGGAGGTAACAGGATATGGAACTGATCTTGCTTTTGGGCGCTGCGTTTCTGGCTGGTATCCTGTGGGGGAGATGGCGCGCCAGAAAAGCCGCCACACCTGCATCCCAAATGGTGGTCGAAGGGCAGGCCAAGGACCTGCCGCAAGGCGAGTGAAACGCCCTCACAGCAGCGGCAGCAGCGCCTGCAGGGCGCGCCCCAGCGCTGCCAACCGCTCCGGGTCGACCAGCTCTGGCCGGTCATGCGCCGTATGGGCGATCTCCGCCCACAAGGGCGCCATCTCACCGGAGGTAATCGCCATCGCCGGCACCTGGTTCTGGAAGAACATCATGTGATCCCCCTGGTACCAGAGCTCTCCTTCCACCAGCCCGGGCTGGGTGGCAAAGGATTGCCGGATCTGCACCGCCATCTCGTCCGGCACTCCGTAAAGCGAATAGGCCGTGCTGCCCTGGCGGTAGCCGACCCCGTCCAGGTTGATATTCAACCGAATTTCATCCAGCTTTCCAGCGTTGCGTTTCAGGTAGTCGAATTCACCGGCTGCCGAATAATGATCCTCGCCGTTTACGATAAAAATCTCGACTCCTGGGTCTCCCGCGTAATCGCGCAGCAAATCCGCCAGCAGTAGCAAGGTCGTCACTCCGGTTGCGTTATCCAGCGCGCCGGGTGTGGTTGGCTTGGCGTCGATATGCGCGCTCAATACCACCCGCCCATGAGCATCGCCCCTGGAAGCCAGCACATTGCAGCCGGTGGCCGGGCTGCGCCGGGAGCGAATTTCCAGCGCCACCTCCTGGCCAATGAATTTAGCCAGATGTCGCCCTTCTTCATCCGTCATATAGGCCGACGGGATGTCAAAATCTCCATCTTCGATCAGCGGGAAGGGGTACAAGGCGCCGGCCAGCTCGGGGTTGCGCTGCGTGGCGGCGATCACTGCCAGCGGCTGTTTCTCCTCCAGCAGCCGGTAGATGAGCTGGTGCTCCTCCGGATTATAGAAGGGGAAATTCTTGGGCATCAGCTGCTCTCTGGCGATCTCACCGTGCAGCAGCAGGACTTTCCCCCCGGCGGGTAGCGCTTCCAGCTCTGCCACGGAACCGGCCGCCACCAGCCTGGCGCGCACCTGGCAGCCCTGCGAGTACGGGCCAACCTGCAAGTTGAAATTTTCTCTGCCAGCAGATAGAGATGCACCTTCGTGAATCCAATCCAGGCAGGCGAACTCCGGGCAGTCTACCTCGAACCCGGCGGCGGCCAGCACCTCGGCGACATAAGCAGTAGCGGTGCGGTTGCCGGCGCTGCCCAAACTTCGGTTCGGGATGTCCAGGCACAGGTGCTGCAGGTGTTTTTCGGCTTGTATACATAAAGGGTCGGTGGTCATATGGTTCCTATTCTCCAGATTCTAATCAGCAGCCCCAGCAGGATCACATCGATTGCCAGGGTAGCTACGTCCAGGGCGCCGACCTGGTCGGTCAAGGTCAGCGGGATGTTGACTCCCAACACCGCCAGCCCCAGGTAGAAAAAGCGTTTCTGCCCGCTGCCGATCCCCCAGCCGCATAGCGCCAGTGCGGCAGCATTGCCGAACATCAGGACGGCGACGATCCACGCGGTGTACTGGGACTCGCCGCTGGTGCGCACCAGACTGGCGATACCCAGCAGAAGCCACAGCGCGGCATTGAAATAGAACAGTGCCCGAGCCATGCGGGTCAGGGAATTGGTTCTCATGCGACCTCCAATGTCATCCGCGCCAGGTAGCTGTAAGCCTCCAGCAGCGCACCGGAGAGTGTGATGCGATCCCCTTCGATCTCCAGCACTTGCCCGTCGATTTCTATACCCCGCAGCGCCAGTCCAGT
>Ga0105097_10000742_pt1 | contig 15189 bp, 18 predicted proteins | sample PPLLak12cMay2015_FD_87035 | JGI IMG/M metagenome (GOLD analysis project Ga0105097, IMG submission 87035) | Freshwater sediment microbial communities from Prairie Pothole Lake near Jamestown, North Dakota, USA - PPLs Lake P7 Core (1) Depth... | ecosystem: Environmental > Aquatic > Freshwater >... | reverse complement strand
TCAATTTTCTTTCCGGACATGGCAGCCGGCCAGTCCTCGTTGAAAATCCCAACCTGTTATCTCGGGGTGCAGGCTTCCGAATGTTCCACGTTGCTGTGCCGAAGGATGATACAATCCGCGCACGGGACCTTATGCAAAACTTCCAGATGGAAAGCGAGAAAGTTGTTTCCGTCATATCGAGACAATTGTCCGCTCAGTTTATTTTGTCGATGATTTTAACAATCCCCTTCGTGGTCATTTTTCTTGTCACCGGTATTTTTCTCGAGCTGTTTACGCTTCTTGTCCTGATTTGGGCCGGCATATTCCTCCTTATTGCCAACAGTCACCGGATATTCAAAAAAAGCGAAAAAAATATTAGTTCCAATAGCAGCCCGGATAAGTTACAATAACGCTGCGTCATATACATTATATTGTCATAGGCGGTATGGCTGAAAAAAAGCGGATTTTTTACAGTTCAAAATTAAAGGAGTGACATTATGGCAGATACAAATCAGGGACAGACAGGCGCCCCTCAGACGGGGGTCAGTAAAGATGCAAAAACCTTTGCGATGTTATGTCACCTTCTGGGTATCTTTACAAGCTTTGTCGGACCATTGATTGTCTGGCTCATCAAAAAGGATGAGGACAAGTTCATCGATGACCAGGGCAAAGAGGCCCTAAACTGGCAGATAACATTTATCATCGGATGGATCATCGGAATAGTTTCGTTGTTTATTTGCATTGGTGCGATTCTTCTTCCGGCCCTCTGGGTGTGTGATATTATTTTCTGCATTCTCGGAGCAGTTAAGGCAAGTAAAGGCGAGGCATATCGATATCCAATAGCCATCCGGCTGGTAAAATAAAAAATTCTGTCCTTCATTGTTTTAGTTAGTTTTCGATTTAATGACCTATGGAGTTCTTCATAAGGTTTTTAATCGGCGGTTTCATTATTGCTGCCTGTGCCTTCGTTGGCAGAAAGTCACCTTCTCTTGCCGGCCTGATTGCCGTAATGCCTTTGACGACGCTTCTTGTTATGATTTTTATGCACATCGATAACCCCGGCGATTCAGGCCAGATGCTCCGCTATGTCAAAGGCGTTCTCTGGGGAATTATTCCGACCGCCCTTTTCTTTTTCACTGCACTTCTATTTTTTCAAAGACAGGTTGCTTTCTGGCGCATCATCGCAGCCGCCTTCGCAGTCTGGCTCGCTGCTGCAATTGTCCATCAGTTGCTCCTGAAACAATAATTCTGTTTCAAATCCGGAGCTTCAATTCGATTGCCGCAATCCATCTATTGCAAAAAAGGGCTTGCGCCGCTATGATATGCCCTGATGGCGTCTAAATCATCCAATAGTGAAAAAGACCTGCATATAGCAGCGGTCAACAAGAAGGCCTTTTTGAACTTCGAGATTATCGACAGGTTCGAAGCCGGCCTCGCCCTTTTGGGAAGCGAGGTCAAATCGCTGCGCTCTTCAGCTGCCGACCTCAAAGGCGCCTACGCCCGGGTAGCAGGCACTGAATGCTGGCTCGTCGGCGCAAAAATCGCACAGTATGAGCAGGCAGGAATCCTCAACCACGAGCCGTCGAGAAAAAGAAAGCTCCTGCTGCACAAGTCCGAAATCAGAAGGATAAAAACAAAGCTCGAACAGCGGGGTTTTACCCTCGTCCCGCTGAAAATTTACTTTAATAAAAAAGGCCTTGCGAAAATGGAGCTTGGCCTTGCAAGAGGAAAAAGGCAGTTCGATAAGCGCCGGACCATCACCGAACGTCAGCAGAAAAAAGACCTCGACAGAGACAGGAAAAAATACAAGTAGAAGTTCGAAATTAAAAATAGAACGGAGTATTGAAAATGGCAAACGAAGAAAAAAAAGAAGAGAAAAAAATTATTATCGATGAGGACTGGAAGCACCAGGCCCAGAAGGAAAAAGAGGTTATGGCTGCACAGGAAAAGGCCGAAGAGAAAAAACCATCAGGCGCCAAAGCCAAGCACGGACCATTGCCCAAAGGTGACCTTGCAGCACTCATAAGCCTGCTTGTCACGCAGACTCTTTTCGCTCTCGGCCTCCTTAGAATCGAAGGGCAGGAGGATAAAGAGCCTGACCTTGAAATGGCAAGGTACAATATAGATATCCTCCAGATGCTCCAGGAAAAAACAAAAGGCAACCTTACAGAAGAAGAACAAAATGTCCTCGATACCACCCTCAATGAGGTCCGTATGGCCTATATAAAAGTCGCAGGTGTATAGACAATTTCATATTTGATAATTGCAGAAAATATTTTTCGAAATAAAAAGGCTGTGTTTCTGTGAATGTGCTGGAAAAAATAATCGAAGATAAAAGAGCCGATGTCGAGAGACTCAAAAGCCAGAAAAGTATCGAGCAATTTAAGGAAGAAATTGCCGCTCTTCCGCGCTGCCGAAATTTTTTTAAGTCTGTCACGAAGCCGAATCCGCGCGGACTTAATGTCATAGCCGAGGTCAAGAAGGCATCGCCATCAGCCGGCGTTATACGATACGATTTCGACCCCGTGGCGATTGCGCTGGTCTATCAGAAATGCGGTGCAGATGCGATAAGCGTCCTGACCGATGAAAAATATTTTCAGGGCAGGCTCGAGTATCTGACGCAGATAAAGCAGGCGATCGATTTGCCCGTCCTGCGGAAAGACTTTATCATCGACCCCTGGCAGATTTATCAGTCGCGAGCAGCCGGCGCCGATGCAATTCTATTAATAGCCGAGGTGCTCAAGCCCGCCGAAATTTCCGACTTTCTGATTTGCGCATCCTCGCTTTCGCTGACAACACTGCTGGAAGTTCACGATGCCGATACTCTCCTGTCTTTCCGCAGTTTCGTCGATTTCCCGCAGAAAGGCTACTGCATCATAGGCATCAATAACCGAAATCTGGCAACTATGAAGGTCGATATCAATACCACCTCAAGATTATCCGCCATGCTAGAAGATAAGGCGCTAATCGTCGCTGAAAGCGGCATAAAAACAAAGGCTGATGTCGAAAAGATGATTCGAATCGGTGTCCGTGCAATCCTCATCGGCCAGACGTTATGTGAAAGCCCGGACATAGAAAAAAAATTCAATGAGCTTTTTGGATAGGAGCTGTCGAAATTTATGGATACTGTTCTTGCTTTGCTTATAGGTTTGGTTGGGGGATGTTTAAGCGGTCTGCTTGGTCTCGGCGGCGGTATAATAATTATTCCTGCCCTTGTTCTGCTGCTCAAAATACCGCAGGCGACAGCACAAGGCACCACCCTCGCGATGATGGTACCGCCCATCGGCCTTCTGGCCGCCTGGACATATTACAACAAAGGCCACGCTGATTTGAAAATCGCTGCGCTTATGTGCATCACTTTTGTCATCGGCAGCCTCATCACCGCCAAGTTCGCTGTTAATCTTTCGGACACTGTCCTGACAAAAATATTCGGCGTCGCCCTGCTGCTCATCTCCCTGAAAATGATTTTCTTAAAATAGCTCAGTGGTTGAGGTGTTTTTCAAATTTGTAGCGACTTTTGCTGTATCTTCGCCCAGGTATCTTTTAAATCGACCGTTCGATTGAAAACAAGTTTGCCATCTCTGCTGTCGGGGTCAACGCAAAAATACCCTAATCTCTCGAACTGATAACGCGAAAATGCCCTGGCACCTGCAGCCGAAGGCTCGATGAAACAATTCTCTAAAACCTTCAGCGAATCAGGATTGATATTTGATTTAAAATCCTGCCCCTCCGGGACATCTTCCGGATTTTCCTTCGTAAACAGCCTGTCATACAGCCGCACCTGCACCTTTACCGCATTCACCGCGCAAACCCAGTGCAATGTCGCCTTGACCTTCCTTCCATCCGGGGCATCGCCGCCGCGTGTCTGCGGGTCATAGGTGCAGTGAATCTCGAGCGGCTTTCCCGCTGAATCCTTCGTGACACTTACGCACTTGATAAAGTAAGCATATCGCAGCCGCACCTCTCTGCCCACAGCGAGCCTGTAAAACTTCGCAGGCGGATTCTCCAGAAAATCTTCCTGCTCGATATAAAGCACCTTCGAGAATGGCACCTTGCGCGTACCAGCGGATTCATCCTCAGGATTATTTACCGCATCGAGCTGCTCAGTTTGGCCTTCAGGATAATTATCAATAACGACCTTCAGAGGATTTAGCACCGCCATCACGCGAGGGTTTGTCTTGTTCAAATCTTCCCGCACGCAATGCTCCAAAAGAGCGATGTCAACCGTGCTGTTAAACTTGTTGACGCCTATGCGCGTGCAGAAGTTTCTGATTGCCTGCGGCGAATACCCCCGCCTTCTCATTCCGGAAATTGTCGGCAGCCTTGGGTCATCCCAGCCCTTCACCAGACCATCCTGTACAAGCTGCAATAGTTTTCTCTTGCTCATCACCGTGTAGTTTAGGTTCAGCCGTGCAAATTCGATTTGCTGCGGATGGTGGATGGGCAGCTGGTCTAAAAACCAGTCATATAAAGGCCTGTGATTTTCAAACTCCAGCGTGCATATCGAATGTGTTATCTTCTCGATGGAATCCTCCAGCCCGTGCGCCCAGTCATAAGTAGGATATATACACCATTTGTCAGCCGTCCTGTGGTGCTCTGCGTGAAGTATCCTGTACATTACAGGGTCGCGCATATTCAAATTCGGATGTGCCATATCTATTTTTGCCCGAAGCGTCCGCGAGCCGTCCGCAAATTCTCCTGACCGCATCCGCGTAAATAAACCTATATTTTCCTCGATGCTGCGGTCTCGATATGGGCAATTCCTCCCCGGCTCGGTCAATGTCCCACGGTAATCCCTGACTTCATCTGCTGATAAATCGCAGACATAAGCCTTGCCCGCTTTGACAAGCTCTACAGCATATTCATACATCTGCTCGAAATAATCCGATGCAAAATAAAGCCTCTCGTCCCAGTCGAACCCGAGCCAGCGGACGTTATCGATAATCGAATCGACGTATTCCTGCTCTTCCTTTTCCGGGTTGGTATCGTCGAAGCGCAGGTTGCAGGTTCCCCCGAACTCTTCTGCGATACCGAAGTTCAGGCAGATGCTTTTGGCATGCCCGATATGCAAAAAGCCGTTCGGCTCCGGCGGGAAACGCGTAGCAACCCTGCCGCCCCATTTGCCGCTTTTGTTGTCCTCTACTACTATCTGCCTTATAAAATCCAGCCGTGATTCGGAATCATTATTCATAATATAATCGAGTACGATCTATCCTTTGAGAAAATAATTTATCTCATCCTGCAGTTTAGGTATTTTGTTTCTGACGACATCCCAGAGGATATCGTTATCTATTCCGAAATAGACGTGAGTGATAAAGTCCCTCATGCCTGCAATATTTCGCCAGGGAATTTCGGGCATTTTATCTTTTGTCTCTTCAGAGATGTGTTTTGCGGCCTCCCCGATGATTTCAAGATTTCTTACGACCGCATCATAAGTTTTGTCATCTTCTATGAGCTTTTCCAAGGTTAAGTCTTCTGTATAGTTTAAAATTTTTTCACAGGACAAAAGAATGTCCTGCAGGAACATTGCCTCATCTCGTGACATCAATAAGCTCCTTTTCAATTTCCTGTTTTATCTGGGGCCGCAGCGCCTTTCGCGTCACAAGGTCAACTCCAATCTTAAGAAGCTCCTGAATATAAAATTTGAGGTTCATATAATTATCGAAGGTGGCTTTGGCCGAAAACTCCACGAGAACATCTATATCGCTTTCTAATCGGGCCTCATTTCGGGCGACGGAACCGAAAATCGCCAGTTTGCTTACGCCAAAATTCTTCTGCATATATTCAAGATTGTCCGAGAGCAATTTTATAGCATTCTGCCTGTCCATATTTTTTCCTTTTATTTAAATATTCTGCTGATATTATAATTTGGCCTAATAAAATCGTCAATATAACTTATTTTCCGTTTTTGGAGTCCTGTTTATGAAGTCTTTTCTGATTATATTATGTTCGGTTGTCCTGACAGGCTGCAATCCGATTGCTGCAAATAAGAAAACCTTGCCAAACTGGAAAATCCAGCTCAATGAGGGAAAAGCCTCTTTCAGGGGGCTTTGTGCTGTCAGCAATAACGTCGTCTGGGCCAGCGGAAATTTCGGGACCTTTGCACGCTCTATCGATGGCGGCAAAAATTGGCACGTTTCGAAAGTTCCGGGCGCCGAATCCATCGACTTTCGCGATATACAGGCCTTCGATGAAAATACAGCTATTGTTTTCGGAATCGAATCGCCTGCAAAATTTTACAGGACAACGGATGGCGGCAAAAACTGGTCCCTCGTTTACTTCAACGATAATAATGACCTCTTTTTCAGTGCAGCCTGTTTCAGAAATAAAAAAGATGGAATTGCCCTAAGCGATCCCGTCGGCGACAGGTTCTTTATCGTGACAACTAACGATAGCGGCCAAACCTGGAAGGAACTTCCAATGGACAACTCTCCAAAGGCAGTCAAGGGCGAAGGCATCTTTGCAGCCAGCGGCTCGAATATCGCTATGCCCTCTGAAAATAAGATTATCTTTGTCACCGGCTGCACTGCTGCGAGAGTCTTTATCTACTCTGACAATGGAAAACAATGGTCCTTTGTCAATGCGCCGCTCGAAAGCGGCAACGAATCCAACGGCATCTTCTCAATAGCAATGAAAAATGAAAGAGAAGGCATCATCGTAGGCGGCGATTATAAAAAATTCGACGACACCAAAACCAACGCAGCCGTAACAACTGACGGCGGAAAAAATTGGAAACTCATCGAAAATAACAAGCCCTCAGGCTTCAGGGAATCTGTTATCTATAAACCCAAAACAAACATTGCAATAACTGTCGGCCCGACCGGCAGCGATATCTCCTATGACGACGGCAAAAACTGGAAGCGGTTCAGCTCCGATGGCTTTCACGCAGCCGCCTTCTCGCCCGATGGCAAATCCTGCTGGGCCGCCGGCACCAAAGGCCAAATCGCCACCCTCTCCTCGCTCATAAAATAAAAAGTTTATCAATCTAAATCGCTCGTATATGTTCCGGAAAGATATACAACATATTTCTTTTCGTCAGATGTATCAATATATACATGTATATATGAATCTAAATCTTTGTTATATTTGCATTCGACAAACATTTCCCCAATCTCTCCCTGCATAATCGGGCTGGTCCACCATTCCGGAACTGATAAATATGGTGCTGTTCGGTTATCTGTTGTAGAGTAATATGAACGTAAAGTTGCATTTTCCACAAACTTTCTGACATCTGATGCGTCAGCAGTAAATTTAACTATAAAATCAGATCCATCGTCCCAGGAAATGCCAGATTTGGCAGCTTTAACTTCTCTCATATTTTCCGGAAATTTAATTACATATCTTTTCTCTAAATAACGAACCATTTTTGCAGGATTATATTCCGTAAATGTTCCAGAATCATACCACCGGACAAAAAGTTTAGGTAATGCTATTGCCAAGATTGACATCACCGCCAAAATGACAAATACAAGAATACTTATCTTCCACACCTTGAACTTTCGAAACCCCTTTTTATTTTTTATTTCGTCATTCATGTCTGTTATCCACATTAAGGCAAAAGTTTTTCATTTCCTTGCGTCGTTTCTTTTGGCTCGTCACTTTCAAATATATACCCTTTAATCCGCATCCTTAGGCATATAAGATCGTTCCGCAAACTAAGTTAAATTGAATATTTTTATCTATCCTCTTCTTTGAATTCATAAGGGTTAAAGCTGTAAGTTATATCATCGCCCTTTCCATTCTCGAATTTTTTATTCGGCCCAGAACTGATAAAAATGTATTCCTTTTCAGATTTTACCTCCAGCTTAACCGGCTTTCCCCATGCATCAATAAACGTATCATTGTCAGGTTCAATCCATCTTCTCTCTTTAAACAATTCCAGGAGTTCCGGATTATATTTAAAAAACCATTTCATTAATTCATCAATCGTTTGTGGCATAGTGATTTTATTCGAAAAGGATTTTTCTTTTATATTTTCTGCCGTATCTGTTATGAAATAAGCAACATCACTTAAGCGATTATTTGTTTGTGCAATCGATAAGCCGACTCCATCACGAACAGTATATGGAGAAATCCATTTTGAAAAAAGGGGCCAAAGAGCCAAACTTATCATAACAATCAATACTAAAATTAATATATATTTCAGTTTCATCTGCCGCCTTTATTTCCTGCTTACAACTGCCCGTCCATCGCTGCTGCAATATTGTCTCTGTAAATCCGGATTATGTCAAGCCTGTTTTCGGGAGAGACGTGAAACTGAAGGCAAACCTTTAAGGAAACACATACCGGCATCCCTGCCGATACTCTAGCCCGATTCGTTTGACTTAAGATGCCCTTTTTGATATACTTTTTCATTTTATGGAAGAATCGATTTATGAAAATAAACCATCTTGTTCTGGGTGATTATCAAACAAACTGCTACATCCTGCAAAACAGCAGCGATTCTAAGCAGTGTGTTCTCATCGATGCAGGTCTCGAAGCCGAGAAGCTTATAAATTATCTCGATGTAAATACGCTTGTTCCTGCTGGTGTGATTCTTACACACGGCCACATAGACCATATTATGGGCGTTAAGATTTTGCGAAAGACTTTCCCGGAACTGAAGGTCTATATGCACAAACAGGATGCCCGCATGCTCACAGGCAATATCGCAAACCTTGGATTGCTGGCCGGAACGCTTTTTAAAACCAAACTGCCTGATTTTTTTCTCGAGGATGGCGAAGTCTTCGAGCAGGCAGGAATAAAACTGCTCGTCCTTCATACGCCCGGCCATACTCCGGGCGGCATAAGTCTCTATTCTGAAAGCGACAGCGTTGTTTTTGTCGGCGACAGCCTCTTCGAAGGCTCCATCGGCAGGACAGATTTTCCCGGCGGTGACATGAATCAATTAGTCCAGAGCATTAAGACAAAACTTCTGACACTCCCCGGCCAGACAACCGTCTGCCCCGGTCACGGTGAGCCGACAACAATTGATATCGAAATGCACACAAATCCCTTTTTAGTTTAATTAAAAGATAGCATATTTGAAAAATACTTATACACAGGTTTTATCAGCAGGGTAATTTTAGAATGAATAACTCGACACACAAAAGATTTGACTCGACGGCAACTTTTGCCTGCCTCTTTGTTATCGTATCGTGGTCGGTCAACCCGATTTTCGTAAAATTGCTGACAAACGATACTGATGTATGGACGCAGAATGTCTTGCGGTACATCGTGGCGTGCCTGTTCTGGCTGCCGGTGCTCATCTCGGCATTATCAAAAGGCAAGGTCGATAAAAAAATCTGGTATCTGGCAATAATTCCTGTAATCGCAAACGTGCTTATGCAAACCCTCTGGGTAAAGGCCTTTTATCATATCAACCCTGCCTTTATGAACCTGCTTGATAAGTCTTCATTTCTCTGGATAATGGTGCTCTCGCTTTTTCTTTTCACCGAAGAGAGGGTGCTCCTGAGAAGCAAGCGGTTCTGGGCCTCTATTGTCTTGTCCATAACCGGCATCGTCGGCGTTATGCTCTTCGATGAAAGGTTCGGCTCACTGCAGACAACCATTGGAATTTTGCTTGCCCTCTCTGCTGCGATTTTGTGGAGCGTTTATACGGTCTTTGTGAAAATTGCATTCAAGGATATCGACAGCCGTTATGGTTTCTCCGTAATAAGCATATATACGGTAATCGGGCTTCTTGTTCCCGGTCTTTTTTTCGGCAACCTCAGGCAAAGCTTCTCTCTTGGTGCAAAACCCTGGATATATATCATTGTCTCCTCTATTCTGAGCATCGCGCTTAGCCACGTCTTCTACTACACCGCCATCAAACGCATAGGTGCGATGATTCCTTCATTGTCCCTGCTCGCCACACCGTTTATAGTCATTGTCCTTTCGGGAATTTATTTCAAGGAAAGACTTAACAGCTGGCAGTGGTTCTTCGGAATCCTCCTTCTCGCCGGCTGTGCACTCGCCATCTGGTCACAGGAACACCTAAATCACAAGCAGCCAGCTTAAAATAACTGATTACGATTCAATTGTGTATTAAAACCGGGATTACTGTTGTGATATCTTTTCGGCATTCTAAATTGTCGTTGTTAATTTCTAATTTATTTGGCGTTCCCGGGCTTGTTAGCAGCTAACTGGTCTTTGGCTTCAGCTTTAGATTCTTTTTCGTCTGGTTTTTCCCGGCAGCCTTCCAAAATATCTTTAAGAATATCTGCCTTGATACGGAATGACATATAACCAACATATATTACAACGAAAAAGAATCCAAGTGTTATTATATCTGTAACGCTCAAATAGTCGCGAGATTCGTTTGTGGTGCTAATGGCAATTTTATATATCAGAAAACCGACCGGAATAAACATCATCAAAATCGTGTACTTGCTGAATTTGTTATACATTTTTATATTTTTTTCATAACATTTTTTTTCTTCCTCTGTCAGCATATTTGTGTTCTCCTTTAAATTTAATAAATCAGGCTCTTTGGTCTTTTGTAAAAGTACCGCGAATCTAATGAGCGATTATACCTAATAAGACTATGTCACTGTCTGTAGACCGAAGGCCAGATTTGCATGTGCTCTTGTATTTCAAGTATAACTTCCCGGCTGTCAGGATTGTTTTCATCAGCCAAAAGATGCCTTATTCTGTACCATGCCGGGTAAATTCTTTCCATTATATGATAAACTTCTTTCAACTTTTTTTCGGCATCACGCACATAAACGGGAGTAAGCAAAAATATTCCTGACTCATACATATTAATTAGCTGGTCTGCAAATCCCATATTTCCGGCATAATCAGGCAGCCATTCTGGAACGCCTTTGTCCTCAATATAATATTTTCGCATTCTCTGCAGATGTTCGTCCGGTGTTTCCCTGAAGTTCGTTAGCTTTAGCTTTTGCCATACTCTTTCATCGTTTGGATCATTGGGGTCAAAACCCGGAAGTGATTCCTGAAGTGTCTCTTTGGGAAGTCTCCGACAAATATAAAGTAGCGGTTTTCTTACAAGTCTTTCCTGATTTGGGTCTTTTAGCAAATCAAAAAACTTGTTGTGGCTGAAAACACCTTTGCATTCATCATACAACCGATAGGCGTATTTTCGGTCATCACTGCTGTCAAGATATTTTTGGAATCTTTGACTATTTGTTGTCATATTGGCATCGTGATCATAAAAATCTCTAATTGCCTTCAGGGCTTCTATGGTAGGTCTCAGCAAAGGCTCATTGGCCTCAGCTTCTTTAGAAAGCCGATACAGTTCCATCTCAGCCTGCTGGACTTCTTTATATACTTCGCGGAGCATCTGCATTTTCTCTTTGTCTGATTGTATATCACGCTCATTCGGCTCAGATGATGCGAACAAACTATTGGCGGAAAAAAGAGCAGCAAAAAGCATTATTATGATTGAATACCTGAATTCGTTCGTCATTTCTCAACACTCCCTTATTTACATCTCGGTCTTTAAATTTTATATGGGCATTGGAACTTCTGAAAAATCCTGTATATCCAGTTAGATATCATATATCAAGCCTATAATAAATCTATAAAAATATTTGTATGGATGGGATTTTACAATAAGGGCAGAGCAATTTCGCGTGCAGCAAAATGGCTTTTGTTTGTGCTGATAAGCAGTGCTTTCAGAAGGAATTATAGTATTCGGGTTTTCCGTCGTCGGGGTCGTAGTTGGCAGTCTCTTCATAGCCGGCATCGATTCTGATTCGCTCGATTGATTCGGCTTTTTTGGTATTGCTGTCAACAGCAACGATAACGCCGTTGATTTTCACATCGCCTGTCGCAACCTGATACGAAAAAGGCATATTTGTCCTGAAGGATTTTAAAACGCTGTCGGTGCCGCGGCCAATGACTGAATCGTGGGCGCCTGTCATCCCGATATCAGTGATATACGCCGTTCCTTTTGGCAGGATTTTTTCGTCGGCCGTGACAACATGCGTGTGAGTCCCGAAGACGCAGCTTACGCGGCCATCGAGATAATATGCCATCGCAATTTTTTCGCTCGTCGCCTCTGCATGAAAATCCACAAAGACGATGTCGCTGTTCTGCTGAATCTTGCTTAGAATCCTGTCAATTCCATTAAAGGGACAATCTGCAGGCTTCATAAAAATCCGCCCGATTAACGAAACGATTGTCACGCTCGGCCCCTTGCTTGTCCTGTATGATGCAAAAACTTTCCCCGCTGCCTGTTCCGAAAAATTCGCAGGCCGCACGATATTGTCAGCAGTCTCGAGGACCTTGATTATGTCTCGTTTGCGATAGGTATGGTCGCCCAGTGTCACCAGGTTCACTCCGAACTTTATCAGCTTGTCGTAAATCTGGGGAGTAAGACCCGAGCCGCCGGCTGCATTCTCTGCATTTACAATGACACAATCGATGCCTTTTTCCTTTATAAGGCTGTGCAGCTTCTCCGAGAGGATTCTTCTGCCGGGCCTGCCGACTATGTCACCGATACAAAGAACGTTCAATTTCATAGATCGCCTTTCAATTGCAAAAGCTAAAATGCAGCCGTGCTGCGAAGCCATCGGTCAGCCGTTATATTTAAACCATCCGGCAGCGGTTATTTTGCATATTCGACACAGCGCAATTCTCGAAGCAGCGTAACTTGTATTTCTCCCGGATAGGCCATCTCATTTTCGATTTTACTTGCGATATCTCTTGCCATTTTCATAGCAGAGTCATCGTTGATTTTTCCTGCATCTACGATAACGCGAATTTCCCGGCCTGCCTGTATGGCATAAGCGTTCTCAACGCCCTGAAAAGTTTTTGCAATTTCCTCAAGCTGCTCGAGCCTCTTGATGTATCTTTCCAGCGTTTCTCTTCGAACACCCGGCCGCGATGCGCTAATCGCATCGGCAGCGGCAACAAGAGGAGCGTAAAGATTATCCGGCTGAATGTCACCATGATGAGCCGCAACAGCATTCAATATCACAGGCGCCTCATTGAAGCGCTTCAGGAAGTTAGCGCCTATAGTCGCGTGGCCGCCTTCGACCTCATGGTCAATTGCCTTGCCTATATCGTGAAGCAGGCCCGCCCTTCTTGCTATCGCACCGTCAAGACCAAGCTCATCTGCCATAATCTGAGAGAGAAATGCGACTTCGACGCTGTGGCGGAGAACATTCTGCCCGTAACTCGTCCTGTAATGCAGCGCGCCAAGAAGGCTGAGAATCTTGTTGTTCAGTCCGCGAACGTTCGCTTCTACGGAGGCATCTTTTCCAATCTGCAGAACCTTCTGGCTGACATCCTTGCGTGTCTGCGCAACCAGTTCCTCAATCCGAGATGGATGAATTCGTCCATCCTGAATAAGTCTTTCCATCGATAGCCGTGCAACCTCGCGCCGGACAGGACTAAATCCGCTCACCACAATCATCCCCGGAGTATCGTCAACAATCACATCAACTCCGGTCGCCTTCTCGAATGCGCGGATGTTGCGGCCCTCCCTGCCGATGATTCTTCCCTTCATTTCGTCGTTCGGAATTTCGACTGTCGAAACTGTCGCCTCGCAGGTATGTTCTGCGGAGTATCTTTGAATCGCAGCAGTTACAACTTCCCTGCTTTTTTCCTCGACAGTTTCCTTCGCCTCTTCGAGCTTGCGGCTTATTAACGCCGACATCTCATGCTCGCATTCATCTTCGAGTCGTTTTAGCAAAAGCTGTTTTGCCTCTTCAACGCTCATTGCGGTAATTTTCAAAAGCTGATTTTTCTGCTGGGCTATCAAAGAATTAAGCTCTTTTTCCCTGTTGCCCACATTAAGCAATCTTCGCTCAATCTCTTTTTGCTGCTGGTCAATCTCCTTTTCTTTCTGTCCAAGCTGCTCGACAAGTCGTGCAAGCCCGTCTTCCCTTTTCGTCAGCTTGCCTTCAATTTCCCTTAATTCTGAACGAACCTGGTTGGATTCCCTGTTGAACTCTTCTCTTCTTTTGATTGTTTCAGCCGCAGCATCAATCTGGGCTGATTTTATGATGTTCTCAGCTTCTTTTTTTGCCCCGTCAATCTGCCTCTGGAGATCTTCCTGGAAGGTTTTTGCCTTCGCTTTTTTGATTATCTGGGCAATCACGTAGGTAAGACTGACACCCAGAATAAAGGTGAAAATCGTCAGAAGCCAGCCTGCCGGAAGCTGAGTCTGGAGTAATATATTGTTCATTGTCTTCTACCTTTCAGCTACCATAGTCATTAGGATTAATAACCGGCAACGTTACAGACCGCCTTTTCGCTATGGTCCGTAAAAACCATCGCTGGCACAGACAAAGTGGGGAATTTTCGGCAGGAAAACTACAAAGAAATGGTTAAAGAAAAAACGAAATCCGTTTCGCTCGGCTTAAAATCAACTTGTTTTGCGTTTATTTAACAGCATTTTTAACTTCGACACGACAGTTTTTTCTAAACCGGCTATTACACCTTCAATACGATGCAAATCTTGTTGATAACCGAAACTTTTTTTATTCCGACTTCGTTCCAATTTTTACCACTTTTCGTTCAATACAAGCCTTCAAAACTTCTTCCTCAAGGCCTTCTGATAACGATGCAAAAAGCACCTTTGTAACTTAACTGCCTACTTGACAGGCACTTACGGCATCCTGTCAGCCCCGCTTGTCCCAAATCATATAAACAGAATAACTTACGGACACAAGCGTAAGCCTGTTCGCTGCTTTTATTTCAAATACATCATATATATCGCCGTTTGGGAGGTCAAGAAAAAAATAATTTCTAAACCCTTTTTCAGAAAATTTTTATCAATTAAACTGCAAAAATTTCTTACCCGGCTGTCACGATTTTCTGTTTGGTCCTATATAATCATAATATTCGGCATAGTCACTACGCATTGTTAAAGCCGGGAAACAAACAGGACCCCCACGGGCAATGGCCTGTTTATGTGGAGAACTTCTTTAAGGCGTTATCGATTCTGGCCAGTGCGTTTTCCCTGCCGAGCATGCAGACTGCCTCGAATATCGAGATGCTTATAGTCGAGCCGCATAGTGCAACCCTAAGCGGCTGGGCAATTTTGCCAAGCCCCACATTTCTTTTCTGGGCCAAAGTCATCAGCATCTGCTCAACCGACTTCTCATCAAAAGGCTCGACGCAGGCAAGTCCGTCGCGGACGCCTTTCAAAATTAAAAGGCCGTCGCCATCGAGCAGCACCTTCTTTACGGCTTTCTCATCGAACTCTATCTTTTCGCTGTCGATAAAAATAAATCTGCTCTTTCTCTCGACATCGGC
>Ga0105097_10000741_pt1 | contig 15196 bp, 15 predicted proteins | sample PPLLak12cMay2015_FD_87035 | JGI IMG/M metagenome (GOLD analysis project Ga0105097, IMG submission 87035) | Freshwater sediment microbial communities from Prairie Pothole Lake near Jamestown, North Dakota, USA - PPLs Lake P7 Core (1) Depth... | ecosystem: Environmental > Aquatic > Freshwater >... | reverse complement strand
CAGCTTCTGTGACACCGCCATGGCCAGTTCAGACTCGGACCGTCCCGAGTTGCCAAGCTGTTCGATGCCACCCTGGCTGAGCAGCTTCCAGACAAAACCCTGGGTCTCACCCTTCTCTACCCTGGCCTGCAGAGCAGCATCGCCACACTTGGCCTGCTTCTGCATCTCCACCCAAGCCTCGCTAACGTCGTGCTCGTAGGCATGGACTATGTCCATCATCTGCCCGGCGCTGAACGTCGTCGTCTCGGCCACCGGGCGATTGGCGTTGTACCGGGACCAGTTCTGGGTCAGTATCCTGATCCCGTATTCGTCCGCTCGGTCCCGCACATCTGTTCCGGGCATTGGAGCCAGAAGATGGAAACCATAGCTCACCTTGTAGGTATCGAAGAGTTCCTTGGCCAGGCTCACCGTTTGGGCGGCCGTCTCCGGGTTCTCGCCCGGCAGCCCTAGTATGAAAGAGGCCAACACGTTCAGTCCCGAGTCGATGGCCATCTTAATGCCTTCCCTGGACTTGTCAGTGGTGATCCTCTTCTTGATGGTGTCCAGTATCTTCTGTGAACCGGACTCCAGTCCGAAGCACACCCAGTTGCATCCCGCTTGCCTCATGGTGTTGAGCATGCGCGGGTTGATTGTGTCCACGCGGGAATAGACGGACCAGGTGACCCTCAAGTTGCGGTCCCGCATTCCCTGGCAGATGGCCTGAACATGAGGCTCCTTCACCGTGAAGGTATCATCCACGATGTTGATCTCATTGAAGCCCAGCTCCCGGTGGATCATCTCAATCTCATCGACCACCAGCTTGGGGTTGCGATAGCGAACGCCCCTGCCAAACATCTTGGGGGCGGAACAGAAAATGCAGCCGAAAGGACAACCGCGGCTGGTGATGACAGTGAATGGCACTCTCAAGGCCCGGTACTTGGAGACGGGCAGCAGGTCACGGGCCGGGAGCGGCAGGCTGTCCAGGTCTTTGATGAGCGGCCGGGGCGCGTTGACTACGGCCTTGCCGTTCTTCCTGAAAGCAATGCCGGCAACTCTGGCAAGATCACTGCCATCCTCAATCGCCTTGACCAACTCCACCACCGTCTGGTCCCCCTCCCCCATCACCACCACGTCGATCCAGGGGGCCTGCTCGATCAGATCGGCAGCCACGAAGCTGGCATGAGGCCCGCCAATGAGTGTGACCATGCCTGAGTCGAAGTCCTTGCACAGACGGAGAATCCGCGAGGCCGCCTTGAAGTTCACCGTGGAGCAGGTGGCGCCGACTACGTGCGGCTGGAACTCTGTCAACTCCCGGCGCAGCAGATCGGGAGAGTACCGCGCCATGAGCAGATCGAGGATGCGGACTTCGGCTTTCTCCCGCCGCAGGATGCCGGCGAGGTAGGCCAAACCCAGAGGAGGTACGGGGCATTCTTCGTACGGATAGGGCGTATTGATCAGGAGAACGCGTTTCAACATTTGAACCAGATCGCCACGTGCTGCTGTGCTGTTGAGATTGTGAGCCAAATCGACCCGCCTGTCAAGCTGAAGCCCCTTGACCACGCTCAGTGGCCCAAGACACTCCCAGTCTGCATTCCGTCGCCCCAACTCATCCACCGCAGCAATCCGCAGTCGCGGACGACATCGGATATTTGACAATCCCTTCACGGCGTCTCTACACTTTTCTCTCAAGAGCCAGCGGGCTCATCGGAAAGGAGAGTGTTCAGTGTCGACAGATCCGGAAGCCAGGCCGAAGTGGCGCATGACCGCCGTACTCGGGGCGGTAGCTTTTTTCGCGGGAATGGCTATCGCGATCATTTGTGGCGCAGTGCCCGATTGGCGCGATAGCGGCGCGGTGGTGCTGATACTAGTCATCCTGGGCGTCGTCGTAGGAGTATTGAACATCACCGGCAAGGAGGTCATCCCCTTCCTGATTGCGGCCACAGCACTGGTGGTCGTTGGCATTGCCGGAGGATCGTTCACGGCGCTCGATCATATCAAGGCCATCGATGGTCTGGGTCGGGCACTTGATGCCATAGTGAACCTGATTGCGGTCTTCATGGTGCCTGCAGCGGTCATCAACGCTGTGCGTGTGGTAGTGGAACTGGCCCGGCCCGGAGAAGCGGGATAGGCCCCTCCGAACCGCGAGTTGGGAACCAGCCGCATCCAACAGCCTGGCGCCAAACGTAACTCATAGCCGCCAAGCCCCTGACTGAGTCAGGGGCTTGGCTATTTCTTCCAGGCGTACCCACCCACACCTCCGTATGATCCCTCACAGGCTTGCCCAACGACGCTCAGTAGAATCCATCGACGAGGTTGGCTATAATGGGGCCACTCGTCGGTATCGCGAGACAAGAGCGAGTGCTCGCATGGCGCGTGAAAGGGCAACCGCCGGACTTGTGCGGAGCCCGCCCAGTGTCGTACGACGGAGGCAGCAAATGCAGGTAGTCGTCAACAAGACCACGCTCTCTCTTATTCAGGGGGATATCACGCGGCAAGGGACCGATGCCATAGTCAACGCCGCCAATTCGAGCCTGATGGCCGGCGGCGGCGTCGATGGCGCCATACACCGCGCCGGTGGGCCGGCCATTCTGGAAGAGTGCAAGAAGATATTGGCCAGGCAAGGGCGATTGCCAACAGGCAAAGCCGTCATAACCACTGGAGGTGACCTGAAGGCCAGGCACGTCATCCACACCGTGGGGCCGATCTGGCACGGCGGCAACCGTGGTGAGGCCGACTTGCTCGCCAGCGCCTACAGAGAAAGTCTGTCATTGGCCGTGGCCAGCGGCTTGAAGACGGTCTCCTTCCCGTCGATCAGCACCGGGGCCTACGGCTACCCCGTCGACTCGGCCGCCCGCGTAGCGCTTCAGACGGTGATCGAGTTCCTTGAGAAGGACACGTCTCTGAAAGATGTCGTCTTCGTCCTCTTCGACCACAGGACATGTGAGGTCTACGTAGAGGAACTGGAGAGTCTGCTGTCAGGAAGCGGCTAGCGCCCTGCGACATGTCCAGACGGTGCAGTCCGCCTCAGACGGACCCAGGGGTTTGTCAATGTCCGCGCATCACGGGCAAGCTTCTCTTTGTCCATGCCTCCCATCATGGTGTGCAAAGGGGGAAGAAAACTGCGATGGGTTACGCATTCGCTCAACCCACACGACGCCTGGATTCCCGCCTCCGCGGGAATGACAGAAGAGGTTGTCTGGCTTGTGCCACCCATCGGGGCGTGCAGAGGGGAAGAGACTTCTCTCGGCAGTCCGAGGGTGGCCCTCGGACCACGCCGTAACGGTGCAGCAGAATGCTGCCGGGAGTTTGGGGGTGTCCCCCAATTCAATTATCTCTCCCCCCAAGATTGGGGGATGAAGGGGGTTGATGGTCTCGCATGCCGTTGCCAAGAGCACACTGCACCCGTCCTGCGCAGCTGCTAGACGGCCAACACAGCTGAGACAGTTCAGACCATGAAACGAACCGGCATCTTCTTTCACTACCAGGACGGGGAAAGACTCCGGGACTTCCCTCAAGCGCTAGCCGGAATCCTGGACAGGGACAACGTCTTCCTCTTCGACGCCTTCTACCCATTGAAACCGCCATCTTCGTTTGAGTTGGAGCCCATCCCTGAGGAAACCCTCTCCCTGGTCCATACGCCTCTAATGATCAGGCAGGTGAAGGCCACAGGAGCGTTTCAGGGAGCGCTGTACTCAGCCGCCGGCACCGTGGCCGCGGCGATCAGAATATGGCAAGGCGAGATAGACAACGCCTTCGTTTTCACCGGGTATGGCGACCATCACGCTGGAACCAGCTTCTTCGGCGGGGGCTGCTATTTCAACGGCGCTGCTATCGCTATCCGCGAACTGAGGCGCAGGTTCGGAGTCAAGAAAGCCGCCATCATCGACACCGACGCTCATCACGGCAACGGCACGTGGCAGATATTTGAGAATGACTCGGAGGTCCTCTATGTCTGCCTCTGCCCCGGCAACTTCATTGAGAGTGAGAAGAAGGTGAACATCGAGGTGCCACGGACCACCGGCGACGACGACTACGTGCGGTTGGTGAGAGAGGGATTCGTCCCCCGCGCTAGGGCCTTCCGGCCGGAGTGCATCTTCTGGAACTGGGGCTATGATGGCACGCGGGGCGAATACGGAGACATGGGCCTCACCCCTGACTGTCACGTGCGCCTGGCACGCGAAATCAGGCAGACCGCCGACGAGCTTTGCTCAGGAAGACTGGTTGTGGTGCTGTGCGGCGGCAGCCGCCGCGACCTGGCTCGGCTGCTCATCCCCGAGGTGATTAAGGTACTCAGGGAGCCGGAGACCTAGTTCACCGTGAGCTCGGCAAAGAGATTCGGACGGCCTCTCCCAAGCACGTCATCGATCACCCACCTTGTGTTATAATGGAGCGCGGACGTGCCGAGAGAGTCTCATGATCATAGAGTACACACACCCGGAGTTGGGCGAGGACATACAGGGCCGGGCCGGATTCTACACCGCCGTTGAAGAACTCACCATGCCATACCAGGGGCGAGAGGTCCTCTACGTTATTGGAACGGCGCGCTTGGAGAGGCCCTGTTGTGGCGGAGCCTGCGGTTGGGGCTACATCCAGGTGCCGGGCTTCATTGTTCGGAGGCACACTAGTGGCAGAGACAGCACGTCACCCGTCTCCGACGTTGAGATCATTGAGAATGAGACCGACCGCAACCGGATCAGACAGGCCTTACTGGAGAAACACCCTGGCACCCAGGTGGAGATCTGGGGCACGCAGTATACGCAGGAAAGCAGCCCTCAAGTGAGCGCGAGGCCTGCGGGGTGATCCACGGGAGGGATCGCATAGTGGTCTAGTGCGGGCGCCTGCTAAGCGCTTACGGGGGCTTCAACCTCCGTCGTGGGTTCGAATCCCACTCCCTCCGCCAGGATCGGCAACCCCCTCGAATAGTCATGATGCTCCCCATACAACTCACCTACCTCTTTCCCCAAGGACCGCGTTTGGAGTCCCAACAGCCATGAAGCGTTATCATATCTGGACCATCGGCTGCCAGATGAACAAGGCCGACTCCGACTTCGTTGCTGACTACTTGCAGCGCGCGGGGTTCAGCGAGACCGAAATCGCCGGAGAGGCTGATCTCGTTCTGCTCAATAGCTGCGTGGTGAGGGAGCACGCTGAAGCCAAAGTCGTCAACAAGCTAAGGTCACTGAAAGGCCTCAAGAGGAGCCGGCCCGACATCACCATCGCCCTCACCGGATGCCTCGTCGACTCCCGGATCGACGACCTGAAGGAGCGGTTCCCCTGGGTGGACCTCTTCTTCCGTCCGCAGCAATGGGATGTCTTCTCTGATTGGGCAGAAAGCTACGGGTTGCCCGGCCTTACTCAGGGAGAAACCCCGGTTCCACAGAATCCTCCCGTGAGTGCATACGTCCCGATCATACAAGGCTGCGACAGCTTCTGTTCTTACTGCGTTGTTCCGTATCGCCGCGGGAGGGCACGAAGCCGGGACCTGGTCGAGATACGATGCCAGGTGGAGAACCTGGTCCAGCGCGGTACCAAAGAGGTCACCCTCCTCGGGCAGATCGTCGATGCCTATGGGCGGGACCTGCCTTCGAAGCCGGATCTGGCCGATTTGCTGGCCGACCTGAACAGCATCAAAGGGCTGCTCCGCATCCGTTTCCTGACCAGCCACCCCAGCTTCATGAGCCCGAAGCTGATTCAGGCCATCGCCGATCTGGACAAGATCTGCGAGCATATCAGTCTGCCCATCCAGGCCGGTGACAACGACATACTCAAGGCCATGAAGCGGGGATATACGGCCGAGGAGTACGGCACGCTCGTCGAACACATCCGCCGCACCGTTCCTGACGTTGCTCTCAGCACAGACGTCATCGTGGGCTTCCCCGGAGAGACCGATGAGCAATTCGCCAGGACGGTGGAAGTGCTGTGCCAAATACGCTTCGACAAGGTGCATATCGCCGGTTACTCTCCCCGTCCACAGACGGCCGCATCCAGGAATCTCGAGGATGACGTCACGCCGGAGACGAAAGAGGCCCGCCGTGCCCACGCCGAAGCCATGCAGCATGAGATCGCCACGGAGATCAACGCCGCGTTTCTGGGCAGCACGGTGGAAGTCCTGGTAGAGGACAAGAAGAAGGGCAAGTGGTGCGGACGCACCAGAGGAGACAAGCTGGTCTTCTTCGCCAGCGAAGCCAGCCTCATGGGGCAGTTGGCGAAGGTGAGAATAGATAAGGCAAGCCCGTTCGCGCTGCAAGGGACTCTGGCATAACGGCTATTCGGTCGCCGGCGGCGGCGCCAGGTTCCGCGCCAATATCTCTTTCCAGCAGTCAAACCACTTCACCTTGACCTCGTCCGACCACTCAGCGTTCAAGCTCGGAAACTTCTCCAGAAGCGCCATGCTGATCTGCAAAGTCCGATGATGCTCCAGCCACTCATCCCTGACTTCCTTGGGCCAGCCCGGGTCGAATGCCGGCAACTTGCTCGCCAGATGGCTCGCCCCTGCTCCCACGCTTCTCCTGACTGATCTGCTCCGCTGAATGCCCGACGCCCCCCGGCTGACGCCCACGCTACCTGCCTCTCGCCTCTGCGGCGCACCGACGCGCGACTTCGTCAGCAGGTTAGGCGACAGCGCCATACCCGCGTCCTTCGCGAGGGCCAGGAAGAACGTGACGCACTTGTGCCCTACATTTCCCTCCGCCCCCACGCGCCTGAAGCAATCCTGCAGCTGTCCCATCGTCGCGTGCTCCAGGTCCATCTCACCCACAATCGGCCCGTATGCCTCGTCTATCAACTCCCTCACAACGGTCTTGCGGGCATCACCCTCTGCGCTCACCATTTCTGCAAATCTCTCGGTGGGCATACCATCCCCCTCAACCAACCCCAAAAACCATAAGGCGGCCCTCACGGTCACCCCGGTGCTGTCCGAAAGCCCTAGATCGCGGAAGTAGCTCATATCCAGCAATGTTGGCTTCCGCACCTTCACGTCCTCCAGCACTCTGGCCCACGTCGCGTAGGTCACGTAAGGCGGCCGGGGTCCCTTGTCCTTCGTTCTCATAGTCATTCTCGCCTTCTCTCCATAACCGTAATCTTGGTTTCGGGATTATAGCATGAGACGAAATGACATGTCAATATGTCCGACGCCACTGCAATCAGCCATACCCATGACATATATAGCGTAATGACACATGATGCAATCACGTAGCTCTGAAGGAGCGGGGTTTGTGGATGCTATTTCAGTGGTATTGCTTTTCAATTTCATTAACAGAACCTATTGACAAAGCCTTTTTGGTTGATCTAGAATTCTCGATAACTTCCTGAACCGGGTTCCGCCACTGAGCCTGTTCTGGAAGGAAAGAGCTCAGAAGAACAAAAAAGAAGGAGGAGAAGAAAGTGGATCAAAGAGAACAGAGAGTGCCGGCCCCGCTTAAGGTCATCGGTGTGGGTGGCGGAGGGTGCAACGCAGTCAAGCGCATGCTCAAGAAACCAACCCCGGGCTGCCAGTACATAGTATGTAATACGGACATCAAATCTCTCGACTCAGTCCCCGGCGAGATCCTGTCGGTGCAGATCGGCGAACATCTGACCCGCGGCTTCGGCGCAGGTGGAGACGCCAGGGTGGGAGAGCGGGCTGCTGAGGAAGGCCGCTTCCTGCTGAAGAGGGCTCTCAAGGACGCAGAGCTGGTCTTCATTACCGCCGGCATGGGCGGCGGAACCGGCACGGGTGCAGCTCCCATCGTGGCTTCGATAGCCAAGGAGAGCCACGCCCTGGTCGTCGGTATTGTCACGACACCGTTCTCATTTGAAGGGAAGAAGCGCTTCCAGCTGGCCTTGGGCGGCATTCGGCGGCTCAGAGCTGAAGTCGACAACCTTATTATCATTCACAATGACCGTCTCCTCCAGTACACAGACGCCCACACTCCAACGCAGCACGCCTTTGGCGTGGCCGACGAAGCGATTTCAGAAGGCATCATGGCCGTATCCAACCTGGTCAATGTTCCCGGTGAGATTAACGTCGACTTGGCCGATGTCAAGGCCGTCATGGGCATCCCTGGTGGCGCGCTGATGGCCATCGGCAGAGCGGACGCCAAATCCCGGTATCCCGCCCAGGAAGCGGCTGAAATGGCTATCGCCAACCCGCTACTGGATATCGATGTGAAGGGCGCTCAGGGAGTCCTGTTCAACTTCACCGGCGGTCCTGATCTCACACTGGGAGAAGTGAACGACGCTGCCAACCTGATCGCCAGGGAAGTGGACCCCAGTGCCCTTATGTTCTTCGGCATGTCTACGCCGAGTGAGGAAATGAGAAACGAAGTGAAGCTCACCCTTCTGGCCACCGGTATCGATCCGCCGCTGCCGAACAACTGGATGTCCGAACTCAAAGAAGACGTCAAGACCTTCTTCAGCGGCAAGAAGTCGTCTGCCTGGTAGATAGCACAACGCACTAGCCAGTAGTCTGGCGAAAGGGGAGTTAGGAAAATGTCAGTGTTCTTGTCAATGATGAATGCAGCGGCAGCTTTCATACTCTTCTTCTCCATGTCTGGCATAACCAAGTGGGTCATCTATGCATCAGGACAAGCCAAGATATTCCCCTTCATTCTGGGCATAGTGCTTCTGGTGAATGCGGTGTACATGGGCATGGTGAAAGGCGAAGCCGGAGCGCGCCGCGGCGCATAACATTCGGCCTGATGCCAGCAGATACACGGACACGACATGGGCTGCAAGGGCATCGGGTACTAGATGAAGGAGGCCTTGGAATGGCACGTTTATTGAGTATGGCCAATCTGACAGTGGGTGCACTGCTTATGTTCGCCCTGTCGGACATAGCCGGCTGGACTTGGTTTGAGAACACTGCATCCAAGACCATAGTGTTCATCCTCTCCATGCTGCTGGTGGGGAATGGAATCATCCTCGCCTTCAGAGAGGAAGAGTCCGGAGTGCGACGAGGTCGAGCGGCATAAGCTTCCTCGGGAAGCGCCCGCTTTGCTTCTCCTCGGTTGCATGTTTGGTCAGGATTGAGACAAGTGGCAGGCCCAGGGGGAGGAGAGGTCTCCTCCCCCCAACGAGAAGAGAACGATTAAGGAATGAATGAAAGGAGGGTGGGTGAATGATTGAACCCATGCGTGACGGCTACTTCAGGTCCTCGGATAGAGGTAAGGCAGTCGCCATGATCAAAGTTATCGGCGTGGGTGGCGGCGGATGCAATACTGTTCGACGCATGATGCGCGCCCGTCAGATTCCGGGCGTGGAATACGTAGCGGCGAATACTGATGTCAAGTCCCTGGATCTTATTCAAGGTGCGTTGTCCGTACAAATCGGCGAGCACATGACCCACGGTTTTGGAGCCGGCGGAGATCCCAGAGTCGGCTCGAAGGCAGCACAGGAGGGCGAGTTCCTCCTGAAGAGAGCCGTCAAAGATGCGGAGATGGTATTCATCGCTGTGGGCATGGGCGGAGGCACCGGCACCGGCGCCGCTCCGGTAGTAGCCAGGATAGCGAAGGATTCCGGAGCCATGGTGATCGCCGTGGTAACTACTCCCTTTTCCTTCGAAGGCAAGAAGCGAAGTGAGGTAGCCTACGGCGGCCTTCAGGATCTCCGGACTGTTGTCGACAACATGATCATTATCCACAATGACAAGCTGCTGCAGTACGCCGAGCACAACACCAACATATCCGAGGCCTTCAAGTTGGCTGACGATGTGGTTTGCGAAGGTATTGTCAGCGTTTCCCAACTGGTCAATATCCCCGGCGAAATAAACGTCGACATGGCCGACGTCAAGAGAGTGATGGGCATTCCAGGTGTCACCATCATGGCCATCGGCCAGGGCCAGGGTCCGCATCCAGCCATGGATGCCACGGAACAGGCCATGAGCAATCCTCTGGTAGACGTGAAGATGGCCGGCGCCAAGGGCCTTCTGGTCAGCTTCTCCGGCGGGCCTGACCTCACCCTCACTGAGATAACCGAGGCCGGGACCATGGTCAGCCGCGAGTGCGATCCCAGCTGCCACTTCAAATTCGGCTTGGCCAGCCTTAGCGAGGAACTGAGGGGCAAGTCCAAGGTCACTCTCATTGCCACCGGCATCAAGGCCACGAACCCAGCCTATGCCACGACGGGCACTGCTGCGGCCAACTCGCAGGCACCGCAGGCATCGCCGGCTCAGTCGGCTGCCACACAGGCAAGAGGATGGCTCTCGAAGATCGGGAAGAGCCTGAACGACGCCGGAACCAGCCACAACAGGTACTAGGGCTCACGCGAATCGAACAGGCTAAGAAGGAGGTAGTGGTAAATGGCACGTGTAATAGGTTGGCTCAATGTCCTGGCAGGCTTCTGCCTCTTATCACTGATTCTGTCAGGCGTGTTCAGTCGACTGTTGACAAACATCGCCGACTGGAACCAGTTTGACACCATTGCCGCGAAGATAGTGGTCTGCATCGCCGGCGTACTGGCGATCCTCAGCTCCATCTACCTGGTCATCGGCTCCCGAAACCAGGAAAGTAAGAGCTGATCCGTGTTCCTGGTGTGACATTGGCACAGGAGTTGGCGTGAGAACGGGCTGCATTGTCCGGTCGCGCCAGACTCAAGCCAACTCCTGAAGCGGCCTGAAGACGGAAAATACGAAAGAAGAGAGGTCGAGAATGTTAGAGGGAACATTCAAACCCAGAGGAGGGGACAGCTCCGACGGCAGGATAATCGCCCACATCAAGGTCATCGGCGTGGGAGGGGGCGGCTGCAACACGGTCAGGCGCATGATGCAGTTCTGCACCATCGGAGGACTGGATTACGTGGTAATCAACACCGATGTCAAATCCCTGGACCTGGTTTCCCAGAGCCATTCCATCCAGATCGGCTCGCATCTGACCCAGGGATTCGGCGCCGGAGGCGACGCCAGGGTCGGCGAGGCGGCCGCCCGAGAGAACAAGATGGCCCTGCAGAAGGCATGCAGGGGCGCTGATCTGATATTCATTACCGCCGGCATGGGCGGAGGCACTGGAACAGGTTCCGCACCTGTGGTGGCCGATATTGCCAGAGAGAGCGGCGCACTGGTGATCGCCGTGGTCACCACGCCCTTCACCTTTGAAGGCTCCAGAAGGTCCGAAGTGGCCTTCACTGGTCTGAAGACCCTCATGGAGAAGGTCCACTCCACAATCATTGTCCCGAACGATCACCTGCTGCGCCTGGGAGATCACGACGTACCGATATCCAAGGCGTTTGCCGCTGCCGACGCCGTTGTCTCCGAGGGGATCATGGCGATATCTGAATTGATAAACGTCCCCGGCGAGATCAACGTGGACATGGCTGACGTGAAGAGGGTGATGAGCATACCGGGCGTGTCTCTCATGGCCACCGGACGCGGAGAGGGCCCCAACGGTGCCGAGCACGCCGCTCAGGAGGTCATCTTTGAGCCTCTGCTGGAGACACATGTAACGGGCGCCAAGGGTGTCCTGTTCTGCTTCTCCGGCGGCCCGGATCTGACTCTCGGGTCAGTAGAGAAGGCTGCCAGCCTGATATCGAAGAGCGTCGATCCCCAGGCCATCATATTCTTCGGCATGAACCTGCCCAAGCCGGAGATGACCGGCAAGGTCAAGATAAACCTGGTGGCCACTGGCATTGACCCGACGGCAGGCAGCTCGTGGTTCGCCCAATTGAAGCAGAACACCAAGGCCAGTCCGGCCCAGCCCCAGCAGGCCCAGGCACTACCCGGCAGCAAACTCACCAGACTGAGCATGGCCTATGCTACCAAGCTCTTTCAGTGACATCGTGGGTCATGACCGGCGCTGGTTCGCATGTTGAGTCAATAGATCATAACTGACAGTAACGAGAATAAGGAGGTTGGAAGATGTCACAGTTACTATCATGGATGAACATGATGGCGGGGTTGATACTCTTCTTCTCAATGTCCGGCATCAGTACCTGGATCATATTCTCCACTTCGGAGGCCAAGATATTCCCCTTCCTGTTGGGGGTACTGCTGCTGGGTGATGCGGTCTATCTGGCGTTGGCCAGAGGGGAGTTCTTTGCTCGCCGAACGTAAGTGAAGCGATATCCGGGGTGGCGCGGGGTTCGCTTGGGGATCGAGCCAGCAGGTTCAAATGGGCATCTCGGGCCAAGCTACCCGGAGCAAGGAGCCATCTGTCCCCGGCGGTAATTGCCGAGCGACCACAGTGAGCGAGAAGGGAGGAGCCATGCCAAGCAGGACTGATGTCATGGTATGGGGAATGGTGGTGGTGCTGATGTGCATGATAGCTATTGATATTGTAAGGACTCAAGTCTAGCCGTCAGGCCAGAAAGCCATCTTGTCCGAAAGGGGTACCAAGGTGGAAGCCTACGCCGCATGGCGTGACGGATCGACCTGGTGAACCATAGGGCAACTAGACTAAGGGAATTGAGGCAGTCATGATTACGAACGCAGAAAACAGCCGCACATCGACGGAGACCGGTCTTGACACACCAGCCGTCAACTGGTCCCGAAGGACCCTGAAGACCAACAGATCACAAGTGAACCTGACGATACTGCAAGGCAATCGTTGTGTCGCGATCAGACGGAAATGGGCGGACTGCCGCAGCTCAGGTTCAGCCCGGCAGGCTCGCTAGTTGGACCACGGGATATGCGCGGAGATGGGGATGAAACATGAAGCGGACAAGCATGCTTAGAAAGATAATGAAGCCTCGGAGCCATCTACAGAGAACGTTGAGAGTCGCCGGTCTGGCTCTGGTTGTCCTCCCTGAGCCGGTGACCACATCGATTGGGGTAGCCATGATAGGTCTATCCTTTGCCGCTCCAACAGACCATCGCAGGGCATTGGTTTGCTGCGGTGCCAGCGTACGGAGAGGTCATCTCGACAACCACGGGCATGGATTCGCATGAGCCCCGTTGCTGTCAGAGCGCAGAGATAAGGTAGAGGTTGATTCAAGTGTCCAGAGAGTGTATCAGCAAGCAGGCTAGGAGCAAGGTTGCCCCCCACCCTTGCTTGGCAGGCCCTCACATGGCCGTTCAAATGCCAAATTCCACGGCGTCTTCAGGCCTAAACAGCTAAGAACTATCTGCACTAGCCTGCTTGCTGGTCACATAAAGAGGGTTGGACACCAAGTAGAGGGGAAACCCGGCGGGTATCACGAAGCGGAACCGAACAGCCTTCTCTCCACCTCTTTGAGCCGCTCCAAGCCCTTTATCTCGTAGGGGAACAAGGGCAACCTGGTGGAACCGGTCCCATAGCCGCCTTCCACTTGAGCAAGGTATTTCTGCTGCATATCCGCCTTCCGGCGCAGAAACGGCGAGTCGGCGTCTTCGACCACCTGGTTGATGACTATGTGGCTGATGCCCAGCCCATAGCTTCTGAACTCCTCGAAGATGTCGTGGAGTTGGTGCACGGCCAGAGCCTCCGCTATGGTTACCAGGTTGAACTGCACTTGCTCTCTTAGGAAAGCCATATCCTTGTCGGACAGTTGCTGCCAATCCTTGATCACCCCCAGAACGGAGCGTTTCAGGTTGTGGGTCGACTTGAGTGAGGAGTATATCCTGGCAGCCGGCTTGAGGTGGTTATTCATCAGGGATGGCATTCGCAACAAGCCAAGGGTCTGGCCGGCAGGGGCCGTATCCCACACCACCCTCTGATACTCCCCGGATTCGCTGATTTCCCGGATGTAGTCCACCATGAACTCATCCCTGATCCCGGGAAGCATGGTAGCCACATAGCCAACGAAGTCCCGATACTCGATGTCCACAAACGTGGAGAACAGGTCATAAACCTGCGGACCAAACTTCTTGTCCCAGAGCACCTTGCCGTTGTCATAGCTGATCTCGTCCAGAAAAAGGTTCTCAGTGACCATGGCCGGCTTGGCCGGGGCGTCAACCTCGAAGATGTCCCTCAGAGAAGGGGTGAAGTCCGTGGATATGACGAGGGTCTTCTGCCCATTCATGGCATAGTGAAGGGCAGTGGCCGCAGCAGACGTGGTCTTGCCCACACCACCCTTGCCGCAGAACATGGTGACTCTCTTGGAGTTGAACTGGCTGATCCCCATCGCTACTCAGAAGGCCACCTTTCATGTTAGCACACGGACCACGTCGCTGCCATTCAGAACGCGCAGCCATGACGGCGTTACAGACAGTCGACGCCGCAACGCGGACATGCTAGGATTGCATCCGTAGAAGAACAACTCGATCAGGAATCCAGCCCCTCACTCAGCACTGTCGACAAGAAAGGAGACGTGTGAACCAGAGAGACCAAAGAGAGACAGCGCGCGGTATCACATCAGATGGTGGCATGGGAAAGGAAGTCGGTGCCAGGCAGCCGGATGACGACGAGGGGTCCATCACATCCGGTTCTCCCGGAAACCTCGTCCTTGTGGCAGTGGTTGTCGCCCTCCTTTTCTTTGCCGGTTTGTTGTTCTACATCGCGGCACGGTTCGCCGACTCAGATGCCCCAAGAGACAACTGGCGGATCGCTGAAACGATCCTTGTCTACATCGGCGGTGGCATCTTCTCTGCGGGGCTTCTGGTTGGTCTGGGCACTGTTGCCACAGCGCGATCAAAGGGTGCTTCCTCCCGTGCTACTGCGGTGGCCAGTCTCGTCTCCAAGGCCGGCGCTGCAGTCATCATCCTGGGCGTTGCAGAGGCGGTCTGCATAATTGGCGCCGATCAGTTACGGGCAGGGGTGGCAGTACGAGGCGAGCCAGGTCGCTTTCCGGGTAGGGAGCAGCGTCTTCGAGGGAGGAGTGCTCGCCGGTCTGGCGCTCATATGTCTGCGCCAGGCGAGACGCGGTAGCCCCGCAGACGGGCAACCCTGACCGCGGAGACAGTGCAGAATCGGCCGCCAGGCCGTCACTGCACAACCAACGGGGGAAGCGCTGTTCCATTGAACCATGCTGGTCTGAAGCGCTTGCCACACATCAGAGGCGTGCCCGTCCTGCATTGAGCCTTCAATGGGGGGTCGAATTGCTATTGACAGCGGGTTGGGTGCCCTCTATAATTAGGAGTTGCGCATAAATGCGAGATCCTCTTTGCGTGTTCTCATCGTTGGTCAAGTGATCCCCTTCTTTTTCACTTTTGGCGCATCATGCCCAGCAAAGGAGTGTGTAGGAGTTGATTCCCACCGTGTCGCTATCTGATCCCAAAGACATCGCCAGGAGATCTTTCGCCACCACAGCGCCCGTACTTGGGCTGCCTAACCTGATCCAAGTCCAGTTTGACTCCTTCCGTCGGTTCCTGGAGCAGGGCCTGCGAGAGCTG
>Ga0105097_10000740_pt1 | contig 15206 bp, 14 predicted proteins | sample PPLLak12cMay2015_FD_87035 | JGI IMG/M metagenome (GOLD analysis project Ga0105097, IMG submission 87035) | Freshwater sediment microbial communities from Prairie Pothole Lake near Jamestown, North Dakota, USA - PPLs Lake P7 Core (1) Depth... | ecosystem: Environmental > Aquatic > Freshwater >... | reverse complement strand
TTGCGGCCATATTTCCAGGCTATCCCCCGGTGCTGCTGGCGTCTGTGCCGTTTTACCCCCAGCGCGAATACCAGTGCGGCCCCGCCGCCCTGGCCGGGGTGCTGGGCGCCGCCGGCGTAGCGACGAGCCCCGCGGCCCTGGCGCCGCAGGTGTACCTGCCGGGTCGGCAGGGCAGTCTGCAGCAGGAGTTGCTGGCCGCCACCCGGCGCGCCGGCCGCGTTCCCTACCTCGTTTCAGCCGACCCGGCGGTGCTGTTTGCCCAGCTGCACGGCGGACGCCCGGTGCTGGTGTTGCAGAATTTGCGCACCCGCCACTTTCCGGTGTGGCACTACGCAGTGCTGGTCGGCTTCGACCCGGCCGCCAACGAGGTCCACCTCAACAGCGGCACCGAGCAGGGGCTGGTGATGGCGGCCCCCGCCTTCCTGCGGACCTGGGACTGGGCCGGGCGCTGGGCCCTGGTGGCGCTGCGCCCGGGGGAGTTGCCGGCACAGGCGCAGCCATTGGCTTTCATCGAGGCCGTGGCCGCATTTGAACAGGTTGCAGGGGGCACTGCGGCCGCACCCGCCTGGCAGTCGGCGCTGCGCCGATGGCCCGCTGAGCCGGCCCCCTACCTGGCGCTTGGCAACCTGGCCTACGCCAGCGGCAAGCTGCCGGTGGCCGTCGATTACTACCGCCGCGGACTGCAGGCGAGCCCGGGGTATCCCGCCCTGGGCAACAACCTGGCCGCTGTGCTGGGCGAACTGGGCTGTCCGCGCACCGCGGCCGCACTGCTCAAACCGATCCAGGCGGGGCTTGCTGCGGGCTCCAACTGGCATCCGGTTATCGCCGCCACACTCGCGGAACTGGCGCCGCAGGCGCAGGACGGGGACGCCTGGTGCGCCGCTCTCTACCCGGGTTGAGCCGGTGGCGGCCGCAGGGCGCCGAGAGAGTGCCGCGACAGCTGCGTTCAGCCGGTATCAATGCTAGTCTTCACCCCCTTGGCGCCGGTAACCGAAGGGGAAAATCAATGCGCATTGCCTGGGCTGATGCCCCGCCGATCCTGGCCGGATGCGGCACGCCGGCGGCGCCCGCCGAGACCGGTTGTCGGGGCGGAGGCTGCGCCCGGTGAGCCTGACCAATCGCATCCTGGTCGCCATGGTGGCGGGCATCCTGCTGGGCTCCCTGCTCAACGCCCTGGGCCATATGGCGGCACTGCCCGACGGTTTGCGCGCATTTATCGAGCAGGGCCTGGTGGGTGGCCTGCTGGATGTGGTGGGGCGCATTTTCATCGCTTCCCTCAAGTTGCTGGTCGTGCCGCTGGTGCTGGTCTCCCTCATCTGCGGCGCCAGCTCCCTCGGCGACAGCGCCCGGATGGGGCCCATCGCGGTCAAGACCCTCGGGCTCTACCTGGCCACCACCGCAGTCGCCGTATCGCTGGCCCTGCTGTTCGCCCTGGTCATCTCGCCGGGCGCGGGTATGGATATGGTCGTGGCTGGGGACTTCCAGCCGACCCCGCCGCCGCCGCTGATGGATGTACTGGTCAATATTTTTCCCTCCAACCCCGTCAAGGCCATGGCCGATGGCGAGATGCTGCAGATCATCGTGTTCGCCCTGCTGGTTGGCTATGCCATCTCCCGCGCGGGCGAGCCGGGCCGCCGCATCGCCAGCTTTTTCCGCGATATGGAAACCGTGGTAATGAAGATGGTGGAAATCCTCATGGCGCTTGCGCCCTACGGGGTATTCGCATTGCTGGCCAGGCTGTTTTCCCAGCTGGGGCTGGGGGCGATCGTCGATCTTGCCGCCTACTTTTTCACGGTGCTGGGGGTGCTGGTGTTCCACGCCATCGTGGTCTACGGCCTGATGCTGAAATCGCTGGCGCGGCTGTCCCCGGTGCGCCTGTTTGAGAAGATCAGGCCGGTCTGGGCATTCGCGTTCAGCACCGCCTCCTCCGGCGCCACCCTGCCGATCACTCTCAACACGGTGGAGCGTCGTATGGGCGTGCACAATTCCGTGGCCGGCTTCACTATCCCCCTGGGCGCCACCGTCAACATGGATGGCACCGCCATCATGCAGGGCGTCGCCACGGTGTTCATTGCCCAGGTCTACGGGGTGGACCTCAGTGCGACCGCCCTGCTGACAGTGATCGTGACCGCCACCCTGGCGTCAGTCGGTACGGCGGCGGTGCCCGGTGCCGGCCTGGTCACCCTGGCCATGGTGCTGGCGCAGGCGGGATTGCCGGTGGAGGGCATCGCCCTGATTCTCGGCGTGGACCGCCTGCTGGACATGGTGCGCACGGTCGTCAATGTCACCGGCGACGTGGTGGTGACGCTGATCGTGGCCAGGGGCGAGGGGCAGTTCGACGAGGAGGTGTTCAATCGCGACGGCGCCTTGGACCCGGTGCGGGAAGACACTCCGACCGTTTGATTTTCACGACAGGATTGCGTTTCAGTATGACCATTAAAGTTGCCATCGTGCCGGTGACGCCCTACCAGCAGAACTGCTCCATCATCAGGTGTGAAACCACCGGCAAGGCCGCTATCGTCGACCCGGGCGGGGATATCGAGCGCATCCTCGCGGCGGTGAAGCGCATGGATGCGACCGTGGAGAAGATCATCCTCACCCATGCCCACCTGGACCACTGCGCGGCTTCGGATGTGCTGCGCCGGCAGCTGGGTGTGCCGATCGAGGGGCCACAGCGGGAAGACCAGTTCTGGCTGGACCAGCTGCCCCAGTCCTGCCAGATGGCGGGCTTTCCCCACGCCGACGCCTTCCTGCCGGACCGCTGGCTGGAGCAGGGCGATACCGTAACGGTGGGCGAGCAGGTGTTGCAGGTGTTCCACTGCCCCGGCCACACCCCGGGGCACGTGGTGTTCCTTTACGCGGCGCAGAAGGTGGCCTGGGTGGGGGATGTGCTGTTCCAGGGTTCCATCGGCCGCACCGACTTTCCCCGCGGCAACCACGAGCAGTTGGTCTCCAGCATCCGCGACCGCTTGTTCCCGCTGGGGGATGACATCACCTTTATCCCCGGCCACGGGCCCACCTCCACCTTCGGCCAGGAGCGCCGCAGCAACCCCTTCGTGGCCGACTCGCGCTATGGCTGAGGCGGGTGGCGATCGCGCGGAGATGTTGCGCGCGCAGTACCACGGCCAGACTGCCCGCATTCGCTGGCACGAGTTGCAGGCGGCTTTCGCCCGCGGCAGTGTGATCGGCGTGGCCGCCGGCCTCGACCTGGTGGAGGTGGCCGTGCAGCTGGGGCTCGACAATACCGCGCAGTTTGAGCGGTGGATCAGTGCGGGCAGCGTGGCGCCGGTGAGCGGTGACCAGGCGCTGGCGTGGTACGACGCCAACCAGGAGCTGTGGGCGGTGGTGGCGCCACCCTGGGTGCTGGTGCAGCAGACCCGGGTCTGATCCCAGGGTCCCTGTTCGCTAAGCCTCGTGCTCAAACCTCTCGGACGTTGCTGTACCAGTCCTGCTGTATCGGTCTTTGACATCACGTACGTATAAGCGTACGCTATGGGGGAAATGGAGGCCTGTTATGTCAACACTGAACGCAACTGAAGCTCGATCGAAGCTCTACGCGCTGATTGATGAAGCGCAGGAAACGCACAAACCCATTCTCATTACGGGGAAGCGTGGCAATGCCGTGCTACTGGCGGAAGAGGATTGGAACGCCATCAGCGAAACGCTTTATTTGGTATCCATCCCGGGCATGCGTGAGTCCATCCGCAAAGGGCTGGTGACGGATCTGACCGAGACAGATCAAACCCTGGATTGGTAATGTGGCAGCTCTACTTCACGAAACAAGCACAGAGAGATGCCAAAAAACTTGCGTCGTCCGGGCTTAAGCCCAAAGCGCAGGAGCTCCTGGATATTCTCAGGGAAGACCCCTTTGCTAGCCCGCCGCCTTATGAAAAGCTCATTGGTGACCTGGCCGGCGCTTACTCGCGTCGCATAAATATCCAGCATCGACTGGTTTTTCAGGTGCTGGAGAACGAGCGTGCGGTCAAGGTACTGCGGCTCTGGACACACTACGAATGACGGAATTGAAGTTTGGGGGCGGAGTGGGTCACGTCAGAAACTCTCAGCTTCATTAGGTCGCAAGCCCGTAGCTTGCTGTCTATCGCCAGATTGAAGAGAGCCAGCTCCTTTACAATGATGATGGCGATGTCGCGGCGATGATGGCGGTGCTGGGTTAGTCAAAGGCCTCGGCTCCGCCGATGGTTTGACCCTCCGCGAGCAGACCCGATCCCGGCACATGGTTAAATTCGATGCGGATGCCGTCGGGATCGTCGAACAACAGCGAATAATAGCCGGGGGCCCAGGGCTCCTCCTGCGGCCCATGGACGATATGGATGTCGTTGCGTTCGGCCAGGAAGACCTGCAGCGCATCAATCTCGGCGCGACCGCGCATACGGAAGCAGACATGGTGGAGGCCAGCGGCGCCCTGATCAAAGCGCTGGCCATGATCATGCCCTCGCCGGATGCCAATCGCGGTGCGCCCGCCGACGCCATAAAGCATGGCATCACTGTCGAGCACGATCTTTAAGTCAAGATAGGTGATGAGCTCGCGCCAGAATGCGGTCGAGCGCGCAAAGTCACCAGCTGTCAAAATCACATGCGCGACACCGTTTAGTCCACTGCTCATTGGCCAGGTCCCCAGAACATGTCAGGTTGTTACGATGGCACAGTATGTGCGGAGAAGGGAAGGGCCATGATCTGTGATTATCGTCCCCAGCATGGCTTCGAGCAAAAATGTACAGAAAGGCAGAAAATGTCCGGATATTTATTGCGATGCAGGCGGCATTCTCTAGAGTTAAGGTAGCAAGCCAAAAGGGGAGATGCAGCACATGAAAAAGCGTATGGAGCATGACAGCGGCAATAATATCGTTTACTTCACGCCCGCAATTTGCCCTGTTTGCCAGAAGGCTTTCAGCCCGAAGACATCCGGACAAGCAGCTTGTGGGCTAAATTGTTTTGCCGTGATGCAAAACAGAAGGTATCGCAATAATCAGAAATGCAAGAGTTGAAAAAAAACCCACCGAAGCGGGAATGGGGATGGTGGGCGACGGGATAATTTCTTACCCCGTCTAGAGCGATTAGCCCTGCCCATAAATAGGAGACTCAAGAGATTTATCTCAGCATTGCAGATAACTTTCAAACAGCTTTGAAGAATCTGTGACCAAGGCCACAACAAGGTATCAAAATGACCCGCCGAAACGGATTGGCGTGGGCGCTCAATCTGTCCGCTTTGTGCCACTTTGCAATATCTGCGTAGGCCGGGGCGTATACTCAGTAACTTGTTGAAAACGGCAGCTATCGCCTAACTCCGGTCCTAAGCGTTAGAGAGAATTCATCGGCTTTATGAGCTAATGACAACGGCTCCCGAAAGAGCCGCTGCGCTCAATAACTATGCTTGAACAAACGTTGGCCGGTAAGCTGTGCGCTGTTTTGATGAAAGGTGTTATACGGCGAAAGCCGACTATCCTGGCGGGATAACGGCGCGGAAGTATCAAGTTTTTGCATACGATAGGGAAACCGTGCCATTCACCCGAATCCTACTGGTGTTAGGCCGGCGGCATGTTATACGGTTGGGTCTGTATACTTGATGACTGTTAGCTGGCCATGAAACACTCATTCACGCGCTTAGCCAAAAGGTGACCTCCTTGAAAATCCCAGGCATCCAATTCCTCCTCGCCACTGTGCTCGTTGGCGCGTTGACGTTGATCAACTCCAACGCTGCGCAAGCCGTGGACAACCCCAACATCGTATTTATCCTTGCCGATAACCTCGGCTACGGGGAAATCGGCTCTTACGGTGGCGGCATCACCCGCGGAGCGGCCACACCGCGCATCGACTCCCTCGCCAAAGAGGGTATGCGTCTCCTGAATGCGAATATGGAGACGCAGTGCACGCCGAGCCGTTCGAGCTTGATGACGGGTCGCTGGGCAATTCGTTCGGGCACCCATTCCGTGCCATTTGGCGGTGTGGCCGACGGTCTCACCCAGTGGGAAGTAACCATGGGCGAAGCGTTGTCGGATGCGGGCTACGCGACCGGCTATTACGGCAAGTGGCACCTGGGCAGTCACGACGGACGGTTGCCCAACGACCAGGGCTTCGACGAGTGGTTCGGCATACCGCGCACGACGGATGAATCGTTATGGCCAACTGCGCCCGGATGGTCCCCCGACATCATGCCGCCGGAACACATGATGGAAGGCAAAAAGGGCGAGAAGAGCCGCGTGTTGGGGGTCTACGATGTGGTGCAGCGGCGACTCATTGACGCGGAAGTTACCAAGCGCACGGTCGCGTTTATCGAGCGGGGGGCCAAGTCTGGCACGCCGTTTTTCGCCTATGTGGCGCTCACGCAGCCACACCTGCCGACACTGCCGAATCCTGCCTTCACCGGCAAGACCGGCAACGGGGACTGGGCGGATATGCTTACCGAAATGGATGCTAACGTCGGCCAGATTCTCGACGCGGTGGACAAGGCGGGCGTGCGCGACAACACGATCGTCATCTTCACCAGCGACAACGGGGCCGAGTTTGTTAAACCTTGGGACGGTTGGGCCGGCCCTTGGCGTGGCGCGTATTTCACCGCACTGGAAGGCGGCATTCGCGTGCCCTTCCTGATTCGCTGGCCCGGCCATATCTCCGCCGAACGCGTGAGCAACGAGATCGTGCATGGCGTGGACATGTTTGCCACACTCGCCAGATTCAGCGGCGCCAAAGTACCCGCGGATCGGCCGTTTGACAGCATTGATCAGTCTGCCTTCTTCCTGGGCAAGACTGAAAAGTCGACACGGGAAGGATTTCCAATCTGGGGAGCAGAGCGTTTGCAAGCGGTGAAGTGGCGTAACTGGAAGATGCATTTCATGCGCCAGGAGACCATGTTCGACCCGCCGGTTAAAAACCCTACGCCGACCATTTACAACCTTTACACCGATCCGCGCGAGGAAAAGCCGACGGTAGATTCCTGGGTGGTGGGTCCGATGCTGAAAATCGTGGGTGAGTTTGAGCAGAGTGTGAAAAAGTATCCGCTAATTCCGATGGGCACACCCGATCCCTATAAGCCGTAGTTTTAGCGAAGATGAGCGTACCCGCAGCCAGCCATCAAAAAACATAGGCGAATTTAAGCCAGATGTAATCGCCCGACAGGCGTTTTTCCACGTTGCTTTCCGGCAGCCATCTCAGCTCTGTCACGAAGGTCTGTTCTCCCAGCGGCAGTATGTAACTGAGAACCGGTCCTACGCCCATTGTGCGCCCCTTAAAGTTGCCCGATTTAGCACCAGAACCACTATCTCCGGTGACTTGCTCGAAGTAGAAGCCTTCAACCCCAACCCCCAGCAATCCCGGGCCTGCGGGCAGCAGCTGCTGCACACTGCCATCAAAATGCAGCATAGAACCGCTTTGATAGTCTGTTGCATTGTTCTCTGTGTTATACGTCACACCGCCAAACAGTGTCGCGTTGAATCCCGTTTCCGCATTGTTGTAGGAAACGCTGAGCGTGGGATCAACGGTCCAGTAATTGAGGCCAGGATTGGCCAGGCTATCGGTGCTGTAATCCCCGGTCGGCGTGTAAACCGGCACCAGTGCGCTGTACTGCCAGAATCCCGATTTCCAGGCCAACATAACAGGGATCAGTGAAATATCACCAAGGCCGGACGCGCTATCGGTGCGGCTCCTGTCGCCCAGTGCGGTATCAATCTCCCCGGTTACTTCAACCCACATATGGGGCAAAAAAGAGCCAACGCTATAGTGAGCGCCGAGTACCGTCTGCTCAAATGTATAGAAGCCGCCCAGCAACACGGCATCGCTCTTGGCATTAAGGCTGGCGGCGACCTTGCCGATGATAGGAACACCTGTAGATGCGGATGCATCTCCCTCGTAATGAAGATATATCGGCTGGACGATGAAACCCGGTTCAGTCGGTACCAGATCGATGATGGTTGCGGCGCTGCCGGGCACCGCACGTCCCACTCCGCCTTCTTCGGCATGCAGTCCCGGTGCGAGCGCACATCCCAGGAACACCGAGGCGACAGCTGCTCTGCTCATGGCGAATGGAAGACAAGGTCTTGGGATAGTTGCGTTCATGTGGCGCTCCGCTTCCGGAAGAATTCGATATTCTATGGAGCGAGACTCTAAACCCGTGCCTGGCGAACTGCGAGTTTTTGCATCGCGTCATGGGAACAGTCAACAGGTTCAGCTCGGCCCGGGTTCGGAGTTCGGCCTCGAAAACCACTTAAGGGTCTAGGCGTCTACAAATACCTCAGTAGAAACTCAGGCATCAGCTTTCTTTCTCGATATAGCTAAGGTCCCTTCGGAGGTGAAAGCGGAAATCAGTGCAGGGTTGGATCGCCAGGCTCAAATGCCGCTTTCCGGACTTGCCACCACCGAAGTCCCCGCCGCAATCTGTCTGCTTTAAGGTAGTCCCGGGGAGGTCCCCGGGAAGCCGGGTTCTACTTGATCATCTTGATCCAGTCGCCGGTGCGGGGCTCGCCGCGGGGATAGAGGCCGTTGAGCAGGCGCAGCTGGGCTTCCGCGTCGTGGATGCCGGTGCCGGCCGCGAGGCTGGCCATGGTGGCGCCCCGGGGCACCTGGATGTAGTGGATGACATGGCCTTTCCCGGCCTGGCGCTCCTTGGGATAGATGGGCCGAAAGCTCTGGATGGCGGCCAGCATCTGGGGGTCGGCGGCGGCGAAATTCTCCGCCCTGCCATCGAACAGGTAGCTGAGGCCGCCGTAATCGATCACCGCCAGGCGGCTGGGGCCGCCGCTGGCAACTGCCGTAAAACCCGTCAATTCTGCCTGGTCCAGCGCAGTCTCCTCGGTCAGCGCGCCCGGCGCGATGCTGCGCAGCACCTGCTGTGGCGAGCTTGCCTGGTCCCGGCGGCGGATGGACAGGGTCAGGCTGCCCGCACCATCCGGGGAGCGGGCGACGATCGCCTTCGCCCCTGCAGTGACCTCCCAGCCCGGCGGTTGCTCAAACGTGAAGCCCAGCTTGTTGTGGTAGAAGCGGTTGTCATCCCGCTGCCCCTGCACGCTCTGGCCCCAGACCAGGCCCTCGATGCGGCGGCGGAATTCCCCTGGCACCTCCGGGTCTTCCGCCGGGGTCTCGCCGCTGGTCAGGTCCCCGGCGGTCCTCACCACCGTCTGCAGGCGCTGGTCGTTGCGGGGGTGGGTGGCGTACAGCCCGTGGTAGCTGCCGGCCGGCTTGCCGGTGGCCTTGGCCTGCACCCGCTGGTACTGCTCATGCTCCTTGAGTACGCCGATCACTTCCAGCAGCGCTTCCGGGTCGTAGCCCGCGTTGTACATATATTTGGCGCCCAGGCCATCGGCTTCCAGTTCGTGCTCCCGGCCGTAGCCGCGCACCAGTTCCGTGCCGTACATATTGGAGGCGTCCGCCAGTTCGCCGCTGCCGGTGAGGATATAGGCGGTGGTTGCCACCACCTTGTTGGCGATGTTGGCGGTTTGCTGGCGAGCGGAGTGGTTGGCGGTAACGTGTCCAATTTCATGTGCCAGCACCCCCGCCAGCTCCGCCTCGCTGTCCAGGTAGGCCAGCAGGCCCCGGTTGACGTAGATGAAGCCGCCCGGTGTGGCAAAGGCGTTGAGGTCCGGGCTGTCGATCACGGTGAAGGTGAACTTGTCGTTCGGCGCGTCACTGGCCCTGACCAGGCGCTGGCCGACGCTGTCTATGTAGGCCAGCAGTTGCGGGTCGTCGTAACTGGCGCCCTGCTCCAGCAGTTGCTGGTGCATCTCCTCGCCGACGGACATGTCCCTGCCGTTGACGGTCACGTTGCTGTTACTCTTGCCGCTGGTGGGCGTATCGGCGCAGCCGCCGGCCAGGGCGAGGGCGGCGAGGGCGATGGCAAGGAGCGAACCGGGTCGAATCATGGCTACCTCCGTCTCCTCTAGCCGTTGCTGGAAAGGAATTGCAACAGCTGTTCGCCAATACCGTCGCAGGCCGTGCCCTGTACCGGCGCGATGATGGGAATGGGTATGACCACGGCGGGCATATAGGACTGGCCGGTGGCGGTGGTGCTGATGCGGCCCACTTCCGCGTTCTCGGTGAAATCCCAGATGGTGGCCTCGTACTTGGCGTCGCTGCTCCAGGTACCGAAGCCGAAGCAGCCGCCGCCTCCCGGACCGACCGCGCAGGTGAGCGAGCCGCTTGAGTCGCCGCGCACCGTCGAGCCATCCAGCCAGATCATATACTGGGTGTTCATCGCCGCCAGGCGCTCGGCCACTACCGGCTGCTTCTGCAGCAGGCGCTCCAGGTCGGCGATCTGCAGGGGGGCGGTGCGGGGCTCGAACCAGGGGTAGAACTGGTTGACGAACTCCAGCTCACCGATCACCCGTATGTTGTCGTCGCCGCCGGCGAGGTGGTCGCCGACACAGTCGACGAAATCCGGCTCCGTGTCGTAGTCACTGGCGTGGCGCCGGCCCAGTATCACCACCGTGGCGTCGCCGATACCGTTCTCGGGTTTGTTGTACACCATCTGGTCCACGGTGGCGGTGACGCAGCCCGAAACCAGGCTGGCGATGGCGCCCCCCAGCAGGGCGCGAAATGCGGTATGCATCATAATTCTGCCTCCTTGGTGTTGCCATGCACCTGCTGCAGCCACGCCTGCACTTCCGGCACGCGGCTGAAGCTTGTTGCGAAATTGGCGCCCGCATCCCGCAGGGCCATGACCGCCGCCAGGTTGACGGCGGACTGGTCGGTCTGCAGCAGCGCGGTGGGGGTCTTGCCGTAGGCGGACATGTTCCAGTCGGCGATGGGGTCACCGCCACTGGTCACCAGTTGCAGGCGGTAGCGGATCCAGATTTCGTAGACCTTGACGTTGGTCTGGGTCGGCAGGGCGTACTGCAACTCCACCACCTCCGGGATCAACACCGCGTCCACCGAGGCCTTGCCCTGGCCGGGGCCGGGCCGCTCGGCCAGGGGAACCACCCGTGTAAACATGCCGGCCAGCAGGACGTCCCACATCTGCACCTGGGCCTGGCCGCTCTTCACCAGCCAGCTGGACTCGGCGCGGCTCGTGGCCTCGTCGAAAAATTCGTGATTGACGAATTCGGGGGCGTACCACACGCCGATGGTCAGCGGCAGTTTCTCCATGGTCGGCGCCGGGAACTCACCCTTGACCACCACCTCCGACGGACCGCAGCCCGCCACCAGGGCAAGCACCAGCGCCAGGCAGCCGGCCAGCCACCGGGCTTCAGGGACGGATGTCGTTGAGACCGACAAAAGTGCCTCCATTGCGATGGGTCAGTTCCCGCATCAATGCGGCGAAACGGATAATGTTGGGGTGCTGTTTCGCCGGCTCCATGATGAAATATACAGGAAATGCGACGGCGTGGATGCGCATCAGTCGCTCGCCGCGATCATTGGAGCGGTTGAGTCGGTCCACGGTGTCGATCACCTGGGAGATGGAGTCGCCGCTGAAATCATCGCCGAAGACGTAGATGCTCACTTTCTGCCCGGGTTTGTGGAACGTGCGGATGGCCGTCTCGATACCCTCCACCGGGCTGGAATTGCTGAAGACGGCCCAGTTGCGCAGGTTGTCGATGATGACCTTGCGCCGGCCCGGGGTGTCCGGAATCCACTGGCCCCGGTAGCGGCTGAACATATAGGTACCCATATCGTTCATCACCTGGATGCCCTTTACCCTGGGGTAGATGTTCAGCGTGGCCTGCAGCTCCCGCAGCATGCGCTCCCAGGCGTAGGAGAACATCGAGCCCGAGGTATCGATGACGAAGATAATATACTCGCTGTCGACCGGGATGCCCCCGATCAGGTTGTTCTGCGGCTTGTACTGGGTGCCCAGCAGGCGCTTTTGTTCCTCCGACAGCTGTTGCCGGGCGATAGCCAGCTGCTCGCCTATGACATCGTCGGTATTGGTCTGCACCTGGATGCTGTCATGGCGGGAGCGGACGCTGGCCAGCTGTCCCCGCAGGATGGCGATGCGTTCCTCGAACTGTGACAGCTGTTCCTGTTTGGCATTGAGGTCGCGGTTCAGTACCCGGGTCTCGCCGCGCAGTTCGAACAGCTGTTCCTGCAGCGCCGCTATCACTCCCTGCAAGTTGCTGGCACTGGCTTCAATGAGCTGTGGTTGGACGGTCTTGGTGATCATCAGCAGCAGGATGATCGCGCCGAAGCCACAGCAGATCACGTCCAGGAAGGACAGGGAGAATTCCGCCGTTGTCCTGACCTTGCGGCGCGCCATCAGGGCCAGTCCTTCGAAGGGGCCATGAAAGAACCCCTGCTCACCACTGCCAGCTGCCAGAACTCAGAGGCCGCCAGCGGGTCTCCCTCCATCGGCAGCAGGATGATGTTCACGGGCACATTGCGCGGCAGCTTGCGCACCGCCTCCCGATACAGGCGCTGGCGCTCGTCGCCGCTGACCTTGCTACCCCGGGGCGGGCCGGCGCCCTGGGTCGGAAGGCCGTCGGTGATCAGGAAGATGTTATCCGCCACCGGCGATAGCTGCTGCAGGGCGGTGAAGGCGTTTTCCAGGCTGGTGCCGCCGGAGGGGATGATTTTGCGCAGTTGGGCGGAGAGCTGGTCCAGCTGGGCCTGGTCGGCGACATCCAGCCACTTGCCCGCGGTATTCTCCAGTGCCGGCACCGCCTTCGTATTAAAGGTGATCACCTGGAACTTGCTGCTTGCGGGCAGCTGGGCGGTGAGCCAGTCCACCGTGGACACTGCCCGGTTCCACTTGTCCGCCTTGCGCTGGGTGGCAGCGTCCATATTGCGCAGGCGGATAATGTTCACCAGCTTGTCTGCCAACATACTGGAGGAGATGTCGAGCAGAATGGCGATGTTGCTGCCGCCGAGCTTGAGGCCGGTCAGGTACTGCCGGTTGCCCTCGCCGACGAAGGTGCGGGCGCTGTTGCCGCTGTCCTTCTGGGCGGTCTGGCGCAGCTTTTTCACCTCTGCTTCCAGCGCGCGGATCTCGGCCTTGAGGGCTTCGAAATCTGTGCGTTCAGTAAAGCCGTCCTTCTTCAGGGCGGCGATCATGGCTTCGAACTTGTCTATGTCCTCGGTGATGCGGGTGGCCTGGCCTTTCGCCTCCACCGTGTGCTCGTCCACATCCGAGAGGATGTTGCGCAGCTTGACCAGGCCCGCCTCGCCGTCCCTGACCTCCTCTTCCAGCATGCTCACTTCCGACAGCAGCTCGCGGTTGATCTCATCGCTCTCGGTCTTGATGGTATGGTCGATCACGAGGAACACTAGAATGACCGCCCCGAAGCCGCAGGACATAACGTCCAGGAAGCTCAGGCTGAAGGTGGTGAACTCTCGTTTCTTCCTGGCCATGCTGCGCTACGCTGTCACCTCGATCAGCAGGTACTCGGGATCGGTGCCGATTCGGATGCGGTCGCCGCCACCCAGCAGCTGCTCGGTGCCAGGCGCGAGGCCATTGACCAGTGCAGTGGCGCCGGCGCCGTGCAGGCGCCAGCCCGCCGCAGTGTGTTCCAGGCGCCAGCCCTGGCCGAGGTTGTGCCCCGTTGCCGCCAGTGGCAGGGCGCGATGACCCTGCAGCAGGTGGGTGGCGACAGGGCGGGGCGGGGCTATCGGCGCGGGGATGGCCGGTGCCGCGGTGGCTGTTGCCGCGGTATTAGGGGCAGCGGCCTGTGCGGGCGCTGGCACGCCCGCCAGAGCCGGCAGGGTGGTGACGAAACTCAGGGCCTGTTCCCGTTGCACCAGGCGCTCCAGATGGTGCTCGAGGGCCCGGCGCACACTGTCGGCCGCCAGCGGCTCGAATCCCGGCAATTGCGCCGCCAGTCCCGGCAGCAGGCTCGCCACCGGGTCGGCCAGCACGCGGTCGCCGGCCTGCGGTGTGCCGATGGCCTCGCGGGCACTGCTGAACAGGCGCTGGCCAGCCGCCTGCAACTCCCCCCGATTGATGCCGGCCCGGTAGCCGCTGACCTCGATATTGGTTTCGCCGTCGCGACCCAGGGCACGCAGGGCGTCGGGCAGGGCGTCGTACAGCTGTTGTTCGGTGATGGCCTTGCGGCGCGGGTCGAAGCGGGTCTGGCGGATAAACGCGGTGGCGATGATCTCCACCAGTCTCTCCTGCACCTGCAGCAGGCCGGCGCCGGGCAGGGGCAGTGAGCGCAGCAGCTCCACCTTGCCATCGCGCTGCGCCAGTTCGCTGACGACCGCCTGGTGCAGCTGGATTTCCAGGTGGAACAGGCGCCCGGCGGCGCCGTGCAGGCTGCCGAGTGCGACGCTGCGGTGCACCAGGCCGACGGCGGCGAAGGGGCATTGCTGCGCGATGCCCAGCAATAGTGCGAGCTGGTCCCGCTGCATGCTGCCCGACACGGCCATCAGTATTTCCTGGGGCTGCCCGCCCTCGCGGTGCAGTTCCTGCAGCTGGGCGTGGACCAGGTCGCCGGTGTGGCGGGCGGGCCCCAGGGCCGGCTGCAGGGGCTCGGTGCTCAGTTGCCACCAGTAGCGAGTGTTGATATCCCTGGGCTGCAGGCGCGCGGCGGCCCGGGCGGGATTGCCGAAGCGGTATTGCCGATCGACCAGCAGGGCATAACCGGGGCTTTGCAGGTGAGTGCTGCCGTGCCACAGCTGCAGGTTGCTGTCATTGATGTCGAGCAGAGCGATTGCCATCGGTAGGGACCTGTCTTAATGGACGACCAGGAAGCGCAGCAGGCGCTTGTCGCAGTAGCGCTGGCAGTCCAGCACCAGTCGCTCCTGGGTCAGCTGCAGCTGGTGCAGGCAGAACATCAGGATGATGCTCAGCACCAGGGCGACAAAGGTACTGTTGAACGCCACCCCCAGGCTTGCGGTCACGCCGCTGATGTCACCTTCCACCGCCTTGTAGGCCTGCGCGAGCGCATCGCCGATACCGCGCACGGTACCGATAAACCCGATGGAGGGGATGGCCCAGGCGATATAGCGCACCATGGACAGCTCCGAGTCCAGCCGGTCGGATTCCACCTCGCAGCTTTCCTTGATGGTGTCGGACACCGCCTGGATGCTGCTGGTAGTGGCGAAGCGCTGCAGCGCCGACAGCAGGGTGCGCGGCAGCAGGTAATCCTGCTCCCGTTCCGGCAGGGCCTCCAGCGAGCGGCTGTACTCGCGGGCGTCCTCGGGCAACACGCTGGTGCCCTCGGGGATATCCAGCAGGCGCCGGTCCAGCAGGCGCTGCTCATGGATGCCGCGGCGAGTCTTGTAGCCCATGATCGCCAGGGCCCAGATCAACAGGATAAAGCAGGCTT
>Ga0105097_10000739_pt1 | contig 15215 bp, 16 predicted proteins | sample PPLLak12cMay2015_FD_87035 | JGI IMG/M metagenome (GOLD analysis project Ga0105097, IMG submission 87035) | Freshwater sediment microbial communities from Prairie Pothole Lake near Jamestown, North Dakota, USA - PPLs Lake P7 Core (1) Depth... | ecosystem: Environmental > Aquatic > Freshwater >... | reverse complement strand
GGTGACGAACCTGTGGGGAGGACTTGGTCGACTTGTTCAGGGCTCCACCGTCTCAAGAGTAGGAGCTTCCTCAATTTCCGGGGCGATTCAGTGTCACCCTTACTGTTGCCTTGAAGGCGAATTGAAACGATATACGGTGAACACCCTTTCAAAGCGCCCCCACAAGCCCAGATAGGACTGTATCGAGAGCGGGTATGCCCCAAGCTTGCGCTTGAAACGATGAGCTGCACGATTGAAGAAATCGGTCGAGCTCAGCACATTGTCGCAACCGCGGAACTTTAGGTCCTCGAGGATCTGGTATCGCAGGAACGGCAACAAGCTCATGCCACGATAAGAAGGGTCTGAGTAAGCATCGTAGAGGTAGGCGTCGGTCGGGCCGAAACTAAGGCCGAATCTTGGGCGAGATGCGCCGTTGACCTCACACCAACTGAACCCCACAGCTCGACCTTGGTGGCGCAAGTAGTAGCACTGCGCGCCTCGCTGAAATCGCCGCAAGAATTCCGCGTGTGATCCAGCATCACCGCGAATATGGGCAAGTTCTGACAACTCCCCAACGGTGGCAAGGCCCCATGTCAGATCTGTAAAGCGTGGCTCTGGCGCTGCAACTGCCATATCACCCTCGCGGTAAATTTCAGTGACCTGCACGATGATGCCAAGTCGCGCCAGGGCATTTGCCAGCCGGTCGAAAGCCCAATGGGCCATCAATCCATGGCGATGCTTTTCTCGAATCCTCCTAAAGACCGAGGACAAGTTCATGGGATTCGTCGAGGCGATTGAAATCAGGCGTTCGGCACGGAAAGAATTGCATCCAACCAGGGCGATTTAGCAGTGATCTCGTTTGTCTGAACAGCTTCCCCCGATCTATAAGTGGACTGCGGGCGGGCTGCGGATAGTGCGGAGTTGTCCACGGCAGCGGTCGGCGCTTGCGACGAACCGACCGGCGCCATGGGCAACTCGGGGCGCACCAGCGAACTTATCCTATGCGGACAATGGCTGCGCTGGCAGCTTTGCGAAGTAGTGCTCGTCCGACGTAGCCTCATGGAGGCTTGATTGCGCCCGTCCCGCTGACCTGCCCCCTTGCGCCGAACCAGTGATTTGGCAGGAGTCCTGGTTGAAGGTTACTGGATCTCGTTGCTTGCTGGGGTCCCGCGCTTGATAGCGGTGACCTTGACAGCCGCCAGTCCCTTGGTGGTACCGGCTCGGCATCGGCCCACAGCCCGCGCCGCGCGTCCTTGGCTTGCGCTTCCCCATCGGCGTAGTGCTGGCGTCGATCAGGCGGTAGCTCATCGGCGTAGCGCCTGAAGTACCAGGCCATCCCGGCACGGATCTGCTCAAGGCCAGTATCAGTGCCGCCGACCATGACGCGGCAGACCTTGCGCCCGTAGCGGTCGGTCTTGCTGCACTCGGCCACGGCTTCCCGGCTAGCCAGCAGCTCGGCCAGGTGCTGCTTCGAGGCTCGCCCGAACGGTTGCCCCAGCTCGGGTGCGTCGATCCCGTCCAGCCTGACCTTGTGCTGGCGGCTGTCGGCATCTAGCAGCGTGATGGTGTCGCCGTCCGTCACGCCCGCGATGCGGCCCTCGATCTGCCGCGTACCAGCATGCGAACTGGCTACCAGGCCGGCTAGGCAAAAGACGGTGATCCACCGTATCGCGTGCCCTTTGTGTCGTTTCAATGAAGCGGTCACCGCCTGCCTGCGCCAACAGGTCGCGGGCCGCAGCCAATCAGGTGCCGGCCTGCGGCGAGTTACTGCGCCGGGCGGCACCCAGACCCATCTCGCGGCGACGACCAGTCAGCGCGCTGTAGCGCAGCACCCAGATCGCTGAATCGCCACGCACTCGAAGCATGAGACCACCGCCGTCGCTGTGGTCGCCGTCACCGGCGGTCTGCACCTCGCGCACCGTCAACAGATGCAGTTTCGTCGCTCGCTTCGTCGCCATCTGATCCCCCAATCCGCCAGCTTGTCCGCCAGCTTGTCCGCCAGTAGGAGCCGACTGCGCGGCGCACTAATCGGTGCCTATGGTGCACGTTAACGATTGTGGAACGGGTGGAAACTGTAGTCAAATCAATGACTTAGGACTTCTTCCGCTGCACCTTCGCGGCACTGTCGTGCACCTTAGGGAGGGAGTATCCTGGCGGAGAGGGTGGGATTCGAACCCACGGTACGGGGTTACCGTACGCCTGATTTCGAGTCAGGTACATTCGACCACTCTGCCACCTCTCCAGGTTCGATTCGTGTGGGTCGAAATCGAGAAGAGAGATTGTAGTGCAGCGCCGTCAGGCCTCGGTGCGCAGCGTCAGCGACGCAAGACGCGCATCGCTCAGCCGTGTGCTCCAGGTCTGCTCAGGTTGCAGCGGCCAAGCATCGGTGATGGTGCCAGTGGTGACCACATCGCCGGGCCGCACCGGCCAAGAGGGCGTGTGCTCGGCCATCGCATCGACCCAAAGGCGCAGCGCGTTCAGCGGCCCGTCGAGCACCACGGTGCCCTGCCCGCTGTCGACGACGCGGCTGTCGCACAGCAACTCAACGCGCAGCGCGGCCAGGTCCTCGGCCAGGTTGTCCCAGCCTTGCACCGGCACACGCGGGCCGATGCACAGGCGGCCATGCAACGCGAAGTCGGCCACGGTGTCGGCCGCCGTGAAGCGCCAGCCCTCGAAATGCGTGTGCACGATCTCGAAACCATGGGCCACCCAGGCCAGACAGCCCTGCAGTTCGGCCAGGCTCATCCCCGCAGTCGGAGACCGCGCAAAGCCGAAGACCACCTCGGGTTCCAAGCGCGGCTGTGACAGGCCGTGCAGCGACACGCTGGCCGATACGCCGTCGAGCAACAGCGTCGTGCTGTCCCAAACCGGGCCCCAGATCGGCCGGTGCACGCCATAACGCTGCCAGATGCCGCGGTTGGTGAAGCCGATCTTGTAGCCCAGCGGCCTCTCGCCGCGCGCGATGCGCAGCCGGCGCACTTCATCGGCCAGGGCAAAGGCCTCGGCCGCCTCGAACGACGGCGCCTCGGCCGACGGCAAGTCCAGCAGGCCAGCGCTGTCCCATGCCGCCAGCAGGCGCTGCGCCAGGCTCACCGGACTGCCCCTCGCGCCGCGCGCTCCGTGATGAACGCTTGGCAGCGGCCCGGCACGCTCACGCCTTCAGCTCCTTCAGACCGCCCATGTAGGGCCACAGCGCCGCAGGCAGCTCGACGCTGCCGTCGGCACGCTGGCCGTTCTCCAGCACGGCCACCAGCGTGCGCCCCACCGCCAGGCCGGAGCCGTTGAGCGTGTGCACATACTCGGTCTTGCCCTGGGCGTTGCGGAAGCGCGCCTGCATGCGCCGCGCCTGGAAGGCTTCGCAATTGCTGCAGGAACTGATTTCGCGATAGGTGTTCTGCGCAGGCAGCCAGACCTCCAGGTCGTAGGTCTTGGCCGCGCCAAAGCCCATGTCGCCGCTGCTCAACGCCACGACGCGGTACGGCAGCTGCAGCTTGCGCAGGATGGCTTCGGCATGGCCGACCATCTGTTCCAGCACCTCGTAGCTCTGGTCGGGGTGCACCACCTGCACCATCTCGACCTTGTCGAACTGGTGCTGGCGGATCATGCCGCGCGCGTCTCGCCCAGCGCTGCCGGCCTCCGAGCGGAAGCAGGGACTGTGTGCAGTGAGTTTGACCGGCAGCGCCGCCAGTTCGAGGATTTTCTCGCGCACGCTGTTGGTCAGCGAGATCTCGCTAGTGGAGATCAGGTACTGCTCGGGCTGCGCTTCGTCGCCGCCGCGCAGCACCCAGAACATGTCGTCCCTGAACTTAGGCAACTGGCCGGTGCCCTCGAGGATCTCGCGGTTGACGATGTACGGTGTATAGCACTCGGTGTAGCCGTGCTCGGTGGTCTGCACGTCCAGCATGAACTGCGCCAGCGCACGGTGCAGCCGCGCCATGCCGCCGCGCATGAAGGTGAAGCGCGAGCCGCTGAGCAGCGCGCCGGTGTCGAAGTCCATGCCCAGCGGGGCGCCCAGGTCCACATGGTCCTTCGGCTGGAAGTCGAAGCGCCGCGGCTCGCCCCAGCGCCGCACCTCGACATTGGCGCTTTCGTCGGCGCCCACCGGCACGCTGTGGTGCGGCAAGTTGGGCAGGCTCATCAACATGCCGCTCAGCTCAATCTGGATGTGCTCCAGCACCGCCGCGCCCTCGCTCAGCCCGTCGGCAATGCGCGCGACCTCGGCCATCGGCTCCACGCTGTCCTGGCCCTTGGCCTTGAGCTGGCCGATCTGCTTGCTCAGGCTGTTGCGCCGGGCCTGCAACTCCTCAACGCGCGTCTGTAGCGTCTTGCGCTCGGCCTCCAGCGTGCGGAAGCGCTGCACGTCCAGGAAGGGCTGTGGCGTCTTGCGCTTTTCCAGGTGGGCGAGCACGTCGTCCAGGTCGCGGCGCAGCAGGTTGATGTCGAGCATGGAAAATCCTTGATCAATCGTTCGGAGACGGCGTCGAGTTCGCCGGCCGGTGGGCGCTGCGCAACCTCAGGATCGGTCGGCGTCGATGCCGGCCATGCTGCGGTCGCCCAGACCCAGCGGCAGCGGGAATTCCACGTGCTCCTGCACGCCAGGCAGGCGGCGCAAGCTCACCGCACCCAGCGCGCGCAGCCGCTCGATCACCTGCTGCACCAGGATGTCAGGGGCCGAGGCGCCAGCAGTCAGGCCTACGCGGCGTCGGCCTTCGAACCAGTCGGGCTGAAGGTCGCTGGCCAGGTCCACCATGTAGGCCGGCGTGCCCAGGCGTTGTGACAGTTCGCGCAGCCGGTTGCTGTTGCTGCTGGTCGGGCTGCCGACGACGATGACCACGTCGACCGAGGGAGCCAACACCTTCACCGCGTCCTGCCGGTTCTGGGTGGCATAGCAGATGTCCTGCTGCTTCGGCTCGCGCACATGTGGGAACTGCCGCTTTACCGCGGCCAGGATCTCGGCCGCGTCGTCCACGCTGAGCGTGGTTTGCGTCACCACCGCCAGCTTGTCGCCGCGCGGGCGCACCTCGGCCACGTCCTCGACATCCTCCACGAGGTAGATGCCCTCGCGCAGCTGGCCCATCGTGCCTTCCACTTCGGGGTGGCCCTTGTGGCCGATCATGATGAACTCGAAGCCCAGCTTGGCCAGCTTGGCCACCTCCACGTGCACCTTGGTGACCAGCGGGCAGGTGGCGTCGAATACATGGAAGCCGCGTTCAGCGGCTTCGGCGCGCACCGCCTTGCTGACGCCGTGCGCGCTGAACACCAACGTGGCGCCCGGCGGCACCTCGGACAGATTCTCGATGAAGATCGCGCCCTTGGCCTTCAGATCGTTGACGACGTAGGTGTTGTGCACGATCTCGTGGCGCACGTAGATCGGCTCGCCGAACTTGCGCAGCGCGCGCTCGACGATCTCGATGGCCCGGTCCACGCCCGCACAGAAGCCGCGCGGTTCAGCCAGCACCACTTCGTCGATCTGCACGTCGGCCATCACAGTACCCCGATCAGCTGCACTTCGAAGCTCAGCGCCTGCCCAGCCAGCGGATGGTTGAAGTCGAACAACAGCCAATCGTCGCCGAGCTCGCGCACCACGCCGGCAAAGGCGCCCGAGCCGTCCGGCGTGGGGAACTGCACCACGTCACCGGGCGCGTAGTCCTCGTCCGGCGCGCCCAGCTGCTGCAGCAGACTGCGCGCCACGCGCTGCAGCATGTCGGGGTTGCGCTCGCCGAAGGCCTCGCCCGGGGCCAGCGTGAAGGTCTGGTGGTCGCCCTCGGCCAGGCCGATCAGCCGCGACTCCATCGCCGGCGCCAGCTGCCCGGTGCCCATCGACAGCGTGGCCGGCTTGTCGTCGAAGGTGTTCACCACGTCGGCGCCGTCGGGCCCGCTGAGGCGGTAGTGCAGGGTCAGGAAGGAGCCAGGCTGGACGCTGTTCACGGGGCATGAGGCGCGGGGATGCACGCGTCGAATAGACTGGCTGCGATTCTACGAGGGTGCACCTGCCGTGCTGCCGCCATGTCGCTGAAGGACCTGCCCGCCGAGATGCGCCCGCGCGAGAAGCTGCTGGCCCGTGGCGGCGCGGCACTCAGCGACGTGGAACTGCTGGCACTGCTGCTGCGCACCGGGCTGCCCGGCAAAGGCGTGTTCGACCTGGCGCAGCAGGTGCTGGGCGACTTTGGCGGCTTTGCCGGCCTGCTGCAGGCCGAGGCCGCGGACCTGAAGCGCATCAAGGGGCTGGGCCCGGCCAAGCGCGCCGAGATTGCCGCGGTGGTGGAGATGGCGCGGCGCGCGCTGGCCCAGCCGCTGCACAGTGCGCCGGTGTTCGACTCACCCGGCAAGGTCAAGGACTATGTGGCGCTGCACCTGGGCTCACGCGCGCAGGAGGTCTTCGCGGTGCTGTTCCTCGACGGCCAGCACCGTCTGCTGAAGCTGGAAGTGCTGTTCCACGGTACGCTGACGCAGACCAGCGTCTACCCGCGCGAGGCGGTGCGTCGTGCGCTGGAACTGCATGCCAGCGCGGTGATCCTGGCCCACAACCACCCCTCAGGTGTGGCCGAGCCGTCGCGCGCCGACGAGCACCTGACGCAGACATTGAAAAGCGCGCTGCAGTTGGTGGACGTGCGCGTGCTCGACCACCTGGTGGTCGGCCAGGGCACCGTGCTGTCCTTCGCCGAGCGGGGGCTGCTGTGAAGGCGCGCAGCCTGCAGGAACTGGCCGCGTTGCGCGAGGCCTTGCGCCAACGCCATGCCGAAGCCGAACGCGCACGCGCGGCCGATGCGGCGGAACAGCGGCGCCAAGAACGGGCCCGCCATGCCTTCGCCCACGCCGTCGGCCCGGTGCAGCGCCTACCTGAATCGGGCCGCGTGCATGGCCATGCGCCGCGGCCCGAGCCACACCCACGTCAGCGCGAGGCCGACGAACGCGCCGCACTGCGCGAGGCGCTGTCCGACGAGGTCGATGTCGAAACGCTGCTGCTCACGGACGACGGGCTGAGCTTTCGGCGCCCGGGCCTGAACCCCGATGTGGTGACGCGGCTGCGCCGCGGGCAATGGGCAATCCAGGCGCAGCTCGACCTGCACGGCCTGCGCCGCGACGAGGCACGGGAGCAGCTCGCTGTCTTCGTACGCGACGCGCTGCAGCGCGGCCAGCGCTGCGTGCGCGTGGTCCATGGCAAGGGCCTCGGTTCGCCCGGGCGCGAGCCGGTGCTGAAGGCCAAGGCGCAGCGCTGGCTGGCGCAATGCAAGGAAGTCATCGCCTTCACCCAGGCCACCGGGCCGCAAGGCGGCGCCGGCGCGCTGGTGGTGCTGCTGGAACGCCGCAACGCGGCGCGCTGATCAGTCGAGCAGCCGTGTTGCCACTGCTGCCACCGCCAATGCGGCCGGCGAGCCCGGCAGCGCTTCCATCAGCAACTGGCGGCGCAGCACCGAATCGCGCACCGCAATGTCCAGCGGCACCTGGCCCATCAGGTCCAGCCGCACGGGCACGCTGCGCCCGGTGTTGACAAAGCGGTCAACCACATGCTGTAGCTGCAGGCACACCGCGCGGCCCTCGCCATGGCGCCGTGTCTGGTTGACCACCACCTTCACCAGCGATCGCGACTGCGTCGCGGCCAGCACCTTGATGGTGGCATAGGCATCGGTCATCGAGGTCGGTTCCGGCGTCACCACCACCAGCACCTCGTCAGCCAGCGACACCGCGTACAGCACCACGTCGGAGATGCCGGCGCCGGTGTCCAGGATCACATGGTCGTAGCGCGGCGCCACCGTTTCGATGACCTTCAGCAACTGGTCGCGCACCTCGGGCGTCATGCGCGAATACTCGACCATGCCCGATCCGGCCAGCAGCGCCGAAAAGCCGCCCGGTGCCGGCAGGATGGCGTCCTCCAGCGAGCTCTTGCCGGTGAACACGTCGTGCAGCGTGATCTTCGGCGCCAGGTCGAGCATCACGTCCAGGTTGGCCAGGCCGAGGTCGGCATCCAGTACCAGCACGCGCCGCCCCTGCCGCGCCAGCGCAGCCGCCAGGTTGACGCTGACGAAGGTCTTGCCCACGCCGCCCTTGCCACTGGTAACGGCGGTGATGCGGGCGCGCGCCGTCGGCGGCCTGGCCTTGCCGGTGCTGCTGGGTGCCTTGCCGGGCGCTGCGTTCATTCCAGGTCCTGAAACTGCGAGATTCCAAAGAGCAATGCCTTTTCCTCGGCACTGACCACCGACACCGCCGACGGCTCCAGGCACACTCGGTTGCGCCCTTCGGCCTTGGCGCGGTACAGCTGGATGTCGGCGCGCTCGATCCACAAGGCCGGCGACGAGCGCACCCACTGCGGCGCGAAGGCCCCGCCGATGCTGACGCTGACGTGGATCTGCTGCGCCAGGCCGATGCTCACCGGCATGGCCTCGATACGGCGCCGCACCCGTTCGGCCACGGTCTCGCCGAAGGTCGCCGGGCAGTTGGGCATGACGATGGCGAACTCCTCGCCGCCGACGCGGGCCACCATGTCCATCGGTCGCACGCACTCGAGCAGCGCCTTGGCCACGGCCTTGAGCACCAGGTCACCGCTTGCATGGCCGTGGCTGTCGTTGACGTTCTTGAAGTGGTCGATGTCCAGCGCCAGCAGCAGCGCCGGCTCGCCGGCGCGCGCCACACGGTCGATCTCCCGGGCCAGCGCCAGCTCGAAGCTGCGGCGGTTCGCCAGCCCGGTGAGCGCGTCGCGACTGGACATGTCCACCAGCGAGTCGATCAGCGCTTGCAGCCAGGGCTCGCTGCCCGGCGTGCCCTCCGGCAGGTCGTGGCCGGCCTGCCGCAGCAACTGCAGCGCCGTATCCAGCTGCAAAGCGCTCGCTGCAGGTCTTGACGCGGGCGTGGAACGTGCCACCTGGGGGCCTTGGGAGGGTCGCTACGGATCGAACGGGCGCCGAGTCTAGCAGCGCAACGGCTCCGGCAATCGGAGCAAATGAGCACCCGGCGCCGTCCTGTTCATCGGGCGGGCGCACGCGCCGGCAGGAACATGCCCTGCAGTTCACTCAGGAAATCGAAACCGAGCCCGGTGGGCCGCAGCATCTGCAGATCGGCCTCCAGCAGGCCGCGCTGCTGGGCCTTGAGCACGGCCATGTCGATGGCCGAGGCCGGCATGCCGGTGCGCTCGCCAAACAGCGCGCGCGGCACGCCTTCGCGCAGGCGCAGCGCGTTGAGCATGAACTCGAAGGGCAGTTCGGCGCGCGCCACCTCCTCGTCCTGCGACAACGCCTCGCCGGCGAGCGCGCGCTCCATGTATCGCGCCGGCTCGCGCCAGCGCTGCTGGCGCAGCACACGGTGCGGGAAGCTCAACTTGCCATGCGCACCGGCGCCAATGCCCAGATAGTCACCGAACTGCCAGTAGTTCAGGTTGTGCCGGCAACGGTGGCCGTCGCGTGCGAAGGCCGAAACCTCGTAGCGCTGCAGCCCGGCGCCGGCGCAGCTTGAGACGATCAGGTCGAGCATCTCGGACGCCAGGTCTTCGTCGGGCAGCGGCGGTGGGTGCGTGGCGAAGAAGGTGTTCGGCTCCAGTGTCAGGTGGTAGATCGACAGGTGGGGCGGCGCGAAGGCCAGCGCGGCCTCCAGGTCGGCTTGCAGCCTCGCCAGCGTCTGGCCGGGCAGCGCGTACATCAGGTCGATATTGAAGCTGTCGAAGGCTGCGGCAGCCTCCTCCACCGCGGCGCGGGCCTGCGCCGCGTCATGCACCCGGCCGATGGCGCGCAGGCAGTCGTCTTGGAAGCTCTGCACACCGATGGACAACCGCGTCACGCCTGCGGCGCGGAAGGCGCGGAAGCGCTCGCGTTCGAAGGTGCCGGGGTTGGCCTCGAGCGTGATCTCGCATCCGGGCACGAGCGGCAACCGCGCGCGGATGCCGGCCAGCAGCCTGTCGATGCCCTCGGGCGAGAACAGGCTGGGCGTGCCGCCGCCGATGAACACGCTGATGACCGGCCGGCCCCAGACCAGCGGCAGCGCCGCTTCCAGGTCGGCGCGCAGCGCGTCCAGGTAGCGAGCCTCGGGCGCTGCGCCCTTGGACTCGTGAGAATTGAAGTCACAGTATGGGCATTTCTTCAGACACCACGGCAAGTGCACGTACAGCGACAGCGGCGGCAGTGCCGGCAGCTGCAGCGTGCCGGGGCGCAGGTAATGCTCGACCGTGCCGGCGTTCACGCCAGTGCCCAGGCCTCACGCATCAGCTGCAGCATCTGCCTGCAGGCCAGCGCGCGGTGGCTGTGGGCGTTCTTCAGTTCGCGCGGCAATTCGGCCACCGTGGCTCCGAGTGCGGGGATGTACAGCAGCGGGTCGTAGCCGAAGCCGCCGCTGCCGCGCGGCGCCGTGAGGATTTCACCCTGCCAGCGGCCGGTGGCCACCAGCGGCTGCGGGTCGTCGGCCGAGCGCAGTGCCACCAGCGTGCACACGAAGCTGGCACGCCGTGTGGCCTGGCCATCCAGTCGCTGCAGCAGCAGCGCATTGTTGGCGGCATCCTGCCGGCGGCGCAGTGCCTCGCGGTCCGGCTCAGGTGCCACCAGCGGCGCGTAGTGCGCCGAGATCACGCCCGGCGCGCCGCCGAGCGCATCCACGCACAGGCCGGAGTCGTCGGCCAGCGCGGCCTGGCCCGTGGCCTGCGCCACATGGCGGGCCTTGGCCAGCGCGTTCTCGATGAAAGTGAGGTGCGGCTCCTCGGCCTCGGCCAGGCCCAGGCTGGGCTGCGCCACCAGGTCCAGCGGCAGCGGCGCAAACAGGGCCTGCAGTTCGGCCAGCTTGCCGGCATTGTTCGACGCCAGAATCAGCCGCAGGCGTCGGGTCATGCAACCCCCAAGGCGCCTGCGGCGCCGGCCATCCGGCCTGCATGCCGGATGGCGTTCGCCAGCCACGTGCGAGCGCACAGGCGCTCGCTCGGTGCGGGCTCACCCCCGCAAGCGGGCCCGAGCCATCTTGGGGCGGCCCGGCGCTGGTTCATGCCCGCAGCGCAGCCTTCTGCGCCGCCACCAGCTCGGTGATGCCCTTGGCGGCCAGCGCCAGCAGCACATCCATCTCGGCGCGCGAGAACGGTGCGCCTTCGGCCGTGCCCTGCACTTCGACGAAGCCGCCGCGGCCGGTCATGACCACGTTCATATCGGTGTCGCAGGACGAGTCCTCGGTGTATTCCAGGTCGAGCAGCGGCGTGCCTTGGACGATGCCGACCGACACCGCGGCGACCGCGTCGCGGATCGGCGAGGCGGGGATCCGCCCCTGGGCCAGCAGCCAGTTCACCGCATCGTGCGCCGCCACGTAGGCCCCGGTGATGGCTGCGGTGCGCGTGCCACCGTCGGCCTGCAGCACGTCGCAGTCGAGATGAATGCTGCGCTCGCCCAGCGCCTTCAGATCGAACACGCTGCGCATCGAGCGGCCGATCAGGCGCTGAATCTCCTGCGTGCGGCCGCTTTGCTTGCCGCGCGCTGCCTCGCGGTCGCCGCGGGTGTGAGTGGCGCGCGGCAACATGCCGTATTCGGCCGTGACCCAGCCTTCGCCGCTGCCGCGCTTGTGCGGCGGCACCTTCTCCTCCACCGACGCCGTGCACAGCACCTTGGTGGCGCCAAAGGCCACCAGCACCGAGCCTTCGGCATGAACGGTGTAGCCGCGTGTCAGCGTGACCGGGCGCAACGCATCCGCGCCACGGCCATTGGCGCGTTGGTATGTCGTCATGGGAACCCTCAGTTCTTGCGTTGCGAAGACCGTTGAATGGCTTCGTTGATCTCGCGGATCGAGCGTTCGATCTCGGCGTCGTCCAGTTCGTCCGGTGCTGCGTCGCCCAGCATGCTGGCCTGGATAGTGGATGCAAATACCTGGTCACCCAGGTTCTGCGTGGACACGCCGCTTTGCGTGTCGCCGTCCTCAGCCGCCTCCCACTCAACGCACAGCACGGTGACGTTGTCGCTCTTCGGCCCGGCGCTGCGCAGCGCCTGTTCCACCAGTTCCGGCACGGCGTCCGACAGCGGCTGGCGCGCCATCTGCTCGCAGATGACCGCGTCGCTGAGCGCGCCCCACAGGCCGTCGCTGCACAGCAGCACCCGATCGCCGGGCTGCATGCGCAGCGGCCCGGCGGTGTCGACCACCGGTTTGCCGGGGCTGCCCAGGCAGGTGAAGAGCACATTGCGGTTGACGCGCTCGCCGAGCGGCACCACCTGCGACATGGACTGCTGCAACTCAGTGTAGGAATGGTCCCGGGTGCGCGCGATCAGCTTGTTGCCGCGCACCAGGTAGAGCCGCGAATCGCCACAATGGGCCCAGTAGGCGGCCTGGCCCTGCAGCACGCAAGCGACGATGGTGGTGCGCGGCGTGTCGATCAGCGCCCGCTCGGTGGCATAGCGCAGCAACTGGTGATGGCCGGCGACCATGGCATCGTGCAGGAAGCGCAAAGGGTCCTTCAGGTCCGGCTTGGCCTCGCGCTGGAAGCGCGCCGCCAGTGTCTGCAGCGCCAGCTGCGAGGCGACCTCGCCTTCCGGATGGCCGCCCATGCCATCGGCCAGTGCGAACAGGCCCGAGTCGCGGGTGTAGCAGTAGCCCATGCGGTCTTCGTTCTTCTCACGCCCGCCCTTTCGGCTGACCTGATAGACGACGAACCTCATGAGCGATCCCCGGCGCCGAAACTCAAGTCTTCGCTCCCGTCTTCAGGCTTTCCAGTTGCAGCTTCAGCCGCTCACTGAAGCTGAGCTTGGTGTAGCGGCGCTCGGTCTCGCGCGCCAGTTCCTTCTGCAGCGCAAACACGCTTTGCGGCCGGCTCAGCGGGTCGAGCGACATGCACCATTCGGTGACCTCGATCAGGTTATCGCTGTACACATTGCGCAGCCGGCTCAGGCTCAAGGCCAGGCGGTCCTTCTCCAGGCGCTGCGGCGCGTCGTTCGGCGGGTAGCCTTGCATGCAGGCATAGATGCACGCGCCGATCGCATAGATGTCGGTCCACGGGCCCAGCGTGCCGTCGCGGCGGTACATCTCGGGCGCGGCGAAGCCCGGCGTGTACATCGGGCGGATGAAGTTGCCTTCCTTGCTGAGCACCTCGCGGGCGGCGCCGAAATCGAGCATCACCGCCTTGTTGTCGTTGGTGACGAAGATGTTGGCCGGCTTGATGTCCAGGTGCAGCATCTTGTGCTGGTGCACGATGCGCAGCCCGCGCAGGATCTCGTCGAACAGCGACCGGATCGACGACTCGCGAAACACCTTGTCACGCTTCAGGTAGCGCGCGGTGATGATGAAGTCCTGCAGGGTATCGCCCTGCAGGTAGTTCATCACCATGTAGACGGTTTCGTTCTCGCGGAAGAAGTTCAGCACCGAGACCACGCTCGGGTGACTGATCTGTGCCAGCGAACGCCCCTCCTCGAAGAAGCTCTTCAGCCCCAGCCGGTACAGCGGCTGCTTGTCGGGCTTGACGCGCGGGGTCAGTTCGCCGGGGGAGCGCTCGGCCAGCGAGGCAGGCAGGTACTCCTTCAGGGCGACCGAGTGCTGCTTCTCGTCCTCAGCCAGGTAGACCACGCCAAAGCCGCCCGCCGCCAGCTTCTTGATGATCTGATAGCCCCCCACCACCGTGCCCGACGGCAACGGGGCAGGCTTGGGCTTCGACATAATTGCGTTTTTCTGAGGGCGTGGCTTCGATGTCAGTTTACAGCATGACCGGTTATGCCAATGCCCTCTCGGCAGTGGAAGTCGGCACGGAACGTGCCGCCGTGAGCATCGAAATGCGCTCGATCAACGGCCGCTTCCTCGACCTGGCTTTCCGCCTGCCCGACGAGTTGCGCTCGCTGGAGCCCGCACTGCGCGAACTGCTCGGCGCCGCCTTCAAGCGCGGCAAGATCGAGTTGCGGCTTTCTACGTCGCGCGAGGCCGACAGTGCCTGGCCCAACCCCACGCCCGACCAGTTGAATCGGCTGGGTCGGCTCGAAGGCATGGTGCAGGGCTGGCTGGCCGAGGCGAGACCGCTGTCGGTGAACGAGGCCTTGCTGTGGTGCCGCGGCGCCGCACCCGCCGAACGCCTGGACGAGGCTGCGCTGCAGGCCGCGCGCGAATGCATCCACGGCCTGCGTGAGGCGCGTGCACGCGAAGGCGCGCGGCTGGTCGCGGTGTTGATGGAGAAGCTGGCGCGGCTGCGCGAACTGGCCGCCGCAGCCGAGCCGATGGTGCCGGCCGTGGTGCAACGCCAGCAGCAGCGTTTCCTGGAGCGCTGGGCCGAGGCGCTGGCGGCCACCGCTGCGGCGCAGACCTTCAGCGCCGAAAGCATGCGCGAGCGCGCACTCAACGAAGCCACCGCCTATGCCATCCGCATCGACGTGGCCGAGGAGCTGGCCCGGCTGCGCGCCCACCTCGACGAGATCGAGCGTTTGCTCGAGGTCGGCGGCGAGATCGGCAAGCGGCTGGATTTCCTGATTCAGGAGTTGCAGCGCGAGGCCAACACCCTGGGCTCGAAGTCGGCTGCGCTGGAGCTGACCAACGTCTCGGTGGAGATGAAGGTGCTGGTCGAACAGATGCGTGAGCAGGTGCAAAACATCGAGTAGGGTTTCAGGGGGTCCCGGGCGATCCACCGGAATGCGCCAACCTGTTGACTTGTAAGGTCTTTTTGTCCCAGGCCGTCCCGGAGCGTTGCAGCGAAGCGCGCGCACTCTGTGGGGTTTATTGTGGGGTTCGGGGGGTGCGCGACGCTTTTTCGCGCGTTTCCCGATCGCGAACCCCACAGCCCCTATGGAGCCTATGGACATGAGCAGACTGCAAAGACCGATCACCGACCGCGAACTCAAGGCGTGGCTTGCCGTCGGTGCTGTTGATCGCGGGGTCGGCGAAGGCTTGACCTTCGTCGCCAGCGCACCCGCTGCGCAAGCCGGCAAAGCCTCGTGGATTCTTCGATTTCGATTGAACGGCCGCTCCAGGGAGAAGGTGCTCGGCCGCTATCCAGAGCTGTCACTGAAGAATGCGCGCGAGCAGGCTAGGCAAGACCGGGTGCAAATCGAGCGCGGGATCGATGTCGCGGCTGCCAAACAGGCCGAGAAGGCACTCGTGCTCGAAGTATCGACCGTGCAACGGCTTGGCGAAGTCTGGTTCGCAAGGTATATCCAGCACCGCTACAAGCACCCAGAAGTCGTTGCCCGCGTCCTGCGCAAGCACATCAATCCGGTGCTCGGTCCGATCGCGCCACCAGATGTACGCCGGTGCACATCGATCGCGTCCTCACGCGCATCGTTCAAAGTGGCGCGCCAACCGTCGCCAACGACGCG
>Ga0105097_10000738_pt1 | contig 15220 bp, 16 predicted proteins | sample PPLLak12cMay2015_FD_87035 | JGI IMG/M metagenome (GOLD analysis project Ga0105097, IMG submission 87035) | Freshwater sediment microbial communities from Prairie Pothole Lake near Jamestown, North Dakota, USA - PPLs Lake P7 Core (1) Depth... | ecosystem: Environmental > Aquatic > Freshwater >... | reverse complement strand
GATCTTCAGGAAGCGCCGTCGCGAGATGCGATTCATCGAGTGCCGTCCGCCTGCGATCTATTAGAAATAACTAATTTATCGTAGCGGTCCGTCCGGCAGGTCGCCTCGGTAGATTCCCTTACGGCTGCCGGGCTGCGAGCCCGGCGGCCACGCGGCTCAATCCGCGCCAGCGGGAGGATCGAGGTCTTCGTCCCAGCCGGGCTCCGGCGGCGGCACCTTCGCAAGCCACTCGCGGATCAGCCGGACGTGCTCCCGCTCGTCCTCCGCCATCTCGCGCGCTGCTGCCCGGACCGCGTCTGGCACCCGCGCGGCTGCTAAGCGCTCGAAGAACTCGACGGCCTGTTGCTCGTTGTGCTCGGCCAGCTTGAGTGCGTGGTAGGGCTGCATCAGGTAGTGCAGCTCGCCGTAGTCCGTGGTCTCCGGGCCCTCCGGTGTGGTCCAGCGGAACACGGCCGCCGCGGGCGGGCTGGTCCAGCCCATCCGTGCCGCGATCTGGTCGCGATGCTTGCCCTCGATGCGCGAGAGCTTCGCGAACAGGTCGGCGACCTCGCGGTTGTTGTGCGACGACATCTGCTCCGCGAGCTCGGCATAGCGCTCCGACGCCTCGACCTCCATCGCGTAGGCGTAGGCCATGAATTCCGCGACCGTGCGCGGCAGCTTCGGGCGTGGCGTCGCCGCCCGGGTGCGCCCGCTCACAGCGCGAACCTCGCTTCGAGTTCGGCCAGCGTCCGCAGGGCGCGCGGCCCGCGCGGTTCATACGGCGGCCGCGCGCCGGCATACAGCACGCCGAGGTCGAAGCCGGTGTCGCGCAGCAGGCGGCGCACCGCACGCGGGACTGCTGCAGTGGGACGGAACGCATCGGGATGCACCATCTTCTTCCACTCCTTCTGCTCGGGGCGGAACGTGACGCAGGGCGACAGCACCTCGACGAAGGAGAAGCCCGGGTGGCGAACCGCCTGCTCGATCAGCGTCGCCAACCCGTTCGGATCGCCCGTGAAGCCCCGCGCGATGAAGTTGGCGCCCGAAGCGAGCGCGATCACCAGCGGCTGGAACTCGCGCAGGCCGGTCCCGTCCGGGGAGAGCTTCGAGTCCCAGTCGGGCTCCGTGGTCGGCGAGGCCTGGCCCTTGGTCATACCGTAAACGCGGTTGTCCATCACGATGTAGGTCATGTCGACGTTGCGCCGGCAGGCGTGCAGGAAGTGGTTGCCGCCGATCGAGTAGCCGTCGCCGTCGCCGCCGGTGACGATCACCGTGAGGTCGGGGCGCGCGATCTTGAGGCCCGTGCCCGCGGCGAGCGCCCGGCCGTGCACGCCGTGGAAGCCGTAGCTCGACATGTAGGCGGGGATGCGCGACGAGCAGCCGATACCGGAGACCACGGCCACGTCCTTTGGCTCGAGCGCCATCTTCGCCATGGCCTTCGCGAGCGCGTTGACGACGCCGAAGTCGCCGCAGCCCGGGCACCACACCGGCTTCACGTCGGACTTGTAGTCGTTCGGGCCGCGCGCGAGCGGGGCGGGCGGGAGGGCGGCGCAGGCCGAATCGTTCATGCACGGCTCCATTCGAGCAGATGACGGTGGATCTCGCCGGGCTGGAACTGCAACGCGCCGGCCCGGTGCAGGCTGGTGACGCGTCCGGGCAGGTCGCACTCGGCGCGCAGGTACTTGTAGAGCTGCGCCGAGTGATTCTGTTCGACCACCAGCACGCGACCCGCGCCTGCGAGCGCGGTGGCGAGTCGGCCGGCCGGCAGCGGGGCGAGCAGCCGCAGCGAGACGAGCCGCGCCGCGAGCCCGTCCTGTGCGGCCCGCGCGAGGCCCTCGCGCACCGGGCCCGTGCACGAGCCGAAGGTGACGATGGCGCAATCCGCGGCGGGGTTACCCTCCAAGTCGGCCCAGGCCTCGCCGTAGTCCCAGGACTCGAGCTTGCCGCGCCGCTTGTCGAGCTGCGCGAAGTGGTCCGTCGCCTGCGAGGACGGCGTGCCACGTTCGGCGTGCTCGAGGCCGTCGGCGGTGTAGGCGAGGCCCGCCGTGCCCGGGATCGCCATCGGCGAGATGCCGTCCGGCGTCAGCGCATAACGCCGGTAGCCGGGCGCATTCGCGGCGGCCACGAGGCGTCCGGGGCCGTCGGCGAAGTCGGTCGGACGGTCCACGACTGAGCGTGCCTGGCCGAGGAACTGGTCCGACAGCACGATCGCCGGCGACTGCAGGGCCTCGGCCAGTTGCACCGCCCACTGCGTCGTGCCGAGGCAGTCGGCCACCGAGTTCGGTGCCAGCACGAGATGCGGCGCGTCGCCGTGCAGGCCGTGCACGGCGATGTTGAGGTCGCCCTGCTCGGACTTGGTCGGGATGCCGGTTGACGGCCCCACGCGCATCACGTCCACCACGACGAGCGGGATCTCCGCCGCGACCGCGAGCCCGAGCGCCTCGACCATCAGCGAGAGTCCGGGGCCCGAGGTGGCGGTGAGCGAGGGCACGCCGCCGTAGGAGCCGCCGATCGCCATGTTGATCGAGGCGAGCTCGTCCTCGGCCTGGACCAGAGTACCGCCCACCTCGGCGAGCGCCGGGCTCATCCACTCGAGCAGTTCCGTCGCGGGCGTGATGGGGTAGGCCGCCACGAAGCGCACGCCGCCCTTGATGGCGCCGTAGCCTGCCGCCTCGTTGCCGGTCAGGAGCCAGCGCGGCGTTCGCGTCGCAGGGGGCTCGGCCAGTGGGAAGCGGCGTCCGATGCCGTCGGCCGCGGCACGACCAGCGGCCACGGCGGCGAGGCTGGGTGCGAGCGCTGCCGGTCGCTTGCCGAGCGTCTTCTCGACGGCGCGCGCGACCGCCTCGTCGGGCAGGCCGAGCAGCGCCGCGACGGTGCCGAGCAGCACCATGTTCGCGCGGCCCTCGGGCACGGCCTTGGCAAGCTTCTTGAGCGGCAACTCGGCGTGCATCGCGCCGCTCTGCAGAAACACCTCCGGCGGCGGGCCCTGGTCCGGGTCGCCGATGACGAGGCTCTGCGCTCCAAGCGGGATCTCCGCCTTGAAGCGTTGCACGTTCTCCCAGTCCACGGCGGCCAGCACGTCGAATCGGTCGGCCATGCACTCGACGGGGTGGCAGGCGATGCGCAGCATCGCGGCCGCCTCGCCGCCGCGGATCTGCGGGCCCGACGAGCGCGTCATCAGGGCGTAGTAGCCGGCGTACGCGGCCGCCTCGAGCAGCATGTTGCCGGCGGTCATGACGCCGGCGCCGCCGCTGCCGGCGAGGGCCACCGACACGTTGCGCGACGTCGGCCGCGAGCCCGGGCTGTCTGGTTGTTGCATCGCGGTATTGTAGAGTGTGCGGATGAGCGAGCGAACTGCAGTCCGTCCCGGCGCCGCGCAGGTCGACGGCCGACGCTGCGCGCCATGAATCTTGCCGAATCGCTCCTCACCGCGCTGCGCGACCACGGTGCAGGGCAGGTCTTCGGCATCCCGGGCGACTTCGTACTCGCGTTCTTCAAGGTCGTCGAGGAGTCCGGGATCCTGCCGCTGTACACGTTGAGCCACGAGCCGTCGGTGGGCTTCGCGGCCGATGCGGCCGCCCGCGTCAAGGGCGGACCCGGCGTCGCGGTGGTCACTTACGGGGCCGGCGCCCTCAACCTCGTCAATCCCGTCGCGGCGGCGTATGCGGAGAAATCGCCGCTGGTGGTGATCTCGGGCGCACCCGGGCAGCGCGAGGGCCGTGGCGGGCTGCTGCTGCATCACCAGGTGAAGCGGCTCGACTCGCAGTACGCGATCTATCGCGAAATCACCTGCGACCAGGCCTCGCTGCACGACGTGGCGAGCGCCCCCGCGGAAATCGCCCGGGTGCTGCAGAGCTGCCTCACGCAGTCCCGGCCCGTGTACCTGGAGTTGCCGCGCGACGTGGTGCTCGAGGCGTGCGCTCCGGTCCCGCGGCTGCCGGAACAGGCGTTCGACCCATGCGCCGTGGCCGCCTGCGCCGACGAGGTGATGGAGCGGCTCGGGCGGGCCGAGCGACCCGTCATGATGGTCGGCGTGGAGGTGCGTCGCTTCGGGCTCGAGACCCGCGTGGCCGAACTCGCGCGGCGCCTGCACGTGCCGGTGGTCACCTCGTTCATGGGGCGTGGCCTGCTCGCCGGAACGGACGTGCCGGTGCTCGGCACCTACCTCGGTCTCACCGCGCATCCCGAGGTCGGACGGCCCGTGGAGCAATCCGATTGCCTGCTGCTGTTCGGCGTGATCGTCTCCGACACGAACTTCGGCGTGTCCGAGGGCCGGATCGACGCCCGCAACTGCGTGCTCGCGGTCGACCGCTCCGTCACCATGGGGTATCACCGCTACGGCAACGTGCCGCTCGCGGCGCTGGTGGACGAGCTCACGCGGCGCGTATCGGACCGGTTGCTACTGCCGGCGGGACGGATGCCCGAGTATCCGCGCGGCCTCGTCGCCAACGACGCTCCGATCGCGCCGCTCGACATCGCGCGCGCCGTCAACGACCTGTTCGCCCGCGACGGCCGGATGCCGGTGGCGAGCGACACCGGCGACTGCCTGTTCACGGCGCTCGAGATCGAGAACACGGAGCTGGTCGCACCCGGTTACTACGCCACGATGGGATTCGGCGTGCCGGCCGGCCTGGGCGTGCAGGCCGCGACCGGGCAGCGGCCGGTGATCCTGGTGGGTGACGGCGCCTTCCAGATGACCGGCTGGGAACTCGGCAACTGCCGCCGCTATGGCTGGGACCCGATCGTCATCGTCATGAACAACTGCAGCTGGGAGATGCTGCGCGTGTTCCAGCCCGAGTCGCGGTTCAACTCGCTGGATGACTGGCAGTTCGCGCAGCTCGCCGCACCGATGGGCGGCGACGGCCAGCGCGTCGCGACGCGTCGCGAACTGGCGGCGGCGCTGGAGCGTGCGGCGTCGTGCCGCGGACGATTCCAGCTCATCGAGGCGATGGTTCCCGCCGGCAGCGTCTCGCCGACACTCGAGGGCTTTGTCGCGGCACTCAAGCGCCGCACGGCGGCCGCCGGTGCCCAGGTCGCCCTGCCGACGAGTGCCGGCAGGGCGTAAGCCCGGGCGGAGTTCCGGGGACGCGCGGTGACGTCCGTCAGCCGCCGCCGCGACGGCCCTTCGCGGAGCGGTCTGGTCGACCGCCACGATCGGACTTCCCCTTGCCGGTCTCACGGACCGGGAAGCGATTCACGGAGTCGGCGCCGTTCCCGTAGCGGACGAAGTCGCGGAAAGCCTCGTTGTCCACGCCGCGGGTGTCGATACGCGTGTTGTGGATATCGTTCGGCATGCGGGCCCAGCCCGCGCCGTTCTTGCTGTTGTGGTCGGCGAGCGCGGGGGCTGCTGCGACGAGGCCGGCAGCGAGCGAGGCGACAAGAGCGATTCTCGAGTGCATTGCGTAGGTCCTCTGCGTGGTTGACGACAGCTGCTAGAACGCACTCCCGCGATCGCGGTTGACCGGGTCAACCGCCCGCTCGTGACCCGTGCACAGTCGGCACGGGTTTGTGCAAACATGCCGCGATGAATTCCGGTCCCGTTCCGGCTCCCACGCCCGCGTTGTTCCTGCGACGCGCCGCGCTCGCACTGCTCGCGCTCGTCGGCTGGCGCACGTCCTTCGTGTGGCCGCCGGAGCCGCGGGGCGTGATCATCGTCTACCCGCACACCTCGAACTGGGACTTCCCGCTCGGCATGCTGTTCCGGATCGGTCACGGCCTGCCCGCCAACTGGGTCGGCAAGACCGAGATGTTCCGGCCGCCGTTCGGCGGCCTTCTCAAGCGCGCGGGCGGCATCCCCCTCGACCGGCGGCGGACGGCCGGCTTCATCGAGACGCTGGTCGCCGAGTACCGCAAGCGCGACTGGATGTGGCTTGCGATCGCGCCCGAGGGCACGCGTTCGCACACTGACCACCTCAAGGCGGGCTTCTACACGCTGGCGGTGGCGGCGGACGTGCCGGTCGCGCTCGGCTACATCGATTACGCGACGCGCACGGTCGGCATCGACACCTACCTGCGCATGACCGGCGACCGCGACGCCGACATGGCGCGGATCCGCGACTTCTATGCCGACAAGCGCGGTCGTCGTCCCGAGCACGCCGGGGAGCTGCGGCTGCGCAAGTGAGGCCGCCGGCTTCGGGCAGGCACGGGAGCACCTGATGGGTACCGAGGCGATCGAGCAACTCAACACCGGCTGCTTCTGCGTCACGGTGGACGGCGAGAGGCTGCGCCGCGAGCTCGATTCCGATGCCGCGACCCGCGGCCTGTACGATCAGCTCGAGCAGACGCACGCCTACCTGTTCGCGTACGCACCGATCTTCGTCTCGCGGGAGAGCGTGACGGCCATGGAGCGGCTGGTGACCGCGGTGGATTCGGTGGTGGCGCTGCCCGCGTACCGCGACGCGGTGCTGGCGCGAGCGCCCGAGATCGCACGCTTCGAGCCCGGCCCGCTCGGCGCCGTGCTGGGTTTCGATTTCCACGTCACGCCGCAGGGGCCCAGACTCATCGAGATCAACACGAATGCGGGCGGCGCGTTCCTCAATGCAGCACTCGCGCGCGCGCAGCGCGCCTGCTGCGCGCCGGTGCTGTCGATGCTCGAGGCGCCCGGCAGCCCCGAGGGCCCGCAGGAAGCGCTGTTCGCGATGTTCCAATCCGAGTGGCAGCGCCAGCGCGGAGACGCACCACTCGGCCGGGTGGCGATCGTGGACGATGCGCCGACGGAGCAGTACCTCTACCCCGAGTTCCTGCTGGCAGCGGAGCTGTTCCGCCGGCGCGGCATCGAGGCCACGATCTGCGATCCGGGCGAGTTTTCCATTGGCGACGCCGGACTGCAGCAGGCGGGCCGCACGGTGGACCTCGTCTACAACCGACTCACCGACTTCAGCCTGGAGCAGCCGGCGCATGCGACGCTGCGCGAGGCCTACACGGCGGGCGCAGTCGTCGTGACGCCGCACCCGCGGGCGCATGCGCTGTACGCGGACAAGCGCAACCTCGCCGTCCTCGGAGACGCGACGCAGCTGCGTCGATGGGGCGCCGATGCCGGCTCCATCGACGTACTGCAGCGGGCGATCCCGCCGACGCGGATCGTGGACCCTGCCGACGCCGACAAACTGTGGGCCGCGCGGCGCGAGCTGTTCTTCAAGCCCGCGACCGGCTTTGGCAGCCGGGCGGCCTACCGGGGCGACAAGCTGACGCGCAGGGTGTGGGAGGAAATCCTGCGGGGCGAGTACGTAGCGCAGCAGATGATCCCGCCGAGCGTGCGCAGCGTGCAGGTGGACGGTCGCACCGAGCGCCTCAAGCTCGACCTGCGCTGCTACGTGTACGACGGGCAGGTGCTGTCCGTCGCCGCCCGGCTCTACCAGGGGCAGACGACCAACTTCCGTACGCCGGGCGGCGGTTTCGCGGCGGTGCTGTGCCCGCCCTGATTGCGCCATTTACGAATACCGGCTCGCTTCTGCGGCCCCAAGAATCCGGTTAGTCGACTGGGGGAGAGACGATGGTGGTCGGAGTACGGGCGGCGACTGGTGCAGACCAGTCCACGGCAGAGGCGCAGCGCTTCGCCTTCGTGCTCCATCCGCTGACGGTCGACTACCTCGCGAATCACCCGCGCTATGCGTACACGCGGTACCTGCCGCGCAAATTGGTCGAGATGATCGCAGCGTACATGCCGGGGAAGTACGTCGGCACGGTCAAGGGCGGCCGCTCGCCGGCCACGGGGCACACAGTGGACGGCCTGATCTATGCGCTCGGCGCCACGCCGCGCCAGATGCTGACACGCCCGCCGGAGTTCACCTACACGCGGCTCAATGCAGCGATCGAGGACGCGGCGAAGCGCGGCGCGAAGATCGTCGGACTCGGCGCGTTCACGAAAGTGGTGGGCGACGCGGGCGTGACCGTGGCCCGGCGCGCACCGATCGCGGTGACCACCGGCAACAGCCTGACGATTGCGGCCACGCTCGAGACCGCCAAGCTCACCGCGAAGCGCATGGGCTGGGCCGACCTCGCGCGCGGCAAGGCCATGGTGGTGGGCGCGACCGGCGCGATCGGGTCCGTCTGCTCGCGGCTGCTGGCCGCGGCCGTCAAGGACGTGGTGCTCGTGTCCATCGAGCCCCCGCGCCTCGCGGCCCTGAAGCGCATCATCCTCGAGGAAGTCCCGGATGCGACCGTCACGACGGACGTGAGCAGCGCTCCGTGGGTCGGGCAGTGCGACCTGATCGTCACGGCCACCTCGGCCTTCGGGCTGCGCGTGCTCGACGTGAGCCAGTGCAAGCCCGGTGCGGTGATTCTCGACGTCGCGCTGCCGCCGGACATCTCGGCCGAGGAAGCGTCGGTTCGGCCCGACGTGCTGGTGGTGGAGAGCGGCGAAGTGCTGATCCCGGGGCCGGTGCGCTTCAGCTTCGACATCGGCCTGCCGCCGGGCGTGGCCTACGCCTGTCTCGCCGAGGCCGCGTTGCTCGCGATGGAGGAGCGCTACGAGTGCTTCACGCTCGGGCGCGACGTGGCTCCCGAGCGGGTCAAGGAGATCTACCGGCTGTTCCGCAAGCACGGCTTCCAGATCGCGCCGCTGCGTACGTTTGGACAGCTGCTCACCGACGAGCTGGTTGCTGAGAAGCGCGCACGCGCCGACGAGCTCAACCGCAACCCGGCGCTGCTCGAGCGCGTCAAGGCCGAGGCGGCGGCGAAGATCGCCCGGATCACGCCGCGCGCCAAGGGTGTCGCCGGCCTGACGACACTCAAGGCGTAGGGATCGGCGGAGCCACGGGCGTCGCGGCCGTTCCGCGTGCGCCGAAGCGATACTGCAGTTCGAGCAGCATCGAGTCGAGACTCGTGTCGTCGCGGGCGTTGAGCACGTCGCGGTCGATCGTCAGGGTCTGGACCTCGAACCGCAGGTGCCACGACTCCGCCAGCGTGACGCCGATGCCCACGCCGGCCAGTAAGTCCGTGCCGCTGTCGGTGACGCTGCGGTTGACGACACGCGGACCGAACGACTCGTCCAGGCGCTGCTCGCTTTCGCCGTCCCAGAAGCCCGCGCCGAGCCGCAGGTAAATCTCCCAGTTCGCGAGGGGCAGGATGCCGAGCACCGAGACCTCCGCGACCTGAGCGGAAAAGTCCACGCGGTTGTTGTAGAAATCGTCGAACTCCGGCATGTACACGAGGTCCTCGTCCCAGCGAATGCTGCCGGTCTCGAGGTAGCCTGCCTCGATCGCGACGTAGGTGTGCGCCCGCCAGCCGAAGTGCACGGAGTAGCCGAAGTCGCCGTCGCCCTCGTCGTAGGACGCGTAGTCGCCCCACCAGTCGCAGTCGTAGTAGCAGTCGCCGACGCCGTCCACTTCGACGCTGACCGTTGCATAGTTGCCGCCGCCACCGAGGTACAACCCGCGCCAGTCACCCGGCGTCCCCTGGGCGCGGGCGGCGGGTGCGGCCAGCGTCGCCGCAGCGAGAAGCGTCACGAGGCCTGCGAACGTGCGTGACAAAGTTCTCATTGCGAACCTCGCGGCTCCCTGCCACAGCTGGTGGTCTCCATGTCTTTTCTAGGCGCGTCGCGGGCCTGGCCTCAATGTGGCTTTCCGGAATCCGCAGCGGCGTCCCGTGCGATCATCATTGGCAGTCAAATACCCCCACCAAGGAGTCGCCGCGTGCTTCGGACCTTGACCCTGATGCTCGCCGCGCTGGTCGCGGGATGCGCCCAGATCCCCGACGGGCTGACGGCCGTCGATGGTTTCGACTCCGACCGTTATCTCGGCAAGTGGTACGAGATCGCCCGTCTCGACCACCGCTTCGAGCGCGGGCTCGAGCGGGTCACCGCCACCTACAGCGCACGGGACGACGGCAGCATCGCCGTCCTGAACCGGGGATTCGACCCCGCCAAGGGCGAGTGGAGCGAGGCGGAGGGTCGGGCCAAGTTCGTGGGCGCGCCCGGTACCGCCATGCTGAAGGTCTCCTTCTTCGGCCCGTTCTATGGCGGCTACAACGTCCTGGACCTCGATCCCGACTACCAGATCGCGCTGGTGTCGGGCCCGACGCGTGAGTACCTGTGGATTCTCGCCCGCCGCCCCGACCCGCCCCGGGAAGAGGTCGAGCGGCTCGTGCGGCGGGCCGGCGAGCTCGGGTTCGACACGGCGTCGATGATCTTCGTCGCCCACGAGCAGTAGCGGCGCCGCCGCTCGCCGCGCCGACCGTCGCGCCGGTAAGATCGCCGCTCGTCCTTCCCCGAGGTCCTCGTGAGCATCGCACTCGTCATTTTCATCGTCACGCTGGTCGCGAGCCTCGCCGGGCTCTACGCGAAGCCCGCGATCATCGAGGGCAGCCTGTTCCGGCCGTACTGGTTCCTGCGGCGCAAGCAGTACGCCACGATCGTCACCAGCGGCTTCGTGCACGCCGACCTGCCGCACCTGATCTTCAACATGGTGACGTTCTATTTCTTTGCCTTTCCGCTCGAGAAGCAGATCGGGTCCGTGCGTTTCGCTCTGTTGTATTTCCTCGGGCTCGTGGTGAGCGACCTCGGCACCTATTTCAAGCACCGCAACGACCAGCGCTACGCCTCGCTCGGCGCATCCGGGGCGATCTCGGCCGTGCTGTTCGCCGCGATCGTGTACTTCCCGTGGATGAAGCTCTTCATCATCCCGATCCCGTTGCCGATCCCGGCGCCGCTGTTCGCCGTGGGCTACGTCGCGTACTCCTGGTGGTCGGCTCGGCAGGCACGGGGCCGCATCAACCACGACGCGCACCTCGGCGGCGCGCTGTTCGGCCTCGTGTTCGTCCTGCTGACGGATCCCGCGGCCTTCTCGAACCTGTTGAAGTGGCTCGGCAGCTGAGGGCAGGCCGGGGTTTGCGACCGGCGTCACGACGTGGAGCACGATCCCGGGCCTCACGGAGCGCGCGGTCCTAGACTAACCGGCATTCGATCCGTTCCAGTCGGCGAGGGCAGTTCCATGTTCAAGCGTTTGCTCGTCCAGGTGGTGTGCATTGCATTGTTGAATCTCGGCTCGCCGCTGGTCGCGCAGGCCGGGCTTATCGGGACGCTGCAGGCGGTGGAGGCCGGCACGCGTGCCGAGGACCTCGCGACCGTCAACGCGGCGCTGGCACGGGACCAGGTGCGCGAGCAGTTCGTGGCGCTGGGTGTCGAACCGGCCGAGGTCGAGTCGCGGGTCGCCGCGCTCACGGATTCGGAACTGCGGATGCTGGCGGGGCAGGTCGCCGAGGCACCGGCCGGCGCCAGTGCGCTGGCCGTCATCGGCGTCGTGTTCCTGGTGCTGCTGATCCTCGAGGCGGTCGGCGTCATCGACATCTTCAAGAAGTTCCCGTGAGCCGGGAGCCTGCGTCGACGGCATGAGGGCAGGGCGCGCCGCCAGCCTGGCGGCCTCGGCGGCGGCGTTTGCATTCACCGGTTGCGCGGCGCCGGGACCGCGCCTCGCACCGGCGGACCCGGCTGCGGTCCCGCCGCGGGTCGAACTCGTCGAGACGCCGTTCTTCCCGCAGCGCGATTACCAGTGCGGCCCCGCGGCGCTCGCGACCCTGCTCGTCGCCGCCGGCATCCCCGTGGAGGCCGACGCTCTCGTCGCCGAGGTGTACCTCCCGGCGCGCCGCGGCAGCCTCCAGGCCGAGATGATCGCCGCGACCCGCAGCCGCGGCCTGCTGCCGTACGTCGTCCCGCCCTCGACTCAATCGCTGCTCGCGCAGGTGGCCGCAGGCCGGCCGGTGCTGGTGCTGCAGAAGACCGGCGTGGGTCCCTGGCCGGGCTGGCACTACGCCGTCGTCGTGGGTTTCGACACCGTCGATGAACGGATCGTGCTGCGCTCCGGTACCGACGCTCGGCTCGAGATGTCGGCCGCACGCTTCCTGGCCACCTGGGATCGCGCCGACCGCTGGGCGCTGGTGGCGGTCGAGCCGGGCGCGCTGCCCGCAGACCCGGATTTCGCACGCTACATGCAGGCTGCCGCAGGACTCGAGGCCGTGGGCCGTCACCAGGCTGCGCTGCTCGCCTACGAGACCGCTGCGCGCCACTGGCCGACGGAGTCGATGCCCCATCTCGGGCTCGCCAATCTCGCCTACGCCCGCGGCGACCTCGCGAGTGCCGAGCAGGGCTTTCGATCGGCCATCGAGCGTGCGCCCGGCGACGCGGTCGCGCGCAACAATCGCGCGTCCGTGCTGCTCGGGCTCGGTTGTCCCGCCGCGGCCCGCCGCGAGATCGAGAGGGCGGCGACGCTGGCCGAAGGGGGGCCGCACGAGGCGGCCGTAGCGTTCACGCGACACGAAATCGACGCGGGGATCGGACCCGACGCCTCCGGTTGCCCGCCCGACCCGGCCCCGGCACACTCCGCGCCATGACGCTCAAGGAGCGGGTCGACGCGATCTTTCCGGAATGGCAGCGCTGGTATCCCAGCCTGTTCGACGCGGCCGTGGATCTCGGCGTGATCCGCGCGCGCGTCTGCGACCCGTCCTCGCTCCTCCTGTCGAACCGTCACGCCGGCGTGCGCGCCGCGGCCGAGCTCGAGCACCGGCGCAAGTGGAGCGCCGAGGAGAATCCGCCGGAGGAATAAGCCGCGCGCCGGCTACGTGCTGGCTGTGGGGCGCGCCCGGTCGGCGTCCTTCAGGCGTTCGGAACGATACAGCTCCAGCACGAGTCGCCCGGACGGTCGCGCCCGGAAGGCCTCGACCTCGGCTCTCCAGTTCGCGTCGAGATCGTCCAGCGTGAGGCGCCGGCCGCCGAGGCTGCGGCCCGCATACTCCGGCGGCAGCACCGCGAGGGCCGCGAGGCTCGCGAAGGTGATGTCGACATAGCCGAGTGACTCGCCCATCAGGAAGGGGCGCCCGTCGGCGAGCATTGCGTCCACGCGGTCGAAGCTCTCCCGTGTGCGCTCGAGCGCGCGCTCGGCCCGTGCCGGCGTGACGCCGAGCATGCGGCGCACGGCGAAGCGCAGCACCGGCGCGATCGCCCGCAGCAGCGCGCGCTGCCATGCCGGGATGCGCGGCTCCTCCACGCCCCAGGTGCGCAGCGTCAGGTCGCGACGCGCGAGCACGCGCGAGTAAACCCACACGCGCAGGTCGTTGCCGAGGCGCCGGTCGAGGAACTGCTCGAGTTCGAGCGTGGCGGGCGTCGGTTCGAGGAAGGCCGTGCGCTCGAACGGCAGCCGGCCCGCGTACTCGCCCCAGAGGTAGCGCAGGATGCTGGGCGAATCGCCGATCCGCGTCAGTCCGGGTGGCACCTCGAGTGCCGGCACGGTGCGCCCCGTCACCAGCACGCCGAGGATCCCGACGTTCGGAACTTCTTCGTACGCCACGCCCAGGCGGTCGAGGCACCAGCGCACCTTCTCGGTGTAGTGCGAGAAGGAGATGGTGTGCAGGCGCAGCGGTGCGTCGGGCCGGCTGGCCGCGGCACGTGTCGCGCCGAGCCGCAGCGCCATTCCGACCAGCGCAACCGCGGCCGCGGCCGCGAGCGCGACGCCCGGACCCCACCCGAGTCCCGCGACCACGACGGGCAGGGCATAGAGGGCGAGCGTGTGCGCCGTGCGCGGGTCGCGGAGCCTCATGGCCGTTCGTGCGGCTCAGCGGCGCGGCGGCATTTCCGCGAACTGCGGCAGGTCGTCCGTGATGTCGAACCACGCCGCCCTGGAACCCACGAAGATGTGCCCCGCAGGAGCGATGCCCGGCTCGCTGTCGAGCGATCCTGCCGGCACCACGGCCATGTTGCGCTCGAAGGACACGCGCGGCAGTTCCGAGCCGCAGTGCCGGCAGAAGGCCGTGCCGAAGTACTGAGCGCTGGGCAAGGAGAACTCCTGCACGAGGTCGGCGCCGCGCGTCCAGCGAAATCCATCGGCGTTGTAGAAGACGTTGGCGCAGTGTGCGGCGCTGCGCCCCTGCCGGCAGCGCGAGCAGTGACACAGGTACAGGCGCAATGGCGGCCCGGAGATTTCGTAGGCGACCTCCCCGCACAGGCAGCTGCCCTGCGCCACGCCCGGCTTGAGCTCGATCACGGGCCGGGGCGTCGCGGGCGTGCCGAACTCCGGCGGGTACTCCGCGTGCTGCGGCAGCTGGTCGGTGATGGTGTACCAGTTCGCCTTGGAGCCCACGAACATGTGCTTCGACGGCCGGATGCCCGGATCGCCCTCGAGGTTGCCGGCGGGAGCGATGACGAGGCCCATCTCCTGGATGAAGGTCGGCGCGACGGATCCACAGACGCTGCAGAAATCGCGGTGCGCCTTCGCGGAGGATGCGTAGCTCGCGAGCGTTGCCGTGTCCGTGAGCCAGCGGAAGCCGTTCAACGGCGCCGCCACCCAGGTTGCGAACGGCGTGCCGTGGTGCTTGCGGCACATCGAGCAGTGGCAGTGCAGCATGTCCACGAACGGACCGTCGATCTCGTAGCGGAGGGCACCGCAGAGGCAGCGACCTTCAGTCATGTCGTTCTCCAGGCTGCCGCGAAGGCGGCGCGCGGGCTAAGTTATGCCGCGGCGCGCCGTTTCGCCACCGTCAGTCGAACCGGCCCGCGACCTTGATCCACAGGGTGCGTCCCGGCTCGTTGACCCGCGTCGTCTGCTCGAAGCCCGAGACCATGGCGCCGCCACGGCTGAGATGCTCTGCGTAGAGCTTGTCGAACAGGTTGTCGATGCCCACCGACACCAGGACGGGGGGCGACGGCCGCCAGGCGCCGTTCAAAGACAGCACGCCGAAACCGGCGGTGGGCCCGAGGTCCTGGCCCACGATATTGCCCTGGTTGACGGCAAAGCGGTCCTGCGCGGCGACCAGTCGCCACAGCACTCCGGCAGACCAGCGCGGGTCCTCGTAGTTGAGCCCCGTGCGCACTTCCAGGGGTGGCATCTGCGCAAGCGGCCGGTCGTCGCTGCGGTTCTCGCCCTGCGTGTAGGCAAGGGTGCCCATCAGGCGCCAGCGCGCGGCAAGCGCCCAGGTCGCGTCCGCCTCGCCGCCCCAGGTGCGCGCGTCGACGTTGCGCGTCACCGTGGTGCTGCGCATGCCCTTCGGGTAGGCCGTTTCGATCAGGATGTAGTCGTCCACGTCGCTGTAGAAGGCCGAGACGGAGGCCGACAGTCGCCGTCCGGCGTACACGAGCCCGGTGTCGAGCTGCGTCGTCTTCTCCGCCTGCGTGTGGAACGCACTCAGGCTGTCCGTGGCTTCCTTGCCGGCCGAGACGAGCTCCCAGTAATCGGGGAAGCGCTGCACGTGACCGAGGCCGAGGTATGCGGTCGCCGGGGCCCCGACGAGATCCCGCTCGTAGCGCGCGAAGCCGCTG